>Ga0209347_1005773_pt1 | contig 11493 bp, 11 predicted proteins | sample AutmiccommuBRH23_FD_187382 | JGI IMG/M metagenome (GOLD analysis project Ga0209347, IMG submission 187382) | Deep subsurface microbial communities from Mt. Terri, Switzerland - Autotrophic microbial communities BRH/23 (SPAdes) (version 2) | ecosystem: Environmental > Aquatic > Deep subsurface >...
CACCTGATGACCCACAGGGACTATGACATTGAACACCCGATAGGCGTGCTCACTGCACTGAAACAACGTTATCCGCATCTGGAGATCATCATGGAGCCGGGGAGCGCCTTCGCCTGGGAGACAGGGGTGTTGCTGGCTACCGTGGCTGATATCGTTGAAAACAATGGTGTGCAGACAGCCATGCTCAATGTATCCTTCTCCTGTCATATGCCCGATTGTCTGGAGATGCCTTACAAACCCCGTATCCGTGGTGCGTACCAGGAGCCGGTACCCGGTAAGCCCACCTACCGCATGGGAGGCAACAGCTGTCTGAGCGGCGATTTTATGGGCGACTGGTCGTTCGATACCCCCCTGGAGGTGGGCGACCCGGTCGTGTTCGAAGATATGATCCACTATACCATTGTGAAGACCACCATGTTCAATGGTGTGTCCCATCCCTCCATCGGTCTTTGGACCAAAGAAGGAAACTTTGAACTGTACCGGAAATTCACCTATGAGGATTATAAAAACCGGATGAGTTGACAAATTGTCCGTTTTTTTTGCTCATATTAAACAATTTCCTCTTTGTCAGCGTTTATATGAATAAGAAAGTGATTTCATTTCTATTAATCAACAGTATTAACGATTAAATTTGGAAATTATGGGTTTCTTATGGTGGATTATTATCGGAGCAGTTGCCGGATGGCTTGCTGGTAAGTTAATGAGAGGCGGAGGTTTTGGACTCCTCATCAACATCCTTGTCGGTATCGCAGGCGGTATCATCGGAGGATGGGTCTTTGGTCTGCTTGGCATCAGTGCCGGCGGCGGCATTTTCGGAAGCCTTATCACCGCACTTGTCGGAGCCGTGTTGTTGCTCTGGATTATCTCTCTGTTTAAGAAAACAGGATAGAGATGATCCCGGAAAAGTATAAAAGATCGGTGTGCCTGAAAAGGTCCATCGGTTTTTTTTTATTATTTTTGTCCATCCGGAAGCATGCAAAACAGGTATGATCTGGGGGTAATGCAAGGAATAATCACATGAACAAAAAAGAGATAGGTCTTTTCTCCGGTTCCTTCAATCCGATCCATGTCGGGCATCTGATGCTGGCCAGCTATATATGTGAATTCACCCGGCTGGATGAGGTATGGTTTGTGGTGACACCACACAACCCGCTGAAGAAGTCCGGTGAGTTGCTGGACGATGAGCTGCGTTTACAGATGGTGCGTCTGGCGCTGGAGGATTACGAAAGGATACATGTCTCTGATGTGGAGTTTCACTTGCCGCGTCCTTCCTATACCATTGATACCTTATCCAGATTAAGTCAGGAGCATCCCGGTAAAAACTTCACACTGATCATAGGGGGAGATAACTGGACTTATTTTAACCGGTGGAAAGCGTATCAGCTTCTGATAGACACGGTGCCAATCCTTATTTATCCCCGTATGGGCGAAACAGTGATCATTCCTGAACAATACCGTGATACTATTCAGCTGGTCGATGCGCCCATTGTGGAGGTATCATCCACCTTTATCCGGAATAGCATCAGGCAGAGAAGGAATATGCGTGCCTTTTTGCCTGCAAAAGTGTATGATTTTATCGAACAGCACGGTTTGTACCGTTAAGTTCATTGCATGGAGCAGCTCCTGTGTGTTTTGCGTGCGGCTCATTAGGTCTCTTGCTGCTCAGTCAACGCAGGCTCCCATCCACATGCTTTGCCGCTTCAATGTGTGCCGCTTCAACCCATCACCGGTCAAACAGAACCGGTTTGATTACCCTCCTCATCATACCTGATCTTATCCAGAATAACCGGCAGGATGGCCGTGTCAACGCCCGCTTCCTGCAGTTCATCCTCATCTTCGGCAAGCATCGACCGGAACGTGGCGATGCTGCCTGTTTGCTGTAGAGACAGCTTATACAGTTCTACGGCGTTCTTATTGTTCTCCAGGCAAAGTTCCACATGTCCTGCGTTGAGGTAATCGTGGGCATTGGGTTTCTTTTCCAGGATCCGGCGGTAGTATTTCTGCGCTATATCGAACTTGCGCGACAGAAAGGCACACCAGGCCACCGAACGCCAGGCACGGGTGTTGTTGCTGTCCAGCAGCTCCACCTTGAAATAAAAGTTAAGCGCCTTCTCATATTGTTTCAACTCCAGGTAGCAATGCCCTATGTTAAGCTGAATATTTAGGTCGTCGGGACGGAACTGTTCCAGACGCCGGTAATATTCCAGCGCGGTGGAGGGTTCTTTGAGTACCCTGTAGCAATGTGCTATACGGTGGAGTACCCACGTATTGTTGTCTTCCATCAGATCTGCATGCAGATAGGCGTCGAGTGCTCCTTTGGTATCGGCAGACATCTGCCGGCAATACCCTATTTTCTGCCAGATCTCACTTTTCATCCCGCCCTTGTCGGCCAGCATGGTGTAAGCGCTCAGTGCTTCGTTGAAATTATTCTTCTCGAAATAGTAGAGAGCGATCTGCTCCAGGTGATGGGGCTGCAGCACCACCGGATGAAACGCTTCGATCTGGTGATAATTGAGCGGGAGGCTGAAGATATCACTGAACTCTCCGCGGCGCCTGAAGAGCTTGAAAAAGCGGTAGAGATCCTGTATATATTGTTTGATCAGCGTCTCCTCTTTCTGATGGGGCTTCAGGGCAGCCTCCTCCTCCTGCATCCTGCCGAGCTCATCGCCCTCGGCTCCCAGCTGTGAGATCATCATTCGGCGGTAGTCCTCCGGCATCATCATGAGGCTGAAGCAGAATGAGTATTTGTCGGAGTTGCAAATCAACGGTGAACGTGTCATGGTCTCAATCAGCGACGGACCTTCCGGCTGACCGGCAAAAAGCTGCTGGATGAGGCTATGCTGCGGGTCGAACGGCAGGAACCAGTTGCTCATCTCGTGAAAGAAGGGATAGGATTTCAGGTTTGAGAAAGTGGAGTGAAACACATCGGCACCTTCCAGCTGTAACTCGGAGAACTCCTGCAGCTTATCGGTCAGACCGGCCTCATCCAGTATCTTCTGCCATTCGGGATTCTTCTCATCCAGACCGCTCTCACCCATCCATTCATCGAGCTTGATCTTTTTCCCGATCATGGGGCTTAGCTTCATCATCTCCGGGAGTATCTCCTCTGTCAGTCTTTTGGTGATCTTCTCCGTTTCGTGGGCCTGGATGAAACCGATGACGGCCGTGATGAACCGCCGGTTGAACACTTTGTCGTCCGACAATAACTGCAGTCTGTCGTTACACTCTTGATAGAGATGCCATCGTTCGGCATAGGTCTGGAATACAGGGATGAGGGCGATGATGGCACGTGTGGCCAGCTCCGCCTCGGGGTGGCGGCACACATCGAGCAGAAAGAGAACCTTGGCGGCATCGAATCGCTGCAGTATGTTCATCGTGATGGCGGAAATAAGCATGCTCTTGTCGTGGACGGAGATAGACGCTTCATTCGTGAAGTGGTGCAGCGAAGCGATCAGATCGGCATTGGCTCTGGGAGAGACGAAGGCGGTATAGAACAGATCCTGGAGGGCGTTTTCATGGGCCAGCGCGTTTTGTCTTTTCCGGCTCGCTTTTTCGGCACCCTCTTCCAGCAGATCGATAAAAGAAAAAGTGTCAGTCTGTTTCGTGATGATACTTCTGTATTCGTCAATGGAGACCGGTGTGCGTACCTGCAGCAATCTCGATTTATCGAAAAAAAGCGACGAACTCTCCTGTAACAGCAGCTGTTCTGCCGCATCATCAGCAATCATATACAGATCGCGGATCAGTTTGTCGTAGATATGTTTTTGTTCCGGATCCTTTTTCCCTTCAATAAGATAATGCAGCATGTACCGGTAATTGGTCTCCAGTTCCGCTATTTTTTCCGAAACGGCCCAGTTCTGTTGCATTGCCGAGAGCTCCTTCACACCGTCAATAGCCTGTTTCAATTGCTTTTGTCCGATGTGGGCGTGTATGATTGTCAGTTTTTTTGCTGTTTCAGATAGATCTGTCATAATTTTCAGATTGTTGCATCCTTGATAATGAGTGTGGAAGGTAATGCATCACACCAGGACAAAGGAGTGCTGATTAATTTACTCCAGCCGTGAACACCGATGATGACCAGATCTCTCGACTGAATAAAATCCTGTTCAATCTTTTTGTCGTCATCCCACAGCTGCACACGTCCGTCGGTCCTCTTGACAACGAACTGGAATAGCTTCTGCATCTTCGGCTCCGATTGAATGATGCCGATCGCATCCCAAACCATAATGTGTACATGCTCCTTTTGCGCTAGCTGGTATACAAAAGTGAATATATGCACATCTGCTTTATTCAGCACAGGAACAAAAATATTGTTCGCCACCGTTAAGCCGTTGTCGATAAATATGCCCGTGGGTACCTTGATTCGGTTCAACACCCCGGAAATATATTTCAACGTTTGTGCCTTTCCCTCCTGGAAAAGCTCCAGCAGCGAAGTTTCTGATAGTGACGGGTCGCTTCGCAGCATACTGTATTTTTTCACCAGCTTTATATCTGCCTCGTTGGCGGCAATCCCCAGCATCACCAGATTACAGTGCTGCTCTTCCGCCATTCTGGTGATGTCAGCCAGTTTGTCAGCCGACTCCCTGACGAACAAACGCATAGTGATTTTGCTTTTCTCGCCTTTGGGAATCAATTCAGCCAGCAACCGGCTCTGATACATATCCATCTCCTCCGTCTGCTGCAGCTCTTCCTCGTCGTCGATGAATTGCAGCAGGGTGATAGCGGATTTTTCCGATCTCGACATGGCTATATCAGATGCCAGTCTGCTCAGTGTTTTCCCCGTCTCGGGCAGGGTGAAACAAACCAGGGCATTGGTAGGTCTCTTCAGTTCCGATTCGCCGTCGAAGCGATTTAATAACATATCAACAAAATCCATACCAAAGTGTTTTAGCGATCAGTTTAACCGTTCAGTATTCTGCTGTCGAGCATAGAGTCTTTATAGCCAAGGAAATAGAGTAAGCCGTCAATACCTACAGAGGAGAGTGACTGTTCCGCGTTTTGCTTCACTTTCGGCTTGGCATGGAAGGCGATGCCCAGGCCTGCGATGCCCAGCATGGGCAGGTCGTTGGCACCGTCACCCACCGCCACGGTCTGACGGAGATCAATTTTCTCCACCTGTGCGATGAGTCTTAGCAGCTCCGCCTTTCTTTTACCGTCCACGATATCTCCCACATAGTTGCCGGTGAGCTTGCCGTTCTCGATCCCCAGCTCGTTGGCATACATGTAATCGAAACGGTACTTCTCTTTCAGGTAGTTGCCGAAATAGGTAAACCCACCCGACAGGATCGCTGTTTTGAATCCTACCTTCTGCAATACGCGCATGAGACGGTCGAGCCCTTCGGTGATGGGCAGATTCAGGGCTATCTCTCTCATCACGGAGACATCCAGTCCCTTCAACAGCTTCACCCGCTGCCTGAAGCTCTCTTCGAAATCGATCTCGCCATGCATGGCCGATTCAGTGATGGCTTTCACCTGCTCACCCACGCCCGCCCGTACGGCCAGCTCGTCGATGACCTCAGTCTGGATGAGTGTGGAATCCATATCGAAACAGATGAGCCGGCGCATGCGCCTGAACATACTCTCCTCCTGAAAGGAGATGTCGAAATTGAGTGTGGAGGAGAGCTCCAGAAACGCTTCCTGCATTTGCTGGCGGTTATTGGGCGTCCCTCTGACCGATAACTCCACACACGACTTGGCTGCCCGCTGTTTCTCATCCAACGGGATGCGCCCTGTCAGACGCACGATATTGTCAATATTGAGGTTTTGATCCGCAATGATATTCGAGACAGCCGCGATTTGTCGGGCGGTAAGTATCCGGCCCAGCAGGGTGATGATGTACCTGTTTTTGCCCTGCATACTGACCCAGTTGGAGTAACGCTCCTCCGGGATAGGGGTGAAACGGACGTTCACATCCATCTCATAGGCTTTGAACAACAGATCTTTCATGATCTCACCCGAATTGTGGTGCATCGATTTAAACATAATCCCCAGTGAGAGATTCCTGTGGATATCCGATTGTCCGATGTCGAGAATGAAAGCGCCATGTTTTGCCAGGATCTCCGTGAGTGCGGCCGTCAGACCCGGCTTATCTTCACCGTTGATGTTGAGTAAAATTATTTCCGAATTCACCATATCGTTTGGGTTGTTTTCTATAAATATTAGCTTTAAGCTTCTAGCTTTAAGCTATAAGCTGTAAGCTGTAAGCTGTAAGTTTTTTTAGTTGGGCTGATGTTACGGTCAGCGGTTCGGTTTTAGCTTTTTGCTTTAAGCAGTATGTTTTAAGCAGTAAGCTGTAAGTTTTATTAGCCGGGCTGATGTTGCTTTCAGCGGTTTGCGTGTTTTTGCTTTCAACGGTCAGCTATCAGCTCTTTTGAGGAGCAGGCATTGTAAGCGCAGCGTTTTGATTTCAGTGTTCCGGTAAACCGGGATATCCGCTTCACTGCAATCGGCGGATATCCTGATTCTCTCAGATGACCGGCATAGACACCTGTGAATAAATGTCTTCCACATCCTGCGATTGAATCTTGTTGAAATCTTCCTCCCTGACGCTGATGATAAGACCGGCCATATCCAGTGCTCCGGGACTGATCAGCAGTTGCTTTCTTCCTTCCTCGTAATAATGTCCCGACCGATGTGCCTTGCGTGGGTACACATGCAGTGTATACCTGTTTTGCTCAGTGAATGCAATTACATTCAACATCGGCTCTGTCTCTTCCGGCTGCCGCTGATGAAGATACTGGTATACATCCTCAAACAGTTCTTCCACCTCTTTCTTGCTGTCACTCTCAATCGTCAGGCAGGAGCGAAGTTCGTTGTCCCCCTGCAACAACACGGGAGACTTTAATCCTGCCTGTAAATGAAAATGATCCGGGGCTGAGGCACCGCTCCTGGGCCCATTATAAAAAATGAGATAATCAGGGAGTTGTTCTGCCAGTGAGAGCATATCGCTCACTTTTTTCCGGATGCGTTGCGGCACATGGGAGTGAAGGGGGATGGTGATGTGGTTTCTGAGGATGGGAAAAGGATTACACAGAATAACATATTTCCCCATAAAGGGAATGCCTCTCTGTTGCACGGGCCGGTGAGCTTCACAGAGAAAGCAGGGCCTTTTTTCAATCTCTTTTTTGTCTGTATTTGCTCCGGTTGAGACGATCCTTGCCGGATTAAACTGCACTCTTACAAAGACATCATCTCCCCAGGAAAACTCTTTTTCCCGTATATCGTCCAGTTGCCGGATGGCATTGCTTAACTGCTCCCATTCTTCCTGTTGGGTTGAGAACAATTCGTTTATTTCAGTTTGGAGATTCATGCTGTGTTGTTTTCAAAAACAAAGATAAGGATATTTTCTTTTATCCTGTATGGAATAGTTAAGAAATGAAATCTGATAAAATTATTGCATTACTGTTTGGGTATCACGTTTTTTTGTACCTTTGCACCCGATATAAAGTGCTTTATTCAATCAGATCACTAGCATATACAAAACAATGAGGATAACGGGTCTTTTCTTTTCCTGTTTCATGATTCTTTTTCTCGTATCCTGTTCTCAGGGCACGGGTAAGGAGAACACGGAAACCGGCTCAGAGAAGAGTGAAATAAATAGCAGAGAGAATGACTCTTCCATGGTGGCGGTATCCCAGGCAGAAGAGTTTGATCAGTTTATTCAGCAGTTCAGCAGTGAAGAGTCGTTTCAGCTCAAACGCATCCAATTCCCGATCAGAGTCATCATACCCAATACGGAGCACGAGGGAATGGCCCCGATGGAAGAAACGATCACCAAATATGACTGGGAAATGCTCGACCTCACCTACGACAGCACCTATTTGACCCGTCCCTATGATCAGTATTACCAGGTTGTCCGTTATAAAAATGATACCGCCGTGGTAGAAATCCGGGGTATCAACAACGGCATCTATGCCAACTACTATTTTGCGATGATCAACAAGAAGTGGTATCTGGTTACGCTTTATGAAGCTTCTTTCTAGTCCCGGATGTTATCCTTTCAGCATCTCATCACCGAAGCTTAACGGCAGCAGATCCTTTACGCTCTCCACCACGTAAATACCTTCCTCGCTGTACATCAGCACTCTGATGGGTGCCTTGAACCGGTTTTCCGTCTCCAAGAGCACCTGTCGGCAGGCGCCGCAGGGCGTGATGACTTCATCGGTGAACTTCCCGTTGTGCCAGGCAGCTATGGCTATGGCTTCAATCTGCAGGCCCGGGTAGGAGGCGTTGGTGAAAAAAACGGTCGTCCTTTCGGCACATAACCCCGAAGGATAAGCGGCATTTTCCTGGTTGTTGCCGGAGATGATTGCACCGTTCTCCAGCAACACCGCAGCGCCTACGCTGAATCCGGAATAGGGTGCGTAAGCATTTTTTGTGGCACTTTTTGCTGCCCCGATCAATTTTTTTTCTGCCTCAGAGCATTCCTCTAACAGATAAACACCTATCTTTGTGGATAAATTGATTTCTCTCATTGTATAATGCAGAATTTGTTGTACAAATATAACTATATTTTACCGTTCTTTGTCGTTCTCTCTTTTTTATTTGGTGCCGCTGAGTTATCCGGGCAGACCAGAGTGAGTACGTACGAAGCGTACATCGACCGATACAGCGGGCTGGCCATTGAGCACATGGATAAATACAGGATTCCCGCATCCATCACCCTGGCACAGGGTATCCTGGAGTCGGGAGCCGGGATGAGCGACCTGGCACGCCGGTCCAACAATCATTTCGGGATTAAATGCCATCGGGGATGGGACGGTCCCTCGGTGTATGCCGCCGATGATTTGCCCAATGACTGTTTTCGTAAGTACGACCGTGTGGAAGACTCCTACCAGGATCACTCCGAGTTTCTGCTGAATGGTGGTCGCTACGGCACACTCTTCCAACTCTCTGTCACCGACTACAAGGGTTGGGCCAGAGGGCTGCAGAAATCGGGATACGCTACCGACAGGGCATACGCCAACAAACTGATCAAGTTGATCGAGGATTATGAACTGTATCGTTACGACGATAAAAAATATCGCAAAGGGATCAGCCGCAGTGAACGGGATTCACGTCGAAGGGCTGAGACAGCGCAGGTGAACTGGACGCACCAACCCTATATCACCCATGGGCTGGTGTACGTGATTGCCGTGAAGGGAGACACCTTCGGCAGCATCGCTGAGGAATTCGGGTTCGAGGAGAAAGATTTGCTGAAGTTCAACGAAGTACCCGAGGATTTCCCGCTGAGTGAAGGCGACATCGTCTATTTTCAGAAGAAAAAATCGCGGGCCGACAAACCGTATGAGTTCCATACAGTACAGGTGGGCGAATCGATGTACAGCATCTCACAGCAATATGGTATTCAACTGAGAAACCTGTACCGTTTGAACAAGAAAAGCTATGAGTACATTCCCGAAGAGGGTGATGTGCTGAAGTTGAGATAAACGGGATCCTGGATAGAGAATGTTAAAAGTTAAAAGTTAAAAGCTGAACGCTGAACACCCAAACCGCTGACAGTAACAACAACCCAGCTAAAAAGCTGATAGCTGACAGCTAAGAAAAAGCTGAAAGCTGACCGCTGCAAACAACATCAGCCCAGCTAAAAAATCTTACAGCTTATAGCTTATAACTTATAACTTACAGCTTACAGCTTATAGCTTACAGCTTACAGCTAAAAATTGAAATTACAGAATAATAGACATAAGACAAATGCAATACAACACACAACTGGAAAAGCTGGTATTACCGGAATACGGACGCAATATTCAGAATATGGTAGATCACTGCGTGGCGATCAAGGATCCTGTGGAACGCAGAAAGTGCGCCTACACCGTCATCGACATCATGGGGAGCCTGTTCCCTCACCTGCGGGATGTAAACAATTTTAAGCATATCCTCTGGGACCACCTGGCTATCATGTCCGATTTCAAGCTGGAGATCGACTATCCCTATGTGGTCATTACAAAGGAAGAGCTCTATACGGCACCGGGACATCTGGATTACAGCCGCCCCACCATGAAGTACCGCCATTACGGTAAGATACTGGAGAAGATGATCCATATCGCGGCCAATATGGAGGAGGGCGACAAGAAAGCACACCTGCTGCGTTTGCTGCTCAGCCAGATGAAGCGATCCTATTCCCAATGGAATAAGGAGGCGGATGATGAGAAGATATTTCATGATATCAGCGAACTGTCGGGTGGGCAAATAAAGATGAGTGGCGACAATTATGCGATCCCCGACATAAAGATGAACGGCAACCGTGACAAGCTCAAGAGCATCAAGTATCAACGCAAAAAATAACCGCTGATGATTTCCGAAAAAGATATTCTTCCGGTTGGACGTACCCAGAAGCCCTACGGGATAAAAGGGGAGATCGTTCTGCTCTTCCATCAGGCTGAGTATGCCGAGGCCGATACTGAATACTATTTTCTGGAAATAGACGGCATTCCCGTGCCCTTTTTCGTGGAGGAGTTTACCTTCACCACCGGTGTCTCTGCCCGGGTGAAGTTCGAAGAGGTGAATGATGAGCAGACAGCAGCCCGCTATGTCAACCTGACTGTCTTCCTCCCGCGCGAGGTGGTGAGTCAGGTCGAAAGGCAGGCTGAGGACGATTGGAATTTTTTTGTGGGCTACACCGTTGTCGATCAGCATGGAGAGACACTTGGCATCATCGAAGAGGTGGATGATACAACCCTCAACGTGCTGTTTGTAGTGAAGAAGGGAGATGATGAGCTTCTGATACCCGCCACGGAAGATTTTATTGCTGCCATCGATGAGGAAAAGAAACTTATCGAGATGTATCTCCCTGAAGGACTCACGGATGAGTGACACGATAAAATCTTCTCCCCGGAACACGAAACAAACAACATGCCTTTTCTTCAGCTCTCGCACGTAGACATCGGATATCCCGCCAAAAAAGGGGTCAGGATGGTTCAGTCAGACCTTAACCTCACGGCCCACGAGGGAGAGTTGATTGCCCTGATCGGGAAAAACGGCTGCGGAAAATCCACACTGCTGCGGTCTATTGCCATCCTCCAGCCCATCTGGCAGGGGCACATCCTGCTCAATGGCGAGGACCTGTCGGCCATTACCCCCAATAAACGGGCAAGGCTCCTGTCTGTGGTACTCACCGAGCAGGAGTCAGTGGCATCGTTCACTGTGAGGGAACTGATCTCCATCGGCCGTGACCCCTACACGGGATGGCTGGGCAGCCTCACCGATGAGGATAACCGTATCATCAGCGAAGCCATCGGGATGACCTACCTGGAGGGCTTCGAGGAGAGGAACATCCACGAACTGTCCGACGGGGAGCGGCAACGCGTCTTCATTGCCCGTGCGCTGGCCCAGGATACGCCCGTTATCCTGCTCGATGAACCCACCTCGCACCTCGATCTGCCCAACCGCATCAACATCCTGCTGCTCCTGCAAAAACTGGCCCGGGAGACCGGTAAAACAATCTTTCTCTCAACGCATGAACTGGAAACGGCCTTGCAGGTAGCCGACAAG
>Ga0209347_1005774_pt1 | contig 11491 bp, 12 predicted proteins | sample AutmiccommuBRH23_FD_187382 | JGI IMG/M metagenome (GOLD analysis project Ga0209347, IMG submission 187382) | Deep subsurface microbial communities from Mt. Terri, Switzerland - Autotrophic microbial communities BRH/23 (SPAdes) (version 2) | ecosystem: Environmental > Aquatic > Deep subsurface >...
CACCAATCCCACCCCGGTGGCCTGGGGCGAGTGCTATACCGCCCTGCAGCAAAAAACCGTTGACGGCATTGACATTGACCTGAACCTGGCCTATTTCAACAACTTCCATGAAGTGCAGAAGTACGTCACCATTGTCAACAGCTTCTACAGCCCGCACCTGGTGATGATTAACAAGAACTTTTACAACGGGCTGTCCGCCGAAAACAAAAAGATCATCGACGATGCTTTCCAGGAAATCAAGCTCTATGAAAGAAAGTTAATCCGGGACAATGAAAAAATGATCCTTGACAAATACAAGCAAGCCGGAGTTAAAGTAACCGTACTGTCGCCTGAAGAAAGGGCAAAATGGGCCAAGCAGACCGAAAGCGTCTACAAAACCTATGAAAGCCAGATCGGCAAAGAGATGATTGAGGAAGTCAGGAACCTGGTTAAAAAGTAATCTAAACCATTATTTTTTAGAAGGTAAGGATAGTTATTCCTGACTACCCTTACCTTCTTGTTCACTTTCAGTTCAAAGGGGGGAAATTCATGCCGGGCAAATTAAAGCTGGCTTTCAAGCGGCTGGATATGTTCTTTTCCGTGCTCAGTCTGGGAGGAATGTGCATTATTATTTCAATGCAGGTTTTTAACCGTTACGTTCTGGGACATTCCCTGGACTGGTCCGAGGAGTTGGGCCGCTACCTGTTTATCTGGGCTGTCTACATGGGCTGCAGCTATGCCATGCAGGAGGACCGGCACCTTGAAGTGACCATATTAAGATACCTGTTCGGGCCCAAGGCTGAAAAAGCCCTGACGGTGGTGGCGTACAGCCTGACCACGGTATTTTGTGTCATCTGTGTCTATTTCGGGGTCCAGATGTTCTTCTTCCTGGCGGAAACCGGCCAGGTGACCCCGGCCCTGCAAATGAAGATCTACTGGGTCTACCTGTCCATCCCTGTAGGCATGGGCCTTATGGCCATCAGAACGGTGGAGAGAATAATCGGCATCTTAAAAAGCAGGGACGACCATGACACACTAAGTAAAGTCTTGAGTCAGGGGGTTTAATAGTTGGACACAACAATCGTAGCAATATTTACTTCTCTGGCTGTTTTTTTGATGTTAAGCATCCCCATCGGTGTGGCCATCGGTATGAGCGTTCTGATTGGGATGATGTTCAATCCCAACTTGCAGATGGCTTTTCTGATGCAAAAAATGATTTCTTCCCTGGACTTGTTTCCTCTGATGGCCGTTCCGTTCTTTATCATGGCCGGGGAAATAATGCAAAAGGGTGTTATGGCCACCAAGCTGCTGGCCGTTTCCCGCAGCCTGGTGGGCCATATCACCGGCGGCATGGCGCACGTTTCCGTTCTGACCAGCATGTTCTACGGCGCCCTCAGCGGGTCGGCCCCGGCCACCGTTGCAGCCGTCGGCGGCATAATGATCCCCTCCATGGAAAAAGAGGGCTACAGCAAGTCCTTTTCCGCCGCGGTTAATACCGCTGCCGGCACGCTGGGGGTAATGATTCCACCCAGCGTACCCCTGATCATTTACGGCACCACCGCCGGGGTGTCGGTGGGAGACCTGTTTATTGCCGGGGTAATTCCCGGGATCTTTGTCGGCCTGTTTTTAATGATCACCAGTTATATTATTTCCAAGAAAAATGGCTATCATGGCAGCGGCAAGCGCGGCAGCGCCAAAGAAATATTGCGGTCGCTCAATGACGCCAAATTTGCTTTACTGGTGCCGGTCATCGTTCTGGGCGGCATCTACGGAGGCATCACCACCCCCACCGAGGCCGGCGTGGTGGCCGTGGTTTATGCTTTTCTGATTGAAGGTTTTGTGCACCGGACCCTTAACTGGGGTAAAGTATATGAAATCATGAAAAGTTCGGCCCTGACCAATGCCTCAATCTTTCTGGTGGTTGCCACTGCCTCGGCCCTGGGGCAGATATTAATGTTTTACAACGTTCCTGATATGATGGTGAATTTTTTCGTCGGCATATCGGAAAGCCCCTATATACTATTGCCCATAATTATTTTGTTCCTGCTGGTTATGGGCACCTTTATGGACGCCCTGGCCAACATCCTAATCCTGACGCCGCTTCTTCTGCCTGTAGTCAGTAAAATAGGGTTTGATCCCATTCACTTCGGGATCGTCATGATCGTCTGCATTTCCATGGGCTTCCTGACGCCTCCGGTGGGTGTCAACCTGTTTGTCGGCTGCGCCATCAGCAAATTAAGGATCGAGCAGCTCAGCAAAGCTGTTTTGCCCTTCCTTTTAGCCATGATTATTGCTGTTCTGGTCCTGACCTTTGTTCCCCAATTAAGCCTCTGGCTGCCCAGCCTGGCAAAATAATTTTCCAGGTTGTACAGCCAAGGGAGTGTTTTATGAAAAGCGTATGCGGCATGGCGGCGCCTGTCCCGGCAGGTGACGGACCCCCATGCCGTTCAAATTCACTGGAGGAGCATTGCAACCCTGGCCTCAGATTATAAGCCCGCCAAAAATACGGCCGGGGAAGTGTCGAAAATGCAGAACAAAAAAATAATTTTATCCATGGTCTTTATCGGCATGGTCATAAACGCCAGCAACTACATCGAGTCTATCCTGATCCCGGCCATCGCAAAAGATTTTGGGCTGGAAATACAGCAGGCCGGCATAATAGCCACCGCCTACCTGGTTTGCTTTGGAGTATCGACGGTGTTCGCCGGACCCCTGGCGGACAGGTATGGAAAGATGGAAATAATAATTATATCCGCCGCTCTTTTTACTGTTTTTGGATTTATCTCCTCCCTGTCCGGCGGATTTTTAAGTTTGATTATATTTCGTGCCCTGTGCGGCATTTTTGCCGCATCCATCTTCCCGGTCAGCAACGCCCTGATCAGCGACTTTTTTTCAGCCGGGGAGCGCCAGTGGGCACTGGGGGTCTTTCAAAGCGTGTCTATGATCGGGCAGTTTCTTTGCCTGGCGGTTCTGGGCCTGACAATGACTTTTTTCAGCTGGCGGACAGGCTACGTGATCCTGGCCCTTAGTGCCTTGTTTTCCACCTTAATGCTTATTCCCATCAAGAAAAGGGCAATATCTTCAAAAAACAGGGAGCAAAGCTTTTTGGCCAATTACCTGCTTATTTTAAAAGAAAGCAGAAATCGTCAGACATATCTGATCATCCTGATCCAGGGGGGCCTCATTTTCGGCCTGCTTTCCTATCTCGGCGCCTACCTCAAATCGGTCATCGGCCTGGAGTTCTATATCACCGGGCTGATTATTTCCGGTTTTGGGGTGGCCAACTTTGTGTTTTCCAGCCTGGGCAACAAATTGGCGATGAAGATGGGCCAGCAGGGGGCAATTGCGGCCGGGCTGTTCTTTGGGGCGCTGGCCAACGGATTGTTGTATTTTTGGGGAAAGAGCCTTTTAGCCCTGGTAATGGTACCAATTTTACTGGGACTGACATTTATCTTCAGCCACGTTTCACTGTTATCCATGGCCTCTGAGTTCAGCTCAAAAGCCAGAAGCTCGTCATTATCCCTGGTGGCCGGCTGTTTTATCAGTGGTGGCGGGCTGGGCGTATATACAGGGGGGCTGGTCATCGGAAGATTGGGCTACGATGCTTTTTTTGCCATTTACGGACTTGTTTTTGCAGTTTTAATCATTCTGGTTCTAGGCTGCTTAAAACTGCCCTATTTTGACCGCTCCCGCCCCACTTAGGCCCGGAATTAAACAGGGGCCGGCCCGAAGAGGTGGGGGACTACTGCAAAAAGCTGATTGACGAGGTGGGGGCCGGGGGGGGCTTTAAGCTGACCACCGGCTGCGAGTGCCTGGTTAATGTAAAGCGGGAAAACCTCAGGGCCATGGTGGAGACCGGCCGGAATTACGCCGGCGGCCCCACCACAGAAGCCGTCCGGTATTACATCGGCGCCGACGCCTGGACCCTCAACCCCAAAACCGGCGTCAATCTGTGCGTTCAGTTTGCCCAGGACAGCCGAGGCAAACCTTTTAATAAATAGCTGATTTGCAGATAATTAAAGATTATAGCCATATATTATTTATCTTAATTAATATTGGCACATAGTCTTATTTTATGATAGATCGGACCAGTTTTTTAAAACTGGTCTAATTTTATTTAACCTATTTCTCTTTTGTGTTTGGAAGATGATATTTGTGAAACGCTGGACTAACTTAACGGCAAAGCAGGCCTTGTGAAACGCCGGACAACTGTTTTGGCCCTTTAAAAGAGGAAAGGTTTACTTAAATCTGCTGTTTGATTATTCTTCTATAAAGAGATACTGGAGGGTTCAATATGATTCCAACAAGAGAAAAGTTAGGGAAATTTCCCTTAACTGCCTTAATATTATATGGCTTAGGTGCAATAGCTGTCTACTTTATTTTTTTCTTCTATAACAAAATATTATCTGATTTATTTTGCGAAAGTAGAGTTGGTAGTGCAATTTTCTCACTGGCAATAATTATTATGGCTGCTGGTTTTTATGGCAGCACTGTGTCAATAATTATAAGATGCACGGTGGAAAGATCAATTGAGTGCAATGGCACAAGGAAGGGATAAATAACATGACGGGTCAGACCATAGCCATAAACGGCCAGGTTGAAATGATCAATTTAACCCCGGAAATGACCCTTCTACTGACAGGTATCGGTTTTGCCGGGGGACTGTTGAGCGGCTTTCTGGGAACGGGCGGGGCCTTTATTATGACACCCGCCATGATGAGCCTGGGAATACCCGGTATAATGGCAGTAGCTGCGAATATCACCCATAAATTCGGCAAAGCCATAATAGGGGCGAAAAAGCATAGCGAATTGGGAAACGTGGATAAGAAGCTGGGGCTTTTGATGTTCATTGCCCTTTTTGCCGGGGTGCAGGCGGCGGTGAGCATAAACAAAAGTATTCTGTTAAAATTGGGATTAGCTGCCTCCAACTTATATATCAGCTTAATGTTTATTCTGGTGCTGACCGGGGTCACACTGGTCATGCTGCGTGATCTGATGGGGCGGCGCAACGTAAATTGCGGGCAAAAAGATACCGGCGGCAAAATAAAAAGCAGGCTGGGAAAAATCAATTTGCCACCGTTAATCCACTTTCCGGTGGCCGGCGTGCGGGCGTCGCTCTGGGCAGTTTTTGCAGTGGGGTTAGCCACCGGTTATCTTGCCGGGACAATAGGCGTGGGCGGGTTTATCGGCATTCCAGCCATGATTTACCTTCTGGGCATTAATATCCGCGTGGCGGCCGGAACCGAAATGTTTTTAGCAATTTTTTCCGGGGCGCAGGGGGCTTTTCTGTACGCGCTGAATGGTTACGTTGACCTCAGAATACCACTGCTGCTTTATATCGGGTCCCTGGTGGGGGTTATTATGGGGGCGGTGGTTACTAAAATTGTTAAAAGCTCCCAGATTCAGGCAGTAATGACGTCCATTGTGGCCATGGTGGCCATCAGCAGGGCCTGGACAGCGCCGCAATATATGGCCGAATTGGGGTATTTGCCAGTGTCGGCGGGATACCTGAATACTTTTAAACTAATTGGCAACCTTTTTCTTTTCGGAAGCGGCGCAGTGGGCTGCGGCCTGATCCTGTGGTGGATGTTCAGGGCATTCAGGGAAAAAGGGCGCCTGGCTGCCGGGCGCTGATTTCTGGCGGAAGGCAAGTGGGGACGGTTCTTGCTTGCTATTTCTCATTCCCCACGATCAAACTTCGCGCATTACCGATGAGGATGCTATGAAGAGTTTCCCTTGTCAACCCCAGGCTTAATAGAGCATCCAGTCCGGATTCCGGTTTATACTCCATAATAGGAAAGTCACTGCCATACAAAAACCTTTGTGGGTAACGTTCCATGAAGTACACCAGACGCGAAACAGGCAATTGTACTTTGGGGTTGCCCAGCACCCAGGAAGTATCAAGATAAACATTGGGGTATCTCTCTATTAAGGAAAAAGCTTTCTCAAATTCATAGAACCCCAGGTGGGGAATTACCACTTTTAGCTCCGGCCATCTTATCATGACCCTCTCAAGGTGATCCAAACCTAACAAAGGATCATCTTCAGAATAAGGCGCCGTACCGGTATGAATAATAATAGGCTTATGACGTTCAAGGACTGCTTGATATATAGGCTCCAACCTGGAGTCATCGGCTGCAAACTGCTGCACTGATAACTGCAATTTAAAGCCGGCAAACTGCCAATCGTCCATTACTGTAAAAATTACTTCCTCCAAATTGCTATCCAGCGGATGAATACAAGCAAACGGAATAAAACATGGGTACTGCCGACAAAAATCCCTCACCCACCTATTTAGTTCCAGCGACATATCCGGTTTATGAGCGTATGTTAATAGAAATGCACAATCCATGCCCATTTCTTTCAAATAATCCACATAACTGCCCAGTTCCCAATTTGCATATGGTATATCCCAACCAGAGCTGCTGAACCAGCCCCAAATAGCATCAAATAACTGTTCCGGGAATAAATGAACATGGGCATCCCAAAAATTTTTCATGGTTCCTCCGATTGTATGGTCTACTCATTCATGAGAACTTCTCATAGTATGTTTAAAGTTCCCCAGTGCTTTGGGCGAGTGAGTTGCGAGGGTAACTTTGTGCTGGTATCCCCCTTCGCTGCGGCGACTTGGGCTTGGGTGAGAAATATACTCTTGGTAAGGTCGGCACCCCTGATGTCAGCATCCCGGAAATCAGCCCCGATGAAATCAGTCCCGCTCAGATCAGTTCCTCTAAGGTCGGCAGCAATAAGGCAGGCTCCTCTTAGGTTGGCTCCTCTGAGGTCAATTTTTCTGAGGTCGGCAGCAATAAGATTAGCTCCGCGACCGAAATTCTTCTGACGCCCGGAATGAGCATTATGGCCGCTACGAGCTTCGGCTCGCACAAGTTCACTGGTCTTTAGGAGCAGAGCATTAACATCTGCCCGGTGTACTGCCACGTCCAGTTCCATAAGATAGTCGGGGCTGAGGTGAGTGAGGCGTTCCGTCTCGCCGAGCATGGATCTGAGCGCACCATGGATAGAACGGGCCGGTTGTAACGTCAGCGCTTCTGTCAGATACCAGAGTAACTCATGGAGTTGCCGCATGATTAGGAACACCTTGAACATCTGCTCCGAGGATTCCGGGACTTTCCGCCAGTCGTGTCCACCGAAGCTAGCTTGGGAAACCTTTTGCCCCGCGCCAAAGCAGTCAAAAGCAATGCAACCCTTAAAGCCCCGTTCCCGTAGGCTATTGTGAACACAACAGCGAAAGTCTGGTTGCAGGTTGATGCAAGGCTGCCCTGCCTCTTTGTCGATTGGGAAGCCTTCCGAAGCTGAAAAGTACAGTGCGACACAGCACAAACCAAAACAGTTTTCGCAGTCGACCCGGAGATTGCGGCGACTCCTGTCAAGGATAGGTGCTGAATTTTTGTGATTCCCGGACAAAGTCTGGTTCCCCCTATTTTCATATGTGCATTATGGTGGCATTATGGGGTCAGGCTTTCAGTTATGCATATAAACGCCACTCACTATTTTCAGTTATCGTTGCCTTTTTAGATTTCTGCTTTGATGTATATACTTGATAACCCAGGATGTCTCTGCCGAATATCAGTTGCAGCATTGTCAGCGGCCTATCCTTTTAGCATTTGCACATTTGAAAGACTGACCCTGGGGTTTACTGGAGTTTATCAGCCGGGTTTTGATCAGTAATATTTTTCAACTATTCGTATTGCCAGGGCCAGCGCCTCAGCGCAGGTAATCTTTTGCCCGGGTCTGAAAGTACCGTCCCCGTACCCGGCAACCAGGCCCTCGCTATACGCTATGGCCAGCTTGCTCCCGTCCCTGGCTTCACCGTAATCTCCAAAGGCCAAGGCCGATTCGGCCCTCTCCTTTTCAGTGGCGTCCCTCCACTGCACCAGTCCGGCCGCGTGAAGGAGCTTTACCATTCCGGCCACTGCACTGCCCCGGGTTATGTATCCCCCGTCGGAGAGCCCGAAGGTGTAGCCCTCCAGAAAGTTTCTATCGTACTTTTCATTCGGCAGCTCCAGGGTCTCCAACAAAAGGCCGTTCCAGTTTTTTATCCCAATGGGGCCGTCAAGGCATACCTGAGTTTCACCGGGGTAAAGTACTTTATCCAATTTTTTCAGCCGGCCCGCTCTGTTATCTGCTCTGGCAACTGATTTTTTCAGCATGTCCTGCGCCCAGTGGCCACCTGCGGAAACCGCAGTCTCCCCTACCCTGCCGGTCTCGTTCAGATCTATGCCGTATTTTTTTATCACCCTGCTAAGAATTGAAACCGCTTCCGCATTGGTCAGCGCATCTTTGGGCCTGAAAAGGTTCTTTACAGTTGCGTCAAGAATACCTTCGCAAAAAGCCACCTGGACCAGTACCCTTTGGCGGTCGCTTACATCGCCCAAGTCCGACAGAACCCGGGACGGCTCAAGCTCGGCGGAGGTGGAACCCCCTTTTATATATTTAAGGGTAAGGAGTTTAACCAGTCCTCCTGCCGCATCCTCCCTGCGCATAACGTCCCCGGAGGCCAGCCCGTACACATACATTTCCAGCAGATCACCGGACTTTTCATCCGGAAGGCTCAGCGTTGTCCGGAGCAAAAGTGCCCAGTTGAAGACCTTTATGGGCTTGTCAAGATTCGCCTCGCTAAAGATATCTTCCTGCAAAACCCTTCTTTCTTCCTCCGTCAGCACGGACCCGGCCAGGCCCTGAAGGACGGGAACGTAGCATTGCTTTAAAGCCGCCAGATCACTATAAGCCCAATGGTTTTCTCCCGAATAGGAGCTTTCACCGGCCAGCGCGCAGGTGCCTGTAAAAAGCCATATAGCCATTGCTACAAGAACAGAAGCAACTCTCATCACATATAACCCCTTTCATATACTTACCAGGCCCACCGGCTGTTAATAGAAAAAGACGTCCCAGACACCTTTTTCGTTCCTTGCCGCCCCATTTATTTACAACCAATTTGAAACGCCATCCTGCTCTCCCATAAACTATTTTAAGCCACATGCTGATGGTAGCCGTCTTGGTTACATCGTCCGGAGATGGCATCGGGAGCGGTTCAAAAAAGCGCCCTGGAAAAATTCCTTCCCGGGCGCTTTTCAGACGCTTGCCTTAGCTGGTCCAGATCCTAATTTCCCAGGTAAAAACAATGCTATTACAACTCCGATCAGCGCAATGGCGCCCATCAACCAAAATCCCATGGATAAACCGGTAAAATCTGCAATAACCCCGGTTATTAAAGGCCCCAGGACTATCCCCAGGGAATAGGTTGATTGAAAGAATCCCAAGGCTGCAGCCCCCCGGTTGGACGTTACCGCTTGCGGCACCTGCGCCATCAACTGAGGCAGCAAAAGCCCCCGGACCAAACCGCAATGGCATGTGCCCAATACAAAGCTGTCAGGTCGGGTAACAGGGGGATAACGGCCATGGTCAGGCCCGACATGAGAAAGCCGCTAATGACCGTAAACCGGACGCCCAGACGGGGAGTGATCAAGATGCCGCCCAACAACGTGGCCACCATCGACATCACACCATTATAAAACGCCAAAGCCCCCAGGTCGCCAGGGGTGGCTCCGAGGCGCTGCTGAGCCCAGTCATTTACAAATACGAATGTTCCGGCCCACAGCAGATAGGTGGAAAGAGCTCCTAAAACCGACAAGACAATGATGGTGGGGTTGGTTCCCACCATCAGAAGATCAGCCACTGAAGGAGAAGGGGGTCTTTCTTCAGGCGGTTTGGGTTGCGGCGCCAAGACCGCTAAAAGTGTGGCCAGAAGACCAGATGCTATACTAAGCAAGAAGGCCCATTCTATCCCAAACAAATCAGCCACCCAGGGGCCTGTTGACTGACCCGCCAGAATGCCTAGGCTGCTGATGGCAGATAGTATGATCACCGCCAAGGAACTGGATTTGGGGAAGTAGCTCCCGTAAAAAACTGCAAAGGCCAACCAACAGGTGGCTGCGAGCCCCCCCAGTGTCCGCCCGAGGAGCAGACCTAAAGGGCTGCCCGACAGCGCCAGAACCAGACCGCAGGCAAATGCCAGGGCACACCCCGACACCACAAAAGGTTTGTAACGCCCAATACGATCCGCCCAAACCCCGGTGGGAATCCGGAGCAACAGCTGGGCAATCCCATAAGATCCCGTGATCAGACCGATCCAAACACCACTGGCCCCGAGCTCCCGGGCGTGTCCCGGAATCAAGGGCACGTACACCTGCAGTGAGAACCAGTACATGAAAGTGGCAGATCCTATGAGAATGGCGGGCATTAAAAATGATTGGAAAGTGGAACCCGATACCGGGCAATTGCTGTTAATCGGACTCTCTCATTTCATCCTAACCCATAATTTCACATCAAAAAGTTCGCCAAAAATTCTCCCTTCCCTTCCGGTTCAACAACAATTAATAGTCCCACTGATTCCATACAAGGCATCAGGAACTAATTCACAGGCCATTACATATTCTTCAGGAATATTATGCGAGTGTTTGATGCCGAAATTAACAGCAGCTTTAAAACCAAATCTATGATAATAAGCAGGATCACCAACAAGAAATACGGACTTGTATCCCATTTCTTTTGCCAATTTAAAACTTTCCTTTATCAGACTAGAACCTACCCCTCTATTCCGACACTCAAAAACAACTGAAATAGGTGCTAAAAGGAGTGCTTCAACATTATTATCTCCGTTAATAATGTAAGTCGTCGTTAGCATTATATGCCCGATTAGTTTACCGTTTTCTTCAGCAACCAGAGACAGTTCCGGGATATAATTATCACTGCTGCGTAAATGATTGACAAAATCCTGTTCTTTTCCGTTTGAAACTTTTGCTGTTTGAAAAGCAACTTTAACCAGTTCATGTATCTGAGAGAATTCTTCCACTGTTTCTCTTCTAATAATCAATTTTATGCTTCCTCCTGCTATATGGATAATAGGGGCTTGAATTATTATTTTTCAACTCCACAATACGCTCATAACCTCACCGACAAATAGAAATTTAGCTATTACATAGCAATTTCATTGCTTCGTTTTACAATTCCCGAATATGGATGGTCTACTGTTGCCACTGAAACCGCTATTAATTCCCCTGATTGCAGCATAGCTTTTATCCGCAGGAACAACCACCGGTCACCTACACCCGATATTTGACTCAATGTTTTACCAATCAGCTGTGCAACCAAGAATTCCCAATCGGGCATGTTAGCTCGTAGCGCAAAATCATAAAAATCTTTTGGTACGCAAATGAGTCTCCCGTTGATTACGGCACGTAGATGTTGTAGCACGACCTGCTATTACCGTCATATGGATCCGTCAAGCATTCAAGTCAAATCGCGGTAGGGACACCCGTTACCGGGTGCCCCCCGCACAGATCCGTACGTGAAGTATTACCTCATACGGCTCCTACCTAGGGTTTATGACGCAAACCGTTTGGCTATGGTTTTCCGGCGAACGATGAAGCCATTGCCATTTCGGGTCGTCGCACAGATGTGCGTGAATCCGAGGAAGTCAAACGTTTCCGGTTTG
>Ga0209347_1005775_pt1 | contig 11490 bp, 10 predicted proteins | sample AutmiccommuBRH23_FD_187382 | JGI IMG/M metagenome (GOLD analysis project Ga0209347, IMG submission 187382) | Deep subsurface microbial communities from Mt. Terri, Switzerland - Autotrophic microbial communities BRH/23 (SPAdes) (version 2) | ecosystem: Environmental > Aquatic > Deep subsurface >...
GCAGATGGCGGCCCGGGCGCAGGTTCTGTATGATTTCGGGTCAGCCTGTTTTCACGTCCCTTTTTTGGGCGCCCGCTACCAGGTATCGTTCCCGGACGGACGGGTCGCGGGCCCGGACGAAGACGTGTCTCCCGCCGTTCAGGTGCTGCTGCTGCATTATCTTACCGGCGCGAGCGGCATGGCGCCGGACGGCAGGCTGATTTCCTACAAAGAACTGCCCGGCGGCGATATTTACATCGTCCCTTTTACCCACCGCGCGATCAACCCTCTGGTCAGGCTTTTTGGGAGCTCGCCACAGAAGCTGATTTCGGCGGCGGAGAAGCTGGGCGGCAGAATAGCCGCTCCCGGTGACGTGTCCGTCACCGTCCCTTGCTTTCCGCTGGTCCCGCTGACCTTTGTGCTCTGGGAGGGGGACGACGAGTTTCCGCCTTCCGGCAACGTTTTGTTCGACAGCACTGCGAGCACCCACCTGGCCACGGAAGATTATGCCTACCTGGCGGGCATGGGGGTATTTGAGCTGAAAAAGGCGGCGGGGCGATAAAGGGAAAAGAGCTTGTCGAAAGAAGGTGATTCCATTTGTCCAAGTACATGGAAAAAGTGCTCTCGTCTGATCGCGTTTTCGAGGGCAAGATAATCAACCTGCGCGTCGACACGGTCGAACTGCCCGGCGGCCGCGCCGGTGTGCGGGAAGTGGTCGAATACCCCGGCGCGGTGGCAGTGGTGGCGCTGAACGACGGGGGGGAATTATACCTGGTCAGGCAGTACAGGCACCCGGTGGCCAAAGAGCTGCTGGAGATCCCGGCCGGCAAAATGGAGCCCGGTGAAAGCACGGAGGACTGCGCCAGAAGGGAACTGCTGGAAGAGACCGGGTGCGTGGCGGAAGAGCTGAAACCCCTGCTCCGGTTTTTCAGCACACCCGGGTTTACGACTGAAGAGATGCACCTGTTTCTTGCCGCCGGGTTGGCCCAGGGGGAACAAAGCCCGGATGACGATGAGTGCATCGACGTGGTGACCGTCCCCTTTGAGCGTGCCGTGGAGATGGTGTGGTCCGGCGAAATCTGCGACGCCAAATCGGTGGCGGGTATCCTGGCGGCACAGGAGTACCGGCGGAAGGGCAGCCGCCAGGGGCTGTAAAAGAGGTTAACGCCCGGTGTGCCCGGGACGAATCACGATGTCCTGTCCGGCCAGGCAGGCCACCCGGCGTTCCGGTGAAATACTGTCCGGCTTATCCGGCGCATGACGGCGGCCGGCAATGCTGATCACCGTTGGAGCCAGACGGTAGGCGATCACCCGCGCCGAACGGTCACCGGCAGAGCCGGCGTGGACGATCCCGCGGCAGATTCCCGTAACCAGGATGCTGCCTCCGGCATTCACCTCGGCGCCCGGATGGACATCCCCGAGAATGACCACGTGCCCGGGGTAATTGATCCGGTGGCCCGAGCGCAGGCTCTTGTTTACGAGCAGCGCGTTTTCGCCGGCCGCTTGACGGAGGCTTTTCTCCGCCGCTGGCTGACGGGGGTGGGCCATGGCGGTCTTGGACCCGGCATGGGGCTCCTTGTCCGGCACCAGCCCGAAGCGCACACAAATATCGACCAGTTCATCCTTCTGGTCGGCGGGAATACTGTCTTTGCCCGGCAGGAAAGAAAACTTCGCCCCGCTGAAAAAGCCTTTGGCCGATTCCATTTTGCGCAGGAGAGTGTTTTTTATTTCTTCAAACTCCCGGTTTTGGTCAAACAAAATGACCAAACCGTCCCGGGTGCCCTTGATGCTGACCATATCGCCGGCCATGGAAATCCCCGCTTTCCATATTTTTAATATTCAAGAACTGATTCGATAAAATTAGACTTTTTCCTTCCTTGTGCGAAAATAATCAGCGGTTTTTAAAGCCGAATTGCATAAAATAGTCGTTTTTGCGGCACTCTCTTACTGAACTTTGTCTGAAGATGCGACAACAATCACACCGCCAGGAGGTATTTTAAAATGCCCGAGTGGAGAAAGGATCCGATTGTCGACCGATGGGTGATCATTGCGACCGAACGTGCCAAGCGACCTTTTGATTATAAGGAAATTATCGAAGAAAAAAAAGCGCAGCAGTGCCCCCTTTGCGAAGGCAGTGAAAGCATGACTCCGCCGGAAATTGTTGCCTTCCGCGAGACCGGCACAGAGCGCGACAAACCGGGTTGGTGGGTCCGGGTCGTTCCAAACAAATTCCCCGCCCTGCGCATTGAAGGGGAAACCGGTTTTTGCCAGAGTGGAATCTTTCAAACCATGAACGGCGTGGGCGCCCACGAGGTGATCGTGGAGACCACCGACCATGAACCGGGCCTCGACACCCAGACAGAAAAACAGATCGAAGAAGTGCTCTGGGTCTGGCGGGACCGGTTCATGGATCTCCGCAAGGACAACCGGTTGAAGTACATCCAGATTTTTAAAAATACCGGGTCGGACGCGGGGGCTTCGCTGGAGCACACCCATTCCCAGTTGATCGCCACCCCCCTGGTGCCGGCGGCGGTGCGGGAAGAAATCGAGCGGGTCAATGAATACGCTCAGACAAAAGGGACCTGTGTCTTCTGCGACATGATCAGACAGGAAAAAGACTCCCAGGACCGGGTGGTTATCGACAGCGACCACTTCCTGTCGTTTAGCCCGTACGCTTCCCGCTTTCCCTTTGAGACCTGGATCATTCCCAAAGAACACCAGCATGACTTTACCCAGATCCGGGAGAACCAGGTTAAGGATTTGGCCCGGGTGCTGCGCTCGTCTCTGCGCAAAATGAACATGGTTGTGAAAAACATGCCCCACAACCTGCTTTTGCATACCGCGCCGGTTAATCAGGCGGAGGAGCGGGGATACCACTGGCATCTGGAAATACTGCCCCGGCTGACAATTATGGCCGGGTTTGAGTTGAGCACGGGTTACTTCATTAACCCGACTCCGCCGGAAATGGCGGCGCACGCCTTGCGAGAGGCCCAGGAAACTTATCCCTACCATGACAGGCCATTGAAGGGGGTTCATCTGTATGTTTGATCGACCGCTTAAAATCTTGTTCGTTTCTTCGGAAGTCGTACCATTCGCCAAAACGGGCGGGCTGGCCGATGTGGCCGGCTCACTGCCCAAGGCCCTGTCCCTGGTCGGCGGCGACAACATGGGCAACGACGTCCGGGTGGTGATGCCCCGCTACCAGCAAATTGAGGGGGCGTCGTACAAAATGGACTTTCCCGTGCCGTTTAAGAACCGTAATGAAACGGCAATCATCCGGGAAAGCTCCATCGAGGCGCACTACCAGGGAGAACGCAGGCAGGTGCCCGTGTACATGGTCGACAATTACCACTACTTTTTCCGGGAACGCATGTACATGTTCGAGGACGAAGCGGACCGGTTCGCTTTCTTCTGCCGGGCAGTACTGGAAATGCTGCCCCGGCTCGAGTGGCAGCCAGACATCATTCACTGCAACGACTGGCAGAGCGGGCCGATCCCGCTCTTCTTAAAGACCCATTACGCCAGCAACCAGTTTTACAACCGGATCGCCACCGTATTCACGATTCACAATTTACAGTACCAGGGTAATTATTCCAGGGATGCCCTGGCCGCCCTGGGCTTGGGTGACGAGTATGCTCATCCGGACCGTCTGGAATTCTACGGCAGCATCAGCTTTATGAAGGCCGGTATTGTTTACTCGGACGTGGTGAACACGGTGAGCCGGACCTACGCCGAGGAGATCAAGCGCCCTGAACTGGGTGAGCGGATGGAAGGACTCCTGCGCAAGCGCGCCGGCGACCTCTACGGCATCGTCAACGGCATCAATTATCACGAGTTCAACCCGCGCACGGACCCGCGGATCTACCGGAATTTCGATCAGCACAGCATTGTCAACAAGCGGGAAAACAAGTTCGGCCTGCAGAAAGAGATTGGGCTGCCGGCCGGGGAAGTGCCCGTGATCGGACTGATCTCGCGCCTAGTCGACCAAAAGGGCCTGGATCTGATTGCCGAAACCATCGACGAGTTGATGGCGCAGGAAATCCAGTTCGTTGTTTTAGGCAGCGGGGAGCGGTATTACGAACAGCTTTTCGAGAGCATCCGGGCCCGCTACCCGGATAAAATGGGAGTGTACATCGGTTTTAACGCTATCCTGGCCCAGCGCATCTATGCCGGGGCGGACATGTTTCTAATGCCGTCCCGCTTTGAGCCGTGCGGCCTCGGCCAGCTGATCAGCCTGCGTTACGGGACCATTCCGATCGTGCGCTTTACGGGAGGGCTGGCGGATACCGTGCACGACTACAACCCGGCCACCGGCTCCGGCAACGGGTTTGGCTTTAGTGAATACAAAGGGCAGGCGCTGCTGGACACCGTCTCCCGGGCTCTTCAGCTATACCGGGAGCAGCCCGAGCAGTGGCTCCGGCTGGTCAAGAACGCCATGGAGCTTGATTTCTCCTGGGCGCGTTCCGGTGTCGAGTACCTCCAGCTCTACCAGGAGGCCATGAATAAGCGCCTGGCGTTGCGCCAGATCGCATAGGATCGAAAGAATGCTCTCCGGATAACGGAGAGCATTTTCCATGAAGGTGCTTTGAAGTGTGGACCAGGGTGTGGACCACAAAAACACGAAAACACGGGAAAAAAAACACGGGGACGGTTCGGAAAAAACACGAAAAAACACGGGGAAAAAACACGGGGACGGTTCTAGTGTTTCCGAAGCGTAGCGAAGGACCGAAGGGAAGACGAGGGAGCCGTACCAGTGTCTCGCTTGTCTCGCTAGCCAAACAATAGAACCGTCCCCGTGTTCCCCCGTGTTCCCGCGTGTTCCCCCCGGTGCGCCATCTTCAGCGATGTCTTTGTAGTATGGAGGGGGACAGGGGTTCCAGGACGTTTTGCCGGCAGTAAATGTGTATTGATAGTAAAACAGATGTGTCACAAATGAAACATCTGCCGGTGGATGAAAATTCGCTGCCGCTTCTTGCCAGGCGAGTTTTTAACTTGAAAAACGAAAAACATTACCCTTCGGGTTTGATTACCCGCCGTTCGCCGCTGTTTCTTAGATCAGGCTGTGCTCATGTCCTATAGGCACAAAAATCGCATCAACTGTTGATTAAATTTCTGAATCTTTTGTATTGAAACAAAAGTTGGATTTTTTGACGGTCCATGATGCGGGCCTGTAAATTTAGTCAGCGAAGGGGGAGGGAAAATGTCTCAAATCAAGTTGACCACGCCGTTAAGCGAAGCAATGGTTGAAAGCTTAAGAATTGGTCAACGGGTTCTGTTGAGCGGGGTTGTCTATGCAGTTGAAGAAATGGCGCACAGGAAAATGATGGAAATGATTGAGCAGGGCAAGGAATTGCCGATTCTGTTAGCCGGGCAGGTTTTGTTTTACCTTACTTCTACGCCGGCAAAGCCGGGGCGAAAGGTCGGCTCGATCGGTCCATCCTTGAGCGAGCGAATGGATCCTTACACACCGCAGCTGATTGCCAGGGGCTTGCGGGGCATGATTGGGAGAGGCAAACGCTCACCTGAAATAATCAAAGTCATGATTGATTACAAGGCGGTTTATTTTGCCGCTGTCGGCGGGGTGTCGGCGCTGAACGCCGGTTTCGTCAAATCCAGTGAGGTGGCCGGTTATCCTGAATTGGGAGACGAAGCCATCTGCGCATTGGTGCTGGAAGACTTGCCGGTTATTGTGGTTCATGATGTATTCGGCGGCAATCTTTATGAGGAAAGCGTCAGGATTTACGCAGACAAGCAATATAAAAATGAGGAAGTTTGCCTGGCTTAGTCCAGAACCACAGAAATAACGATCCAGTTTTATCTAATTTTTTAAGACCCCCACTTATATAAGTGGGGGTCTCCTCTTTTCACTTCAGAGGGGGGTAAATACCCCCTCTGGTTCCCGTCCGGCGCCGCCTGCGGCATGATGGTCTAGATGGTAATTTCCTCCCCGGGCCGGATTGCCTCCACCTTGACCGCAGGCGCTTTTTCCGCGGCCAGGCGGATAAATTCGTCGGCGTCCTGGACCAGGATGGGGAAAGTGCCGTAGTGAATGGGGACGACCTTCTTGGGCTTTAAGAGGGTCAGACTGTGCGCGGCCTGCAGGGGATCCATGACAAACACGCTGCCGATCGGCAGAAGAGCCAGGTCGATCGGGTAGATGGTCCCCAAAAGCCCCATGCCGGCGAAAATACAGGTGTCTCCGGCATGGTAAACGGTTTTCCCATCCTCCAGAATGATGATGTACCCGACGGGGTCCCCGGCCGTGCTGGAGTGGTGGGCCTGGGTCATGGTCACCTTAACCCCGGAGACCGTCACCTGGCCGCCGATGTTCATGCCCGTGCCGAAGAGGATGTTTTCGGGGCTCACCCCGGAATCCCGGATGACGGCCGCCAGCTCCGGCTGGGCGATGACCGTGGCGCCGGTTGCCTTGACCAGGTCTGGAATGTCCGAGCCCAGGTGGTCGAAGTGGTCGTGCGTGACCAGAATGATGTCGGCGCGGGTGATGTCATCCTTCTTGATGGTGCAGGCCGGGTTTCCCGTTATCCAGGGGTCGACCAGGATGACTTTTCCCTCCGCGGTGGTAATCTGACAGGCGGAGTGTCCCAGCCATTTTACTGTGTGGGGCATCTCTTGCTCCTCCTTCAATTTTTACTTATATTTTCTGCGCGAAACAGAGAACTCCTGCCATATTTTTACCGGTTCATGGCAAATAATTCTCCGGGTTTATGAAAACTTCTTAAAGACAGACATAAGCTCGGTCAGGGATTCGTCGGCGTCCTTGCCCTCGCGCCGATCGTTTTCTATTTTATCGGCCAGATGGCAGGCCAGTACGCCGATGCCGACCCGGTTGACCGCGGCCTTGATGGCGCCTAACTGAATCGCAATGTCGCCGCATTGGCGGCAATCCTGAATCATTTTTTGGACGCCGCGCACCTGCCCTTCGATTTTTTTCAGCCGGCTGAGCATTTCAACCTGTAAAACCCGGTGCCTTTCCGGGATGTGCCGGCCGCCGGGGTTTTCCTCAGTGGAAGATCCCGGGCCGGGAATTTCATTGTGGACCTTGACTTTTTTTTTCATGACGCGGCGCCTCCGGTAGTTGATTATACAGTACCCTGTAGGGTATATATTTAATTATAGACGGAAGAGGTTCGATGTCAACATTAGATAATGGTATATTGCTGAATAATATCCTGATAAAATGATCTTGACAAACTGGATCCAGTCATGGTAATTTTGAAGTACGAAATATACCTGCTTGGGTATACTGGTTCAGCCGCAGTATCTTCCGTTGATATGCGAGATAAACAACCGGCTGATGGCGAGGAAAAAACATAATACCCCAGTATGGTATCAGCCCCGCAAAGTATGGCTGAAGTCCGGGGCATCCCGGAGGTTAATTTCATCATCAAAAGGAGGTAGGAAAATGACCGCGGAGGAACTGAAAAACATCAAGGTTGGCAAGGTGGTGGACGCCAGGGGGACATCCTGCCCGGGGCCCATTTTGGCGGCGAAAAAGGCGATTGTTGACGTGAAGACGGGGGAGGTCATGGAAGTGCTGGCCACTGACTCCGGCACCAACAAAGATATCCCGGCGTGGTCGAAAAAAATGGGCCACGAATATCTCGGCGTGATTGAAGAGGCCGGGTATTGGAAGTTATATGTAAAGAGGATGAAGTAGAATGCCGGGACAAGGACAAGTAAATGAAGGCAAGGATTTTGCACCAAAAATCCTTGCCTTTTCAACAAACAACATTTCCGACCCGGGCATCGATCTGGCCGGCAGCTCCCATATGCACTACCCCCCCTCCGTTGTGGTGATCAGCATGCCCTGCACCAGCGGGATCAAGCCGGAATGGCTCCTCTACGCGGTGGAAAAAGGTTTTGACGGCATATTCATCGCTTCCGACGGGGAAGAGTGCGCCTACCTGCCCGATTGCGCTGAGCGAACTTCTCGGAATATTCAGGCAGCGCAGGGACTGCTTGCGAAAAACGGACATGACCCGCAGCGGATCCGGATGTCGGCCATCTGTTCCGTCTGCGCCGAGTCCTTTACAAACCACATGAAAGAGTTTACAGAATCGTTGCAAAAACTAGGACCGACCAGGAAGGGATAAAAAATGAGCTATGATATTCTCGTTGTAGGCAGCGGGATCGGTGGTATGGAATCGGCCCTCAAGCTCGGCGACATGGGATATAAAGTATTATTGGTGGAAAAGGAGCCGAGCGTGGGCGGAAAGATGATTTTATTGAGTAAAGTCTTTCCCACCCTTGACTGCGCGAGCTGTATCTCGACACCTAAAATGGCCGCCTCAACGCACCATCCCAACGTGACGGCGATGGTCTATTCCGAAGTCGAGCAGATCGCGCGAAACGGCGACGGTGACTTCAAGGTGACGGTGCGCAAAAAACCGACCTTCATCAACCAGACCCTCTGCACCGGCTGCCGGCAGTGCGAGATGATCTGCAGCGTGGCGGTGCCGGACCAGTACAACTTCGACCTGGTTGCCCGGCGGGCCGCTTACATCGCGTTCCCCCAGGCGGTGCCCAAGAAGGCCGTGATCGAAAGAGAGGGTTCTTCCCCCTGTTCCTATTCCTGCCCGGCGGGCATCAAGGCCCACGGCTACACGGCGCTGGTCAGGAGCGGGAAGGAGCGGGAAGCCTTTGAGCTGGTCCTGGCAAACACGCCCCTGGCCGGCTGCCTGGGCCGGGCCTGTTACGCTCCCTGTGAAGGGGAATGCACCAGGGGCGCCCTGGAAGGGCCGGTTCCGATCCGGAGAATCAAACGTTATATCGCTGATTCCTACTACAAGGATCATCCCGAGCCCGGGTACGGCCTTCCGGAAGCGGTGAGCGAGCAAAAAGTCGCCGTCGTCGGTTCGGGGCCGGCGGGGCTGACGGCGGCCTACCTCCTGGCCCAAAAGGGCTACCCGGTGACCATTTTCGAAGCGGAGTCCGAGCCGGGGGGGATGCTCAGTCTGGCCATTCCGTCCTTCCGGCTGCCAAAAGACGTTGTCGACCGGGACATCAAAAATGTGACGGCCCTCGGTGTGGAAATCAAAACCGGGGTGCGGGTGGATAACCTGGACGACTTGAAGAATAAGGGCTATGAAGCGGTGTTTGTCGCCACGGGAACTAGCGGCGCAAGAAAGATGGGCGTGGCCGGGGAAGACCTGACGGGTGTAATCAGCTCGCTGGAATTTCTGCGGAACGCCAACCTCGGAAAGCAGGGCAGCCTGAAGGGCAAGGCAGTTCTGGTTGTCGGCGGCGGCAACGTGGCCGTCGATTCGGCCCGGGTGGCCGCAAGGCTTGGGGCCGCAAAGGTAACGGTTCAGTACCGCCGAAGCAGGGCGGAAATGCCGGCCCACGACTGGGAGATTGAGGCAGCCGAAAAGGAAGGGGTTGAATTTCAATATCTCAGCCTGCCCCAAAAATTCATCGGCAAGGACGGCGCAGTTGTCCTGGCCGAGAGCCTCAAAATGGAGCCCGGCGAGCCCGGCGCCGGCGGGAGGAGAAAGCCGGTACCGGTCAAAGGGTCCGGGTATCAGCTCATGGCTGATCTGGTCATCACCGCCGTCGGCCTGGCGCCCGAGACGGAGCGGTTCGGCAGAAAAGTGAAAGTCAACCGGGATGGAACAATCGAAGCCGATCCCGAAACACTGCAGACAGCGATTCCTTTTATTTTTGCCGGCGGGGACGTCGTAACCGGGCCTTCCATGATCGTCAATGCGGTGGGTCAGGGCAGAAGGGCGGCCTTTTTCATCGACCGCTTTCTGAACGGGGAAGAGCTCAAAGGGGCCGGGTATGACTACAGGCTGCCGGCCGTTGCAAAGGAAAGAGTGATCAGCCGGCAGAAGCGGTACAGCAGCCTCGCTCCGGTTGAGAACAGGGAGGTGCTGCCGGAAAAAATCAGCGGTTTCGCGGAAACGGAGCTTCCCTTAACGGAAGCAGAGGCGCGGTACAGCGCCGGCCGCTGCCTTGACTGCGGGGTATGCTCGGAGTGTCGCCAGTGCGGCAACACCTGTCCCGCCGGCGCCGTCGATCTGGACATGAAAGAAGAGAAAGCGGAATTTTCAGTGAAGTCCGTTATCGTCTCAACGGGATTCACGATTTTCCCCGCCCACAAGAAGCCGCAGTACGGGTACGACAAGTACAGCAACGTGATTACAGGGATGCAGATGGACCGGCTCCTGGCCCCGACCCGGCCCTACAACACGGTTCTCCGGCCGTCCGACGGCAAGGTGCCCGAGAACATCGCCTACGTCCTGTGCACGGGCTCCCGGGACCAGGGGGTCGATAACCCCCTTTGCTCAAGGGTGTGCTGCATGTACTCCGTGAAGCAGAACCAGTTGATCATGGGCGCGCTGCCCCTGGCCGACGTGTCGGTTTACTACATCGACATCAGGGCTTTCGGCAAGGGCTACGAAGAGTTTTACCAGCAGGCGAAGGACATGGGCGCGAATTTCGTCAAGGGGAGGATCGCCCGGATCGAGGAAAAGGAAGGAGGCAGCCTGGCCCTTTATTATGAGGATATCGACAACGGCGGCAAGCTGGCCGAGGCCGAGCACGACCTGGTGGTCCTTTCCGTAGGCCTTTTGCCCAACCCGGAAGCCCAAACCCTTTTTAGCGGCATGGATCTGGAAACCGACGACTATTTCTTCGTCAAGGAAGTCGACGAGGACATCAATCCGGGCAAAACGAGCATCGACGGGGTTTTTGTGGCCGGTGCCGCCTCCGGCGCCAGGGACATACCCGACTCCATCTTGCACGCGGGCGCGGCCGCGGCCCAGGCGGCGGCCTATGTTGAAAGGACAAGGATGAGAACATGAGCGACAGGAAAATCGGCGTTTACGTCTGCCATTGCGGCGGGAATATCTCCGATTACGTGGATGTGGAAAAAGTAAAAGAAGCCGTTCAAGAGGAGACCGGGGTGGAAGTGGTCAAAACGGCCATGTTCACCTGCTCCGACGCCACCCAGCAGGAGATCATCCAGGACATCAAGGAGAGGAACCTCGACGGCATCGTGGTCGCTTCCTGCTCGCCGAAACTGCACCTCCACACCTTTCGGGAGGTGGCCAAAAGAGCGGGGCTGAACCCGTATCAGTACAGCCAGGTCAACGTCCGGGAGCAGTGTTCCTGGACCCATACCGACGACCCGGAAGGGGCGACGGAAAAGGCCATCCGGCTGGTGCGGGCCGGGATCGCCAGGACCGGCCGGACCGAGCCCCTGGAACCCATCGTCATCGACACGGTGCCCCGGGTGCTGGTCATCGGCGCCGGGATCGCGGGCCTGCGGGCGGCGATCGGGCTTTCGGACATCGGCCTCTCCGTTTTCCTGGTCGAAAAGTCCCCGGCTGCCGGGGGAGCGGTGGCCGGTTTCGAACAAATGTATCCACACGGCAAAAGCGGCAGGCGGATTATCAGCCAGCTGGTTGACGAAGTCGGGAAGAGGGACAACATTGTCCTTTACACCGGGGCCGAAATGGTCGAAAAATCAGGCTGTATCGGCAACTT
>Ga0209347_1005776_pt1 | contig 11488 bp, 12 predicted proteins | sample AutmiccommuBRH23_FD_187382 | JGI IMG/M metagenome (GOLD analysis project Ga0209347, IMG submission 187382) | Deep subsurface microbial communities from Mt. Terri, Switzerland - Autotrophic microbial communities BRH/23 (SPAdes) (version 2) | ecosystem: Environmental > Aquatic > Deep subsurface >...
ACCTTAAGAGTTGTATTTTCATGGAAAACCTGCGCTATTAACCAAACTGGCAGCATCACCAATAAAAGTAACATTGTTTTTTTCATGATCCCGATAGTTTTTAGATTGACATGTTAATATTACGTCATTTAAGGAAATAAATCAAGTGTATGATGACTTTAGTTGTCCAGTTTCGGGAAAATTAAATGACTGATCCTTAAATCTTTTTTTCTAGAAGGACAACATTTTCAACATGATGGGTATGAGGAAACATATCCACAGGCTGGATGGCTGCTGTATTATATAACTGGCTTAGCAACAAAAGGTCGCGAGCCTGGGTTGCCGGATTGCAACTTACGTATACAATTTTACCTGGCCCTATTTCCAATATTGTATTAATTACCTCAGCATGCATCCCCGCACGTGGAGGATCAGTTATTATTACATCTGGATGTCCATTATCTGTTACAAAATCACGACTGAGAACATCCTTGATATCCCCTGAATAAAAAACAGTATTGGTGATGTCGTTCAAAAGAGAATTTTCTTTGGCATCAGAAATAGCTTCAGGTACATACTCAACACCTATAACTTTTTTTGCATTCCGTGCTATAAAATTGGCTATGGTACCTGTACCTGTATATAAATCATAAACAGTTTCAGTTCCGGTTAACCGCGAAAAATCTCTGACTACATTATAAAGTTTATACGCCTGATCCGAATTTGTCTGGTAAAAGCTTTTAGGTCCTACTTTAAATTTAAGGTCTTCCATTTCCTCATAAATGAAATCCCTTCCGGCAAATATCTCCACATTTTGGTCTGTGATGGTGTCGTTACCCTTAGGATTAATGACATATAACAGAGACGTAATTTCCGGGAACCTGTTCAAAACGGCTTTTAGCAATCCTTCCCTGGCAGGAGTGTTTTCTTTATAGAACGAAACTATAACCATTAATTCATTCCTTGATCCAGTCCTGATGATCAATGTTCGAAGAAAGCCTTTCTTCTCTTTGATATCAAAGAATTCCAAATGATTTTCCAGGGCATACTCATAAATGTAGTTCCTGATTTCATTGGATGGGGAGCGTTGCAGCCAGCATTCTTCAATGTTGATAACCTTGTCGAACAAGCCAGGTATGTGGAAACCAAGTGCATTTGAATCATCAATAGGTTTGTCTGACCGGATCTCTTCATTTGTAAGCCATCTTTTATTTGAGAATGTAAATTCCAGCTTATTGCGATAAAAAGTACTGTTTTCGGAACCCAGAATGGGGGAGACAGCAGGTGAATTTATTCTTCCAATTCGCCGAAGCTGATCTTCCACCTGTTTCTGCTTATAATGAAGTTGCTTCTGATAGGGAAGATATTGCCATTTACAGCCTCCGCAAACTCCAAAATGACGGCAAAATGCCTCTGTTCTGTCTTCTGAATATTCATGGATTTTAGTGACAACTGCCTCCTGATAGCTTTTTCTTTTCTTTGTCACCTGCAAGTCTACAACATCACCAGGTATAACCAAACGGGTAAAAACGACCATATCGTTAATCCGGGCAACGGCTTTCCCCTCGGCGCCTATGCTTTCTATTCGTATTTTGGTGTAAAAAGGCTTTTTGCTATTTCTTGACACTTTTTTTCTGCAAATATAGTATTTGCAAGCTTTTGAGGAACTTTTACCTGCAAGTATTGATTCCCATTTAAAAACTATTCTTCCCATTATGGGAAAAACCAGTGGTTATGATGCATAGGTGGTTATTTTTGTAGACTAAATACTTTCACGGTAGCAACTTTTTTCTTTATATTTGTTTTGATTTAATGGTTGGTTTTATTTTCAGAAATAGAACTTAAAAAGGGGAAAGCATCTTCTGTATTTATGATTGGTTTTGTGTTTAGGGGTTTGTAAATCATCAATCATCTTCAAAAAGCGTCCATAGCTTTCCCCTTCCTTTTTTTACCCGGGAGGGTATTTTTTTTGTCTTATTTTTTCTAACGCAGTTTGTTCCTAATCCTATTCATCATTAATCATTATCTTTGGCGGCTCTGATTGATATAATGATTTCATTAAATAGAATACAGGTTACATTTGGCGGTTTTGATCTGCTGAAAGATGTCAGCTTCTTAATACAGGCAGATGACAGGATTGGGTTGATCGGGAAAAACGGTGCCGGCAAAACTACTTTGCTTAAGCTGGTTGCAGGACTGTTACAGCCATCAGGCGGGGATATAGGTATTGTTAAGGGAACAACAGTTGGTTATCTGCCTCAGGAAATGCGGCTGAAGGATCATCATACCCTGGCAGGTGAAACCAGGTTGGCTTTTGAGGAAATTCTGTCGCTCGAAAAGGATATAGCACGGTTGAATCATGAAATATCCAATTCAGTTGATTATCATTCGTCTGATTACTTGAAAAAGCTTGACAGGATCACAGAGTTGAACGAAAGGTATTCAATCCTGGGTGGTGACTCCTATGAAGCTCAAATGGAACAAACACTTCTTGGCCTTGGCTTTGAAAGAACTGATTTTACCAGGCCAACCTCCGAATTCAGCGGAGGCTGGCGTATGCGTGTTGAACTGGCTAAACTGTTGCTAAAAAAGCCGGATGTAGTATTGCTTGATGAGCCTACCAACCATCTGGACATAGAATCTATTCAGTGGCTTGAAAATTTTCTTAGAAATTACAGGGGGGCTGTTGTGCTGGTTTCACACGATAAGGCTTTCCTCGATGCAGTATGCAACAGGACCATCGAAATATCACTTGGCAGGATTACGGATCAGAAAATGAATTTTTCTGCTTTTGTAAAATGGAAACAGGAGCAACGTGAGATACAGATGGCTGCTTTTCGAAACCAGCAGAAAATGATAGAAGACACAGAAAAGTTTATTGAACGTTTCCGGTATAAAGCTACCAAGGCTGTTCAGGTACAATCCAGAATTAAACATCTTGATAAGATTGATCGCATTGAACTGGAAGAGCAGGATAATGCTTCTCTGCGGATTAAGTTTCCTCCGGCTCCACGTTCTGGCAGGTTGGTGATTGAAGGTAAAAACATCAGTAAAAGCTATGGCAACCTCCTTGTTCTGGATGATATTGACCTGACTGTTGAACTGGGAGAAAAAGTGGCTTTTGTGGGCAGGAATGGAGAAGGGAAAACCACCCTTGTCCGTATTCTTCTGGAGCAGATTGAACATCAGGGATTCATTAAAATCGGGCATAATGTTAAAATTGGCTATTTTGCCCAAAACCAGGCGCAGTTGCTCAATGAAGAGCTTACTGTTTTTGAAACCATTGACGAAATTGCAACAGGTGAAGTCAGAACTAAAATCAGGAATATACTTGGTGCCTTTCTTTTTTCAGGTGAAGATGCTGATAAAAAGGTGAGGGTGTTAAGCGGCGGTGAGAAATCAAGGCTGGCTATGATCAGGCTGATGCTTGAACCTGTAAATCTGCTGATACTCGATGAGCCTACCAATCATCTTGATATGCAATCGAAAGATATCCTGAAAGAAGCTCTTGTACAATTTTCAGGAACTGTGATTTTAGTCTCCCACGACCGTGATTTTCTGAATGGACTTGTTGATTGTGTTTACGAATTCCGTCAAAAGAAAATAAAACAGCATCTTGGAGGCATCTATGATTTTCTCCAGAAAAAAAAGATGGAAACTTTAAAGGAACTGGAAGTCAGTTCAAGAAACAATGCAATTGGGTCAGGATACCGTAGCGGTGATAAACAACCGGGTTCAGAAGTAAGTTTTGAAAAGCAAAAAGAAATAAACAGGAACATTGCAAAACTTGAAAAACAGGTTTTAGCTACGGAAGCCAGGATTGAGGTACTGGAAAATGAAATAGCAGAGGTCGATCATAAACTTTCTGCGCCTGATTTAAATAATCAGGCAGGAATTTTTGAGTTATATGAAAAGTTGAAGCAAGAGCTGTCAGCGGTTATGGAAAAATGGGAAAAGGACCATGAGGAACTTGAAAACTGGAAGATGAAAAAGAATTGGTAATGAATGACAATGATTTTATTTTTGGAACCCGTGCTGTAATTGAAGCCATTAAAAGCCACAGGAATATCGAACGGGTATTGATTAAAAAAGGACTCGACAATGAGCTTTTTGATGAACTGTTTCAACTTATAAGAGAATCGGGTATATCTTTTCAGTTTGTACCGGTAGAAAGAATTAACCGTGTGACAAGAAAAAACCATCAGGGGGTACTGGCATTTATTTCAGCAGTGGAATTTACAGATCTTGAAACACTTCTTCCCGGCCTGTTCGAATCGGGGAAAGATCCTTTTCTGCTTATTCTGGATCAGGTAACCGATGTGCGAAATTTCGGGGCAATCGTCCGAACCGCGGAATGTGGAGGTATCGATGCTGTGATCATACCCGAAAAAGGCATGGCACAAATTGGCTCTGATGCAGTTAAAACTTCGGCAGGAGCCCTACATTCAGTGCCTGTTTCAAAAATAAAAAGTCTTGTTACAGCAATCCGGTTCTTAAAAGAATCAGGAATTAAAGTAGTTGCTGCTTCAGAAAAATCAGCACAGCTTTATACCAGTGCACCAATGAGAGGGCCTTTGGCTATAGTGGTGGGATCGGAAGAAAGCGGGATTTCCCCCTCCATATTAAATATGGCTGATGAACAGGTACGGATTCCTCTTTATGGGAAGATTGAATCCTTGAATGTCTCTGTTGCGGCAGGTTTGATGATATACGAAGCCTGCAGACAAAAAAATCAGCTGTGAACAGGAATGGTTCTTCGAAATGTTTGCTCGAGCGAAATAAAGGTTTCAGTACTTGAAATTCCCTGGATCTTTTGTATCTGGAAACTTAATATACTCTTCAGATGCTCGTTGTCTTTTGCATATACTTTAATGAAAATGGCATATTGTCCTGTTGTATAATGACATTCCACTATCTCAGGGATTCGTTTAAGCTCTTCAACCACCTCGCTGAAAAGCCCTCCTTTTTCTAGAAATATTCCTATATAACTACAAGTTTTGTAATCAACCTTGTTTGGATTGATATGATATCCTGAGCCAATAATGACCTCAAGTTCAATCATCCGGTTTACCCTCTGGTGCACTGCAGCCCGTGAAATACCAACTTCGTTGGCAACATCCTTAAATGGAATCCTTGCGTTTTGAGTAATTATATCCAAAATCTTCAGGTCAATATCATCTAAGTTGTTTTTTAGAGCCATTGTTTATTTTTTTCTTCAAATGTAGGAAAAACAAAATATTTTACCACACTGGAGTTTCATTAAAAAAACTTCCGGCAAAGATGCCGGAACTGAACCGGCATTTTTACTGAACAGGCACCTGCCGTTTAAAATCCATTTCCAGGGAAACAAAGGTTTCGGTACGTGCTATGCCTTCAATCTCCTGAAGTTTTTCATCAATAATCTTTTTGAGATGCTTGTTGGTTTTGGTTTGTATTTTTATAAATATAGCATATTGTCCGGTAGTATAGTGGCATTCCACAATCTCCGGAATATCCCGCATTGCAGCAACGACCTGAGTGTGATATTTTGCTTTTTCAAGATAAATACCCATATATGCACAAGTATTGTAACCCAGTTTCTGTGGGTTTACAATGAATTCACTTCCTGTAACCACTCCGATGTTGAACAGCCGCTGTACCCGCTGGTGGATGGCAGCACCCGACACCCCGCATTCCCGTGCGACTTCCAGAAACGGAATACGGGCATTTTTTGTTATGAGTTTCAGGATTTTTTCGTCCAGTTGGTCAATATCTGCAGCTTGTTCGAGGTAATCAGATTTATCCATTCTTCTTAAGCTTTCTGTTTCAAATTATAAAGCAAAAGTAGAAAAAAATTACAATTATAAATGAGGAATGCTTTATAACATCGAAATTTCTGTTAAACTACCTTTTATGGTGAAAATTAAATAAATAGAAGGTGCAACTTGCAGATGCATTTGAAAGAAAAATGTTAAAAATATGATTTATTTCAGCTTCGGTTACCTTCCCTGGTTTAACTAAATATTTATGATCTGACAGCATGTTTATTTATTGTGCAGGAATATTATAATTTTAGGGTAAAATTAGTTATTTCAGAAATGAGAAAGTTATTACTTCTTTGGTTGCTTCTTCCGTTTTTATCAACTGCACAGCCATTGTTTGACCAGTATTTTCATAAAAAAACATTTCGTTTCGATTTCCTTCTCGGCGGAAATGCCACAGAAGCTAAAGTCTTACCTCAGCAGATGAAACAGGAGTTCCATTGGGCAGGCCCGGTCATAAATCTTATCGATACTTTTAATTATGGGTCCTACCGGTTTCGGGTTTTGGATGCAGAATCACAAAAACTTTTATATTCCAGGGGTTTCAGTACACTTTTTCAGGAGTGGCAGACTACAACTGAAGCAAAAAGAATGAACAGGTCATTTTACCAGGCTGTGTTTTTTCCTTTCCCTAAAGCCAAAGTAAATCTTGTTATTGAAGCCAGGAATTGGGAAGGTGATTTTATACCCTTTTATACTACGGAAATAGATCCTGATGATTATTTTATTTTAAAGGAAACTCCTGATTCATATTCTGTGGAAGTTATCCAGGAATTTGGTAATTCTGAAGAAAAGGTAGATCTCGTTATTTTGGCTGAGGGTTATACTAAAGAGGAAATGGATAAATTTACAGATGATGCCCGCCGAGTTTCAGGGTATTTATTTGAAGAAGAGCCTTTTAAATCACTGAAGAAAAGTTTCAATGTTAAAGCCATTCTATCGCCTTCTCCTGATTCAGGCACGGATGTGCCAGGTGAAGGTATCTACAAAAACACCTTGTTTAATACAACTTTCTATACTTTCGATGTGGCAAGATATCTTACAACCAGCGACATGAAATCGGTTTATGATGCAGCAGCAGCAGTCCCTTATGATCATATTTATATTCTTGTAAATTCCGAAAGATATGGTGGGGGAGGATTTTACAATTTTCTGAATATTTGTACATCCCGCCATCGATTAACAAAGGAAGTTTTTGTGCATGAATTCGGACATGGATTTGCAGGCCTGGGCGATGAATATTTTAGTTCTGAAGTGGCGTATGAAAATTATTATAACCTTGCAACAGAACCCTGGGAACCAAATATAACAACACTTGTCGATTTTGGTAAAAAATGGAAATCAATGGTGGCAGCATCTACTCCCATTCCTACACCAAGGGAGCCTGAATATGACAATACAGTGGGAGTTTTTGAAGGGGGTGGTTATATGTCGAAAGGAATTTACAGTCCTTATATCGACTGCCGGATGAAAAGCAATGATGCAAAGCGGTTTTGTCCGGTATGCATCGATGCAATCATCAGGAAAATCGAATTTTACTCCAAATAAAAAACGGACTTGTAATTCAAATCCGTTTCCCCTCATTAGTAAAGTTTTCTAACTATCTCTTTTCAGTAAGGTTGTTAGTGATGTAGTATGCAACGATCAGCCCGACTCCTCCGAAGAAGAAGATCATAGTGAAAAATGCAACTACTTCATTTACCACTCTTGAAAGAGCAAACCCGCTTATTACACCTGCCGACAACCCAATTAAAAAGATTCCCCACTTAAGGAGTGCATATTTAGATGGTTCTGTCCTGAAAATGCTGGCATCAGCTCCCTTGTCAATTAAGGCAAGTCTTTCCCTTGTCCTGGTTGTCCAGTATACATAGAGAATTGCAAACAGTGCCAAAAAAAATCCGATTGGTACAAATATTCCTTCCATGGCTTTTAATTTTTAAATTGTTATTTTTTATTTCTGCCCTTTTGACGCAGTGATTTTTGATCGGTTACATTTTTTTTTAGAAATTCTTTTAAATAAATTTGTAACCGGCTAATCAAATTCTCGTCAAAGAAGCAGATGGAAAATAAAGACGATATTTATTATATAGAAAAGGTTATACAGGGGCAAACCAATTACTTTTCCTATATCGTTGAAAAATATCAGGACATTGTTTTTTCCATTGCACTAAAAGTTCTTAGAAATCGTGAAGATGCTGAAGAAATGGCCCAGGAAAGCTTTATTAAAGCTTATAAATCCCTGAGCACTTTTAAAGGGAATGCCAAATTTTCAACCTGGTTGTACCGGATTACATATAATACATGTATTTCTGAAATCAGGAAAAAGAAGAATCATTTCGTTTCCACCGAGGATGTTCAGATCAGGGATGAGTCGGAAGAAATGAACCTCGACGGCATACCGGAGGAAAACCGGGAGAAGTTTGTAAAGGCAGCGCTGGAACAGCTTCCGCAAGATGAATATACACTGGTGCTTCTGTATTATTTTAAAGACCAGTCAATTGAAGAAATAAGTCATGTTACGGGATTGTCGGAAAGCAATGCAAAGGTTAAACTTCACCGGGCAAGGAAGAAACTCTACACGATTTTAAATGAAATGTTGAAAGAAGATATACATACGATAATGTAACGACATAAAAATAAAAGTTATGAAAACTTTTGAAAACGATAAGGAATTAAAAATGTTTCTGAAAAATGTGAAACTGGAATCACCGGGAAAAGATTTTTCCAGCCAGGTGATGAACCGGATTTTTCAGGAAGAATCCGTTGTGGAGCAGGTGAAAGCTGAACCTATACTGGGAAGAGGGTTCTGGATTATTCTTGCACTTTTTGTGATTCTGATGGCAGTGATGGTTTATCTGTCTGCTGGTTCAGCCGCTGCCGGTTCAACTTCCGGAATATTGCCTGATATTGATTCAACAAACTTTATGGCTGATTACCGTTCATTATTTGAAAGACTGGATGTGCTACCTGCAAGCATAGCGGGAATTTTCATCGGAGCATCCCTTCTTGTATTTCTTGAAAAATTTCTTGAATCGAAGAAACATATTTTCTCGTAAAGAATATCAACATCAAATAATCCTGGCTTCCATGAAGTCAGGATTATTTTTTTAATAACAGACCTCAGGAACGAGATATTTGCCTACATAAGTATCAACTCCCTCCTCAAGGCTTGTAAATGGCCTTGTATATCCTGCATCACGCAACTTTTGAATTTCAGCTTCAGTAAAATACTGGTAGCGCCCTCTTAAGTCAACCGGGGTGTCGATAAATGATATTTCGGGATTCAATTTCATGCTGTTAAATACAGCAGTTGTGAGATCAAGAAAAGACCTTGCCTTTCCTGTTCCAACATTGTAAATTCCTGAACCTTCCTGGTGATGTAAAAAGTATAGCATTACATCTGCAATATCTTCCACGAAAATGAAATCACGGCTTTGCTGTCCATCTCTGTAATCCTTATGATGTGATCTGAATAACTTCATTTTCCCATTTTTCCGGATCGTCTCATATGCATGCAACACTACGGATGCCATTCTTCCTTTATGGTACTCATTTGGCCCGTAAACATTAAAGAATTTTAGTCCTGTCCAGAATGGGGGCGTTCTGACCTGCTTGAGAGCCCAAACATCGAAATCGTGCTTTGACCACCCATACAGATTAAGAGGCCTGAGGTTCGTTACATTACTGTGCGAATCAGAAAATCCGCATTCACCATTACCGTAAGTGGCTGCTGAGGAAGCATAGAGTAAAGGCACCTGAATTTCAGAGCAAATATTCCACAACCTTTGAGAATAAATCAGATTAAGCTGCTGGTACAGTTCAGGTTCCTGACCTACTGTATCAGTCCGTGCACCCAGGTGGAAAATGAATTCCACATCGTCGGAATTGCTTATCAGCCATTTAAAAAACCTATCCCTATCGATAAATTTTTTGTACTGTTTATTAAAAAGATTTAGATCTTTAGAGGGATCATCGAAACGATCAACCAAAACCAGATCTTTGTAACCTGCCTGGTTTAACTTACCAACTAAATAACTGCCTATGAAACCGGCAGCTCCTGTTATTACTATCATTTTTTCAAAGCGGTTTATATGCCATGTTCTATAATTAAGCACATCACGGCAGTCTGGTCAAATTCAAAACTGTTTTCAGTTGTTTTTATTGCTTCAACAGCTGCAAATTTTTTGTTTTCACCCCATAGTTTAAGGTTTGACTGCATATTCATGAAAACAAGATTATTATTTGTGTGAATCGGTTGCTTCATCATTAATTAAATGTTGCCATATGAAAACAACAAATGATATCATTTGGTTTTATAAAAAAATGGTGATCTTTGTATGAATTTAAAGCAGATTATCATGTGTGCCCGGAAAATCAGCAGCAATGGTTATGAAAGAATTGAAACTTTTGATGAAAGTATTACACAGGAACTATCAGAAAATTATCAGAATATATTACGACTGGTAGGCGAGGATATTTCAAGGGAAGGCCTGAACCGAACACCTGAACGTGTAGCAAAAGCCATGCAGTTTCTGCTGCAGGGCTATAAAACTGATCCGGTTGAAATATTAAAATCGGCTATCTTCAGGGAGGATTACCGCCAGATGGTTATTGTAAAAGATATTGAAATTTACTCGTTGTGCGAGCATCATTTGCTGCCTTTTTTTGGGAAAGCACATGTGGCTTATATTCCAAACGGCATCGTTACAGGGTTAAGTAAAATTGCCCGTGTGGTAGATGTCTTTGCACGTCGTTTGCAACTACAGGAGAGATTGACTCTTCAGATAAAGGAATGCATTCAGGAAACGCTTAAACCTCTTGGTGTGGCTGTTGTGATTGAAGCCCAGCATCTGTGTATGCAGATGAGAGGCATCCAGAAACAACATTCCATTACTACAACTTCCGATTTTACAGGTGCATTCCAAAAAACGGCAACCCGTGAAGAGTTTATACGCCTCATAAGCAACAAGTTCAGTTAAATCACTGCTGAAATTCAAGACACACGGGCGCAGGAATTTTAACTTCATTCCCGGTAAACCGGGGTATGCCAGTTTCATCAATACGGAACACTGCAATATTTCCGCTTCTTTGATTGGCAACCAATATGAATTGGCCGTCGGGGCTGAAGGTGAAATTGCGGGGCCAGTCACCCTGCGTAGAAACCGATGTTATCCATTCAAGTTTATTTGTGTCCGCATCTGTTTTGTAGACTGCAATAGAATTATGCCCCCGGTTTGAACCGTAAACAAAACGGCCGTCGGGAGAAATATGAATGTCAGCGCAATAGCTTGTTCCTTTAAAATCATCGGGCAAGGTTGAAACTGTTTGTATATCTTTCCATTTCCCGCTGTTTTTTTCAACCACAGTTATAGTTGAATTCAGCTCATTTATTACATATATTATTTTGCCTCCGGGGTGTATTGAGAGGTGACGGGGTCCGGCCCCCGGAGCAAGTTTTACATGCGACTGTCGGGCAGGCTCAAGCCTGTTGCCTTTCCGGTTCAAAATATTCAGGCGGTCGGTGCCTAAATCGGCACTAAACAGGAAGTTTCCTTCAGGATAAAATTTTATGGAATGGGCATGGGGAGCTTTTTGTCTCGAAAGATTGGGCCCTGAACCTTCATTGACTATGGTTGAGGCTGCAGGTTTAAGACTGCCGCCCGGTTCAATTTCATATAACGAAACAGTACCTCCACCGTAAGTTGCAA
>Ga0209347_1005777_pt1 | contig 11487 bp, 13 predicted proteins | sample AutmiccommuBRH23_FD_187382 | JGI IMG/M metagenome (GOLD analysis project Ga0209347, IMG submission 187382) | Deep subsurface microbial communities from Mt. Terri, Switzerland - Autotrophic microbial communities BRH/23 (SPAdes) (version 2) | ecosystem: Environmental > Aquatic > Deep subsurface >...
GTGAAGTCGTGCTGGTCGCGCTTGCCAGATGCGACGCCCTCCCCCTGGTGCACGTCGTCGATCCGGTGCCCGGAGAGCTTGCCGTAATCGGGGAGGGAGCCGACGTCGAAGTACACGTCCCCTCCCCCTGTGTAGGCGTGGCCCCGCTCGATCAGGCTGTCGATCAGCTCGACCATCTGGGTGATGTGGCCGGTCGCCCTCGGCTCCGCCGACGGGGGCAGCACCCCGAGGGCGTCGTAGGCGGCCGTGAACGCCCGCTCGTAGGTCGCCGCCCACTCCCACCACGGACGGCCGGCGTCGGCGGCCTTGTTGAGGATCTTGTCGTCGATGTCGGTGACGTTGCGAATGAACGCGACATCGAATCCCTTGGCCGTCAGCCAGCGGCGAAGGACGTCGAACGCGACACCGCTGCGCACATGCCCGATGTGCGGCAGGCCTTGCACCGTCGCCCCGCACAGATAGATCGAGACGTGGCCGGGCCGCAGTGGCGCGAAATCGCGCACACCGCCAGACAAGGTGTCATGCAGTCGCATGACAGATGCGGGGCGTTCGGTCACGACGGGCCAGCTTACCGGCCTGTTCAGGCTGGACCCGCATCGTCGCCGACATCGGTGTTGGTCGGCTCCTCGCGCAAGCGCTCGGTGGCGACCACAAGGGCCGTGGCGATCGCCGCCAGGCCCTCTCCCCGGCCCGTGAGGCCGAGACCGTCGGTGGTGGTCGCCGAGACCGACACAGGAGCGTTCAGGAGCCCGGAGAGCACTTGCTGGGCTTCGGCCCGCCGCGGGCCGATCTTCGGGCGGTTGCCGATGACCTGCACGGCGGCGTTACCCACCCGGAATCCCGCGTCGGCCAGCAGCGAGTGGACATGCCGAAGCATGTCGGCGCCGCTGACGCCACGCCACTCGGGTCGACCGGTTCCGAACACCTCGCCGATGTCGCCCATGCCGGCAGCCGAGAGCAACGCGTCGCACAGCGCATGAGCGGCGACGTCGCCGTCGGAGTGGCCGGCACAGCCCTCACTGCCCTCGAAGAGCAGGCACAGCAGCCGACACGGGCGTCCGGCTTCGATGGGATGTACGTCGGTGCCGAGCCCCACCCTCGGCAGGCTCGTCATCGCATTCAGGAGGCGGCGGCGAGTGCCTCGTCGAGAATGGTCGCAGCCTTCTCGTCATCGGTGTTCTCGGCGAGCGCGAGCTCACCAACCAGGATCTGCCGGGCCTTGGCCAGCATCCGCTTCTCGCCGGCAGACAGCCCACGCTCCTGGTCGCGACGCCACAGGTCACGCACGACCTCGGCGACCTTGTTCACGTCACCGGAGGCCAGCTTCTCCAGATTTGCCTTGTACCGGCGCGACCAGTTGGTCGGCTCCTCGGTATGCGGGGCGCGCAGCACCTGGAAGACCTTGTCCAGGCCCTCCTGCCCGACGACATCACGAACGCCGACGTACTCTGCGTTGTCAGCGGGAACACGAACAGTGAGATCTCCCTGCGAAACCTTCAGGACGAGGTATTCCTTCTGTTCGCCCTTGATGGTCCGGGTTTCGATCGCCTCGATCAACGCAGCACCGTGGTGTGGATAGACGACGGTGTCTCCGACCTTAAAAATCATCAGTTTCGAGCCCCTTTCACCCCTTGATGTTAACACGGGCCGCCAAGGGGTGCGGATCAACGATGCAGGTCAGGGGCACAGTCAGCGAACACTAGGGGTTGACAGGCCAGCGAATCCGTGCAAGGCATGGGGCTCCCCGCGGTAGCCGCGTGACCATCGGGTACGCGCGGAATCGGCTCTCCGGCAGACGCATCGCCCCTGCGCTACCGCACGCTTTCGTCACCTACTACTCTGCATAGTCGAACCACCGGGATCACCAGGACCCGGCACGCCACGTCCCTCGTCGGCCGAGCAGGAGGCCCCAGTGAACCCCTTGAGACGGCGCACTCGTGCAGTTGGCCGGCCGGCCGCGCTGGCAGCGTTCGGGCTGACCGCAGCGGTCGTGCTGAGCGGTTGCAGCGCCGGCCAGGTCGCCCAGACCGCGACCCAGGAGCCCGCGATCAACGGCACCAGCGGCCGGGTGGGTGACATCGTGCTGCGCAACGTCCACCTGCAGGCCACCCTGACGGCCGACTACATCGAGCCGGGCCGTGACGTGGACTTGATCTTCGTCGCCGCCAACGACTCGGCCGACGTCGACGACAAGCTCCTGTCGATCAGCTCCGACGTCGGAAAGGTGACGTTGACCGGTGACGGCGCGGTGCCCGCGAACGGTGTGCTGGTGGTCGGGACTCCCGACGGCCAGCCGACACCGTTGGAGAGCGTCGAGGCCGCCGACTCCGCCGAGGCCACCGTGGCGTTGTCCAAGCCCATCACCAACGGCCTGACCTACGACTTCACTTTCACCTTCGAGAAGGCCGGCGAGACCACCGTCGGCGTGCCGATCTCGGCGGGTGAGGCGCCCCGTCGCGACGCCGGAGGCGGGGGCGGCGAATCGCAGGGTTCCTCGGGCGGACACTGAGCCGCCTCGATCTGGATTGGTCCGAGACACGGCCGTTGAAGGCTGAGGTTCTGTCGGTCCCGGCGGTTACGGTCACCGCGTGGCCAGGGTCAGTTCGAAAGCACGTTCGCAGTACCGCTGTTCGGAATGCCAACACATCTCGGCCAAGTGGGTGGGCCGCTGCCCCGACTGCGGCACCTGGGGCACGGTCGACGAAGTCGCCCTGACGGCTGCGGTCGCCGGCGCCACCCGGCGTGCGGTGGCGCCGACCTCGCCCGCGGTGCCCATCACCTCCATCGATCCCGGCGTCACCCGCCACTTCCACACCGGTGTCAGCGAACTGGACCGGGTACTCGGCGGGGGCCTGGTGCCCGGCTCGATCACGCTGCTGGCGGGCGATCCGGGGGTCGGCAAGTCGACGCTGCTGCTCGAGGTCGCCCACCGCTGGGCGCAGACCGGCCGCAGGGCGCTGTACCTGTCCGGTGAGGAGTCGGCGGGCCAGATCCGGCTGCGGGCCGAACGCACCGGTTGCACCCACGACGAGGTCTACCTGGCCGCCGAGTCGGACCTGCAGACCGCGCTCGGCCACATCGAGGCCGTGCAACCCTCCCTCGTCGTCGTGGACTCCGTGCAGACGATGTCCACCGCCGAGGTCGACGGCGTCACCGGCGGCGTCACCCAGGTCCGCGCGGTGACGACCGCACTGACGATGACGGCCAAGACGTCGGCTCCTCCGGGGATGGCGATCCTTCTCGTCGGCCACGTCACCAAGGACGGCGCCATCGCCGGGCCACGCTCACTCGAGCACCTCGTCGACGTCGTGCTCCACTTCGAGGGGGACCGCACCTCGGCGCTTCGGATGGTTCGCGGCGTCAAGAACAGATTCGGCGCCGCCGATGAGGTCGGGTGTTTCCTGTTGCACGACAACGGAATCGAGTGTGTCGCCGACCCCTCGGGACTGTTCCGCGATCAGCGGCCCACCGCGGTGTCGGGTACCGCGGTGACGGTCACGCTCGACGGCAAACGGCCCATGATCGGTGAGGTGCAGGCGCTGATCGGCTCGCCGGCGAGCGGCAGCCCGCGCCGGGCGGTCAGCGGCATCGACTCCTCCCGGGCGGCGATGATCACCGCGGTGCTGGAGAAGCGGGCCAAGCTGCCGGTCGGCATGAACGACATCTACCTGTCGACGGTCGGTGGCATGCGCCTGACCGATTCGTCGTCGGACCTCGCGGTGGCGCTAGCGATCGCCTCGGCGTGTGTGGACCTGCCGATGCCCGCGAACGCGGTGGCGATCGGCGAGGTCGGCCTGGCCGGGGACCTGCGGCGGGTGACCGGGATGGACCGTCGCCTCGCCGAGGCGGCCCGGCTCGGGTTCACCTGCGCCGTGGTGCCCGCGGGCGTGACCGCCGCGCCACCCGGGCTGCGGCTGGTTTCCGCCGACGACATCACCGCGGCGTTGCAGGTGTTGCGCCGGATCAGCCAGAATGGCGCGAGCTGACCCGAAACCGGGGGCAGGGGACCAACCGTGGAGAGCAAGTGGCCGTGAAGTCGACGGGGCGGACTTCTCGCACGGTCGTGCCGCTGGCCCGGCCGACACTGCGGGAGACCATCGCCCGACTCGCCCCAGGAACCGCCCTGCGCGACGGCCTGGAGCGCATCCTGCGGGGCCGAACCGGCGCGCTGATCGTCATCGGGTACGACGACAGTGTCGAGACCATCTGCGACGGCGGCTTCTCGCTGGACGTCCGATATGCGCCCACCCGGTTGCGGGAACTGTCGAAGATGGACGGGGCGGTGGTGCTGTCCAGCGACGGCAGCCGCATTCTGCGGGCCAACGTCCAGTTGGTGCCCGATCCGTCGATCCCCACCGAGGAATCCGGAACCAGGCATCGCTCCGCCGAGCGCACCGCGATCCAGACCGGCTACCCGGTGATCTCGGTCAGCCATTCGATGAGCATCGTCACCGTCTACGTCGCAGGCGAACGCCACGTGGTGCCCGAATCGGCGACGATCCTGTCCCGCGCGAACCAGACCATCGACACGCTGGAGCGCTACAAGACCCGCCTCGACGAGGTCAGCAGGCAGCTCTCGACCGCCGAGATCGAGGACTTCGTGACCCTCCGCGACGTGATGACGGTGGTGCAGCGGCTGGAGATGGTTCGCCGCATCAGCCTGGAGATCGACTCCGATGTCGTCGAACTGGGCACCGACGGACGGCAGCTCAAGCTCCAGCTGGAAGAGCTCGTCGGCGACAACGACATCGACCGTGAGCTGATCGTGCGCGACTACCACGCCAACCCCGATCCGCCCACCGCGGCTCAGGTCAGCGCGACCCTCGAGGAACTGGACGCGCTCTCGGACGGTGAGTTGCTCGACTTCACCACTCTGGCAAGGGTTTTCGGTTATCCGTCGACCGCCGAAGCGCAGGACTCGGCGATGAGTTCGCGCGGTTACCGCGCCATGGCCGGCATCCCGAGGCTGCAGTTCGCCCATGTGGACCTGCTCGTGCGGTCGTTCGGCTCACTGCAGGGGCTGCTGGCCGCGAGCGCCAGCGACCTGCAGTCGGTGGACGGCATCGGGTCGATGTGGGCGCGCCACATCAGGGAAGGTCTGTCCCAGCTCGCCGAGTCCACGATCGCCGACCGGCTCGCTTAGCCTCCGCGGCGGTCAGCCCACCGGTCCGGGCGGTTGCCCTGGTCCCTGCGGCGGAAGGCCGGGGTTCTGTGCCGGCTGGGCGAGCATGAACGGCACTGTCGCCGACCGCAGGTTGCCCAACTGGACGACCAGGTTGTAGGTGCCCGGCCCGATCGGCTGACGCGGCAAGGGGCAGTTCGGCGCCGAGCCCATGCCGGTCCACGTCACCTCGGTCGTCACCTGCTCGCCCGGTTGGAAGGTCTTGATCAGCGTCTCGTTGGACGGCGCGCAGTCCAGGTTCGACCACAGCCGCTGGTTGTCCAGCGTGTACACATAGGCGGCCAGGACCGCGGCGCCCACGTCGCGCTGGCAGGCGACCAGGCCGATGTTGGTAACGACCATGGTGAACTTCGGCTGGTCGCCGACGACGTACTGCGGGACGTTCGTGATGCCCTTGACCGCAAGGGTCGAATCGGGGCAGTCGTCGCCCTCTTTGAGGATCGGTGGCGGCACGACGGCCGCCGTCGGGGTCGGCGTCGGCGGCGGGGCCTGCTGGGCAGGCGGCTGGATCGGCGACTTGACCTCGGGATTCTCCCCAGGCAGCGGTGTCGGCGCGGCGGCCTGGGAGTCCGAGGACTCGTTGGCGGTCGGCTGTTCGGAGCTGGTGCTGTTCATCACGACCACCGCCACGATGGCCGCGATCACGCCGATGACGAGAACCGCGATGCCGAGCGCCAGCGCCCGGCGTCGCCAGTAGATCTGCTGAGGCAGCGGGCCATGCGGTTCTAGATCCAGCACCACATCACGGTAAGGGCACGTCACGCCACCTTGTTCGAGGTTGCGCGGCGTGTCGCGCCTCAGCCTTCGCCGATATCGCCTATATGGTCGCGCAGAACCACCTGACCGTCGGCCAGGTGGTAGGTCAGCCCGACGATGGCCAGGAATCCCGCCGCTATCGCCTCGGCGATCGCCGTCGACCGGCTCAACAACTGCTTGCCGGTCTCGGTGACGTGCCTGGCCTCGAACTCGTCGATGCGGGTGAGGCCTTCCTTGCGGCCCGACAGGATCGACGGGATGACCCGCTCCACGACGTCGCGGACATAGCCGCCTGGGATCTCTCCCTGGTCGAGGGCCGCCAACGTCGCCCCGACGGCGCCACAGCTGTCGTGGCCGAGAACCACGATCAGTGGGACGTTGAGGACGGTGACGGCGTATTCGATCGAGCCGAGCACCGAGCTGTCGACAACGTGGCCTGCGGTGCGCACCACGAACATGTCACCGAGGCCCTGATCGAAGATGATCTCGGCCGCCACCCGGCTGTCCGCGCAGCCGAAGACCACGGCGGTGGGCTTCTGGGCCGCGGCGAGGCTGGCGCGGTGCTCGATGCTCTGGCTGGGATGCTCGGCCTTGCCGGCGACGAAGCGCTCGTTACCCTCTTTGAGTGCTTTCCACGCGGTCAACGGGTTCGTGTCGGGCATGGTCGTCATTGTGCCTCAGTGGGCAGGGATGATCGATCCGACCGAACTGGTGGCGTGGTTCGCGCGCGCCCAGCGGGACCTGCCGTGGCGGCGCCCCGGCGTCTCGGCATGGCAGATCCTGGTCAGCGAGTTCATGCTGCAGCAGACGCCGGTGGCGCGGGTGGAGCCCGTCTGGCTGGCCTGGGTCGCCCGCTGGCCCACTCCCTCGGCGACGGCGGCGGCTGGTGCGGCCGACGTGCTGCGCGCCTGGGGCAAGCTCGGTTATCCACGGCGGGCCAAGCGGCTTCACGAATGCGCGACGGTGATCGCCGCTGAGCACCGCGACGTCGTGCCTGCCGATGTCGACACCCTGCTGTCGCTGCCCGGCGTCGGGACGTACACGGCGCGTGCCGTCGCGTGCTTCGCCTATCGGCAACGCGTACCGGTCGTGGACACGAACGTACGGCGGGTGGTGGCCAGGGCTGTGCACGGCCGCGAAGACGCGGGGTCGCCGTCGGCCCACGACCTCGACGACGTCGCCGCGCTGCTGCCCGACGACGCGACCGCACCGCAGTTCTCGGCGGCGCTGATGGAATTGGGCGCCACGGTCTGCACCGCCCGCGCTCCGCGCTGCGGGCTGTGCCCGCTGTCGCACTGCTCGTGGCGGTCGCTGGGATTTCCGGCGGGCACCGGTACCCCCAAGCGAACGCAGCGCTACGCGGGTACCGACCGCCAGGTGCGCGGCCGGTTACTGGATGTGTTGCGCGGCAGCGCTTTTCCCGTCAGGCGTGCGGATCTCGACGTGGCGTGGACGACCGACACCGCGCAGCGCGACCGGGCGCTGGATTCGCTGCTCGTCGACGGGTTGGTGGAGCAGACCGACGACGGCAGGTTCGCGCTGTGCGGCGAGGCGGGAGCCGACAATCGGGCTCCCATCGGCGGAGCCGACAATCGGGCTCCCATCGGCGGAGCCGACAATCGGGCGCCCGTCGGCGGAGCCGACAATCAGGCAGTCGCCGCGCAGTCGGAGTCTGCGCAGGCGAAGCGCTTGCGATAGTCCGAGGGCGTGACGCCGATGACCCGGCGGAAATGGTGGCGCAGCAGGGTCGCCGTGCCGAAGCCGGACTGCTCGGCGATGTGGTCGATGTCCAGCGTCGACTCCTCGAGCAGCCGGCGCGCGAAAAGCACCCGCTGGTCGGTGACCCACTGCATCGGGGTGCGGCCCGTCTCCTCGACGAACCGGCGGGCGAACGTGCGGGCGGACATGTGCGCGCGTCGCGAGAGCGTGGCCACGGTGTGCGGCTTGTCCAGGTTGGCCAGGATCCAGTCCAGATGCGGCGCGAACCTCTCCGAACACCGCACCGGGATGGGCTGGTCGATGTACTGGCGCTGACCGCCGTCGCGCTGGGGCGGAACCACCATCCTGCGGGCGATCGTGTTGGTGACCTCGCTGCCCAGTTCCCGGCGGACCAGGTGCAGACACGCGTCGATTCCCGCTGCCGTGCCCGCGCTGGTGATCAGGTCTCCGTCGTCGACGAACAGCACGTTGCGGTCGACCATCGCCGTGGGATACATGGCGGCGAGTTCGTCGGCGTGCCTCCAGTGGGTGGTGCACGGCCTGCCGTCGAGCAGTCCGGCCGCACCCGCGACGAACGCACCCGAGCACACCGTCAGAATCATCGACCCGGACTCGGCCGCCCGGCGGACCGCGGCGAGAGCGTCCGGCGAGTACTCGGAGCCACCGATGGCCGGGATGGCCACCAGGTCGGCGCCGATCAGGTCGTCGAGCCCGTGATCGGGGATGATCGTCGCCCCGACCGAGGTGCGCAACGGCTTGCCCGGCTCCGGTCCGCAGACCTTGAAATCGAAATTGGGGACACCGTCGGATGACCGATCGATCCCGAACACCTCGCAGATGACGCCGAACTCGAAAACTGCGAGCCCGTCGAGCACCAGTGTCGACACACTTCTCAACGCCATGGCAGCATCTTATCGAAGCGTGTCACTTCAGCCACTGTTGGCACGATGTTGTCGGCGCGCACGATTGCTGCCATGAGTATCGCACTGACCTTCCTGATCCTTCTCGCCCTGTTCGCTGTCTCCGCCCTGCTCAGCTGGGCCGCGAACCGCTCCGGGTCGCTACGGCTGCACCTCGACCAGTTTCGGTTCTCCGCCCCCATGGCCGGCCGGTTGTTCGAGGACCGCGACTCCTACCGGACACAACACGAACTGGACGCCATCCGCACCCGCTTCGAGCAGCAGCCGTTGTGGCCGAACTCAGGCGCCACAGGGGAACGTCGATAGAAACGCCTCCACCGCGTCCCGATATTTCCGCGGTGCGTCGTCATGGATGAGATGCCCGGCGCCGGGCACGTGCAGATACGTAGCCCGGACGCCCGTCTCCGCCATCATCTTCATCTGCCCCGGTGGCGTCGCCGAGTCTCCGGCCTCCATCAGCAGCGTCGGCACCGGCACCGACCGCCATTGACTCCAGTAGTCGCGGGTCCCCCACTCGGCGGCGATCTCGATCCAGCGATGCGGGTCGCCGTGCAGGCACCAGCCGGTGGCGGTGCGGTCGAACGCCTCGAGGAAATACTGGCCGGCCACCGGCCCGAACTCGTCGTAAACCTGTTGTGCCGTGGCGAATTCCGCGGGAAGCGCGTGCAACCACGGCTCCCACGCACCGGTGGTTCGTCCGCGGAAGTCCGGGGCCATGTCCTCGACGACCACGGCGCTGACCAGGTCGGGCCGCTGCGCCGCCAGGCACCAGGAGTGCAGCGCGCCCATCGAATGCCCGACCATCACCGCCGGCCTGCCGAGGCTCGCCATCGCATCGCCGAGATCGGCGACGAACCGTTCGGTCGACACCTGGCACCCGTCGTCCACCCCGCGGCCGCGGTGCCACGGCGCGTCGTAGGTGAACACCTCACCCCACTGCGCCAGCCACGACACCTGACGCGACCACGTGGTGCCCCGGCCCATCAGCCCGTGCACCAACACCAGGGGTGTGCCTTCGCCGCCGCGGCGGGCCAGCAGTGGGGTGTCCATGTGCTCATCTTGCCTACGCCTAGCGGTAACCTGATCGGCATGCCCAGCCAGAACCCCGTGGTGAAGATCAACGCAATCGAGGTCCCGCCCAACGCCGGTCCGGAACTGGAGAAGCGGTTCGCGCACCGCGCCCACGCCGTCGACAACCAGCCCGGCTTCCTCGGCTTTCAACTGCTGCGCCCCGTCAAGGGCGAGGACCGCTACTTCGTGGTGACCCAGTGGGAGTCCGAAGAGGCCTTCCAGGCATGGGCGACCGGGCCCGCCATCGAGGCGCACGCCGGCGAGCGTGCCAACCCCGTCGCCACCGGAGCGTCACTGCTGGAGTTCGAAGTTGTACTCGACGTTGCCGGGACCGACGCCACGGCGTGAGGCGGCCCGGGCTCGGCGCCGAGCGACCAAGCTGACGGTCGCGCTCGTCCTCGTCGCAGCCCTGGCCTGCGGATGTGCCACGTCCCGGCCTGCGCCCGCCGAGACCGCGTACGGCGTGGCGATCCAGATCAACACACCACAGGGTCTGCGCGCCAAGCAGACCATGGACATGCTCAACAGCGACTGGCCGATCGGTCCGGTCGGGGTGCGCACACTGGCTGCACCCGAGGCCGTCGAGCACGTCGGCGTGACGCTGGACAGGATCTGGTGGGACCGGCCGTTCACCGTCACGAACGTCGACATCGGAGCCGGGTCCGCCACCCTGAACGTGCTCACCTCCTACGGGGTGGCCCAGACCATCGAGCTGCACACCGACGACGCCGGCATGGTCGACCGTTTCTGGGTATCGCTCGACCCGCCGGTGATCGAGAAGTGGGCCGACATCGACACCGAACTGACCAAGTCCGGCGCGCGGTACTCCTACCAGGTCGCCAAGGTCACCGACGGCCGCTGCGAGAAGGTGGCCGGCACCAACACCGACATGTCGCTGCCGCTGGCGTCGATCTTCAAGCTCTATGTGCTGCTCGCCGTCGCGGAAGCGGTGAAGGCAGGCACCGTCGGTTGGTCCGACGCGCTGACGATCACCGAGGAGGCCAAGGCGGTCGGCTCCCCCGAGCTCGACGACCTGCCGCCCGGCTCGACGGTCACGGTGCGTGAAGCCTCGCAACAGATGATCTCGGCCAGCGACAACATGGCGACCGATCTGCTGATCGAGCGGCTCGGGCCAGGGGCCATCGAGCGGGCGCTGGTCACCGCTGGGCACCACGACCCCGCGAGCATGACGCCGTTTCCGACGATGCATGAACTGTTCTCGGTCGGCTGGGGTGAACCCGACCTTCGCGAGCAGTGGAAGCAGGCGTCGCCGCAGGGCCGCGCGCAACTGCTCCAGCAGACCAATTCCCGCCCGTACGAACCGGATCCGCACCGCACCCACACCCCGGCCTCGGGCATCGGCGCCGAGTGGTACGGCAGTGCCGCCGACATCTGCCGCCTGCACGCAGCGCTCCAAACGGCGGCGGTGGACGAGGCAGCGCCGGTCAAGGACATTCTGTCAGCGGTCCGCGGAATCGACCTCGACCGCGAGGAATGGCCTTACATCGGAGCCAAGGCGGGCAACCTGCCGGGCGATCTGACCTTCAGCTGGTACGCCGTCGACCACGCCGGACAGCCCTGGGTGGTCAGCCTTCAGGCGAACTGGCCGCAGTTCCGCAGCCAAACCGCTGCGGGATGGCTGATGTCGATCGTGAAGCAGGCCTTCGGGCTCATCCCCAACGGATGACTCAGGGAGACGACCGCTACATCCATCAGGACTCCTGACATAGGTCCTGTGTCCGGTCGGTAATTTAGTGCTCTGATCTGCGGATTTCTCGGTGTGTCGGCGCACGACTTTGGCTTCGATGATTAATAATAGAAATAGCTATTTCACGCGAT
>Ga0209347_1005778_pt1 | contig 11482 bp, 8 predicted proteins | sample AutmiccommuBRH23_FD_187382 | JGI IMG/M metagenome (GOLD analysis project Ga0209347, IMG submission 187382) | Deep subsurface microbial communities from Mt. Terri, Switzerland - Autotrophic microbial communities BRH/23 (SPAdes) (version 2) | ecosystem: Environmental > Aquatic > Deep subsurface >...
CTTAATAAAGGCCTGGATTATTTCACCGAAAGGCTTGATTACCATTTTAATGTGGATTTCAACGGCCGGGAAGTCGTGGGAGACGACCCCTATGACCTCAACGATATTGGATATGGCAACGGCAACCCGCAGGCTTCAAGCGAGGATGAAGCGCATGGTACCCATGTGGCGGGGATCATTGCGGCCGAGCGCAACAATGGGCTTGGGGCAAACGGAGTGGCTAACAATGTCCGTATCATGTCGGTACGGGCCGTCCCCAACGGAGACGAGTACGACAAGGACATTGCCAGGGGTATCCGGTATGCGGCAGATAACGGGGCAAGCATTATAAACGCGAGTTTTGGCAAATCCTTTTCCCCTAATGCAGAGTGGGTGTATGAAGCTATTCAATACGCAGCTTCCAAAGATGTGCTGATAGTGCATGCCGCCGGGAACGATGGGGCTGACCTCGATAAACCGGAAAACGAAAACTATCCGAACGACGCCCGGGGCCAGGGTCCGGAATTCACAGACAATGTGCTTACCGTAGGCGCGATCAATTCGGATTACGGCTCCGAAATGGTGGCTGCCTTTTCGAATTACGGGGCACGCAATGTTGATATCTTTGCCCCCGGGGGGGAGATCTATTCCACCATGCCCGGCGATAAGTACGATTATAATGGCGGCACTTCCATGGCTGCCCCTGCGGTAAGCGGGATAGCTGCCCTGATCAGGTCGTATTTCCCCAAGCTCACCGCGCCCCAGGTTAAAAAGATCATCATGCAATCCGGCCTTGCCACCAAAACCCCGGTTATTGTTGGGGGGGATGAAAATAATACGGCAACGTTCGACAAGATTTCCAAATCAGGTAAAATTGCCAATGCGTTCAATGCCCTCATCCTGGCCAGCCAGGTAGCCAACGGGCAAATAAATCTTTAATTACATGATGTTTAAAAATCCGATGAAATTGCTCATGCTGCTGTTGCCGGCGTGTGTTGGCCTTCTTAATGCCCAGAATAACACACCTTATTGGCAACAGAATGCGGATTATACCATGGAGGTGGACATGGACGTGGAAACCTACCGCTACAGCGGAACGCAAATGCTGGTATATACCAATAATTCACCGGATACGCTCCGGAGGGTGTTTTACCATATGTATTTCAATGCCTTTCAGCCCGGGAGTGAAATGGACATGCGGCTTCAGAACATTCAGGATCCTGACGGGAGAATGATGGATGGGGGAGAAAGCCGGATTGCGGTACTGAAACCCGAAGAAGCAGGTTTTCTCCGCTCAGGTTCCCTTTCCCAGGACGGGCAGGAACTATCACCAGTGCTGGAGGGCACGGTCCTGGTAGTTCCCCTGGCCAGTCCGGTTTTGCCTGGGGGCAGCACTACCTTCGACATGCGTTTTGAAGGGCAGGTGCCGCTTCAGATCCGCAGGGCCGGAAGGAATAATTCCGAAGGGGTGGCACTGTCTATGAGTCAGTGGTATCCCAAAATAGCCGAGTATGATTTTGAAGGATGGCATGCAGACCCATACATTGCCAGGGAGTTCCACGGGGTTTGGGGTAATTTCGACCTGAAGCTTACCATCGATAAGGACTATGTGGTGGGTGGCTCCGGTTACCTGCAAAATCCAGGGGAAGTAGGCCATGGTTATGAGGCGCCCGGAACCAGGGTTAAGAAGCCCCGGGGTGAAACGCTGACATGGCATTTCAAGGCTCCCCGGGTACATGATTTCATGTGGGCGGCAGACCCCGGTTACCTTCACGATACCCTGAAGGTTGAAAACGGACCGGTGCTGCACTTTTTCTATAAGGACAAGCCCGAAATCCTGGAAAACTGGAAAAACCTGCAACCCAAAACGGCTGAAGCCATGCAGTTTTTCAGCAGGAACATCGGGCCTTATCCCTATGAGCAGTATTCCGTGGTGCAGGGAGGAGACGGCGGGATGGAGTATGCCATGAGCACCCTGATTACCGGGGAACGTAAATTTCCAAGCCTTGTGGGGGTTATGGTCCATGAATTGGCGCATTCCTGGTTTCAGCAGGTGCTGGCAACTGATGAAACCCAGCACGAATGGATGGATGAAGGGTTTGCCACTTTTATTTCCAGCCTTTGTATGGATGAAATTATGCAGCAGGATGCAAGGAATCCCTTTGAAGATTCCTATAGCGGTTATTATAGCCTGGTACAGTCGGGCAGGGAACAGCCGCAGTCAACCCATGCCGACCGGTTTGGCCTTAATTTTGCCTATGGGATTTCGGCATACAGCAAAGGAGCCATCTTCCTGTCGCAACTCGGTTATGTAATCGGGCAGGATAAGTTAATGCAAACCATCAGGCGCTACTACGACACCTTTAAATTCCGCCACCCGACACCCAACGACTTTATACGTACCGCCGAAAAAGTTTCGGGCATGGAACTGGAGTGGTACCTGACTGACTGGACCAGGACAACCAATACCATCGACTATGGTATAAAGGAAGTAACGGAAAGCGGCCAGGGCAGCCTGATAACCCTTGAACGTATCGGGTTGATGCCCATGCCGATCGACGTCCTGGTTGTTTATAAAGACGGGGCCAGGGAAACCTTTTATGCGCCCCTCAGGATGATGCGGGGGGAAAAAGAAAACCCCTATCCCGCCCTGGAAAGGACCGTCCTGCCAGACTGGCCCTGGGCGAACCCGACTTACGAACTGGAACTTGCACGCCCACTTTCGGATATTGAGGCGATAGCACTGGACCCTTCCCAGCTTATGGCCGATGTGAACCCGGAAAACAACCTGTGGCAGCCTGCGCCCTGATAACCGGGAAGCATTTGCCGCACTCCGGGTATGCAAAACAGAGGTAGCCGGAGGACCATATGAAAGAAGTTGGTGATTGCTATTCCCCGCCGGGGCTGATAAATTGCTACTTTTACGGCCATATGTCTTTCAGATTCCCCAAAAAAGAAAAGCTGAAAAGCCGGAAACTGATCGAACAGCTTTTTACCGAAGGCCGGTCGATCAATCGTTTCCCCTTGCGCCTCCTTTACCTGGAAACGGAGTTGCCAGGGGAAACAGCGATACAAGCCGCAGTTACCGTTTCCCGCAGGTCGTTCCGTAGGGCCGTAGACAGGAACCGGATCAAGAGGTTAATGCGGGAAAGCTACCGGCTTAATAAAGCCCTTGTTTTTAACAACATAGAAGGCAGGTTTGCGTTCCTGTTTTTATATCTTGGCAAAGAAATCCCTACTTTTAAAGAGATGGAGCGCAATATGCAATCCTTGTTACAAAATTTTATTGCCCGTAAGAACGATGAAGAAGCTACTAAGTAAAAAAGTCATCATCCCCGTATTTGCCCTGCTGTTTTTGGCCGCAGGAGCCAGTTTTAAAAGCGATTTTTTCGAAATCGCCAAACAAATAGAGATCTTCACTACCCTCTTCAAGGAATTGAACATGAATTATGTGGACGAGACGAATCCAGCCGAGTTAATGGATTCTGCCATTAAGAATATGCTCGATGAACTGGATCCCTACACCAAATTCCTCAATGAACAGGATGTTGAAGCCTACAGGATAAATAATGAAGGGGAATATTCGGGGATTGGCGCCGTGGTGCGATCCTATAACAACCGCCTCCTGATCGTGGAGCCTTATAAGGGATATCCTGCAGACAAGGCCGGCCTTAAGGCGGGGGACGAGATAGTCAGGATAGGCGATATTGACATAGCCGATTTCAAGGAAGATGCCAGTGAATTACTGAAAGGCGCACAGAACACAACTGTAGCTGTTACCTTTCGCCGGCAGGGGGAAACTAAAACCACCACCCTTACCCGTGCGGCCATCGAAGTTGATGCGGTGCCCTATTACACGATGGTAGATAAGGAAACCGGCTATATCGTGCTTTCTAAATTTAATGAGAAGGCCTTCGCCCAAACGAGGGATGCCCTCAAAGACCTTAAAAACCAAGGGGCTTCCAGGATCATTCTCGACCTCAGGGACAACCCCGGGGGGCTGCTTTCCGAAGCCATTGACGTAACTAACCTTTTTGTGCCCAAAGGGGAACTGATAGTCACCACCAGGTCTAAAGTGAATAAATTCAACCGCGAATACAAAACCTCTAAACAGGCGGAAGATGAAGAGATCCCGCTGGCCGTCCTGGTTAATGGCGGAAGTGCCTCTGCCAGTGAAATCGTCTCGGGAAGCCTGCAAGACCTGGACCGTGCGGTCATCATCGGCGCGAGGAGCTTCGGCAAAGGGCTGGTGCAACGCCCTATGAAGCTCACATACGGCACCCAGTTAAAAGTAACCATTTCACGCTACTTTACCCCTTCAGGCCGTTGTATTCAATCCCTGGATTACTGGAACAGGGACGATCAGGGCAATGCTGTGAGGAATACCCGTTTCAATAATTTTAAAACCCGCAACGGCAGGGAAGTCCAGGATGGCGGCGGGATCATGCCCGATGTGGAGATCAGGTCCCTCAGGAGCAACGAGCTAACGCGCTCCCTGGCCGAAAATTTGGTTGTTTTTGATTTCGCTACTCAATTTTATTATGCGAACACGATGGCAGATGTGTCCACTTTTGCTTTCGGGGAAGAAGATTACCAGGCATTTAAAAAATTCGCAGCCGCCCACGATTTTAATTTCGAGACCCATACCGAAAAAGCCCTGAAAAATGCCATGGCCGCAGACAGCCATGATATCCTGGGACCTGGAATAGAAGAAAGCTATCAAAAACTACTGGCGGAAATCAACAGGAATAAAGTGGTTGCCCTGGACACTTACCAGGCCGAAATCCAAAAAAATATTGAAGACGAAATTATTAAACGCTATTTTTACCGGGAGGGGTTATTTGAACATTACCTCCGCCACGATCAGGCCATCCTCACTGCTACAGCCCTGCTGGCCGACCAAAACAAATACAGCGGCATCCTGAAATGATCTGCCCGCAATACAGCAAATACAACTGGAATTTCTATGCAAAACAAATACCAAAAGTGGTATCATCCTTATAAACCCGCTTCTGAATTTCAAACCAAAGTTGCCTATTTCAGCATGGAATTCGGCATCCACCAGGCACTTAAAATCTATTCCGGGGGCCTGGGTTTCCTGGCAGGGTCGCATATGCGCTCCGCCCTGGAACTAAAACAGAACATGATTGGCATCGGCATGCTTTGGAAATATGGTTACTATGACCAGTGCCGCAACCAGGATCAGAGCTTGCAGGTGCAATTTATCGAGAAGCATTACAGTTTCCTGGAGGATACGGGCCTGGAGGTAAGCGTTAAAATCCACGATAACCCCTCAGTCAAGGTACGGGCCTATGTACTGAAGCCCGAAATTTTCGGTTGCGTCCCCATTTACCTGCTCACAACAGATGTGCCTGAGAATGATTACCTATCCCGAACGATTACCAACCACCTGTACGACAACAACCTGCATACCCGTATAGCGCAGAGTATTGTCCTGGGTATAGGGGGTGCCAAAATCGTGGAAGCCCTGGGCGGTGCCGATATGTACCACCTGAACGAAGGCCATGCCCTTCCCGCATTTTACCATCTCCGAAACAAGGGGGTGGGCCGGGAGCAGATGGTCTTTACCACCCATACCCCTGAAAAGGCGGGCAATGCCGAACACGATGGCAGGTTATTGAATACGTTTGGCTTTTTTGGAAGGGAGCTTACAGAATCGGAAGTGGATCGCGAAACAACCGAAGGGGGCCTTATCAATTATACGGTTGCCGCACTAAGGATGTCTAAAAGGGCTAATGCGGTATCCAAACTGCATTGCACGGTCGCAAAGGATATGTGGAAGGGATATGACGATATTTGCGCAATTATTCCCATAACCAATGCCCAGAACAGGAAATTCTGGCAGGATGAAGGGCTTGAAAAGGCCTGGAGCGCTTCCAATAAAAAAGCCTTTGTTAAACGTAAAAAGGCACTGAAAGCAGCACTTTTTGAAAAGGTGCTCGATCAAACCGGGAAATTATTCGATCCTGATGTCCTCACTATCGTATGGGCCCGGCGGTTTGCCCAATATAAGCGGGCCGACCTGCTGTTACATGATGCCGGGCGGTTTAACAGGCTGATGAATTCTGCGAAGTACCCTGTGCAGATCATTTGGGCGGGGAAGCCTTACCCCATGGATTACGGTGCAATCGATCAGTTTAACAGGCTGGTTCACCATACCAAGTACAGCGCGAATACCGCTGTGTTATTTGGTTATGAAATGGAATTGTCGAAAATGATGAAATGCGGCTCCGATGTATGGCTGAACACCCCCAGGATCACCCGGGAAGCCTCGGGCACCAGTGGGATGACCGCAGCAATGAACGGTTCGGTAAACCTTTCCATAAACGACGGATGGGTCCCTGAATTTGCCCGGGATGGGGTAAACGGCTTTGTGCTGCCCGAAGCGGACCACCACTGGCCGGAATGGGAACAGGACCGTTTTGATGCAGAAAATCTGTACCGGGCCCTGGAGGAAAAGGTACTCCCCGCCTACTATGATACGCCCGACTACTGGCACCAACTGGTTGTGAATGGCATAGAAGGGGTATTACCCGCATTCACGAGCCAGCGGATGGCAAGGCAGTATTATAGCGAGTTGTATCCCTAAGCTTCGGCAAGCTTACCACTGAGCCACGCCATCTTATATTCGCCCTTATGGATGAAGAGTTAAAATACTGGCTGGCAGCGATTATCGGCAGCCCTATGATTTCGGCCAGGCCACTCTCCGGGGGCGACATTTCTGAGGCCTGGCTCCTGGAAACTGCCCGGCAAAGATTGTTCTGCAAGCTTAATTCCGGGCCGGAAGCCCTTAACATGTTCCAGGCTGAAAAAGACGGCCTGGAAGCCATCTCTTCTACAGAAACCATAAAGACCCCGGAAGTACTACTCTGCACTAAACGGGAAGAAATGGCCGTCCTTATCATGGAATACATTGAACCCAAAGAACCTGATAATGGCGAAATGGTGGCGTTCGGGCAACAGCTTGCAAGGTTACACAACCTGGAACAACCGGCTTTTGGATGGAAAAGGGATAATTTTATCGGCAGCCTGCCCCAAAGAAACCCCCGGGAAACAGGCTGGCCTGCCTTTTATACCCGTGAACGGCTCCTTCCCCAGCTAGTACTTGCATTTGATAGCGGGTTGTTAAACGCCTCTGATATACCGGGGGAAACGGTAATTGAACGGGTGGTGGGCGAACTGTGCGGGAATGTACGCCCTTCCCTGGTCCATGGCGATCTCTGGGGTGGCAATTACCTCATTTCAAGCGACGGCCTGGCTTACCTTATCGATCCCGCGGCTTATTGGGCCCACAGTGAAGTAGACCTGGCAATGAGCCGTCTTTTCGGGGGATTTCCCAATTCATTTTATGAGGGTTACACAAATGTGGCCCCGATTAGTCCGGGTTTTGAGGAGCGGCGAGACCTCTACCAGTTGTATTATCTGCTCGTACACCTGAACTTATTCGGCAGGACTTATTATTCGGCCGTAAAGCCATTGCTTACCCGTTATTTTGGTCCTTTTTGAAGGGGTTCACACCACAGCCTGGGAGGAAAGCATAAAGTCGCCCCTTTATTTCCCGCATTTTATTTTTACATTTAAGCGTTAAGCTCTGTATTATGCTATTTCCCCCCGGGCGCAAACTTCTGAAGTGGTGGTATACTCCCCTTGCCCTTATTATTTTGTCAATATCCGGGTGTAGCAGGGAAACCGAAAAACCCGCCTACAAGCCCGATTACACCAAATGGGCCTCCTACCTGGGCGGCCCGGACAGAAACCACTATTCAACCCTTTCTCAGATAAACCCTGAAAATATCCGCGGCCTGAAACTGGCATGGAGCTACAAAGCGCCCGATTCCGGGCAAATGCAAATGAACCCGCTGGTTATAGACACCATCCTGTACGGGGTAACGGCTGCGCTGCGGGTGGTAGCGCTTCACGCGGCAAGTGGTGAGGAATTATGGCGGTTTGGTGACTCCCTGAAAGTCTGGCATTCCACAAGCCGGGGGGTCTCCTACTGGGAAAACGGCCAGGACAAACGGATCTTCTTTACCAGGGGCCCCGAGTTGTACGCCCTGGATGCCCTCACGGGGATCCCGGTGGCATCATTCGGGGATAAGGGGAAAATAGACCTTCGGTCGGGGATGCCGGAGCATGCCCGCAATAAATTCGTTATCTCCAATACCCCGGGAACCGTTTATGAAAACCTGATCATCATGCCGCTTCGTGTTTCAGAGGATGTGGGGGCAGCCCCGGGCGATATCATGGCCTTTAACACCATTACCGGAAAGGTGGAATGGGTGTTTCATACCATCCCCTACCCGGATGAAAGCGGGTACGACACCTGGGGTGATCCTGCGCTCCACAGCAAGTCCGTGGTAGGAGCGGCCAACAACTGGGCCGGGATGGCATTAGACGAGGCCGGCGGCGTACTTTACGTGCCTACCGGTTCGGCTGCCCCCGATTTTTACGGCGGGATGCGGAAAGGCAATAACCTCTATGCCAACTGCCTTTTGGCCCTGGATGCCAAAAGCGGGAAACTGATCTGGCACTTTCAATTTACCCACCACGACCTTTGGGACCGCGACCCCCCCGCCCCTCCTAACCTGATCAGCATTAGCCGAAACGGCAACCGGATCCCTGCCGTAGCCCAGGTAACCAAGCAAGGGTATGTGTTTGTTTTCGACAGGAAGACCGGGGAATCCCTTTTCGATATCAGGGAGATTCCTGTGCCTCCCTCTCAGCTGGAAGGGGAAGAAACTTCCCCTACCCAGCCCCTTCCGGTGAAGCCGCGGCCATTTGCCCGCCAATCGACCAACATCAGCCTAAATAATATAAGCCCTTTTGCCCCCGATAAAGATTCGCTCGCCCAGGTACTCCTGGAGGCTGATAACCGCATTTATGGCCCGCCTTCGCTCCAGCCCGTGTTCCTGCTCCCAGGTTATGACGGGGGCGCGGAATGGGGTGGTGCCGCGGCAGATCCTGAAGAAGGTATTTTGTACGTCAACAGCAATGAAATGGCGTGGATTATGGAAATGGAAAAAGCCGGAGAACCCGCGGAAGGCCTTGCTCCCGGAGCGGCCGTATATAACCGGTATTGCCTGGTATGCCATCAAAAAGACCGGGCGGGTCTGGCTGCCAGCGGTTTTCCATCCCTCCTGAATCTGGATGAGAGGCTTAAAAAACAGGAAGTACATGCCATTATCACACGGGGCAAGGGCATGATGACCGGCTTTCCGCAAATAGAACCTGATGAAATGGCCGCCTTAATGCTCTTCCTATTTAACGAAGAAGATAAAAAGGAGGTGGGGCCCGGCAAAAACGCTGATTCCCTTTACCCCCTGCCGTACAGACATAAAGGTTACAACAAATTTCTGGACAGCAACGGGCTTCCAGGGATAGACCCCCCATGGGGAACGCTGCATGCCATAGACCTTAATGAAGGCGATTACCTCTGGTCGGTTCCGCTTGGGGAAACCCCGGGCTTAAGCCAGCCCGACGGCAGCCCTACGGGGACCGAAAACTATGGAGGCGCAGTGGTGACCCAAAACGGACTGTTGTTTATCGCAGCTACCAAAGACGGGTATTTCCGTGTCTTTAACCGGCGTACAGGCGAGCTGCTGTGGAAATACAAATTGCCGGCCCCTGCCTTTGCCACCCCGGCCATGTACGAAGTAAACGGCAGGCAGTATATTGCCCTGGCCTGTGGTGGGGAAAAGCTGGGGACTGCAAAAGGGAACCAGATCCTGGCGTTTGCTGTCGAATAGTAAGGTCGGGGTTTTGATGTACAGTTTATTTGTTTATTGGTGTAATTGTTTATCCACGGGTTGGGAAACTATGGCAAAGCCTAAAAGTATCCCGCTGCCGGGGAAAGGATTATAATTAAGGATAGCTATAAAATTTATAACCTAAATACAAGAAGCATGAAAAAGATACGCGTCCTGGTTGTAGGCTGCGGGAATATGGGTACCAGCCACGCACGGGCTTACCATAATCTCGGGGGTTTTGAAATTGTAGGGCTTGTAAGCAGAAAACCTGAAAGCCGCGAAAGACTGTCGAATGAACTGGGAGGCCTCCCACTTTATTCGGATTTTAAGGAGGCGTTGAAAAAAGCAGCACCTGACGCTGTTTCCATAAATACGTATCCGGACACCCACGCTTCCTATATCAGGGCAAGCCTGAACGCAAATGCGCATGTATTTGTGGAAAAACCGCTGGCACTTACGGTAGAAGAGGCTGAGGAACTTGTAAACCTGGCGGCGGAAAAGGGGCGGAAAATGGTGGTGGGCTATATCCTGAGGGTCCATCCAGCCTGGTCGCGATTTGTGGAGATCGCGAAAACCCTCGGCAAACCCCTGGTAATGCGGATGAACCTCAACCAGCAGAGCTCCGGGAAACATTGGTATACGCACAAACAATTAATGAACTCCATGTCGCCCATTGTAGACTGCGGGGTCCATTACGTAGACATTATGTGCCTGATGACCGGGGCCAGGCCGGTAAGCGTGAGCGCCATAGGGGCCCGGCTGACGGAGGAGATTGATCGTGACATGTATAATTACGGGCAACTGCAGGTTAGGTTCGACGATGGGTCTGTTGGCTGGTACGAGGCAGGATGGGGGCCGATGATGAGTGAAACTGCCTTCTTTGTTAAAGATGTGATCGGACCAAAAGGATGTGTCTCTATCATGGATACGGATAAAGGAGACTCCGATGATGTAGATAGCCATTCAAAGACAGGAATGCTGTTGCTTCACCACAGCCAAACGGATGAGAAAGGGAACTTTACCAGGGAAGATCAACACATTAGTACCGCGGACGAACCGGATCACGACGGCCTCTGCAGGTTGGAACAGGAGTTGTTTTTAAAAGCGATCACAGAAGGGCTCGACCTTACAGACCACCTGCGCGATGCGGTAAACAGCCTGAAGATCGTCCTCGCGGCCGATGAATCCTTCCGCAGCGGAAAAACCATCATGCTATCCTGATAGGATATCCGGAGTCTATCTTAATGTACTGTTAACCAGCCGTTATAATTTGGATTTCTCGTATATTTTTTTATATTACGAGTTATGGTAAAAGTAGAAAAAGAGGATAATTCCAAGTTTTTAGAGAAGTCCATCAGCCATCTTAAAGCCCGCGGGTTTAAGGATATCAAGGCCGACCTGAAGGGCTACGAAAGCCCCAAATCCTATATGCGCAAAGCGAGTGGGACGGTCATTACCCCTGATATATCAGCAACCAAGGACGGCAGGAAGTATTTTTTTGATATCAGCTTAAAATCCGACAAGCCCCGCTTACTTAAATCCAAATGGGTATTCCTCGATACCCTGAGCAGGATGAAATCCAACCGCTTCAGGATCATCACCACCAGGGGCCACTACAAATTTACGGATAGCATGCTGCAGGATATCAACCTCTCCAATAAAACGCCTATAAAGATTTAGCAAATAATGGGTTTCCGGCGTTCGAGTGCAGGAAGGGGGGAAAAATCAAATTCAAA
>Ga0209347_1005779_pt1 | contig 11477 bp, 9 predicted proteins | sample AutmiccommuBRH23_FD_187382 | JGI IMG/M metagenome (GOLD analysis project Ga0209347, IMG submission 187382) | Deep subsurface microbial communities from Mt. Terri, Switzerland - Autotrophic microbial communities BRH/23 (SPAdes) (version 2) | ecosystem: Environmental > Aquatic > Deep subsurface >...
CCGCCTTCGGCTACGGCGGTGGCGACGCCGAGACCTGCCTCGGCGAGATGCTCGACCAGGCCGTCCCCCGCGATGACCTCGTGATCTGCACCAAGGCCGGGATCCACCGGATCGCCGACGAGCGCCGGGTCGACGTCTCGCGTCGGGCCCTCATGCAGCAGCTCGACAGCTCGCTCCAACGGCTCCGGACCGACCACGTCGACCTGTGGCTGGTCCACACGTGGTCCGACGAGGTCCCGCTCGCCGAGACCTTGTCCGCCCTGGAGTGGGCCGTCGGCACGGGCCGGGCCCGCTACGTCGGCGTCTCCAACTACTCCGGGTGGCAGTCGGCTCGTGCCTTCAGCCTTCTCGAACAGGCGCGAATCCCCTTGGTGGTCAACGAGATCCAGTACTCGCTGATCGAGCGAGGAGCCGAGCTGGAGGTTCTGCCCGCCGCGGAGTCGCTCGGCTTCGGCACCCTGGCCTGGTCACCCCTCGGCCGTGGTGTCCTGACCGGGAAGTACCGGTCCGGCGTGCCAGCCGGCTCCCGGGCCACCTCGCCCGACTTCCCCGCATTCGCCGAGCGGTTCCTGGACGACCACAGCATGCGCGTGGCTGAAGCCGTCGTCATGGCGGCCCGAGGGCTCGGGGTGACGGCGACCGAGGTGGCCCTCGCCTGGGTCCGCGACCGCCCGGGCGTGACCGCGCCGGTCGTCGGCGCCAGGACCAGCGCTCAGCTGCGGACGGCGCTCGCCAGCCTCGAGCTCACGCTGCCACCGGAAATCGTCGAAGCCCTCGACGACGTGTCGACCATCGGCTGAGCCCAAGCGGCGTTCAGGCTCTGGGGCCCACGTCCCCGCCGCGGCCCGCCTCGTCCTCGTCCTCGTCAACGAGGTCATCGTCCTCATCGTCGAGGTCGTCGTCCAGATCGTCCTCGTCGTCGAGGTCGTCGTCATCCAGATCGTCGTCATCCTCGTCGCCGAGGTCGTCCTCGTCGTCGTCCTCGTCGTCGTCCTCGTCGTCGTCCTCGTCCTCTTCGTCGTCCTCGTCCTCGTCGTCGTCCTCGTCGTCCTCTTCGTCGTCGTACTCATCAGAGTCGAGTCCTGCGTAGACGCCGTCCGGCTCGTCCTCGTCCTCATGGCCGTCGAAGTCGTCACCGTAGACCGCCAACGGCGTGGCCACCTCGGTGGCGTCGAACAGCGCCTCGTCGTAGTCGTCGAAGGCCTCGGCCAGATCCTGGGCCGCGGCGGCGACGAGGGGGTGGTCAGGGTTCTTGGTCGACCCTGCTGCCTCGTAGTGGCGTTCGAGCGCAGTGATGAGACGCTCGAGGGCAGCGCGGGGCTCAACGGTCATGAGTCGACCGTAGTCGACCCGGGAGCACGATGACACCCAATACCCCCACCCAATGCCGCACCCCGCACGCGCGCCGGCACGCGATCGCCACGAAGCTTCGCGAGCCGGTCACCGGCGGCTCGGCAGCGCCGGTCAGGAGGTCGGGACGTCGACGACGTCGGCCGCCTTGGGTGCTGAGATGTCAACCGGCTCACCGTAGTTGCTCATCTTCATGGTGACGTCGGCACCTGACACCGAGTAGACGACCTGGCGGATGCGGTCCTCGTCGTCGAGCCACATGTCGTAGGTCACGGTGTCGGGCAGCGACGCGGTGTCGTCCGGGAGCGAGTCGCCGAGCTCCTTCGTGTCCATGGTCACCTCGTACTTCTGGAGCGTCTCCCCGTCGACCGACTCCGGGCCGACGAACTTCACCGCAGTGATCGCCTTCTCGTAGGACGCGGCAAGCTGCGACGGGTCGGCCTGCTGCAGCGACTTCCCGAACTCCTTGGCCATCTCGCCGGTGACGTCGACCTTGGCCCACTTGCCGGCTGCGACGCCCGGGGCCCCCTTGAGGTAGAGGACGTTCTCGAGCAGGACCAGGTCGAAGCTCATCACCCCACCCATGTCCATCGACATCTGCATCGCGGGGCTCGAAGCATCCATCCTCGTGTCGCCCGCCATGGTGAGGGTCTGCCCCTCGGACTCCATGACCATCTCGACGTGGGCCGTGCTCATCTGGCTGCTGCCGGCCTTGAGTGCCGCGATGAACGAGTCCTTGTCGCCGTGGCCCTCGGCCGCGGGTGTCGCCGCGACGCTGGTTGACGGTACGGCGGTCGTGACGACTGCGGTCACATTGGTGCCGGACGTCGGCGAGCCGCTCGATCCGCAGGCGGTCAGGAGCGCGACGGGCAGGACGATGACGGCGGCCGCAGCGCGGCGGGACCTCTTGAACATGGTGACCTCCAAGGCTCGAGCTGCCCGCGGGCGGGCCTCCCCCGGTCCCCTGGGCCTTCCCTTCGACGCTACCTCAACGGCACCGTCCGATGTCTCCTCGGGTGTCACAATGTCGGCGATGAGCGAGTACGAGTTCCAGGTGCTGACGTTCGACCGGCACACGCCCAAGGCCGTTCGGCGCCAGGCCGTGCGCGAGCACGCGGAGTACGGGAGGTGGGAGCTCACCCGCTCGGTCCGCTACGAGGGCGGGGTCCACCGCGTCTGGCTGCGGCGACGGATCATCCGGGTCCAGCGCACCGCCTGACCTCCCTCAGCAGGTGCGCAGGAAGTCCCCCAGCACGCGAGCCCCGAACCGGAGCGAGTCGACCGGGACCCGTTCGTCGATCCCGTGGAACATCGGCGCGAAGTCGAGGTCGGCCGGCAGCCGCAACGGCGCGAACCCGTACCCGGTGATGCCGAGCGAGGCCAGGGCCTTGTTGTCCGTCCCACCGGACAGGCAGTAGGGCAGGACGGTCGCGCCGGGGTCGGCGCGGAGCAGGGACTGCTTCATCGACTCGACGAGGCTGCCCTCCCAGGGCGCCTCGAGAGCGATGTCGCGGTGGACGACCTCGACCTCGACGTGCTCGCCGGCGAGCTCGCGGATCGTGCCGAGGAGCGCCTCCTCGTGCCCGGGCAGGAAGCGGCAGTCGACGGCCGCCGACGCCGACTGGGGGATGACGTTGTGCTTGTAGCCGCCGTCGAGCATCGTCACGTTGGCCGTGTCCTGGAGTGTCCCGCGCACGAAACCCTGCGCCCCACCCAAGGTCGCCAGCAGCGGGTCGAGCCCAGCGGCATACGACTGCTGCGTCAGCGTGCTCAACCCGTCGAGGAGCTGCCTGACGGACGCGATGTACTCGCGTGGCCACTCGTGGGCAGCGATCCGGCCGATGGCCGCGGCGAGGCGCACGATGGCGTTCTCGTCGTTGGGCACCGACCCGTGGCCGGCGCGACCATGGGCGTGCAGGCGCAGCCACAGGATGCCCTTCTCGGCCGTCTGGAGCAGGTAGGCCCGGCGCTCGCCGTCGGGGGTCGGGACGGTGACGCTGTAGCCGCCGACCTCGCTGACCGCCTCCGTGACCCCCTCGAACCAGTGCGGGTGCCGGTCGACCAGCCAGTGGCTGCCGTGGACTCCGCCCGCCTCCTCGTCGGCGAAGAAGACGAACGTCGTCGTCCGCGCCGGGCGGGTGCCGCTGCGGGCGAGCTCGCGCAGGTTGGCCAGGATCATCGCGTCCATGTCCTTCATGTCCACCGCGCCGCGCCCCCAGATGCAGCCGTCGCGCTCCTCGGCGGCGAAGGGGTCCACCTGCCAGTCCGCCGCGGTGGCCGGGACGACGTCGAGGTGGCCGTGGACGGCGAGGCCGGGGCGGGATGCGTCGGCACCCTCGACGCGGAGCACGACGGTGGCCCGCCCGGGCCTGCTCTCGAGCAGCTCGGCCTCGAGGCCGACCTCGGCGAGCTCGGCCATGACGTACTCCGCGGCCGCCCGTTCACCCGGTCCGCTGTCGTCGCCGTAGTTCGACGAGTCGATCCGGATGAGCTCGCCGCAGATGCGGGCGACCTCGTCCTCAGCCGTCAGGAGGGCGGTCGAGGCGGGTGCGGAAGGGGCCTTCGCGTCGGGGTTCGGCATGACGTCAGGGTATGCCGCTGGGCTCGCTGGGCGCCCCTCGCCCGTTTGGGCATTTGGTCAGGTCCCGTGCTACCGTTTCACCTCGCCGCAAGGGGTTCGCCCGAGAGGACGGATTGCTTGCTCATCACCTTGTCGGGGTGGCGGAATGGCAGACGCGCTAGCTTGAGGTGCTAGTGCCCTTAACGGGCGTGGGGGTTCAAGTCCCCCCCTCGACACCAGTCAGGCCCCGAGTCTCTGCACGTCAGAGGCTCGGGGCCTTCTTCTTCTTACGCCCGCCAGGGCTCTCTGATACCACCGTGATACTTCGTCTTCGCCCGTCCTCGTTGACCTCGAGCAGCCACTCGGTCCTCTTGGTCTTCCCGCTCCCAAGCACAACCCCTGCGCGAATCTTGCCTGTCGGGGCCTGCCCCCTGAAAAGAGTCGCGAGAGGGACTGCCCAGCGCTCTGAGTGTTGCCCCGGGATCACCGCTGGGAGCGCAGGTCCATTCGGTTCCAGGGGGACGGCGGCACGCTTGGTCCCGAACTCGAAGAACAAGTTCGACACCTGAGCTGCAGCCAGGCCCCGGTTGGTGACCGTCACGACCACAGCCTCGTCCGCCCGCCCCGGCGTCACGAGATCCTGCAAGTCTGCCGATACGCGGACCCGCGCCCCACCACGGAGGTAGGTTAGCCCGGAGATGGTGAGGGCCAGGCACGAGATGATGAACGCTGCGATCGTCACGAGCCACCTCCGCCCATGAGTGCGGCAAATTTCGCGGCTGCCTCTGCCTGCATGCCCGGCATCACGTGTGCGTAGGTTCCGAGGGTGATCGTCGGGTTCGCATGTCCCAGCCGCTCGGAGACCACCTTGACTGGCACGCCAGCTGCAAGTAGGAGCGTCGCATGGGTGTGGCGGAGATCGTGCAGTCGGATTCTCGGGAGGTCGACCTCAGTTAGCGCGGCACGAGCCTGCCGAACGGCGGTGTCCCAGCGACGCGAAAAGCGTTCGGGATGCCTTACCCGCCCGTCCACGTCACCGAGGACCAACGCGTCATCGCGGGCGAGCGCCAGCGAGACCAAGCCACGAGCCGCCTTCATACCCCGGAGCATCGCGACGGTCTGCGCATCCAGGTCAACGGTGCGCGCGTGATGCGACTTGGGTGTGTCTGTCAGGACCTTCTGCCCCTCGCCTTTGTTCTTCACGACCGTCGTCCCACGCCTCACGGAAAGCCGAGCCGCGTCGAGGTCGACGTCGCCCCATCGAAGCGCCAGAGCCTCACTGCGCCGCATCCCCGTGGAGGCAATCAGCGACCAGGCTTGGGCCAGTTCGTCCCCGACCGCGCGCCGCTGCTCCAGGAAGGCGCGGAGTTCACTTGCCCGCCAGAATTGCATCTCGGGTGATGCCGCCTCTTTAGCGCTCGGCGGATCGGCCTTGTTCGCGGCATTTTGGGCCACGAGACCATCTCGAACAGCCGCGGAGAGCCCGGCGTGGATGATGGTGTGGATGTAGCGGACGGTGCGCGGGGAGAGACCTCCCGTCCCGTCCGCCCGCCCCTCCCGCTCAAGGTGGCGGTACAGCTTGGTCAGCCGCGCGCCGGTGAGCTGGTCCAGCCTCATGGCGCCGAGGTGCGGCACGACATGCAGACGCACGTTCTTGCGATAGGACGCGACGGTCGACGGCTTCTTGCGCAGCCCGTCTAGCCACATGGAAAAGTGCTGGTCCACAGTGATGCGGTTGGGCGCCACGTGGTTGCCGGAGTCGACGCTGGAGAGCCGCTGACGGAGTTCCTCCGCCGCCGTCTTTCGTGTGGCGAAGCCTCGCTTGAGGACGACGCCTCGCGAACCGTCGTCTCGGGTATACCCGTACTTGATGAGGTACCGAGGGCCGGCCTTGGTGGGGTACTCGCTGATACCGCCCTCGCCCGCTTGCCTTCTCCGCGGCTTGGTCATGGCGCCACCTCTTCCGAGAGTGCCTTCTCAACTAACACCGACAGCTCCCGGGTGATGTGTCCGCGGTGCGCTTGCCGCTCCTGCATGCTGTGGCTCCCCATCCGTTCAACCCGCCTGTCTCGCTCTTGGGTAAGCGTGAGCCCATCGAAGAGCCCGATCGCTGCCCGGACCACCGCCTCGGGTGGAAGCCCAAGCCGCTGGGCCAACTCAACGTCGGCCTGAGCCGGCGTCTCGCCCACGAGCACCGAATCCATGTGTGCCCGCTGGGCTTGCCAGGCGTCGCCCGACAGGGTGATCTCGATGTTGGGTAGCTCGGGGGCGAAGAGGCTGGACAACTCCGCCGCGTCGAAGTCTGCCTCGTAGGGTGCCAAGGAAACCCTGCTCCCCTGCGGGCCAGCGAAGAACTCAGCTAGCGGCACCCTCATGGCGAAGCCCATCAGGACCAATTCACCCACTGAGATCTGGGGGCGGCTCCCCGTCTCTAGGGCGGCCAACTTGCTGCGGGCCCAGTTCAGGCCGTGCCTCCTCCACAGTTGAGCCAGCTCGTGCTGGGTGAGGGCTCGCTCGGTCCGCAACCGCTTGACGTTGCGACCGACCACAACGCCCAGCGGCGGACCCTCGTACCACTCAAACTCGCCTGTTTCCTCATCAAACGCGCCCATGCCGACCAACCCGGAAGCTTCTGCTTTCGCTATGGCCTGGGCTCTCTTTGCCTCGTCGCTCACGTGACCGAACCTAGCGTGTCGCCTGTCTGGTTGACAAGACAGTTGACAAGCGTGTACTTATTATCTCGTCAGTTCGATTTCCGGACAGACGACACTCAGGATTAGAACAGGTGAGATAGGCATGGGCGAGACGCCCCACAACTACCTGCGCGACTGGCGTCGCGCACAGGAGCTGACACTTCAGGAGCTTTGCGATCTGACCGGCTACTCAAGGAGCTACATGTCCCGGCTCGAGCGTGGAGAGCGCGCCGTTCCCCCGCTGGCGCGGGTAGTCATGGCCAGACGCCTCGGCGTTTCCGTGGCTGAGCTCTTTCCGGTGGACCTCGCTGAGGTGCCACAGTGCTGACCATCGATGAGCTGCGATCGAGCAGCAAGGTCGCACTGACCGTCGCAGAGGTCGCCCGCATTCTGCAGTTGGACGCGCGGACGGTTCGTCGCGCATGCGCCGATGGTCAACTCCCAGCTCTGCCCGTGGGCCGGCGCATTCTGGTCCCCAGAGAGCAACTCCTCGCGCGGCTGGCGGCATCGTGAGCGCCCCCGCACAACGGCACAGCTCCGCGTCAGCATCGTCGGTTGCCGACGTCCCTGGGAGTTGGCCCACCAGCACGGATCTTGATCTATACCACCAGATAGAGACGGATGACCTGCGCGGCCGCCGTTGGCCGGTCTGTCCCCACCGGCGCGGGCTCTACGTACATCACGCCGGGACGGGCCTCTCGGTTCCCGCAAGGTGCGGTCGTATCTCCTGCCACGCGTGCATATGGCCCGAGGCCTTGAACATCGGCGCAGCCATCGGGCTTGCCCAGCCGGCGTGGTTCGTCACCCTGACCCGCATGGGAGCGGACTGGCAGGAGGTCCGCGGTCGAATGATGCACTTCAAGAAGTCGCTGAATCGTGCAGACGCCCTCATCGAGTACGCCTGGCACGTGGAACCCAATCCGGGGCGGCCGGGTCACCATGTGCATCTCTGGGCGCACGGCGCGTCACTGCCCAAGGGGGCCGTCGCCAAGGCTGTGCTGTCAGCAGGTGGAGGATTCGTTCACGACCTGAGCCGCGTCCATGCCCCGACGGATGGCTCCGTGCCGTCGCACGTCTACGGAATGAAGTCGTGCCGACCGCCCGATCCGGAGGTGGCCTCACTCTGGCCCGAGGCTGCGGGGTTCCTCAAGGCGAACGGTGGTCGGCTGGCGAGCGCAACACGAAACTTCTGGCGCGACCTCGCGGGTCGTAGGCTCGGGCAGCGGCAACGAGCGGTCAAGCTCGCTCGCGAGGCCCAAGGGCGAGGATCGTGGGTATTCGGATGACCACCTTGCGTGGTTTCTGCGGCGACCTTCGCGCGTGCGCGCGTCCGTGCGCGCGTATGAACCCTGGATCGACGGCCGAAGTATCACGCTCGGTATCGCGAAGCCCGAACGGTGCCCTTCCGGCCTGCTTCTGTGCTCAGATCATCGGGAGACGCGGGGGATCCTCAGTCCCACCCCCCAGCCTCCGGACTACCGTCAGGCCGGGCCGACAGGCCGGCAGCAGTCCCGAACTTTCCCCCTGGGTCCCATCCGCACCGAATTTGTCCTCACCCCAGCCCTAGGCCCCCCCTTGCCACTTGTGGCAGACCCCCCACCCCCCTTTTGGGGAGAGGGCTCGAAAACCACGCGGCAAAAATATGGGCCACCGCGGGCGGCGCCTGCGAGGAGTTGGCGTGCTGCCCACGTCCGTGTGGGTGCCGACAAGTAAGGTCCCTGTCATGTCTGAGGGAGCGAATGTGCCCACGCCCGACCTAAGGCGAAATCTCGCCGCATTTGCCCGCTGGCGGAAGGAAGTCCTCCGTGGGGATGAGAAGGGCGAGGCGCAGCCGTTCCTCGACAGGCTGTTCCGAGCTTTTGGCCACCAGGGCGTCCATGAGGCGGGGGCCGAGTTCGAGTCCCGGCTTCAGCGCCGAGATGCTGGGACCGGATTCGCTGACCTCCTGTGGAAACCTCGCGTCCTGGTTGAGATGAAGAAGGCCGGCACACCGCTGCGCTCGACGTATCGCCAGGCCTTCGACTACTGGGTCCGCGCGGTGCCCAACCGGCCACGCTACGTAGTCCTGTGCAACTTCGACGAGTTTTGGATCTACGACTTCGAGAACCAGCTAGACGAACCCGTTGACGTGGTCCGCATCGAGACGCTGGAAGAACGGTGGGAGGCCCTCAGCTTCCTGCTCCCGACTCCCCTTCCGCCCGTCTTTGGTAACGACCTCGTGAAGGTCACTCGCCAAGCCGCCGCTGAGGTCGCCCAGGTGTTCTCATCCATGAAGGCCCGCGGCGTACCCACCGTCGTCGGACAGCGATTCGTATTGCAGGCCGTCATGGCCATGTTCTCCGAGGACATCGGGCTTCTGCCCCGGCACTCGTTCTCGGAGGCGCTCGCGGAAGCGCGCAGTGGCCGGGCCGCGTTTGATCTCATTGGCGGCCTCTTCCGCGAGATGAACACCCCCGGCGTCACTCCCGGTGGCCGGTTCGCGGGGACCCCGTACTTCAACGGGGGTCTCTTCGCCTACGTGAGTCCTCAGGAACTGACCAACGAGGAACTGCAGCTGTTTCGTGAGGCGGCGACCACCAACTGGGCCGCCGTCAGACCCGAGATCTTCGGGACGCTCTTCGAGGGTTCTATGGACGCGGGTGAGCGACATGCGCAAGGTGCCCATTTCACCTCTCAGGCCGACATAGCAAGGATCGTCGGACCCTGCATCGTCGACCCTTGGCGCGAGAAGATCGACAGCGCCAACACCGTCCCTGAGCTAGAACGTCTCCTCCACGAGATGCTGTCGTACCGAGTCCTCGACCCGGCATGTGGCTCAGGCAACTTCCTCTACGTCGCCTTCCGCGAGATGCGTCGGCTTGAACATGCCATCTCAGAGAAGCTGAGCGCACGCCGGCGTGGCGGGCTCATCGGTCAGGCGAGTCTCACGTACGTACAGCCCGAGAACTTCCTGGGGATCGACACGAACCCGTTCGCAGTCGAGATCGCCAAGGTCACGATGCAGCTCGGCAAGAAGTTGGCGGCCGACGAGCTAGACGAGGACCGCAACGTTCTGCCGCTGGACAACTTGGACGGAGTTATCAGCTGTACCGACGCACTCTTCTCTCCGTGGCCGTCCGCCGATGTCATCATCGGGAACCCGCCCTACCTAGGGCGGCGTGCGATGATCCCTGAGCTGGGGGCTCCATACGTATCGAGACTGGATGAGAAGTACGGACCCAAGGGGGTCGCGGACTTCGTTACCTACTGGTTCCCACGGGCACACGATCACCTTCCCGAGGGAGGCCGCGCGGGTTTCGTCGGCACGAAGTCGATCAAGCAGGGCGACGGCCGCAAGGCGTCACTGGACTACGTCGTGGACCACAACGGCATCATCTTCGACGCCATCTCCCAGATGCCTTGGTCCGGCGAAGCGCAGGTCACAGTCTCCATCGTGAACTGGCAGAAGGGGGGCACGCCTCCCCCCGTCCGAACCCTTTGGCTGGACGACGGCGAGCGTCCGGTGGAGGTCGCAGAGATCTCGGGCTCACTATCGCCCCTGACGGACTTGCGCACGACCCGGAAGATCGAGGCAAACAAAGACTCCTTCTTCCAAGGACAGACGTTCGGTGTGGCCACCGCTTTCAAGATCGACGGACCGACAGCCCGCGCCCTTGTTCGGATGGAACCCGCAGATGCCGGGGTCATTCACCCCATGCTCGGCGGGCAGGAGATGCTCCACGCCACGGAGATCGACGACTGGGTCATCGACATCCCAGAACAGGACGCCGATGTGGTGTGGGCTCGCTACCCCAAGCTTCTGAAGTCATTGGAGCCCACCGCGATGGCGGACCGTAAGGCGAAGGCCGAAGCGCAAGCCGCTGCGAACCGCGAGATTCTGGCCGAGAACCCGGACGCCAGGCGGCTAAATGTGCACCACGTCCGCTTCTTCGACACGTGGTGGATGCTTGCATACCGTCGCGCGGAGATGCTGATGGCGCTTGCCGGGCTTCCGCGGTACATCGTCCTCACGCGCACGTCCAGTGAGTTGCGAGGACCCGTATTTTCCTTCGTCGACCCCCGGTGGCGCATCTCAGACTCGGCCGTGGCGTTCCCGTTCTCGGATGACTACTCCTTTGGCATCCTTCAGAGCCAGCTGCACACCGCTTGGTTCCGTGAGAAGTGCACAACCCTTGAAACTCGTCTGACGTACACGTCCCGCACTGTTGGCGATCACTTCCCATGGCCTCAGGATCCGGACAGGGTGGCGGTCGAGAGGGTGGCCAACGCAGCCGCCGAGATCATCGAGCACCGCGCGAAGGCATTCCGTATTGGAGGCAATCTGGCCAGTCAGTATGACGTGCTGAGGCGCCCTGGCCGAAGCCGGCTTCGGGACCTCCACTCGGAACTAGACGCGGCCGTGATGGATATCTACGGCTTCGACCCGGAGTTCGATGTCCTCAGTCAGCTCCTTGCACAGAACCACCTTGTGGCACAGCGGGAGGCGGACGGGGAGAGGGTCACGAAGCCCGGACCGGTCGCTGGAACGGGCATGGTCTCCAGTTGGTGCTTTCCTGTCCCCCGCCTCCAGTGAGACGGGTGGCTGCAGCTGGATCACTCCGCAGCAGATCAGGTGACGCCCGCAGTCCACATCCCAAGGTGACGCTTGTGCCACGAGTGAAGCTCCGCATGCCGGGAGCCAGATCCCGGTTAAGAGGTTGCTAGGTGGCTCCTCAGAGTGTCCCTGACTCGTGGGTACGAATGCAGGCCCCGGAGTGGCTGTGGCGCGCCGCAAGCACCTGAGTTTGTTCAAATGCTTAGTGCGTGAGTTTCGGGCCGTGGAGTGCCTCGAGGACGACCTGCTGATCGGCGGGGATGGCCGGCGGGAAGGTGTG
>Ga0209347_1005780_pt1 | contig 11477 bp, 13 predicted proteins | sample AutmiccommuBRH23_FD_187382 | JGI IMG/M metagenome (GOLD analysis project Ga0209347, IMG submission 187382) | Deep subsurface microbial communities from Mt. Terri, Switzerland - Autotrophic microbial communities BRH/23 (SPAdes) (version 2) | ecosystem: Environmental > Aquatic > Deep subsurface >...
GTGAACTGTTCGTCGCCCGCAATGCCGGCAATCTCGTCGACACGTCGACCATGGGGACTGTCGAATACGGCGCCGCCGTGCTTGGGTCGCCACTTATCGTCGTTCTGGCACACACCAACTGCGGTGCCGTCGCGGCGGCCTGCAAGGTGGTCAAGGACAACGCCACCTATCCCGGTTCGATCGGGCCGATGATCAACCCGATCCTGCCGGCGGCCATCGCCGCCCAGAACGAGCCTGGCGACTACGTCAACAATGCTGCAATGGCAAGCGCCAGGCGCACCGCCGCTCAGTTGACCGCCGCAAGCTCGGTGATCAGCGATATCGCCGCTTCTGGAAAACTGAAGATCGTCCCGGCGATCTACGACCTCGATAGCGGAATCGTCTCCTACCTCGATTGAGGCATGGCTTCATTGCGGCTTGCTTCACGCAGTCGCAACCAAGGGAGCGGGCCGCCAGGCCCGCACCCTCGCGGGCGGCAGGAGGCGCGGATATTGCCGCTAGCGCAAAAATCGAACCATTGCCTCTTGCGCTTCACCCCCCGCTAATCTAGGGCTTCACGCGGTCCGGAGTGTAGCGCAGCCCGGTAGCGCACTTGACTGGGGGTCAAGGGGTCGTGGGTTCGAATCCCGCCACTCCGACCAATTTTCTCAAAGCTCATTTTCCATCAACGCCTTACCCCCACCACTGGAACCGGGCGCCCGCGCAGCGATCCGCGTCCGGCTTTAAGGGACTGCCGCCTGGACAGGACAGGCGACTCATCATCCGCACCGACGAGTGACCGCCCGATGGCAAGGTCGAGCCGATGCGTTACTCGTCATCCTCGTCGTCGATCTGATCGAGGCTCCCGCTATCCATCGCCTCGCGGATGAACGATCTCAGATCGCCGATCTCGTCTTCGATTTCCTCCTTGCGGATTCCGGCGGCACTGGCCTCATGGAGGCAACGGCGCGCCAGCAGCTCGACGCTTTCGACCCGATTGGTCGAGGGCATCCGGGCCAGATTTTCCTGAAGCCAGAGCTGCACGAATGTCGTCGCCTTCGCAGTCATCTATCGCCTCCATTGCGCATTCTTCAGTTTGCCGCGACGGCTACTGTCGAACTTTTCAGAACATGGCCCGTTTTCAGGCTGGCTGAAAGACCATCTGCACATGGCGATCTGCAATCGGGCTGTCAATCAGACAACCAGAATGGCATCCGCGCGAACTGCCCGCCTGGCAGGAAACTCCATGCCGAGTTTCGCGACGAAAACATGATGCAATGTGTTGTTGGCGTCGCTAAGCTGCCGTCAGGTCATCGTTTTTATGGTCTCGGTTCAAAACGCGTGCCGCACCTCCCGGCACCGCATTCTCGGAGCAATTCATGCCAAACGTCCTGCTGTCCCGCCGCACGCTGCTGCAAACCTCCGCGCTGCTTCTGGCCTCGACAGCCATGCCCTCCGGCGTCTGGGCCCAGGAAGGCGGACGCCTCGTCGTCGCTGCCGATTCCGAGCCGAAGAACCTCAATCCGGCGATTGCCGCATCGAATGGCGTCTTCTTCATCGCCAGCAAGGTGATCGAGCCTTTGGCCGAAGCCTCATTCGAAGGCGAAGACGGGCTTGCGCCGCGCCTGGCGACAAGCTGGGAGGGGTCCGATGACGGGCTTTCCGTCACCTTCAAGTTGCGCGAAGGCGTGACCTGGCACGACGGCAAGCCTTTTACCTCCGCGGACGTCGCTTTTTCAGCGATGAATGTCTGGAAGCCGCTGCAGAATCTCGGACGCCTGGTGTTTGCAAACCTCGACGGCGTCGAGACACCAGACGATCACACCGCGGTCTTCAAGTTCTCCAAGCCGACGCCATTCCAGCTCATCCGCAACGCACTTCCGGTGGTTACCAGCGTCGTGGCGAAACATATCTTCGAAGGCAGCGCCGACATCGCCGCCGATCCGGCCAACAACCAGTTGATCGGCACGGGGCCGTTCAAGCTCGCCGAGTACAAGCCGGGCGAGTATTACCTGCTCAAGCGCAACGACGCCTATTGGGTCGAAGGCGAACCGAAACTGGCGGAGATCGTCTTCCGCATCCTGCCCGACCGCGCGGCGGCCGCCGGCGCACTCGAGGCCGACGAGATCCAGCTTGCCGCCTTCAGCCAGGTGCCGCTGTCCGATCTGGAGCGCATCTCCAAGGTCGACAGCATAAAAGTCTATTCGGAGGGCTACGAGGCGCTGACCTATCAGCTGGTGGTCGAGATAAACCATCGCCGCAAGGAGCTTGCCGACCTCAAGGTGCGTCAGGCCATGGCGCACGCGATCGACAAGGATTTCGTCGTCAACACGATCTTCCTCGGCTACGCGAAAGCATCGACCGGCATCGTGCCGCGCGACGCCAAGGAGTTTTATACGCCCGACACCGAGCAGTACCCGTTCGACGTCGACAAGGCGAACGCGCTGCTCGACGAAGCCGGCTACGCCAAGGACGCCAACGGGGTGCGCTTTACCCTGAAGCTCCTGCCGGCGCCCTTCTTCAGCGAGACAAGGCAGTTCGGTGACTATCTGCGCCAGGCACTCGCCGCCGTCGGCATCAATGCCGAGATCGCCAACAACGATGCCGGGGCGCATCTGAAGGCGGTCTATACGGACCACGATTTCGACATTTCCGTCGGTTCGCCGGTGTTCCGCGGCGACCCGGCGATCTCGACCACCATCCTGGTCAGGAGCGGCACGCCGGACGGTGTGTTCTTCTCCAACCAGGGCGGTTTTGCCGACGCCTCGCTCGACGCGCTGATCGACAAGGCCAACGAGACAGTCGACGTGGCAGCGCGCACAGAGCTGTTCAAGGATTTCCAGAAGCAGGTGTCGGAGCAACTTCCTCTCATCAACGTCGCCGAATGGGGCTTCATCACGGTCGCCCGCACCAGCGTGAAGAACGTCTCCAACAATCCGCGCTGGGCGGTCTCCAACTGGGCCGATACAGAACTGGAATCGTGATAGGCCGAGGGAAACCACTTCCGAGGCTGCCTGCAGCGTGAGACGTGCCCTTGTTCTCCTGAGACGCCGGGCGATCAGCAGCATTCCGGTGCTGCTGATCGTGATCGTCGGCACCTTCCTGCTGCTCGAGGCAGCGCCCGGCGATGCCGTTGACGCCTACCTGCTGTCCATCGGCGGCGGCGATGCGGCGCTCGTGGCGTCGCTGCGGGCAAGCTACGGTCTCGACCAGTCGACGCTCGCCCGCCTGTGGCTTTATCTGACGGCGCTTGCGCATTTCGACCTCGGCTGGTCGGTGACCTTCGGGCGGCCGATCGTCGATCTCATCCTGGAGCGGCTGCCCAACACGCTGTGGCTGATGGGCAGCGCGCTCGCGCTATCCTTCAGCCTGGGCTCCATTCTCGGCGTGGTCGCCGGCGCACGGCCGGGCAGTGCCACCGACAGGGTGCTATCGATCGGGTCGCTGGCGCTCTATGCCGTGCCCAGCTTCTGGCTTGGCCTCGTTCTCAGCGTGGTATTCTCCGTGCAACTGCGCTGGTTTCCGATCGCCGGCATCGAGAGCATTGCGTCCGGCAAACACGGCCTCGACCGCGCACTCGACATTGCGCGGCACCTGGTGCTGCCTGTCTCGGCCCTCGGATTCATCTATCTCGCCCTGTTCCTGCGGATGATGCGCTCGGGCATGGCCGAAGCCTGGCGGCAGGATTATGCACTCGCCGCGCGCGCCAAAGGGCTGAGGCGGCCCCGCATCGTGATACGACATATCGCCCGCAATGCCATGCTGCCACTGGTCACCATGCTCGGTCTGCAGGCTGCCTCAATGCTCGGCGGCAGTGTCGTGATCGAAAGCGTGTTCGCCATACCGGGCTTCGGCCGGCTGGCGCAGGAGGCGGTTGCCGGCCGCGACGCACCGCTGCTGATCGGCATTATCGTCACCAGTGCCGTGCTGGTGATCATCGTCAACCTGCTGGTCGACATCACCTATGCGTTGCTCGACCCGCGCGTCGGCGCCGCGGAGGCCGCGGCATGAGCCTGTTGCGCCGTATTCTCGGCACGCCCGAAGGCGCAGCGGGGGCATTGATACTTTGCGTGCTGGTGTTGGCGGCGCTGCTTGCGCCGGTGCTGTTTCCGGCCGACCCGCTGTCGATCGTCGGGCCCGCCCTGGTGCCGCCCTTCACCGACCCTGCGTTGCCGCTCGGCACCGATCGCCTCGGTCGCGACGTGCTGGCCGAACTGATGCATGGCGCCGGCACGTCGCTGGCCGTCGGCATTGCCGCAGCGGCGATGGCGATGATTGCCGGATCGCTGGTCGGCACCCTTGCCGGCCTTGCCGGTGGGCTGGTCGACGAGGCACTGATGCGCGTGGTCGACGCTTTTCAGATCGTGCCAAGCTTCCTGCTGGCGCTGGCTTTCGTCAGCGTCACCGGCGCCTCGCTTCCCGTCGTGATCACCGCCATCGCGCTCGGTGCCTGGACCGGCCCGGCACGGCTGGCGCGCGCCGAGGTGCTGTCGATCCGCGAGCGCGACTACGTCGCCGCAGCCCGGGTGCTCGGCATGCGCCCGCTCGAGATCGCTTTCCGGGAAGTGCTGCCCAACGCCCTGCCGCCAGTGATGGCGCTGAGTTCGGTCATCGTCGCCATTTCCGTGCTCACCGAAGCCGCACTTTCCTTCCTCGGACTCGGCGATCCCAACATCGTCACCTGGGGGTCGATGATTGCCGAGGGACGCAACGTGCTGCGCTCGGCGCCGTTCCTGTCGATACTTCCCGGGCTGGCCCTGATGCTTACGGTGCTCGGGGTCTATCTGTTTTCCGAGGGGCTTGCCGATGCGCTGGCGCGGCGCAGGAGCCGCGCGTGAGCATGCAACTGGCGACGCTCAGGGATCTCTCGGTTCTTTACCGCAGCGGGAGCACCACGCGGACCGCACTCGCTTCGGTCGACCTCGACATCCTCGCCGGCGAGCGCCTCGCAATCATCGGCGAGAGCGGCTCAGGCAAAAGCACGCTGGCGCTGGCACTGGCGGGACTTCTGCCCGACAATGCCGAGCGGAGCGGCCAGATCGCCTGGCCCGGGCTCGGCCGCCCACCGGTGCCGGGAGGCGACATCGGTTTCGTCTTCCAGGATCCCGGCTCCAGCCACAACCCGGTCCTCAGCATAGGCGAGCAGATCGCGGAAGTGGCGCGCCGCCATCTCGGCATCGGTTGGCGCGCGGCCTATGCCCGGGCCCTCGACCTGCTCGCTCGGGTGCGCATTCCGCAACCCAAGGCGGCGCTTGCCGCCTACGCGCACGAGCTTTCCGGCGGCCAGCGCCAGCGCGTCGCCATTGCCTCCGCCATCGCGGCAGGGCCGCGGCTGCTGATCGCCGACGAGCCGACGAGCGCGCTCGACATGGTCGTGCAGGCCGAGATCGTCGCGCTGCTCGATGAACTGGTGCGCGCCGACGGCATGACACTGTTGTTCATCACCCACGACATCGCCCTCGCCTCGGGGTTCGCCGATCGGCTGGCGGTGTTCAGAGACGCGCGGCTGGTCGAGGCTGGGGCCTCCGCCGATGTGCTGGCGCGGCCGCAGAATGCCTATACGCGTCACCTGATCGGCAGCCATATCGACCTTGCCACGCCACCGCTGATCGTGGGACCGACCCGATGAGTGCAGAGTTGCTCACCGCCACCGGGGTTTCGAAGACCTTTGCCAGCAAGGCCCGCCGTGTCGCTGCCCTGGACAACGCGTCGGTCAGCGTAGCGCGAGGCGAGACGCTCGGTCTGGTCGGCCCCTCCGGCAGCGGCAAGTCGACGCTTGCAAGGATCCTGCTGCGGCTTGTCGAGCCGGATGCCGGGCGCATCGACTTCGACGGAGTGGACCTGCTAGCGCTGAACGGCGAAGCGTTGCGCACGACGCGCAAGCGTATCCAGATGGTCTTCCAGGACCCGCTGGCCGCCTTCAACCCGCGCGCCACGGTGGCCAGTGCGCTCGCCGACCCGTTGCGGATACACGGGCTCGTCGAACGAAGACAGCGGCCGGCGGCGATTGCCGCCCTGTTGCAGCGCGTCGGTCTCGACCCAGGCCTCGCCTCCCGCGCAATCCATGAAATATCCGGCGGCCAGCGTCAGCGCGTTGCCATCGCCCGCGCCCTGGCTACGAGACCCGACCTGATCGTGCTCGATGAGGCCGTGTCGGCGCTCGATGTTTCAGTGCGTGGGCGAATCCTCGAATTGCTCGTCGAGCTGCAGCGAGAAGAAGGCATTGCCTATGTCTTCGTGTCGCACGATCTGGCCGTCGTGCGCGCCATCGCCCACACCATCGCCATCATGGATGCCGGCACCATCGTCGAGACCGGCCCGACGCCCGATGTCGTCGCAAACCCGCAATCGGCAACGGGTCGAGCGCTGGTCGCTGCCGTTCCACGGCTGGTTGTCGGAAAATCGGACTAGTCAGCGGACCTGGTCGAGCAGTCGCTTGCACTCAAGCAGGTCGAACAATGCCTCCTGCAGCAGCGCGCGGTTGTCGCGCGAGAGCTTGCCGTCGCCGGGCTGCACAGGCCCGTCCTCCTCGCCCTTGCCCAGCCCGAAGAAGCGGCGGGAAGGCTTTGCCTTGGCCTCGCCGACCAGCATCTCGTCGTCGCCCTGCCGCGGCTGGGCGGCGGCCGTCAGTTGAGCGGACTCCGACTGCTTGCGCTGGGCAATCGCCTCCACCGCCTGCAGGTCGCCGCTGGCGACTGCGATGAGGAACTGGTTGCCGTTCTCGCGCAGCAGTTTCTGCACGCCCTTGATGGTATAGCCCTGATCGTAGAGCATATGGCGGATGCCCTTGATCAGCTCGACATCCTGAGGGCGATAGTAGCGGCGTCCGCCGCCGCGCTTCATCGGCTTGATCTGCGTGAAGCGGGTTTCCCAGAATCGCAGCACATGTTGCGGAAGATCGAGATCTTCGGCGACCTCGCTTATGGTCCGGAAGGCGTCGGGGCTCTTATCCATGGCACAGCTTTCAGCAACAAAGACCGAATCGCCACTTATTTCAGCGGTTTGCCGGCCAATATTCAAGCCATGTGCCAATCCAACGCGTGGTTATGCACCGATGCAATGGTGCTGACCGCCTGGTGGCGCTTACTTCGCAGCTTTGGATTTGGTGTTCTGGTGAGTGCGAAGAATGCGGCCCTTGAGCACATTCGATGCCTTGAAGGTCATCACCCGCCTCGGCAGGATCGGCACTTCTTCGCCGGTCTTCGGGTTGCGGCCGATGCGCTCGTTCTTGGATCGGACATGGAATGTCGCGAAGGAGGACAGCTTGACCGTCTCGCCGCGGACGATTGCCTCGCAAATCTCATCAAGGACCGACTCCACCAGGGCAGCCGATTCCGTGCGCGACAAGCCTACCTTCCGGTAAACGGCTTCCGCGAGATCGGCGCGCGTAAGTGTCTTTCCCCCCATGCGAACGTCCAACGACCCTCATTTTACAATAATGATACAACAAGATGTGGGAAGTTATGAAATTGCCAAGAGCAGGTCAAGGACCGAAGCAGCAGCCCCTACCATTTGAGATTAAATAGTTTTTCTGGGTCGTCCGCGATAATGGCGCTGATCACCAGCGCAGCAGCACGGCACCCCAGGTGAAACCGCCGCCCATCGCCTCGAGCAGCACCAGGTCGCCCTTCTTGATCCGCCCGTCCTTGACGGCGACAGACAGCGCCAGCGGCACCGACGCCGCCGATGTGTTGCCATGCAGTTGGACTGTCGCGACAACCTTGTCCTCGGCGATGCCAAGCTTCCTGGCCGAAGCGTCTATTATCCGTCTGTTGGCCTGGTGGGGTACGAACCAGTCGATGTCGTCGGCGCAGATCCCGGCCTGCGCGAATGTTGCCTCGATCACGTCGGTGATCATGCCGACCGCGTGCTTGAAAACCTCGCGCCCTTCCATCCTCAGGTGGCCGACTGTCCCGGTGGTCGACGGACCGCCATCGACATAGAGCTTTTCCTTGTGCGCGCCGTCCGAGCGCAGGCTGGCGGCGATCAGGCCGCGATCGGTCAGCGTTCCGGCAGTATCCTGGCCTTCTATGACCAGGGCCCCGGCGCCGTCGCCGAACAGCACGCAGGTGCCGCGATCGCTCCAGTCGAGAATGCGCGAAAACGTCTCCGACCCGATCACCAGCACGCGCTTGGCCAGGCCACCCTTGATGTAGAGGTCGGCGGTCGTCAGTGCATAGACGAACCCGGAGCAAACGGCCTGCATGTCGAAGGCGAAGCCATGGCGCATGCCGAGCCGGCTCTGGATGTTGACCGCAGTTGCCGGGAAGGTGTTGTCGGGCGTCGAGGTGGCCAAGACGATGAGGTCGATGTCGTCAGGCGTCAGTCCGGCGTTCTCAAGCGCGGCGCGCGCAGCTGCTTCCCCGAGAGAAGCGGTCGTCTCGTCGTCGGCCGCGATGTGCCGTTGGCGGATACCCGTGCGCTGCACGATCCACTCGTCCGAAGTCTCGACCATGCCCTCGAAATCGGCATTGGCCATTATGCGGCGGGGCAACGCGGAACCGATGCCGCGGACGACTGATCTGATCAAAATACTATTCCTTGTCGTCGTCTTCGGCAGACTGCGCCGTCAGCTTCCTCGGATGACGCGCATGGAACAGATCGAGATCGGCTTCGATGCGGTCGAGAAGGCCATTGCGGATCATATCATAGGCGAGTTCCACGGCAGCCGCGAAGCCCTCGTCGTCGGCACCCCCGTGGCTTTTCACGACAATGCCGTTCAGCCCGAGGAACACCCCGCCATTGGCCTTGCGCACGTCCATCTTCTCGCGCAACCGGTCAAAGGCGCCCTTGGCGAAAATGTAGCCGATCCGGGCCATGAGCGTGCGGCTCATCGCCGCGCGCAGATAGGATCCGATCTGGCGAGCAGTGCCCTCGGCGGTCTTGAGCGCAATATTGCCGGAAAAACCTTCCGTCACCACCACATCGACCGTTCCCTTGCCGATGTCGTCGCCCTCGACGAACCCATGATAGCTCATCGACATGAGGCCCGATTCGCGCAGCAGCTGGCCCGCCTCCTTGACCTCCTCCTGGCCTTTTACTTCCTCCACGCCGATATTCAGCAGACCGACTGTAGGCCGGTCGATATCGAACAGTGCGCGCGACATGGCCGCGCCGAGAATTGCAAAATCGATAAGCTGGTGGGCATCGGCGCCGATCGTGGCGCCAACGTCGAGAACGACGCTTTCGCCGCGCATCGTCGGCCAGATCGCGGCGATTGCCGGGCGATCGATGGTCGCCATGGTGCGCAGGCAAAAGCGCGACATCGCCATGAGCGCGCCCGTATTGCCGGCCGAGACGCAAGCGTCGGCCTGCCCGGCCTTGACCGCTTCGATCGCCTTCCACATGGACGACTTCCAGCGGCCATGCCGCAAAGCCTGGCTGGGCTTGTCGTCCATCCTCACCGATATCTCGCAGTGGATAAGCTCGCTTACGGCGGCAAGCTTCGGATACTGGTCGAGGATCGGACGAACCTCGTCTACCCGCCCATAGATCAGGAAACGAACGTCGCTGCGCCGCGTCACCACTTTCATCAGGCCCGGTATGATCGCGGAAGGCCCGCGGTCGCCGCCCATTGCGTCGATGGATATTCTGATCACTCGGCAAACGTCTCGATGTCGGCCGCAAAGCGGCTTGGCGGTTTGGAGGGGAAAATAGCGGTTTTGATCCGCCGCACAACCGCGATTTATAAAAGCAGGCCGACTATTCAGGATTTCCGCGTCAACTGACGCAACTTTTCCTGCAGCGGCCCGTCGGGCTCCACCTTTGCTGGCTCAGGCGTCGGCGCGCCGACCGATGCACCAGACTTGCGCGGATAGGGATCGAGCGCCAATCCGAAGAACTCCTCTGCGAGAGCGCCAGCGTCGATCGAGTCGCCGGAAAACAACTCCGGGGCGTCGGGGCCCTCGGCGTCAAGCATGATCTCGCCCCCGCCCTCGAATCCCTGCCTGCCAAGCTTCGAATCCTCGGGCAGATAGAGGCCCTCGACCGAGGCGGAAACACTGGCTTCCAGAGGTTCAAGCGTGACGACGCATTCCTGAACGATGTCGGCCTTGACCGTGCCCGCAACCTTGATCCCGTTGCGCCGCCATGGGGTCACCAGAAGATCGGCGCGGTAGCGCGTAACCGAGACCAGGCCGTGCGCCGCCGCGAGCGCCACGCGTTGCCGGGCATCGGCCTCGACCACGACACGCATGCCCTTTTGCGGCAGCCGGGCAACATGAACCCTGAAGGAAACCGGGCTTGTAACGTCCTCGTGCTGCATCAACCCTGTTCCTGCTGCGCTTCTGTTGCCGGGAAAGCGACCGTGCCGGCGCAGATGGCGTCTGACGCCTGCGTCCCCAGCAAGGCCTGCGCCTCGAACACATAGGCGGCCATCTCGCCGGCCTCCGGCCACTGCTCCAGCTCCGGCCGGATGTTGCGCGTCAAGGCGGCAGCCAGCGCGGCGGCGTCCTGCTGCTCCAGCGCGGCGGCATAAGCCGTCGTGCGCCCGTAGAACATCCGCGCCAGCTTCTTCATGCGCTTGGGAATGCCCGCGTCACCGATGCCAAGCTCGCGCAGCGAATGATCGACATCGCCAAAGAAGGTGTCGATCAGAATCTGGGCGAGTTCCCGCGAGGCTCCGGTCTCGCCGCGCAGCCGGTGCTGAAACAGGAACATGTGAAGCGAAAGCATCTCGAAGCGGCCAAGCGGCGTATCGGGGACATTCCAGTCGGAATAAAACTTTTCCTGCCGTGCGGACGCCACGATTGCCGCGTAGAGCGCATCGGTGATTTCGCGGTTCGCGTTGCGTACGCGGCCGAACATGCGATGGAACATAAAAGTGCGGTCTCCCGGCGGCCCGTTTCGCCTTGCGGCCTTGTTGCATCGAGTTGCAAGCTGGTTTACCCGTTCTGCCGCGCGGTGCAAGTTTTCGAGCCGTTGCATAATTGATGGAGTTGTTGTTGCCAGCGTCGAAATTCAAGATCTCGTCGGTGCCGCACGCTGCAGGCGCCATATCGGTTCTGGTTGCTGCGATCGCGCTCTCGGGCTGCAACACGTCGAAGACCTTTGCCGGGCTCAAGCCCGGCGAAACGCTGACGCAGGGGTATGTGATCGACCAGGAGTCGATCGAACTGGTTCCTGTCGGGTCGAGCCGCGAACAGGTGCTTCTGGCCCTTGGCAGTCCGTCCACGACAGCGACGTTCGACAACGAAGTTTTCTATTATGTCTCGCAGACCCGCAGGCGGCCTGTCGCATTCATGAACCCGAAGATCGTCGACCAGCGTATTCTCGCCGTCTACTTCAACAGTGAAGGGCGCGTCGAAAACATCGCCAATTACGGGCTGAAGGACGGCAAGGTGTTCGATTTCATCTCGCGCACCACGCCGACGGGCGGCAAGGATCAGAACTTCCTTGGCCAGATCATCTCGGGAGCCGGCAATATCGGCGCAAGTGCCGCCAACAGCGTATTTGGCGGCGGCAACTAGGGCCGGAAAGCCGCGCCCCCTACCCGCGCA
>Ga0209347_1005781_pt1 | contig 11475 bp, 9 predicted proteins | sample AutmiccommuBRH23_FD_187382 | JGI IMG/M metagenome (GOLD analysis project Ga0209347, IMG submission 187382) | Deep subsurface microbial communities from Mt. Terri, Switzerland - Autotrophic microbial communities BRH/23 (SPAdes) (version 2) | ecosystem: Environmental > Aquatic > Deep subsurface >...
GTGGCTGAGTTTGGCTTCACCGCCCATATTCGCTCGCGCGGTGAGGAAGCCAAAGCCCTGGCGACCGAAGCCGGACAGCGGGCGCGTCGCTGGGTGGTCGAGCGCAGCCATAGTTGGATGAACCGCTTTCGCCGTATTCTGATCCGTTGGGATAAGAAACCCGAACATTATCTGGCTTTTCTCCACTTCGCCTGCGCCCTCATCGCTTTTCGCGCTGCTGGGTTATTCGGATAGGCTCTAAGAGGTAAGTGTCGACTGTCCAGCGGTTGTAAAGCTAGTAAAAGCGTTATTCCTTGCGGTACCGGAAGAAGTTGGTCAAGAAGACGGCGCAATTCCTCGAATGAGCTACGCGCGCGCGCCAAATGTGATCGAGGCCGTCAAGAATTATCAGTAGCTTTTGATCGTGTGCAGCAAAGTAGTTGCCTTGAAAGGCAAATGGGGACCATTTTGGGGCCAGTATATCGACGTGCTTGCCCTCGTGGATGAAGCGACCTGGGATGCGATCCAGGCCCGTGTTGCCGAGAACGGAAAACATTCAGGTTGGCCAGCCAAGCACTTCGTTGCATTGCGCGGATTACTTTGGTGCGCCGAGTGTGGGCAGAAAATGCACGCCCACGCCCGTGACTGGGATTATGTCTACCATCGACAGAAAGATGGCACCAAAAAGCGCTATCGTTCCCAAAAAGGGAAGCTCAAAGTTAAGTATGTGTGCAGTGGGCAACAGCACTACGGGCATAAATGTCGAAAACCCGAGTACGTGCTTGACAAGGTGCTGTTCCCCCGCGTTTGGGCGCGACTGTGCGAAGCCCTCAACCATCGTGCACTTCTACTGGCCGGCCTGGAATCCCGAATCGCGGCACTGGAAAACGCCGATGAATTGGACGAGCTCAGGCGCATTGAAGCACGTTTGGAGAAAATGCATCAGCATGAACTCTCTTACGCCGAACAACGCGCAGAAGGGAGTATCAGTAAAGCGGTTCATGCCGAACTCACCCTGAGGCTAAAGGAAGCGCGTCAGGAACTTCTCCAGGAACACGAAAAACTTTCAGATCGCGCCCGGTTCCTACGAGAAGCGCGCGAACAATTCGACAGTGTTCAGGCGCTGGTCAGCGTGCTGCCTGAAATTCTGACGGAAGTCACGCGCGAGGAACAAGAGCAACTGATTATGGCATTGATCGACCGGATTGAGGTCTCGGGCGATAACCAAGTTGCCATCACCATTCGCCTCGATCCCCAGGTTCTTCAGAGTCTACCCACGGACCTCTCGGCGACATCTCCCCTGCCCGAATCGCAACCGACAAGCGATTCTCAGCAGGCGTTATCGGGCAACTCCAGCGAATCGGCTCTCGTCCCGCACGGGCAGAAAGTGACTGCGGCTCGCCGTACGCGCAGTATGGGCTGTAGGCCTGGTTGAAGTCGACGTGGAAGCGGTCGTCGCCCAGCGACTCCGGCTCCAGGTAGCGCCCCGCGCCGTAAGTTTCGCCGCCGGCGTTGGCGTCCGCGAATGGCAGGAAATAGCCGTGCGCCCCGGCGTAGATCGTCAGTGAGACGGGTTGGCCTTCGACCTCAAAGCTGAAGCGGCCGAAACGCCGGTACTGCTGCACATCGCCAGAGGTGGTCTCCATCTGGAACGGCGTGGTTTCGGGTAAGCGCTCGACCGTGACGACCATGTCCAGGTCCGGGTTCGGCTCGTAGTAGCGCAGGCCGTCAAACGCGTCTTGTTGCTCAGGCGTCAGCGGCGAATAGGCGCTGGTTTTGAAAAACGTGTCTTTCTCTTGCCGGTGTTCGTGCAGTGCTTCGCTATCCATGGTGTTTCCTCAATGCCGATCTGTCATCAGATCGTTCAGCCAGCGCCCATCTTACCCACATGCGGCGGCATAGGTCCATTGCTGGGCGTTCAATCCGTGGTATCTAGCCAGGGTCGCATTCGCGCATATAGTGAAAACCAAACGCCGATGACGGAGGCACCCATGATTGACCTATCCCCTGAAGAATTTCGCCGGCTTGGCTACCAGGCCATCGACCTGATCGCCAGCCGCCTGACCACCAACGCGGTCGCGCCGGTGCGCCGCCCGGTACCGGACGACATTCGCGAGCGACTGATGCACACGCCGCTGCCGGAAACCGGAGCCGACCCGGCCTCATTGCTGGAACAGGTCGCCGACCTCGTACTGCCCTACCCGATGGGCAACAGCAGCCCGCGCTTCTTCGCCTGGGTCAATTCGCCGCCCGCGCCGCTCGGCATTCTGGCGGAGCTGCTGGCGGCCGGCCATAACGCCAGCGTAGCCGGCGGTGACCACGCCGCGACCTACGTTGAGCATGGCGTGCTGAGCTGGATCAAGGCGGTGATGCGCTTTCCCGACGACAGCGGTGCGATTCTGACGAGCGGCGGCAGCGTCGCGAACTTGCTGCCGCTGGCGGTAATGCGCTCGGTGAAGGCGATGGGCAACATGCGCGCCTGGGGCATGATGGGCGAGATGTTCCCGATGGTGGTCTATACCTCGACCCAGGGGCATAGCTGCATTCAGAAGGCGGTCGAGCTGCTGGGTTTCGGCTCGGACAACCTGCGCAAGATTCCGGTCGATGCCAACTACCGGATGGATATCGAAGCGTTGAAGGCGCAGATCGCCTCCGACCGCGAAGCCGGGCTGCGACCGGTCTGTGTGGTTGCCAGCGCCGGCACCGTCAACACTGGCGCGATCGACCCGCTGAACGCGATTGCCGACGTCTGCGCGGCGGAGAAATTGTGGTTTCACGTCGATGGCGCGTATGGCGGTTTTGGCATTCTGGCGGACCAGACGACCGGGCTGTACGACGGCATCGAGCGGGCCGACAGCCTGGCGGTGGACCCGCACAAATGGCTGTACGTGCCGGTGGAGTGCGGCTGCGCGCTGGTGCGCGACAAGCAAGCCATGCGCGACGCCTTCAGCCTTGTGCCGTCGTACCTGCGCGACGACGCGGCGCTGCCGTGGTTCTCGGAGTTCGGCGTTCAGCAGACGCGCGGCTTCAAAGCGCTCAAGCTGTGGATGGTGTTGCAGCAAGTGGGCATTGATGGCTACCGCGCGTTGATTTCGCACGACGTGGCGATGGCGCGGGCGCTGCAGGCGCGCATCACCGGACGCGATGACTTCGAATTGGCGGCAGCCGGGCCATTGAGCGCCACTTGCTTCCGCTATACGCCTGCAAACGTAGCTGATGTCGAAGCGCTGAACCGCCGCCTGCTGGAGGTTGTGCAGCGCGAGGGCCGCGCCTTTCTAACGAGCACCGAACTCAACGGGCAAACCGTCTTACGCGCCTGCATTGTCAATTTCCGGACGACCGAGAACGACCTCGACGCGCTGCTGGATGCAGTGGCGGAGGCCGGGCAGCGGGTCTTGGTAGGGGAAGAAACCTAACCGCCGAGAACACCAAGGAATTGTTTACTTCGGGACCATTGGGGGAGTCAGTCAGGAGAGAGGAGTGCTATGCTCGAAAAACCCGATCTCGACGATCAGGACATAATCGATTGTCTGCGCGATAGCTATGCGCTGCCCGTAACGCAGGTCACGTTTCTGCCGCTGGGGGCCGACAGCAACACCGCCGTCTATCGCGCGGTCAGCGACGATGGGACGCCCTATTTTGTGAAGCTGAGACGCGGCTACTTCGACGAAACGACGGTCTTGATCCCTGCACTCCTCCACGACCAGGGCGTGACGCAAATTATTGCTCCCTTGCCGACGCAAACCCGGCAGTTGTGGGCCCGCCTGGGCGATTTTACGGTAACGCTCTCGCCATTTGTGGCCGGCCACAATGGCTATGAAGTGAACCTGTCCGACCGCCATTGGGTCGAATTAGGACGCGTGCTCAAACAGATTCACTTGCTGGTGATGCCACCGGCTTTACGAGAACGGATCCCGCGAGAGGCCTATTCCGCGCACTGGCGCGACCTCGTGCGGGGGTTTCAGGCTCAGGTCGCGGATACCCGCTTTGGCGAGCCAATCGCGGCGGCGCTGGCGGTCTTTCTGCACGACAAACGGGCAGTGGTTAGCGAACTCGTGAGCCGGGCTGAGCGATTGGCCCAGGTGCTTCGGACACGGGATTTAGAATACGTGCTCTGCCATGCGGACATTCACGCGGGCAACGGGCTGATCGATGCGGCCGGCCGGCTGTATGTGGTCGATTGGGATACGCTGATGCTCGCCCCGAAAGAGCGCGACTTGATGTTCGTCGGCGGCGGGTTATGGGCCAATCACCGGACGCCTGAACAGGAAGAAACGCTGTTTTACCAGGGGTACGGCCCGACCGACATTGACCCGATTGCGCTGGCCTACTACCGCGATGAGCGGATTGTTCAGGACATCGCGGCCTATTGTCAGCAGATCCTTTCGACAGAGCATGGCGGGCAGGACCGGGAAGAGGGGTTGCGGCAGTTTACAAGTCAGTTTCTTCCCGGTCAGGTGGTCGAGATCGCGTTCCGGTCGGAAAGGCAGATGCCGGATGCGGCGCGCCGGGCAAAAGATAGAGATGGTGGATAAAGACTGTCTGATTCTATAGCGGGCGCGGCACGTCAGGCGAGGGGCGCAGGAATGCAAACGGCCCGCGCCAGGCGAGCCGTTTGATGAAGAGACGTAACAGGTCGTAGGCGTCAGGCCGGCAACGGCTGATGCGATTCGATTGAGCGCTTCAAATAGATGGCGTAGAGCACGGTCACGACGACAATCGCCATGACGATATAGGTTTCCATTTGCAGGTTGTCGTTCGTGACGATGCCGGTGATATTGAGCAAGGCGTGGAAAATCACACCGGGCAGAATTGTCTTCGTAATCGCCACGCAATAGGCTAAAGCAATGCCGATAAAGATGCCGGCGACGATTTGTATGACCTGGTCCCCGGCGGAATAGCCGCGCGCCAGATTGACGATATGGCCGATTCCAAAAGTGATCCCCGAGATCATGACGGCTCTGTTCAGGCCGCCCGTCTTCAAGATAGCCTGGAACAGAAAGCCTCGGAACAGTAGTTCTTCGAGGAAGCCGACGCAGATCATCAAGACGCAGATGATGACAATATCCTGAAGGCTGAGGCCGGGGATGACCCCTTTGAGCGACATGATGAGAACAATGGCAAGCATGGGCACGTAGAACAACATGCGTTGAAGCTGCCCGGTTCCCAACGACGTCAGGCCGTAATATTCCAACCAGTGGTTCTTCTTCACATACAGCAGCAGCCCCACCGACAAGGCAACCAGCAATATGCTGGTCGCCAGGTTAGCGACTCCCAGGGTACCGGAAATCATGTCGCCAAGGTTGACGACAACCACATAGAGTGCAATCCAGGCGACGGCGTGCCAAATAGGTTTTGTTTCTTGAAGCGTTTTCATTTCCAATCGTTTCCTCGCCCACGCAATAGGAATAGCGCTAACCCGCTGTGTGGTGGGCAATGCAGCAGCGAGAACCAGCCTTTAGCAAAACCTCAGCCTAAAGCCGCGGATTTGCTTCCATGCCAAAACCATGTGTCTGTTCTATGGACCCTGAGATTCTTTGACTCTACGGAGGAAATCCTGACCAACACAGACCGTCATAGAGGGGAAGATCAACGAAAAGAAGTCTACCACAATCAGCGACCGACTTCTTTCCAAAACACCGGCGGAGAAGAAGAGATTGCCAACCCTGGAGGCGCGCATCACGTAATCCGGTTTTCGAGACGGGCCCGTTCAACCTCTCTGGCGCCGCCCCAGCGGGTCCTCCGGGTTATGGCTAGTCACGCAGGCCGGCCAAGAACGGCTGACGCTATTCCTCCGCCTGCCTACTGGAATGCTATAGCTCGCGATCAGTCGCTCGTATCGCGCAGAGGCTGAACTGTCACTGTGGCTGGCATCGGGACGTCGGGAGCCGTGGCGGCGGGAACCAGTTGGCTCGACGGAATAATCTGCTCCGGTTGGCGCGCGCTCGACCACGAGAGCCGTATCTTGGCCTCGTGACCATCTTCATAATATTCCAGGCGGATAGGGTATTGATGCCCTGCCTCGAGAATGAGCGCGCCGTGGTTTTCAGTTAAATCATGACGCGTCCAGTTGTTGATGAGCTGGAAACCGTTTACCCACAGCCGGACGCCATCATCGGAGTAGGTATAAAAGGTATAGGTGTCGCTCTCGAGCGGGACAATGTAGCCCGTCCAACGGACGGAAAAGGATTCCGTCCCCATGTCTGCCATCGGTGCATCCCGCCCCCAGTCGAAATTGACTTCAGAATCGACTCTGGTGAACAGAAGATCGGTTAAGTCGTTATCGTCGAAGTATTCGCCTGTCAGCCCCTGCCCTGTTCCTGACGACAGGATCGTCGGCGCGGTGGCGCCACTCATGGGAGAAGCTGATAACAACTGACTCTGCGGAATGATCTCTTTGGGCTGCCGCGCGCTAGACCAGGATAATTGAATAAGCGCCCCACCGCCGTTCTCAAAGTGCTCAAGCCTGATGGCGTAGGGCTGCCCGGCCTCCAGCGCAATCGTGCCGCTATTCTCTGTCGGCTCGTCACGAGTCCAGTCATCAATGAGGGGCTGATCGTTCACCCACAGCCGGACGCCATCATCCGAGTAGGTATAAAAAGTATAGGTTTCGCTGTAGAGCGGCACGACGTACCCCGTCCAGCGTTCCGAGAACGTGGCCGTACCCATTCCAGCGATCGGCGCATCTTGCCCCCAGTTGAAATTGACCGTTGGGTCCGTGCGCGTGAGCAGCAAAACCGTCAGGTCTTCATTGTCGAAATATTCTCCGATCAGGCCTGTGCCCGTGGGAACGGGGGTGGTCGCGACGCAGCCAGGCGTCATGAGACGGGAATTGTAACTGTCGAGAACTTCCGCCTGGCTAATCATCGCAGGGCCTAGCTCATCTGTCGGGAGCACTTCAAATGGCAGCTTTCCCGAAAAGTGTGTCAGCAGCAGGTCGGCCTCGCTGATGGCGTCGGCAATCGGCTGCGCCGACGTACCCGCCGCAATATTCAGCTTGGTGATGATAAGCGACCGCGCAACACGGCGGCTGGCATCACTGTTCACCGGGGTGTTCAGAAACGCCAGCAGTTCCTGGGCGGCATAGGTCTGTTCGCCCAACATGAGGCTGGCAACGGGCCAGTCCTCCGTCGTACTGCTCCAGAAGCGGCTATCGCGCGGGCATTGCGCCACTTCCGGCACAGGTGTCCTGGTTGGCAGCAGGGCCGGCGTCGGCGTGACCGCCGAGGCTTGAAGGAGGAAGACAGCGGACGCGATCACGCGCCCGTCCGGCATGAGCCGTCCGGTCACGGCGACATTCATCCCGCGCTCGAGTGTGGGCAGCACTTCGGCGGAGGAAATGTCAACCGGCTGCTGGCTCACAACCAGCATCGTGGAACTGACCGACTCAACGACGCCCGTGAGCTGGACAGGCACGCCATCCTGTGCTTGTGTAACCCTGGCGAAAATAAACCCCAGAGCCCACAGCATCGTTAACACTGTCAAGGCAGCCGTCTGGTATGGTTGCTTCATCTGCTACCGTTATATCCTTACAGCGTCTGCGAGGCGCGCCAACACCGCGGCACATGTTACAGAATATATTGTAGCCAGGTTTGTGAGTAGCCGATGAAAACCTACCGGTGCAACACGGAAACGGTGAGCGAATTTTTCGCGGCGGCCACGCGTATGCCCACCACAAAAGCATCTGTGCGCCAAAGAAAACGCAAACGGCCCGCATTATTGCGAGCCGTTTGGTAAGGCGGAGAAGGAGGGATTCGAACCCTCGATGCGCTCATCACGCATACCCGTTTTCGAGACGGGCCCGTTCAACCGCTCCGGCACCTCTCCAGTATGGGGATTTTTGGACAACTACTTCCGTAAACCGGCGAAGAACAGCCTGAGCTGTTCGGCGGCCTCATCGGCCAGCGTTCCGTAGTCCACCTGCACGCGGTGATTCAGCCGGTCATGCCGCGCGACGTCCATGATGCTGCCGGCTGCCCCGGCCTTGAAGTCGATGGTTGCGCAGACCAGCCGTGGAAGCCGGGCCAGGACCATCGCGCCGGCGCACATGACGCACGGTTCGAGCGTGCAGTAGAGCGTCACGCCATCCAGCCGCCAGTGGCCCACGTGCTGTGCCGCCTCGCGAATGGCGATCATTTCCGCGTGGGCTGTCGGGTCGTGGTCAATTTCCCGCCGGTTGTGCCCGCGCCCGATGATCTCGCCGCGAAAGACCGCAATCGCGCCGACCGGCACATCCTTGTGCGCGGGCGCTTTTGCCGCCTCATCTAACGCGAGACGCATCCAGCTAGCGTCGTCCATCGTGCGCCATTCTAGCAGGTCAACCGGGCCATGTGAAGGTCAAAATAGCGATAACTGCTGCACACCGGGCGGCAATTTTGGCTCAGGTTCCGGCGGCTCGTCCGTCTCTTCAACCGCCTCATCGTCCGGAGCATCGGCGTCCTCGGCCAGCGCTTCGCCTAACGGCTGGCCGGACTCGTCGGCCAGCGCCGCGCCGACGACCGCCAGCGTCTCTTCCAGCGTCATGCCCAGGTCGTCGCTCGACTGCTCTTCCAGCAGCACTGTTTCCGGCGCCGGCTGCGCCCCTGACATAATCTCCATATCCGGCACGAAGTCGTCGGCCACGTCTTCGGCGCGCAGCGTGGCCTCAAATGCCAGCACGCGCAGCTCGTCCTCACGAAAACCGACATCGATCAAGACCGGGACCAGCGACTTGAGCGTAATCTGGTCATTGTTGCGAACGACATGCTGGTACTGCGCCTGCAAACACTCGCGCCAGTCGTCGGCAAAAATGCTTTCATTCGCCATGCGTCATCACCTCGAACGATTGTTTCCACTCCGGCACGTCGACCGTCAGGTCGTACGTGGCGCGCAGGCTGTCCGCCAGCGCAAACGCGCTCTCGGTCTCGCCGTGGACCAGGAAGGTGCGCTTTGGCTTCTCGCGCATGTCGCCCACCCAACGCAACATCTCGTCGCGGTCGGCGTGGCCGCTGAAGCCTTCCAGCACTTCGACATGGGCGTGGTTGCGGACTTCTTCACCAAAAATGCGGACGGTCTTCGCCCCATCCACCAACCGGCGGCCGAGCGTATGTTCGGCCTGAAAGCCAACGATGAGCACCGTCGTGCGCGCGTCGGTAATCTTGTTACGCAAATGGTGCAAAATGCGGCCGGTTTCCGCCATGCCGCTGGCGCTAATGATGATGGCCGGCTCGCGCAGGAAGTTAAGCTGTTTGCTCTCGTTGACCGAGCGCGTATAGGTGAGCTGGTCGAAGCCGAACGGGTCGCGCCGGCCGCTGCCCCCCAGCAAGAACTCGCGCATTTCGGCGTCGTAACATTCCGGGTGCAGCCGGTACACGGCGGTGATGTCGGTCGCCAGCGGGCTGTCCACAAAGATCGGCATGTTTGGAATATCGCCGGCTACCGCGAGCTGATGCAGCGAAATGACGATCTGCTGGGTGCGCCCGACCGCGAACGCCGGAATGACGATGCTGCCGCCGCGACGGTAGGTTTCGACGATAATTTCCTTCAGCCGTTCGTCTTCGTCGGCGTAGGGCACGTGCAGACGGTTGCCGTAGGTGCTCTCCATGATGAGCACGTCGGCGCGGTCGACCGACTCCGGGTCGCGGATGATCGGAATGCCCTCGCGCCCCAGGTCGCCGCTAAAAACGAGCCGGTAGCTGCGCTTCGTGTCGTGATCTTCGATGTCCAGCAGGACGATGGCGCTGCCGAGCATGTGGCCGGCGTCGATGAACGTCAGCGTGACCCCCGGCGCGATGGCGCGCGGGCGGCTATAGCCCTGGGTGACAAAATTTTCGAGCGAGGCCGAAGCGTCGGCCTTGGTATAGAGCGGCTGGACCGGCGGCTCGTTGCGCTTGGCGCGCCGCTTGTTGACGAACTCAGCGTCGCTTTCGTGAATGTGGGCGCTGTCCATCAGCATCGAAGCGCACAGGTCGCGCGTGGCGAAGGTGCAGATGATGTCGCCCTTGAAGCCCTGCTTGACCAGGTTGGGAATGTTGCCGGAGTGGTCGATGTGCGCGTGCGACAACACCATCACGTCGATCGCAGCCGGGTCGAAGGGAAAGTGCAGATTGCGCTCGTAGGTCTGGGCACGCGAGCCCTGGAACAAGCCACAGTCGAGCAGAATACGCTGGCCGTTGACTTCGACCAGATGTTGAGAGCCGGTCACGGTTCGGGCGGCCCCGCAGAATGTCAGACGCATGATGGCCTCTTTCTTGAGATAGTGGAGGGCGGGAGGTTTAGCGAGTTGGTCGAACCCCTCACCCCCGGCGCTGCGCGGAACCTCACTCCCCGGCCCCCTCTCCAAATCAAACTACAGATTTGGAGAGGGGGAGCCAGATTGCGAGGTAAACAGTACCCTTGCATGGGTAGGTTTTACATTCTTCCAAGACAGCCACAGGACCTGTATTGCGAGTGATCTCTCTCGCCCTTTAGCCCCTTCAGTGGGCTTCCAGTTTTTCGTTCAGCCTGGGGTTTACAACCCCAGGCGACGCGAACGCTTAAATGCCTACCCCTGAACGCTCCGTTACGCCCCGTTGGTGCGCGGCGGACAGCGCTTGAGCACGTTCAGCAGGTCTTCGCCATAAGCCGTAATGCGCCACGGCCCCAGCCCTTCGATGTCGCGCATGGCTTCAACGGTCACCGGGCGGCGGTGAGCGAGCGTCCAGAGCGCCTCACGCGACACAATGACGTCGGATTCAACCCCGCGCTCCTGGGCGCGCTGCTTGCGCCACTCTCGCAGCAGCGTGTAACACTCCACCACCTCCGGGTCAGCCGAAGGCTGGCGCACAGGCGGCGAGGGCAACCGGTTCTTATCGCTCTGCTCGATGGCTCGCAGCACCTGCTTGCCATAGCGGCGAATTTGCGCCGGAGTCATCCCATCGATGTCGTTCAGGTCGCCCAGCTTGCGCGGTTCGGCCACCGCGAGCTGGACCAGGGTTTTGTCCGAGAAAACCTTGAATGGCGGCAAGTCGCGCGTCTCGGCCAACGTCTCACGCAGCAGGTAAAGCTCGCGCAGAACCGCCATCTGGTGGCGGGTCAACTGATTGGGCATACCGATGCGCCAGTACCCTTCCGGGTCAAAGCTGATGTCCGGCAGGTTGACGCGGGTCGCTTCAGCGAAAGCCTCGGTCGCCTCGCGCCAGCGGCCAAGCGCGGTGAGTTCTTCGACCAGCCGGTCGCGCAGTGCCGGCAGAAAATGCGTATCCATTTGCGCGTAAGCCAGGCTGTCCGGCGGCAGCGGTCGCTGGCCCCAGTCGTCGCGCTGGTGCCGCTTATCCAACGCCACGCCCTGAAACTCTGCCAGCAGACTGCCGAGGCCGACCAACTTATGCCCGCAAATGCGCGCGGCAATCATCGTGTCGAACAGATTATTGACGCTGAAGCCGTAGTCACGCTGCAAGCAGATCAGGTCATATTCGGCGGCGTGAAACACCTTCTCGATGCCGGGGTTTGCCAGCAGCGGGCCGAGCGGACTCATAT
>Ga0209347_1005782_pt1 | contig 11470 bp, 7 predicted proteins | sample AutmiccommuBRH23_FD_187382 | JGI IMG/M metagenome (GOLD analysis project Ga0209347, IMG submission 187382) | Deep subsurface microbial communities from Mt. Terri, Switzerland - Autotrophic microbial communities BRH/23 (SPAdes) (version 2) | ecosystem: Environmental > Aquatic > Deep subsurface >...
ACGCGTCAATGCGCGTGCGGGGTCACTCAACCGGGTTTGCCGTCGATGCGTGGCCGCAGCAGTATCGGCATGTAGATGAGGACAAACAGTCCAAAGGCCGCGATCCACAGGAGCCCGGCCAGCACCATCGCCTGGAAATGCACGTCAGGAAAAAACAGCGGCACGCCGACGCGAATCAGGGCCGCGAGATTCATCGCTACAAAGGACACGGTCATCAGCGGCGCGGATTCCAGCATGCGCCCGGTATGCCCCAAGGCCACGCGCGCCATCATGCCTAATGTCAGCACGCCGATGCCGCCCACGGTAAAAGCATGCAGCGCACTGCCTGCCGCGGATTCGATGCCGCCGGCAGCAACGGCAAGCAGCGCAAAGCCGATCACCAGCCAGGCGTAGCCCATATGCAGTATCCACAGCAGCGGCACGGACCAGATTCGGCGCGTATGCCAGCCAGCCAGCCGGATGCCATGGACCGCGGCAGCGCTCCCCGCAAGCAACAGGGTGACCAGCGAAGCAGGCGCAATCAATGCGGCCAGCAGCGCGCCGAACGTGACGATCGGGACCAGCCGCTCGATGGGCTTCCAGCGCCGTGCGCGGCTGCGCAGCTTGTTGTCGGTGAAGCTGGGAATCACCCGTCCGCCCATGATCACGATGAGGATTACGATCACATACGCCGCCAAATGCAGGCCAAGGCTGGCTGTTGTGGCCACGGCGAGGGCTTCGGCATGCACCAGCCCATTGGCTGCAGCGAGCGCCAGCAGCAAGAGGGGGAAAGGCGCATGAGCCCATTGCCTGGCTTGCAGGATCGGCCATGCCAGGGCCAGCGCCAGCATCGGCAGGAACGAGAGATCGATCAGCGCAACCCAGCCCGCCGGCAGGCCAGGAATCAGAAAGCCCAGCCGACCGCTCAACCACAGCAGAAACAGCGCGGCTAGCGGCGGCCCGGATGGCGTGCGGATACCGGTCCAGTTCTGCGCCGCAGTGAGCAAAAATCCGGCAATCACGGCGACCGCAAAACCAAACAGCATTTCGTGGCCGTGCCAGACGAAAGGCGACAGCGCGGAGAGAGGCAGGCTGCCGCGCAATACCGCCAGCCACAATGCAATCATCAGGACCGCATACAGTCCTGCGGCCAGAAAGAAAGGCCGAAAACCCAGTGCAAAGGGCGCCCAGCCTGAGCTTGACGGGTGCGCACCCGGGTTTTCGTTGGGCAGCAATGCCATGGAAACTCCATTTGAAAATTGACGGTCAGCCTGTACTCCAGGCGCGCGGCCGGCGCATGCCGGCGATCTTGCAGGCCTGTTTCACGTAGCCATAGGGGAACAGTTCGAACAGTTTTCGGTGCGCATCCTTGCCCATGCGCACGGCCAGATGCTTGATCACGAAGCGGGCATCGGCCGCGATCTGGTTTTCTTCGTAGAATTCGCGCATGAAACGAATGGCATCCCAATGGTCGTGATTGAGCTGGATATTTTCTTCCATGGCCAGCATTTCAGCCACTGTTTCGTTCCAGTCTCCGGGGTCGACCAGATAACCTTCTGTGTCGCGCGCTGGCATATCGGTACTCATGGGTGGGGGCTCCTGTGAATAGACTCAAAATGATTGCAGCAGCGGCAACTCGACTCAGGTGCCGCCGCCGTGAAACTCGACCCCTGGCTGGCGTTCCGGCAGCGCCTCGACCAGCAGGATGCGCCGTGACTGCGCCAATGACTCGACGCCCGTTTCGTCCAGATACGACCGGGCATCGGCCACGGCGGCGGCCAGCAATTCGGCGGCCAGCGCATCAGGTTCACGGCCTACCGAATGGGCCAACGCGCGCAGTTCGAAATCAGGATCCTTGGGGAGATGGATTTCCAGCGATCTGCCGCTGCCCGGTGATGCTGCGGTAGCACTTGCCGGCTCTCCCAGCCGGCCCATCACGCTGGCAATCCGGGATGCAGCCGAGGGTCCATGTTCTCTGCGTGCAAGCCGGATCTTGTTGACGAAATACTTTTCGAAATCGACCTTGGCCTGGTGGACCCAGCGCCCCTGTCGCATCCAGTTGATATCGCGCAGCGGGATCTGCGGTTCCGACAGATAGGCCGCGCCGGTGTGTCCCATATCGCTGAGCCACTTGGCGTGCTGAGGTACATAGCTCAGCAGAGGCGCATCGCCAAGCTGGGCCAGAATGTTTTGCACTGCGGTTTCGCTGGCTTGGGTGATCGAGTACACCGAGTCGGGCGGCCCCATCGGCACCGGCGTTTTCTTCATCGGCGGTTGCGCGACGCAGGCACCGATGGCAAACACATTGGGGTAATCGGGGTTACGCAGGTATTCGTCCACCACCACCAGACCGCGCTCGTCGACCAGACCGGTGGCAGAACGCACGCCCGGCACGCCGCCAAAAGCAGGCCAATACACCGAATAGGCGTAGGGCAGGGTATGGCGCTGTTTTTCATTGCCGGCAGCATCGAGTTCCACCACCTGGATGCCGTCAGCGTCGACACGCACGGTGCGTGCGTTGCAGATCACACTGATTTTGGTGTCGACCAGCGCGGCGGTCACGGCACCGCGGCTGGAATTTTCGCCGCCGAGCCCGAGATGACCGGGCCAGGGCTCGGGTGTGACCAGGGTAATGGATACCCGGTCCCGAATGTTGCGACGCTTGAGGTCGGCATCGACCAGGAACGCGTACTCATAGAGAGGTCCCAGCACGCTTGATCCGGGTGCCGCACCGATCACGACGGGGCCGGGATGACGCACAAACTCACGATAGGCGGCGAGGGCGCGTTCAGCCTGATCGATATGGATGACCGAGTGGGTGTGCTCGGCGAGGCCTGGCACGTTGTCTGTCATGCCCGTGGCGCCGGTGGCAATCAGCAGGTAGTCGTAGAACAGCGCGTCGCCGTTCTCCAGATCGATCTGGATGACATCGGGCTGGATGCGTTTGACTCCGCTGTGAATGAAGTGGATGCCGCGCGATTCGAGATAGGGGCCGATCGGGAAAGCGATATCGGATCGTTCGCGCCAGCCCATGGCGATCCATGGATTGGAGGGCACGAAGTGGAAATAAGGCGTGTCGGACACCACTGTTACTTCGTCATGCGGTCCCAGTTTGGCTTTCATGGCGTAGGCCGCGGTCACGCCCGCGATGCCGGCCCCGAGGATGACAATATGCGTCATTTCAGTCTCCTTTAATCAGTTTGCACCCTGAAGGGGTATACAAGTCAGCTGCGCGGGCGCACCAGCTGCCAGGCCCGAACCATGTAAGTCGTCGCGGCAAAACCGCTCCACACATGCACCAGGCGGGTGAACGGAAAGACGAAGAAAATCGTCATTCCAAGAACCAGGTGCAGCTTGAATATCCAGCCTGCGCCGTCCAGCAGTTCAACTGCGCCGCCGCGGAAGGTGACGATGCGCTGGCCCCATTCGGCGAGCCGGACCATCATGCTGCCATCCAGGTGTTGTGCCGACAGCGGAATGGTTGCCAGGCCGAGCAGCAACTGCAGCCACAGCAGCACCAGAATGAAGAGATCGCTGAACTTCGAAGTGGCGCGAATGCGCGGCTCGGTGAGGCGCCGATGCAGCAGCAGCGAGATGCCGATGAAGGCCAGTACGCCCGCAGTGCCGCCCGAGACCATGGCAAGAATCTGCTTGGCACCGGCCCCAATGAAAGGCTCGTAGATGAAGTGCGGTGTCAGCATGCCGAAGAAATGGCCGAAGAACAGGAACAGCACCCCGATGTGAAACAGATTGCTGCCCAGCCGCAGCTGGCCGCGTCTGAGCATTTGCGACGAGTCGCTCTTCCAGGTGTACTGCTCGCGGTCGAAGCGGATCAGGCTGCCGAGGAAAAACACCGCCAGCGCGATATAGGGGTAGATCCCGAACAGGAAATATTGCGAGTAAGACATTTTCAGACCCTCCTCAATTCAATACGCGGGGTTCAATGCGTGGCGGCGGCGGATGGCTGCCGGCGGGAAACCGGCATCTGCACCACCTGCGGTCCCGGCTTCAGCAAGGGTTCGACACCGTCCATCGTGGGGCCAAACATTTCCATGGCTTCATCCATGTCGTGGACCGGCGGTTCGGCCAGTTCCTGGGCCTCAACCGGCGACAGCGCCTCCAGCACCTGGAAGGCGGTGGCATACGGGCTGCCATTGGCATCCAGCTTGCGGCCGATGGTGGCGATCACATGCACGGCATCGCCCAGCAGCTCCAGGGCTTCTCCGGTCGGCAGCAGCGACAGGAACTCCAGGAACAGCGGCACGTAATCCGGCAGTTCTGTCGAACTGGCGTCGAAATCGCGCTTCCAGTATTCCTCCAACAGGTTGATCATGGCCGAGCCACGGTCACGCGACTCGCCATGGATATGTTCGAACAGATGCAGTGAATGCGAGGGATTGCGATCGAACGTGGCGACGTAATTTTCCTGCAAGGCGATCAGTGGGGTTGCACCCAACTGCGCAAACAGCGGCGCCATTTTGCCGGCCGCATCGCCATTGATGTCGGACTCGACTTTGAGCGCGGTTTCCAACTCAGGCAGGACTGCCAGCCAGTCCGATTCCGGATAGCACAGCAAGTGTGAAATGACTTTGAATGTTTTCATTGTGAGGCTCCTTAACCGGTTTTTTTCTTGGCGTGCAATTGCGACAGATCGACCGGAACCGCATTTTTACGGTTACCAAACAGCGTGGTCTTGGGCGATACCCCGTCCGAACAGCCATTGCCGAAGGTGAAGCCGCAACTCGATTTTTCCTCAAAGGTGTTGATCGATTCCTCCCGATGGGTGCTGGGGATGACGAAGCGGTCTTCGTAGTTGGCAATCGCGAGATAGCGATACATTTCATCGGCTTGTGCAGAGGAAAGCCCAACCTGATCGAGCGCGGCGGTATTCGGCACGCCATCCACCGATTTGCCGCGCATGTAGGCCCGCATCGCCAGCAGGCGGTCGAGCGCGGTGACGATCGGTTTCTCCTTGCCACCGGTCAGCAGGTTGGCCAGATAGGTGATCGGAATGCGCAGCGACTGGGTGTCAGGGATGATGCCGTTCATGCCCATCTTGCCGGACTCGGCGGCCGCCTGGATTGGCGACAGCGGTGGGACGTACCACACCATCGGCAGCGTGCGGTATTCGGGATGCAGCGGGAAGGCAATCTTCCAGTCGATGGCCATCTTGTAGACCGGCGACTTCATGGCAGACTCGATCCAGGCTTCCGGGATGCCCTCGGCACGTGCGGCGGCGATGACCTCCGGGTCATTGGGATCGAGGAAAATCTTCAGCTGGGCTTCGTACAATTCTTTCTCGTCGGTGACACTGGCCGCTTCTTCGATGCGGTCGGCGTCATACAGGATCACGCCGAGGTAGCGGATGCGGCCGACGCAGGATTCCGAGCACACGGTTGGCTGGCCGGCCTCGATGCGTGGGTAGCAGAAGATGCATTTCTCGGCCTTGCCGGATTTCCAGTTGTAGTAAATCTTCTTGTAGGGGCAGCCGGAGATGCACATGCGCCAGCCGCGGCACTTGTCCTGATCCACCAGCACGATGCCGTCTTCCTCGCGCTTGTAGATCGAGCCCGAGGGGCAGGAAGCGACGCAGGTCGGATTGAGGCAGTGCTCGCACAGGCGCGGCAGATACATCAGAAAGGTGTTCTCGAACGTCGAGTGCATTTCCTTCTGCACGTTGTCGAAATTCTTGTCGCGGCTGCGCGAGGCAAACTCGCCGCCGAGGTCGTCTTCCCAGTTGGGACCCCAGTTGATTTTCTCCATCGTCCGCCCGGTAATGGCCGAGATCGGGCGCGCGGTCGGCGGCGTCTCCGACAGCGGCGCCTTCTGCAGGTGCTGGTAGTCGAAGGTGAAGGGCTCGTAGTAGTCGTCGATCTCGGGCAGGTTGGGGTTGCCGAAGATGTTGGCGAGGATTTTCAGCTTGCTGCCCTGGCGCGGCTCGAGCTTGCCGTCGCCCTTGAGCTTCCAGCCGCCGTTCCAGATATCCTGGTTTTCCCACTGCTTGGGATAGCCGATGCCGGGCTTCGATTCGACGTTGTTGAACCACGCGTATTCCATGCCTTCACGCGAAGTCCACACGTTCTTGCACGTGATCGAGCAGGTATGGCAGCCAATGCACTTGTCGAGGTTCAGCACCATCGCAATTTGAGCACGCACTTTCATGTTTAACTCCTTGCCTGACAGAGGCCCATGCCTCTGTTCGTTATAAAAGAACCCGCACCGGAGAGAGGAGGTGCGGGGAGGGCGGCAGGAGACGGGATACGCCAGCCCTCTAAAACCTGTTAAACCTCGACCAGCGGACCTTCCATCCAGTCGACTTTTTTCATCTTGCGCACGATCACGTACTCGTCGCGGTTGGAGCCCACCGTGCCGTAGTAGTTGAAGCCATAGGAAAGCTGCGCATAGCCGCCGATCATGTGGGTGGGCTTGGTGATGGTGCGTGTGACCGAGTTGTGGATGCCGCCGCGGAAGCCGCTCACCTCCGCGCCGGGCACGTTGATGATCTTTTCCTGCGCGTGATACATCAGGCACATGCCCTTGGGCACCCGCTGGCTGACCACGACGCGGGCCGTCAGCGTCCCGTTGACGTTAAAGACTTCCACCCAGTCGTTGTCCACCAGCCCGGCCTCTTTCGCTTCGATCTCCGACACCCAGACGTGAGGGCCGCCGCGCGACAACGTCAACATGCGCAGGTTGTCGGTGTAGGTGCTGTGAATACCCCACTTCTGGTGCGGCGTGATCCAGTTGAGCACCAGCTCGTGGTTGCCGTTGGGCGTCTTGCCGAGCATCGGCGCAATGGTCTTGGTGTCGACCGGCGGCTTGTAGACGCACAGGCCCTCGCCGAAATCCAGCATCCACGGGTGATCCTGGTAGAACTGCTGACGGCCGGTGAGGGTGCGCCATGGAATCAGTTCGTGGACGTTGGTGTAGCCGGCGTTGTAGGACACGTGCTCGGATTCCAGACCCGACCAGGTCGGTGAGGAAATAATCTTCCTCGGTTGTGCCACCACATCACGGAAGCGGATCTTGTCGTCTTCACGCGGGATCGCCAGGTGCGTGTGGTCACGGCCGGTAATCTTCGACAACGCCTTCCAGGCCTTAACCGCCACCTGGCCGTTGGTTTCCGGGGCCAGCATGAGGATGACCTCGCAGGCATCAATCGCCGAGTCGATCCTGGGCAGGCCCTTGGCGACGCCCTCCTCGGTGACGGTGTAGTTCAGCTCCGCCAGTTGCTTCACTTCGTCTTCGGTGTTCCAGGCAATCCCCTTGCCGCCGTTGCCGATCTTGGTCATCAGCGGGCCGAGCGAGGTGAACTTCTTGTAGGTATCGCCGTAATCGCGGGTTACCACCGTCATGGTCGGCATGGTCTTGCCCGGAATGGGATCGACTTCGCCTTTTTTCCAGTCGCGCACGCCGGCGCTCTGGCCCAGTTCGGACGGGGTGTCATGCATCAGCGGGGTCAGCACCAGGTCTTTCTGCGTGCCCAGGTGCGCCGCAGCGATTTCGGAAAACTTCTTCGCGATGGTCTTATAGATGTCCCAGTCGGACTTGGATTCCCATAGCGGCTGCACCGCTTCGCTCAAGGGATGAATGAAGGGGTGCATATCCGAGGTATTGAGATCGTCCTTCTCGTACCAGGTTGACGACGGCAACACGATGTCGGAATACAGACAGGTGGTGGACATGCGGAAATCCAGCGTCACCAGCAGATCCAGCTTGCCCTCGGGGGCCTTGTCGTGCCACACCACTTCCTTCGGCTTGGCTTCGCCGAGTTCGCCGAGATCCGGTCCCATCACCGCGTTCTGGGTACCGAGGAAGTACTTGAGGAAGTACTCGTGGCCCTTGCCTGACGACCCCAATAGATTTGAACGCCACACAAACAGGTTGCGTGGGAAGTTCTTCGGATTGTCCGGGTCCTCGCAGGCAAATTTGAGCGCACCGCTCTGGATCTGCTCGACCGCATACTTGATGGGATCGATGCCGGCCGCGTCAGCCGCCTGGGTGATTTCAAGCGGGTTGGTTTCGAGCTGCGGCGCGGACGGCAGCCAGCCCATACGCTCGGCGCGCACGTTGTAGTCGATCAGCCGATTGTCGCTGTGACTCTTGTCGGCAGTGGGCGACATGATCTCGGCCACGGTCAACTTCTCGTGGCGCCACTGGCTGGTGTGCGCATAGAAGAAGGAGGTCGAGTTCATCTGGCGCGACGGACGGTGCCAGTCGAGACCAAACGCCAGCGGCGCCCAGCCGGTCTGCGGACGCAGTTTTTCCTGGCCGACATAGTGCGCCCAGCCGCCGCCCGACTGGCCGATACAGCCGCACATCATCAGCATGTTGATGATGCCGCGGTAGATCATGTCATTGTGATACCAGTGGTTCAGCGCCGCGCCGAGGATGACCATCGACTTGCCGTGGGTCTTATCGGCATTGTCGGCAAACTCGCGCGCCACCGTGATGATGTCGGCGCGCGGCACGCCGCAATGCTTCTCGGCCCAGGCCGGGGTGTAGGGCACGTCATCGTCGTAGCTGGTGGGGATGTTCGATCCACCGAGTGCGCGATCGACACCGTAGTTGGCCATGGTCAGGTCATAGACGGTTGCGATGCGTACATCCTTGCCACCGATGCTGATGATCTTGACCGGCATGTTGCGGGGGAGCAGCTCATTGTGGTCGTCTCCGCCGAAGTAGGGCATCGCCACCTCGGCGATTTCATCTTCGCTGCCCAGCAGAGTGAGCTGCGGCTTGACCTCCTTGTTGGAATAACCGTCGCGCATTTCGAGATTCCATGCGCCGGACTGCCCCCAGCGGAAGCCAATCGAGCCATTGGGCGCAACCAGATAGCCGGTGTTTTCGTCAAACACCACGGTTTTCCACTCGGGGTTGTTATCCTGACCCATGTTACCGGTAAGGTCGGAGGCACGCAGGTAACGGTCGGCGATCAGCGTGCCTTCGTGCTCTTTCAGCATCACCAGCATCGGCATGTCGTTGTACTGACGACAGTAGGTGTCGAAATATTCGCTGCGATTCTTGTTGTGGAACTCGCTCAGAATGACGTGGCCCATCGCCATTGCCAGCGCGGCGTCGGTGCCCTGTTTGGGGGCCAGCCAGATGTCGCCGAATTTCACCATCTCGCCGTAATCGGATGACACCGCTACCGTCTTGGTGCCTTTGTAGCGCACTTCGGTATAGAAGTGGGCGTCGGGCGTGCGCGTCTGCGGCACGTTGGAGCCCCACACCATCAGATAGGTCGAGTTGTACCAGTCGGCCGACTCCGGCACGTCGGTCTGCTCGCCCCATACCTGCGGGCTGGAGGGGGGCAGGTCGCAGTACCAGTCGTAGAATGAACCGCAGACGCCGCCGATCAGCGACATGTAGCGGCTGCCTGCCGCATAGCTCACCATCGACATCGCCGGAATCGGCGAGAAGCCGTAGATGCGGTCGGGGCCGAATTCCTTGATGGTAAAGACGTTGGCGGCGGCAATCATTTCCGTCACCTCGTCCCACTTGGCGCGTACAAACCCTCCCTGGCCGCGAATCGACTTGTAGCGATTGGCCTTGGCCAGGTCCTGGCTGATCGACTTCCAGGCCGCTACCGGGTCCATGGTCTTCCTCGCCTCGCGCCACATTTCCATCAGGCGGCCGCGGATCAGCGGATATTTCACGCGCTGTGCCGAATACACATACCATGAGTAGCTGGCGCCGCGCGGGCAGCCACGGGGTTCGTGGTTGGGCAGGTCGGCACGTGTGCGGGGGTAGTCGGTCTGCTGGATTTCCCAGGTAATCAGGCCGTTCTTGACGAAGATCTTCCAACTGCACGATCCGGTGCAGTTCACACCATGGGTTGAGCGGACGATTTTGTCCTGCTGCCAACGGCTGCGGTAGGCATTCTCCCAGCTGCGGTCTTCGTTTCTGACCACGCCGTGGCCATCCGAAAATTCGGAGACGGTCTTCTTGAAGAACGTCAATCGGTCGAGGAAGTGACTCATTGCATAGCTCCTTGCAAGGTGGATTCTGTGCTTAGGGATTCTTGATGTAGGCGTTCTTGCGCAGGTAGAACCACCAGTTGATGATCAGGCACAGGGCATAGAACACCGCGAATCCGTACATCGCCATTTCGGGTGTGCCAGCCTTGATCTGGCTGCCGATCACCACCGGGGCGATGAAAGCACCGTAGGCGGCGACAGCCGAGGTCCAGCCCAGCACGGGGCCGGCCTGCTGGCGATCGAAAATGATGCCGACAGAGCGGAAGGTGGAGCCGTTGCCGATGCCGGTGGCAGCGAACAGGATCACAAAGGTGACCAGAAACTGGGTGAAGTAGATTTCAGGTGTGGCCGACTGATAGGCCTGCATCATCAGATAGCCGGCGTAAGCCGAGGCCACCACCATGACCACGGAGATGATCTGGGTGACGATGGCGCCGCCGACCTTGTCGGCGATCCAGCCGCCCACCGGACGAATCAGGGCACCGACAAAAGGCCCGATCCAGGCATAGGTCAGGGCTGAAGGTCCGTTGGGATTCTTCATGTGCTCCCATACGCCGGCTTCATTGAGGATGTGCATGTCACCGAAGATCACCTTGATCGACAACGGCACGGCCATCGAGAAACCGATGAACGAGCCGAAGGTGACAATGTAGAGCGCGGTCATCGCCCAGGTATGCTTGTTGTTGAAAATTTCAAATTGCTTGGCGATATTGCCTTTCATTTCGCCGAAGGCGGCGAGCTTCATCACCAGCAGGGTGGCAGCGATGATCAGCGGCAACGCGATCCACATGTTGAGCAGCCCCAGGCCGGTTGGGGCGGGCAGGTAGAGATAGAGGCCGACAGCTGCAGTGAGGAAGGCCAGGCCATACAGCCACAGCACCTTGATGAAGGCGGCAAGGGTGCCGCCAATGTTGGGCGAAATGACCAGCAGGTTGTTCATGCCGAAGAAGCCCAGAACCGCCAGCGGAATCAGGAACACCAGCCAGATGAAACCGGCGTTCTGGATCCAGGTGGGGGTGCCGGCGAGTATCTTGCCGAAGATCCAGCCGGAGTCCTTGGCCAGGGTCAGGGGGTCACCGGCGAGCGCGCCGAATACGCCCACGGTCATCACCAGCGGAATCAGCACCTGCATGGTGGTGACGCCGAAGTTGCCCAGGCCCGCGTTCATGCCCAGTGCCGTGCCCTGCAACCGTTTGGGGAAGAAGGTGCTGATGTTGGACATGGAGCAGGCGAAGTTGCCGCCGCCGATGCCGGACAGCAGCGCCAGCAACTGGAACGAAAACAGCGAAGTGCTCTGGTCCATCAGCGCGAAGCCGGTGCCGGCGGCAGGAATCATCAGCAACGCCGTGGTCAGGAAAATGACGTTGCGGCCGCCGCCCAGCCGAATCATGAACGAGGCCGGAATGCGCAGGGTGGCCCCGGACAGGCCGGCAATCGCGGTGAGGGTGAACAGCTCATCCTGGCTGAAGGGAAACCCGAGGTTGCCCATCTGCACCGTGATGATGCCCCAC
>Ga0209347_1005784_pt1 | contig 11467 bp, 10 predicted proteins | sample AutmiccommuBRH23_FD_187382 | JGI IMG/M metagenome (GOLD analysis project Ga0209347, IMG submission 187382) | Deep subsurface microbial communities from Mt. Terri, Switzerland - Autotrophic microbial communities BRH/23 (SPAdes) (version 2) | ecosystem: Environmental > Aquatic > Deep subsurface >...
TAGAAAAAAAGATATGATAGTAACTTCAGGCGGGAAAAATGTTGCTCCCCAGAATATTGAAAATCTACTGAAGTCAGATAAGTACATTAGCCAGGTTTTTGTCTATGGAGATAAAAGAAAATATCTTACTGCATTAATTGTCTTAAATTCAGAAAATATTAAAGAATATGCCATGAGGAGAAATATTAGCTTTGACTCGTTGGAAGAATTGGCTGCCAATCGTAAAATACATGAAAAAATAGGAGCAAGGATAGACAATTTACAAAAGGTCTTAGCCAGTTATGAGCAAATCAAAAAATTCAAGTTGCTAACCAAGGAGTTTAGCCAGGAAGATGGGGAACTGACGCCTACCCTCAAAATAAAGAGAAAAGTTGTCACTAAGAAATACAGTGACTTATTGGACAGCATGTATAACCCCCAAGATGTTTCTATCAACCCGTCAAATCAAATAAGTCCTGTGACACAGAGACAAAGCACCATGTAGTGAAGGAGGGGAATTTTGCGGGGGACTGACAGAGGTCCCCACGGGTTTCTTGACACTTGGCGTTGGATATACTAGTATGGTACTAGTTTTTGTAGTTTTAAAGGATGTTAGCGGGATTAAGCTATTATTCTAATTGGAGCTTGCCAGTATTTAAGTTTAGAAAAGGGGATTTACCATGCCAAAAAGAAAAGGGGAAAAATACGACGCTATCATAAACGCCGCGGTTAAAGTATTTGCCAAATATGGCTATCATGGAGCACAAGTTAATAAAATTGCGCGTGAAGCCGGAGTTGCCGATGGAACCATTTACTTATATTTTGAAAACAAGGAAGACATATTAATCTCTCTATTTAAAGAAAAAATGGGGAAGTTTATTAAAAAAGTTGCAGAGGCTATTGAAAATGAGCCGGACTCAGAGCTGCAATTGCTGCTCTTGGTAAGATATCATTTTAATCATTTGGAAGCAGATAAGAGTCTAGCGGTTGTTACTCAAATTGAATTGCGGCAGTCAAATCTGGAAATACGCGAAGGTATCTCTGAACCGTTAAAGAAATACTTCCAAGTTATAGAACATGTTGTGGAAAATGGCCAGGAACAGGGAAAATTCGCTCTTGGAGCAGATACTAAAACAGCACGAAAAATGGTATTTGGAACTTTGGACGAAGTAGCTACCAGTTGGGTACTGTCAAAGAAAAATTATTCTTTGACTGGTTTAACTGACCCTGTAGTAAATCTATTAACTAATGGCTTGAAAGGTTAATAGCTTCTTTCAAGAATTGGCAGTGCGTGCGATAAAGCACGCATTTTTTTTTGAAATTTTGTCAATACTATGGAGGACGGATTTTGCGATGAAAGGAGTTTCACCATGCGTTGTCCTTCATGTAACAGTAAGACCATCGGGAAAATAGGGGTTAATCAGTACTATTGCTGGGATTGCTTTGTTGAATTTAACGATAATAATGAAATATTTTTTGTAGATGAAGACGGGACACTTGTTGCGGATGAATTGGTTACTTTAACATAACTTAAAACGGGGGTGACTAGGTGTTCAAACGTGGATTTACCAATGGATTTTTAGCTGGCGGGATTCTTGGGGCCATAGCTACCATGTTTATAAGACCAGAACGAAAACCGGATCTAATGGAAACCATAACGCCCAAAAGGTTACGGGGAAAGAGTCGCCAGTTGGAAGAAAGAGCGAAAGATGTGGTGGAAGAGGTTTCGGACAGTGTTTCGGCTATGTGGAAGAAGTGAGGTTTTATGCCTCACTTTTTGATTAGGCAGGTGTTTTCATGACGTGGTTGCAGCTACCCAGTAACTTACTTTCACGATTGATCGGGTTATTACTATTAGGCCTCGGGCTATACTTGTTCTATCTAGTTAGGGTAATTCTACCGCCTTTTATAATTGCACTCATTATAGCTTATTTACTAAACCCACTGGTAGAAACTATAGAAAACTTAAAAGTTCCCCGTGTGGTTGCCATATTGATCGTATACACGACAGTTGTTGCGGTAGTATCTTTAGTCGTTTTTTACGGCGTGCCAAAAGTGCTGAGAGAACTAAATCGTTTTGCTGACGCAATACCAATTTACACCGAACAGGTACAGGATTATATTAGGGTTGCCCATCGAGATTATAGTAAGACTAATATCCCCGAGAGCATTCGCCAGGTAACTGATGAAACTATTAAAGAAGCGGAAGAACTGCTCATATCGACGGTGCGGAATATTGCGGATGCTATTCTAGGTTTATTCTCCCAATTGCTAAGCTTGGTGATCGCACCCATATTGAGCTTTTACATGTTAAAAGATTGGGATGTAATGGGTAGGTATGTTTTTAGTTTATTTCCAACCGATTGGAGAGAAGAAGCTGCTTATCTGTTCCACCAAATGGACTTAGTATTAACTAAATTTATTCGAGGCCATCTACTGGTGGTCTTTATCGTAGGTTCTTTAACGGCCATTGGCTTAGCATTGATTGGTGTTAAATTTGCGCTATTATTAGGCATCCTTGCGGGCATAGCTGACATTATACCCTACTTTGGCCCAATAATTGGCGCAGTACCGGCAATAGCCATTGCATTGCTTCATTCAAAGTACCAAGCACTATATGCTGCAGGGGTTATGCTTTTAGTGCAGCAGCTCGAAAGTAACATAATATCACCAAAAATTTTGGGAGATAGCGTGGGACTACACCCACTGGTGATAATATTTGCTTTGTTAGCAGGCGGTCAATTATTTGGAATTGCCGGTATGTTATTGGCTGTTCCGGTGACAGCCGTGGCCCGGATTTTATTAAGCTATTTTTTTAGCAGATGGTTTGGTTATATGGAAAGGTAAACTAAAAATGTAGAAATTGACAAAATGTACCGCGTTATGTATAATTAATGCAAATTTAAGAACGAATTTGGAAAAAGGTTAAGAAGGGGAAGAGTTATTTGTTACACTGTTTTAGGATAGAGAGATAACCCCTGGCTGAAAGGTTATCCCAAGCATGCAGATAACGGCCGCCCCGGAGCTGGCAGCGAAAAAAGCTGTCCGTTGTTGCGCGTTAAGCAATTTCAACTAGAGTGATTGGCTTTGCCAATAACTAGGGTGGTACCGCGAATAATTCGTCCCTAACTTGGGGCGAATTTTTCAATTTCTACTTGGAAGGAGTGTTTTTTATGACAGGCAATGAGTTGAGAGAAAAGTTTTTAAAGTATTTTGAAGGGAAGGGACATACCATAGTTCAGAGTTCTGCTTTAGTCCCGGCCAACGACCCCACGCTGCTTTTTACTAACGCAGGTATGGTTCAATTTAAAGATGTTTTTTTAGGATTGGATAAGAGGCCTTATAAAAGAGCAACCACCGCTCAGAAGTGTGTGAGGGCAGGTGGGAAACATAATGATTTGGATACTGTGGGAAGGACAGCACGTCATCATACTTTTTTTGAGATGATGGGAAATTTTTCCTTTGGTGACTACTTTAAGAAAGATGCAATAACCTTTGCATGGGAGTTTCTCACTGAAGAAGTGGGACTTGAACCAAAGACACTATGGGCGACTGTTTATCTAGATGATGACGAGGCCAGCGACCTGTGGTTGGAACTCACTGATATTCCTAAAGAGAGGATTGTCCGATTAGGTGAAAAGGATAATTTCTGGGCAATGGGGGATACCGGCCCTTGCGGTCCTTGCAGTGAAATTATTATCGACAGGGGTGAGGAATATCGGTGCGATGAGCCGGAATGTGCACTGGGAGTATGTGACTGTGACCGGTGGCTGGAAATATGGAATTTAGTTTTTATGCAATATAACAGGGATGAAACTGGTAAGATGACTCCGTTACCAAGACCCAGCATTGATACAGGTATGGGTTTGGAGAGGGTAGCATCTGTACTGCAAAATGTAGATAGTAATTTTGATACGGACCTGATTAGACCATTAATAACTGCAGTGGAAGAATTAAGCGGCAAGCATTACCATGGAGATGTTCGTGGATTTCCTTTTAGGGTCATCGCCGACCATGCTCGGGCTTGTACCTTTTTAATAAATGACGGTGTACTGCCCTCAAATGAGGGAAGGGGTTATGTACTTCGTAGAATTCTACGGCGGGCAGTTAGATTTGGTAAGGTGTTGAATATGGAGATACCTTTCTTATATAGTTTTGTACCCAAAGTAGTGGAGCTAATGGGAGAAGCTTATCCGGAGATTGTTAAGAAGCAGGAACAAATTGCCAAAATTATTCAAATTGAAGAAGAAAGGTTCAAGGCTACTCTAAACGAGGGTATGAAGGTAGTTTCCGAAATGGTCGAAAAGGTAAAACAGGAGGGGCGCACCAGTATTAGTGGGCTTGAAGCATTTACCCTTTACGATACTTATGGTTTTCCGGTTGACCTCACTGAGGACATTGCCGATGAGAACGAATTGACTCTGGATAAGGCAGGATTTGAAAAGGAAATGGAAGTTCAGCGTCAAAGGGCTAGAGCTGCAAGGGGTGAGGTAAAGGATTGGGATGACGCAGTTGTTCTGTCTAATTTATTGAAGGATAAAGAGGTTTCTAAGTTTGTTGGATATAGTAGCTTAGAAGCTGACACTAAGATCCAGGCCCTGATAGTAGATAGTAAAATGGTTAATCAGGTTAAACCCGGAGATACAATTAATATGGTATTTGCTGAAACGCCATGCTATCCGGAAGGCGGCGGACAAGTTTCTGATAAGGCTGTTGTTTTAGGGGATGGCGCGTCCGGAGAAATTACTAACTGCAGGAAGCTGCCTGATGGAAAAATTATTCATGAAGTAACTCTCAAAGAAGGTCAACTGGCTGTTGGGGATATGGTGTCGGTGAACGTAATTGACAGCCTTAGGCGTAATACGGAACGTAATCACTCTGCTACCCATCTTTTGCATAAAGCTTTAAAGGAAACATTAGGGGGCCATGTTGAGCAGGCAGGTTCATATGTAGCCAATAACAGAGTAAGGTTTGATTTTACCCATTTTAACGCGCCTACCGAAGAGGAAATCAAACAAGTAGAGCGAAGAGTCAATGAGAAAATATTCGCTAATATATCGGTTGACGCCAAAGAAATGTCCTATAAGCAAGCTATCAAACACGGTGCGGTAGCGTTGTTTGGTGAAAAATACGGTGATAATGTACGTGTTGTAATAATGGGTGACTATAGCATGGAACTTTGCGGCGGAACACATGTAAATAACACCTCCCAGATAGGTATCTTCAAAATTCTTAGTGAATCAGGGGTTGGAGCAGGCCTGAGACGAATTGAAGCAGTTACAGGCCCCGGGGCTTACGAGTACTTGAATAACAAGGTGGATACCACGGATAAGGTTGCTCAAACACTGAAAGCTCGACCGGACGAAATTTCTCAAAAGGCAGAACAGATAGTTTCAGACATGAAGAACTTAGAACGACAAGTTAATATGCTAAGGGATCGTTTGGCAAGCTACCAGTCGGAGGAATTACTAAATCAAGTACAGAATATTAACGGAGTGCCTCTTTTGGCTGTTCAGGTTCAGGCGGCAAATATGGATGTGCTAAGGTCTATGGCAGACACCCTTAGAGATAAATTGGGCTCGGGAGTGATTGTGCTGGGTGCAGCCAATGAGGATAAGGTTAACTTCGTCGCAACGGTAACTAAAGATCTCTTAAACAAGGGGTTCCATGCCGGTAAATTAATCGGGAAAGTAGCCAAAGTAGCCGGTGGAGGCGGCGGCGGAAGGCCGGATATGGCCCAAGCCGGTGGAAAACTTCCGGACAAAATGAAAGAAGCATTAGAGAAAGCGGTGGAAGTAGCGAAAGAGCAATTACGATAAAATAAAGCCGGTGTGGATTATAAAAGCACCGGCTTTTACAAAATACGTGAAATGCCTAATAGGGGGGGCAATATTTAAAAGGGGAGAGGTGTTTAGTTTGAGCGTGGAAATAAAACGTTCTGTTTGTCCGTACGACTGCCCGGATACTTGTGGAATGATTATTGAAGTGAATGACGGCGAAGCGGTAAAAGTAAAGGGAGATCCAGAGCACCCGTTTACTAGAGGTAAATTATGTGCCAAAATGGCTAATTATCAAAAAACCGTCTATTCCCCCAAAAGATTGACAAAGCCCTTAGTTCGTGTCGGTCCTAAAGGGACTAAAGAATTCAAGGAAATTTCCTGGGACCAAGCATTACAGCAAATTAGAAATCGCTGGTTAGAAGTCATGGATAAGTTTGGAAGCGAGGCTATTCTACCCTATTCCTACGCAGGCACTATGGGGCTTATTCAGCGTAACTGTGGGGAGGTTTTTTTTAATCACTTGGGAGCGTCGCGCTTGGAGAGGACAATCTGCTCTTCTGCAAAGGGTTACGGCTGGTCGGCCGTTATGGGTTCTACCTTGGCACCACATCCTAATGAAGCATTGGATAGCGATTTGGTTATTCTGTGGGGTACAAATGCAATGGCCACAAATATCCATTTTCTTCGTAATGTAAAGCAGGCTAAAAAGAATGGGGCAAAAGTACTCTTGATTGAAACTTATGAAACACCCACAGCTAAAGCTGCTGATTGGGTTATACTCACTCGGCCCGGTAGTGATGGGGCCTTGGCATTAGGCATGATGCACGTCATGGTTAGGGATGGCCTTATCGACGAGGAGTTTGTTAACAGCCACGTACTAGGTTTTGATAAGCTGGCTTCTGAAATCTTACCTCAGTATTCGCCGGAGCATGTTAGTGCTATAACAGGTGTTGAAGCAGAGCAAATTGAAGAATTAGCGCATTTATACGGTCGGGCCAGGGCGCCTTACATAAGCTTAGGAAGTGGTTTGTCCCGCTATGGAAACGGCGCTATGACGGTACGCTGCATTACCTGTTTGCCAGCTTTGTCAGGGGCATGGGGTCGAAAGGGCGGAGGAGTATTTGCGAATATATCTACTGGCGCAGCATTTGATATGTCCAAAATAATCCGCAATAATTTCATCAAGCGCCAGACGCGTATTATTAACATGAACAAGTTGGGAAATGCCCTAAATAATTTAAATGATCCGCCCATAATGAGCCTTTATGTATATCAATCCAATCCGGTTTCTGTGGCACCGGATCAAAACATGGTTATCAAAGGGCTGCTAAGAGAAGACCTTTTTACAGTTGTGCATGAAAGATTTTTAACGGATACAGCTATCTATGCAGATATTATTCTTCCAGCCACATCATCTTTGGAGCATTCGGATATATATCGTTCTTATGGGCATTACTGTGTGCAGAGGGCTTATCCAGTAATAGAGCCTATTGGTGAGGCCAAATCCAATTTGGAAGTATTTTCAAAGCTGGCTGAAACTTTTGGATTTAAAGAACGGTTCTTTTACCAGTCTGCAGATGAATTAATTGATGAGTTATTAAAAGAGCCGGAACCATGGCTTTCTTCAGTAGATTTTCAACTTCTAAATGATGGCCGGCCGGTAGAGTTACCGCTGGAAAAAGACTATAAAGTGCAGTTTAATACTCCCAGTGGTAAAATTGAAATATACAATGCCCAAGAAGCCGAACCGCTGCCCAGATATTTTGATCCCCATGGAGATTCTGCTCCGTATTGGTTTATAAATGCGCCCAGTATTTACGCTTTAAACTCATCATTTAATGAACGGGCAGACCTTAAAAGTAAGAGGGGAGATGTCTATCTCTTAATGCATCCCCACGAGGCATCCTTGAAGGGTTTATCAACCGGCCAAAGGGTGGTCGCCCATAATGAAAGAGGTGAAGTCACCTTTATTTTACAAGTTACCCCCAAGGTGCCTCCGGGAGTAGTAGTTGCTGAAGGGATTTTTTGGATAGAAGACTGTCTTAGCAATCGCTCTGTAAATGCTCTAACATCACAGCGGTTAACTGACCGAGCGGCAGGCAGCACATTTTACGATACAAAAGTGGATGTCAGACTAGAATAAAGTTAATCTTTACAAAAAGAAAGCCGGTGCTCTTTATAGAAAGAACCGGCTTATATTCAAACTTTATCATTTGTGGTTAATCGCTCCAGCAGTTTTAACTGATTGCGGGTGCCCAATGCGATAAGCAAGTCTCCCCCATTGATTATTGTACCTGGGGTAGGGTTGTGGATTATTTCCTGGTTTCTCTTGATGGCAATTACCATAGCCCCAGATTCCTGCTTGATGCGGGAATCCCTTAAAGATCTGCCATCTAAGTCCGAATTATGGTCAATGCTTAGTTCTTCGATTTCAAACTCTAATCCGCTTTCATACATTAAGGTCTCTATGAATTCAACGCTGGCAGGCTTTAAGATGGAAATCGCCATTCTACGGCCCCCAATTACCGCGGGTGAAATTACTTTTTCGGCCCCTGCCCGTTGAAGCTTTTGAACTGAGGAATCCTGGTTTGCCCGGGCAACTACTCTAATCTGAGAGTTCATGCCTTTTGCCGTTAAAGTGACGAATACGTTTTCGCTATCTTCAGGTAAGGTGGCGACTAAACCGGTGGCTCTGTGAATGCCGGCACGCAGTAGTGTTTCATCTTCAGTTGCATTTCCACGTACCACATATACGTCGTTTTCCTCAGTCAAAGCCATAAGCCTTTCTTCACTAAGGTCAATGACCACAAAAGGAACATTTTCCTTTATCAGTCGTTGGATTACTTGCTTGCCAATTCGTCCTGCGCCACAGACTATAATATGGTTATTGAGTGTATTAATCTTTTTTTCCATTCTCTGTCTCCCTACTATATCGGTTAATTTTCCTTCAACGAAAATCCCTACTATTGTTCCAAGAACATAGGTAAGAAAACTGACACCTCCCATAATCAAGAGGAGGGTAAGCAGTCTCCCTGCCACCGTCTGGGGGACAACGTCACCATAGCCTACCGTTGTAAGGCTGACAATAGTTAGCCATAAAGCATCTAAAGGAGTAAAACCCTCAACGATAACATATAATAATACTCCAGATAATATGAGGGAAATAACTAAACATAAAAGGATAATGGTTCTCTTTAACAGATCCACAGGATATGCACCTCGAGGGTATTTTACCACAACTTGGGCGGTAAAGAAACATTTACAAATTATTGGGTATTTTTATGGGCCGATTAGAGGAATATATAAAGTAACATCGAATAAAATAGGTATAGCCTGATAGTTCGGGGGTGGTAATAATGTCTAAAGATTCTTTTGAAGAAACCATGATGTTTAAAGTAGATAAAGAGCAAGAATTAGCGGCAAGGGATATTTTAGTTAATGTATATCAGGCGCTTAAGGAAAAAGGATATAACCCCATAAATCAAATAGTTGGCTATTTGTTATCCGGGGATCCCGCATATATTACAAGTCATAATAATGCGAGAAACTTAATTCGCCGGCTGGAACGAGACGAGTTATTGGAAGAACTAGTAACGGAGTATTTGAAATAACCATAAAAGCTTAAACCTCATATCTGTTGATATGAGGTTTTTTCTGTCAATAGAAAGTTATCCGATTGCTAACCTAATATATTTTGCTTTTGGGTTGCGGGTGATGTTCTAACTAATCGTTTGCTAATAGCGCCTTGAGAACAAATTATAAAGTGTTACCGTACACTATTTAAAAACCAGTAATTTCGGGTATAATGTTTAAAAGGCATTTAATACGGGTTTAAGTTTACTTGCCTTTATTGTGATTAACTGGTATGGTAAAATTGAAACTCACAATAGAACTGATATGAGGTGTTGGGATGAGGATAATGGGCCTTGATGTTGGGGATAAAACTATAGGTGTCGCAATAAGCGACGCTTTAGGTCTAACGGCACAAGGAATTGAGACAATACGTATTGAGCCTCATAAAAGCTACTGGGAAAGATTATCTGCACTGTGTAAGCAGTATGAGGTAGATAAGATTGTTGTAGGACTACCAAAAAATATGAATGGCACGTTGGGACCCCAAGCGGAAAAAGTTATTAAGTTTAAGAAGAAACTAAATAAACGTACTGGTATTCTTGTAGAAACATGGGATGAAAGATTATCTACGGTGGCGGCGGAACGGACACTGTTAGAGGCTGATTTATCCAGAAAGAAACGGAAAGCGGTGATAGATAAAATGGCAGCCGTTTTCATTCTTCAGGGGTACTTAGACTCAAACCATCAGACAGGCAAGTTGTTATAATCAAAATATTTTACGCGGAAAGGATGTATTTAGATGACTGAACAGATGCAAAGCAATCATGTTGTTTTGGCCGATGAAGACGGTGCTGAACATGGGTTTGAATTGATTGATATGCTGGAAATTGATGAAGAACAATACGCCATACTCCTGCCGGACAACGGCGAACAGGACGAAGCAGTTATCTTTAAGGTTGGGGAAGAGGAGGATGGAGAAAAATTCCTATACCCCATTCAGGATGATGATGAATGGGATATGGTTGCTAAAGCATGGCAAGAAGTTATTGCAAAAGATATGCAGTAGTGTTAGCCACCCGCTAGGGTGGTTATTATTTTTTATAAGTAATTCATCTATTCTATCCGCCACCTTACCTAACATGGATTTGTTATTATTGAATAAAATAATAACATGGTAACTTAGGTGAGGGGTGATGCTTTTTTGGTTAAAAATTCTAGAATAATGTTGGTGATAATGCTAATAGTGCTGCTGACCATTTTTATATGGGGGATTATGGCAATCAGTTGGGCAGAGTCAGAGGAAACTGTGATTGATGGCATTATCGTTGACGATATAGACTTAGGTGGATTGACTTATCAAGAGGCTAGGGAAAAGTTAGAAGCAAAGACTTCTCAACTATTACAAAAAGAAGTATTGTTACTACACGGAACTAGGAGGTTTGTTTATTCATTTAAAGAATTGGGCGTAACTATTCCTATTAAAGAGACCCTGCAAGAAATAATTGTTTACGGCCAAAGAGGCAGCTTCTTTAGACGGGTACAAGAATGGTGGGGGCTTCATTCCGGGGCTAAGAACATTAACCTTTCCTTCCAATGGGATGAAACAAATATCAGAAAACAAGTAGAAAAAATCGCCTCGGTTATTGACAGTCCGCCTAAAAACGCTATGAGGGAAATTAAAGGTGATACTGTAGAGGTAATACCACATTTATTGGGACAAAAAGTGGATGTAGAGCAGACTGTCAAGGATCTCATAAAGCTAATTCCACTTAAGGGTAGAGGGTATGTTCCTGTAACTGTAATACCGCAAATACCGGAAGTTACCACATTTGTTCTTCGAAAGCAGGGCGTAGATACCCTAATGGCTAAGTATATAACCCAGTTTAATCCATATAACAAGCCTCGGGTGGAGAACATAAGGGTAGCTTCCGCTCAATTGGATGGGACGGAAATTGCTCCTGGAGAAGTTTTTTCATTTAATGATACAGTAGGTCCCAGGACAGTGGAACGGGGTTATAAGGAAGCTATTATCATTGTAGGGAATGATTTTGTTCCTGGGGTTGGCGGGGGGGTTTGCCAGGTATCATCTACCTTGTATAATGGTGTACTGCGGGCAAATTTGCCGGTGATAGAAA
>Ga0209347_1005785_pt1 | contig 11466 bp, 7 predicted proteins | sample AutmiccommuBRH23_FD_187382 | JGI IMG/M metagenome (GOLD analysis project Ga0209347, IMG submission 187382) | Deep subsurface microbial communities from Mt. Terri, Switzerland - Autotrophic microbial communities BRH/23 (SPAdes) (version 2) | ecosystem: Environmental > Aquatic > Deep subsurface >...
TGGTTGCAGCTCAGATGTACGCCAGCACATAAAAGCAGAAGACCGGGGGACGATACCCATTTCATGGATGAAAGATTACTTCTTTAAAAAAACTATAAATCTGCTGGAAGGCAAGTTCAAGTTCAAGTTCAAATTCAAAAGGTAATTCAATGTTCGGTAATTCAACCCCTTCGGGGAAATTCAAAATTCAAATTCAAATTCAAAAGCAAAAATTGCTTGTTAATTGTTTCTGTTCATTGATTATAACCCTCTGCCAATTTCCAATGCCCACTGATCAACTCCTTCAGGGAAATTCCAAATGGCAAATCACAATTGCCTGCCTTCAAATCAACCCCACAGCAGCCAGCAAGCTGGCGCTGTAGGGCACGCTAATCAACATACATCACAGTTTCCTCAGGAATTCAAGGCTTTGCGGTACCTGTTCCACCACGCGTGAGGATTCATCTTCTATAAACAGGTATTCCATCCCCAGTTCACCAGCCCTTTTAACAAGGCCGGCTATATCTATTTGTCCCGTCCCCAGGACCACATTGGTTTCCACATCTTCATGGCCCGTATCGTTGCCTTCCACCCCTTTTTCCATATCCTTGAGGTGCATCAGCACAAACTTGTCCGGATATCGGTTCAGCAATTCCAGGGGATCGGTTCCCCCGTGCTGCACCCAGTACACGTCCATCTCAAAACCAAAATCCGTAGCGTTTTCGGCCATGTAGTCAAAAAGGGTTCCGTCCTCATATGGCCGGAACTCATACCCGTGCGCGTGATACGCGAAGGTAAGCCCCGCTTCTTTAAGCTTCTTACCTGCATTGTTAAATACCTCAACGGCTTTCCTGGTATCTTCAATGGTAAAAGAATCCCCTTTGTGGGGAATCCAGGCACACATAACATAGGTGGCTCCAAAACTCCTGGCATTTTCTATGATTCCATCAACATCGTTCTGCAGGGCTTCATAGGAAGTCCCCACGCTGGTAACTTTGAGGCCGTATTTATCCAGCAATCCTTTAAACTCATCGAGGGGGAGCCCATAGGTCCCTCCGCCTTCGAGGGCCGTAATCCCCCAGTCGCTTATCAGCTTAAGGCTCCCCTCCACATCGCCTTTAAACTGTTCACGCAGGCTATACAACTGAATCCCTATTTCCTGCCCGAAAACCGGGGCAGTGCCTGGCAGGGCGACCAAAAACGCCCAAAGCAACATCCTGTACAATCGATATGTTTTCATAGCTTTATTATTCTTGCTTAAGTTATTAGTTTGCCATTTTCATCCCATTCGGCAATTTCGTTCCTCCTGCTTTGGTCTACGCATTTTGCCAGCCATTCTTCATCATAGGCCAGCCCGTGTTCATCCAATACCTCCTGGGGTACTCCGTCCCATACGTTGGGGGTATTCCCTTTATACCCAAGGTCCTCAATCCCCATTTTCGAGGTAAAATAACCGCAAAGCGTAAGATTCCTCATTAATGAAAAGAACTGTATTTCTATGGGTTGCTGGCTAAGCGGGATCCCGGCATCATAGAAAGCAATGGTATTCAGAAGTTTCTTTTGTTCGTCCTCCGAAGCGGATTTAAACTCCTTGCCGAATTCCGAATTGCTTTTATGGTCCAGCCACATAAGCCCGCCGCGGAGAAGGGTCTGCATTTCGGGGATATCCTTGGCCATGAACTCGATGAACGCCGGTGCACCTGCATCTGTTGCACTTCCGAAATTCTCATTCGCCGGCAGGATGCGAGCGCATAATTGCTCAATGGTTGCCATCTCGTGTTCATTGAAGAATTGCTCATTCTCCAGTTCCATGATGAGTTCCTTTTCTTCAGGGGTACGGCCGTAATTATAGGAAAACCCTTCCAATTTGCCGGTGTCTGTGGCCGCTGCCTCCCCTTCCGGTTTGCAGCCATGCAGGACAAGCCCGCCGGCTACCCCGCCCAGGATCATGGATTTAATACTCTTCCGTCTATCCATGTTTAAATATTTTGTTGCTTGAGTTGTTCAACAATATAGTCTGATGCCCTCCAGGAAAGCGCCAGGATGGTCCAGGTACAGTTCTTATCGGCCTGCGACACAAAAGGCCCGGCGTCTGTAATGAAAACATTATCCGCATCATGGAGTTGCTGGTACCGGTTCACTACGAATTTTCCCGGATCATCGCCCATTCGGGTAGTTCCCACTTCATGGATGATCCTTCCGGGAGCCAGCAGGCCATAATCTTCTTCTTTTGAAGGGGTTGGCCCCAGGGGCTCACCGCCCATATTATGGATGAGTTCTTCAAAGGTTTCCTGCATGTGCTTCGCCTGCTTCCTTTCGTAATCAGACCAGTTGTAATGAAAGCGCAGCACCGGGATACCAAACTCATCCACGGTTGTCGGGTCTATCTCGCAATAATTGTCCTCCCGGGCAATGGCTTCCCCCCTGCCCCCGAAGCCGAGGACGGAGCCGTAATATTTCTTCACATCGGCCCGTAGGCTGTCGCCATACCCTCCGGTTGGCAGGTCGAAAAACTTATTGAACTCGTTGGCGTTAAACCCGAATCCGTAACCGGGCATCCCCATGCCTCCCCATACCTCTATATGGTATCCGCGGGGGAAATCCAGGTCTTTGTTATCCAGCCACCAGGGGGTATAGACATGCATGCCGCCAACCCCGTCTTCGTTATAGATTTTCCTGTTCATCAGGCCGGGGATAAAGCCCGCCCGGCTGCTGCCAGTGGAATCATGCAGGTATTTCCCTACCATATTACTGCTGTTGCCCAGGCCGTTGGGGTGTGCCGTGCTTTTGGAATTCAACAGGATACGCGCCGAGCTGCAGGCCGAGGCGGCCAGGACCACCACCTTCCCTTTCAGTTGGTACTCTTTGCGGTCTTCTTTGCTGATATACGATACCCCCGTAGCTTTACCTTCGGCATTCGTAGTTACTTCCCTTACGACGCTGTTTACATAGAGGTCTACCTGGCCCCCGCCTTTCTGGGCGGGGAAGATAAGGCAACTCCCTGCCGAAAAATCCGCATATACCTGGCAGGCCCTTGAACACTGGCCACAATAAAAGCAAACCCCGCGATCGTTGTTGATCCTCTTGGTAAGCATAGACATCCTGGATGGAATTACCGGGATATTCGATTTACGCGCTCCCTTAATATAATAGAGTTCGTGAAGCCGGGGTTTGGGCGGGGGGAGAAAAAACCCGTCGGGGTCATTAGGGAGACCTTCATTGGTCCCGAAAACCCCGATAAGCTTATCTACCTTATCGTAATACGGTTTTACATCCTCGTAGCCAATAGGCCAGTTCTCCCCAAGGCCGTCTACATCCTTATGTTTGAAATCCTTGGGGCCGAAACGAAGTGAAATCCGCCCCCAGTGGTTGGTGCGGCCGCCTAGCATGTGCGAGCGGAACCAGTCGAATTTAGTGCCATCTTTATGGGTGTAGGGTTCCCCCTTTATTTCCCAGCCTCCGTAAGCCGCGTCAAAATCGCCAAAGTCCCTGACGGTGCCGGCACCCCTCCGGGGCGATTCCCATGGCCATTTCAACTGGGTCATCTGTTCGGGGTCGGCCGGATCAAAGTACGGGCCGGCTTCGACAACGGCGACCTTCAGGCCGGCATCCGCGAGGATTTTGGTCGCCATCCCGCCACCGGCTCCGGAACCCACAATAATAGCGTCATATACTTTGGAAGATTCTTTTATTTGCATAGTTGGTGTTTAGTAAGCCAACACAAGATAAATGTTTCTTACCATGTACCTCTACTTTTATGCCGGAATTGTAAGCCGTTTTAGGGGGTTTGAAATTATATGCAAAACATTTGATAAAAAAAGCTAAATCCTTCCTGAGCCTATAGTCAAAACCAGATTAAGGGAGGCAACTATCAGGGTCTTTTATGGTTATTTGAATGCACAAAATGCAGTCGAAAGAGATACATGCCAATTGCCCTATAGCATTTTCTTACGGTTCCGAATGTTTCCGTTATTTGCAGCAGAATGGAAGGGTTGCCCCCTACAGGACACGCTTAATGCCGGAGAAGTCGTTCCTGTATTTGGTGGGGGTCCGGCCCTTGTTTTTCTTAAATACCCGGTTAAAATTGGCAATGCTGTTGAACCCGCACAGGAAGGCTATTTCCGAGATACTCAGGTCCTTCTCAATCAGCCAGCGGGAAGCATAGCCTATGCGGACGTCGTTAACGTATTCTACAAAGGTCTTTCCGGTTCTTTTCTTGATAAAGCGGTTGAAGGATACACTGCTCATATTCATCAGCTCCGACACTTCATCCAGGGTAATTTTGGCGGCGTAATTCTCCTGGACGAAATCATAGAGCAATTTAAGCTTGTCGCTGTTCTCAAAACTTTCCATGTAAATGGTGGTAGTGGAGAGCAGGCGCTGGTTGCGGGAATTGGCCAGGTCGTACAGGATGGAAAAAAGTTCCAGGAAGTAATCTATCCCTTCCAGCTTGGAAACTTTCAGGATGCGTGGGATAACCTGCTGCACGTCGGGTTCCGAAAAGAGGATCCCGTGAGAGGACCGATCAAACATATCCTTGATCGGTTTCATGATCTTGCGGTTAAGAAAACCGCGGTCGAAAAGATCGTTATGAAACTGAATGGTAATCTCGTGCATATTCTTGCGGGTGCACTGATGCTGCTCCCAGCCATGAAACAGGTTAGGTCCGACAAGCACGAGTTCGAGATCGCCAACCTCCTCCATACTGTCGCCGACAATACGCCTCAGCCCCTTGCCATTCTCAATAAAATTGATTTCGTATTCAGGATGGAAATGTACCGGGTAATCGAAGATGTCCTTTACCCTGTCGAATACCAAAAAACTGTCCTGATTTGAAATGGGGGTGATTTCCCTGTGTATCTTCTTCAAAAACTCCATAAATCGCTCATACAAAAAGTCAATATCTGATCAGAAAATGACAAAATAATAGAAATGCAATGATAACAAAATAAATTGTAATCCGCCATGAGACTCGAAGTATTGTTTTGGGTTTTAACTTTCCCCAGGGATGCTAAACTCATAGAGTTTGCTCTCAAGAATTCGGGAGGTTGTGTTCCCGCTGTTAAATTCTAAGGCCCCCTATCTCAACTTACCATATTATTATTATCAAGCCCGGGAAAAGCATATTCGAATGATGGGTGTCCTAAATATTAACTTTTCGGAAATATGAAAATTCAAAACAGCCGCGGTGATTAATCGGAGTCATGGCGATAAATAAATACCAATTAAGTTAACTGCCCGATATGTGTTGGTGAGGAGTTATATATAATTAAGGTATAATTGCAGCCTCATAGAGAAAGAGTTGTACCTTCATCATTCGAATAGCACCATTCAAAGTTGTTGACAACGACGGATCCATCATTTCAAAATAGGCATTCGTACGGGTCGAACTTACTGCCGGGTACTGAGAAATAAGGCCTTTCTTTTTATTTATAACAAATTCATATCAATTAATTATAAGAGTAAATATTGATAAAATAATGTAAGGCATCCCTATTTATTTCACATAATTTTACTAATATTATCAAAATTTTACCTTTTCTTTAACATTTGATCGAAATCGTTTTCGTTCAAGTGTTTTTTAAATACGTGAATTTCAATTAATTAAAACTAACTAAACAACAAATGATTATGAATCAAAGAAATGATTATCATGCGTCAAAAATCACAGGAAAGCTGTTTTACAGCCTCGGGTTTTTGTCGATGTTGATTTGTTTTGGTACGCAAGCGGTATTTGCAAATCCAGAAAACAACCCTGATGAAGTAACCAATACCATTTTCCAGGTTACGGTATCAGGTACGGTTAGGGATTCCTTTGGGACTCCGCTTCCCGGCGCCAACGTACTAGTACAGGGGACCACCACGGGAACCCAGACGGATTTCGATGGTAATTATACCATTAATGCCGACAGTGGTGCCACCCTGGTATTCAGTTACCTTGGTTTTGTTACCCAGACTATCCCGGTCGACGGCAGGTCTACCATCGATGTTACCATGGCAGAAGATTCCCAGGCACTGGATGAGGTGGTAGTAACAGGTTATACCACGGAAACCAAAAGGGAAACCACAGCAGCGGTTTCTATTGTAAAGGCCGAAGAGCTGGCCGCCATACCATCCGGTAACGTGGAGCAGCAGTTGCAAGGCCGTGTTGCAGGGGTCACCGTTCTCACAAACGGACAGCCCGGGACAACCAGCCAGATCAGGATCCGGGGTTTTAACGCCCTTGGTGGAAACGCTCCGCTTTATGTAGTTGATGGGGTTCCGGTCGAAAACACCGATTTCCTAAACCCCGATGATATTGAGACCACAACGGTATTGAAGGATGCTGCAGCCGCTTCCATTTACGGAGCACGTGCAGCCAACGGGGTGGTGGTTTATACCACCAAACAGGGGAGCCGTAACAAGAAAACCGAGATCACCCTTAATGTCAACAGCGGGATTACAGATCCTAACGTGGCCGGTTCGCCAAGAATGCTAAATCCTCAGGATATGGCTACCTGGACACATATTGCCTATGAAAACAACGCGGCCGCAAATGGTACCCCGGTGCAATATTCGCACCCCCAGTACGGCAACCAGCCAACTCCCCGATTCCCTGATTTCCTGCACGCAAACGGTGCTAACGGGGTATTTGAGGATGATGTAAACCTGGCAGCTATCCGTGCAGCTTATGAAGCAGATCCGGAAAACGTATTCCTGATCAGGCCAAACCTGAAAGGTACGAACTGGTATAAGGAGATCACCCGGCCAGCCCCTATTTTCAGGGCTACCCTGGGCATCAATGGAGGCAATGAGCGTGGCCGGTTTTATTTCGGATTTAGCGGCCAGGAGCAGGATGGGATCGTGCTGTCTCAGCAATTCAAGCGTTATGCAGCCCGTTTCAACTCAGAGTGGGACATTACTCCCTGGCTGGCTGTTGGCCAGAACTTCCAGGCAACTTACCGTTCCGCCCGGGCCATCTTTGGTGGCAACGGAGGGGTGGATGTGGCTGATGATGAATCTGAAGTACTATCTGCTTACAGGATGCCGACCATTATCCCGGTATTTGATGAATTTGGCAGCTATGCCAGTACCCGGGCTGCAGGGTTTAACAACCCCCGGAACCCGGTTCGCCGCCTTGTTAAAAACCAGGGAAATGACGAAACTTACGGAATCGGTGGATTCGGTAACGTTTATCTGAACCTGAAGCCGGTTGAAGGCCTTTTGATAAGGAGCTCCCTTGGAGGCGCCTATAATAACGGGCACTTCGTAAACTATGATTTCCGTTACCTGGGTGATTCCGAGCCTGAGGCAAGTAATGCCTTCCAGGAAGGAAGCAGCTATAACTTCCAGTGGGTGTTTACCAATTCAGCTACCTATGAAAAGCTGTTCGGAAAACATAAGATCAAATTATTCGGTGGTATTGAAGCCCTTAATACAGGACGTGGCCGCTTTATCAACGGACGAGGGATCAACCCTTTCTCCACTTCGCTCGATTTCCAGAACCTGAACGTGGTACAGAGCCCAACTGTGAACAGTGGCCAGTTTAAAGGGGTAAACTTCTTCTCCGTCTTTGGAAAACTGGATTACAACTGGGATGAGAAATATTATGTAACAGGGGTCCTCAGGCGTGACGGTTCTTCCCGTTTCGGTGCCAACTCCCGTTACGGAACGTTCCCGGCTCTTTCAGGAGCCTGGAGGGTCATCGCAGAACCTTTTATGCAGGACCAGAATTTCTTCAGCGACCTGAAAATCCGCGGTGGCTGGGGTGAAATGGGGAACTCCAACAACGTAGCCCCGGACAACCAGTATTCGCTTTATGCTTCAGACCTTGGTAACACCTTCTACCCAATCGACGGGCAGAACAGCGGTGCCAACCAGGGGTTTGCGCAGAGCCGTATCGGGAACCCCGATGCCAAGTGGGAAACCAGTACAACCACCAACATTGGTTTTGACGCGAGTTTCTGGGACAACCACCTCGAAATTATCCTGGACTGGTGGCAGAAAGAAACCGAAGACCTGTTGTTCCAGGTTCCCCTGGCTGGTGTTACCGGTAACTTCGCTGCTGCTCCTGCAGTAAACGTTGCGAGCATGGAGAACAAAGGGGTTGACTTTCAGGTGATCACCAGGGGTAATTTCACGGAAGACCTGAGTTTTGAATTCACTTTCAACAACTCCTTCCTCACCAATGAGATAACTTCACTCGCACCAGGTATCGATTTTATCAACGGACCCGGCTACAGGGGTATCAACCCTATCCGTAACTCGGTTGGAAACCCAATTTCTTCCTTCTTCGGTTATAAAGTAATCGGTTATTTCAACAGCCAGGCTGAGGTAGACAGCTCTCCTCCGCAGGATGGAAAAGGCCTGGGCCGTTTCCGATATGAAGACGTCAACGGCGACGGGGCCATCACACCTGATGACCGTACCTTCCTTGGAAGCGCGGTTCCGGATTATACAGGTGGGGCCACTTTATTGTTCCGCTACAAGAACCTGGAATTTGAGACTTACTGGTATGCCTCCCTGGGGAACGAGATCTTTAATATGTCTAAATGGTTTACCGATTTCTTCGGAACCTTCGAAGGTTCTGCCAAAGGAGAAGTTGCAAAACGCTCATGGACTCCTGAACTCGGAAACAGCGCAGCTGCTCCTATCTGGGAAAGTGCCTCCAACATCTCTACCAGTGGTGCGGAGAACTCCTGGTACGTAGAAGACGGGTCCTTCCTGAGGTTGCAGCGTCTTGCCTTTGCATACAGCTTCGATCCCAACCTGCTCGACAGCTGGGGCCTGAGCCGCTTTAAGATCGGTATTTCCGCCAACAACCTGTGGACCATAACCAATTACAGCGGTTTGGATCCGGTAGTAGCAGGGCCAGACACTAACTTCGGGATCGACGTAGGGAACTTCCCTGTTACACCTCAATACCTAGTTAGCTTGGAATTAGGGCTTTAATCCGATAACTCTGTCATGATGTATATATTTTTTATATCTTTAAAATAAAAATTTAACTATGAAAACTACGAGTAGATTAAAAAAACTATCCGTCTCCATGATGGCACTCCTGATAGTGTCAGTTTCGTGCAGCGATGAATTTCTGGAGGTGACCCCAACAGGATCGCTCTCTGACGCCTCGGTGAGCACGAAAGATGGGATTGAGGCCTTACTTATCGGGACCTACGCCGCCGTAAACGGGGTGTTCGGGAACCGGTTCGAAGGACCGAACCACTGGGCCACAGGATCCATTATGGGTGGTGAGGCCAACAAAGGGACCGATGCAGGGGATTACACCTCCCTCAACCCTATTCAGCGGTATGAGACCGACCCAACCAATGGCGACCTGAACAGCCTCTGGAGAGGAAGGTATGAAGGAGTAAGCAGGGCCAACAAGGTGCTTGCCGCACTTGCAGCGGCCACCGATGTTCCTGCAGCAGATGCAACCAGGATTGAAGGGGAAGCACGTACCCTCAGGGCACACTTCTATTTCGACCTGAAAAAGCACTTTAACAGCATCCCGTATTTTGACGAGACTGTGCTGGCTGCCGACATCCCATCGATACCCAACTCCCCTGACGTATGGTCGCAGATTGAAGCGGACTTCAGGTGGGCCTATGACAACATGCCCGCTGTAACCAGCGCTGGCCGTGTTAACAAATGGGCGGCTGCGGCTTACCTTGCCAAGGCTCATCTGTACCAGAAGGAGTACGCGGAAGCTAAAACGATTTTTGACGACGTAATTGCCAATGGGGTTACATCCAACGGACTGGCTTACCAGTTACTGGATAACTATCCACAGATTTACAACGCCGAAAACGACAACCATGCCGAATCTGTATTCGATGTGGAGTCTGCAAACAATACCGGTAATGTTCAAAATGCCAATGCCTTTGACGATTTGAACTACCCCTACAACACAGGTCCTGATGGTCCTGGTAACTGTTGCGGGTTCTTCCAGCCCAGCTTCGAACTGGCGAACTCCTTCCGTACTTCCGGTGGACTTCCTTTGCTGGATGGTTCGTATAACGACCCTGCCAATGCCGTCGACAACGATTTTGGCCTGGAGTCCGACGATCCGTTTACCGAAGATGCAGGACCGCTTGATCCAAGGATCGACTGGTCTATAGGACGCAGGGGTATCCCTTACCTCGACTGGATCGAGCATCCTGGTAAAGCCTGGATCCGTAGCCAGCCATATGCAGGGCCTTATTCACCCAAGAAGTATATCTATTACCGTTCACAGGAAAATACCTTTACCGATGGAAGTTCCTGGACCCGCGGTTACGCTACCATGAACTATACCATCATCCGTTTTGCTGATGTATTGCTGATGGCTGCTGAAGCCGAGATTGAGGCCGGAAGCCTTGAGCAGGCCAGAACTTATGTGAATATGGTACGTGCCCGTGCTGCCAACCCCGATTACTGGGTTAAGGAATATGACGACCCGAATCAGAATGCTGCCAATTATGACATTGCCGAATACACGGCAGTAGATTTTGGCGACAAGGCTAAGGCCACTGAAATCGTGCGTTTCGAGCGCAAACTTGAACTTTCAGGTGAAGGTCACCGCTTCTTCGACCTTGTTCGTTGGGGTGTTGCCGCTGATGTCCTGAATGATTACCTCGATCACGAAGCACAATTCCTCGTGACCAAGTTTGGCGGTGCCAACTTTACGGCTGGCAAGAGTGAATTCTACCCTATTCCGCAAGCACAGATTGATATCCAGGGATCTGATGTCCTGACACAGAACCCAGGTTATTAATCACCCGAATTAGCTTCAATAAAAAGGCCGTTTTTACGGCCTTTTTTTGATTTATATTAAAGCAACACGCATCTTTGCAGACAGAATGAACATGATGACTAAAAGAATGTATTCAAAATTTTTAGGCCCTATTGCCGCAATATCTCTTCTGCTCCTCACAGCATGCGGTGGGAAAGAAGAAAAAAACGAGCCTTTATTTTCAACCATTAAAGCGAAAGAATCCGGACTGCATTTTAATAACCAGCTCACGGAAAACGATTCCATTAACATCCTGGACAATGAATTTGTATATAATGGCGCCGGAGTGGCTTTAGGTGATGTGGATGGGGATGGCCTGGATGATATTTTCCTTGCTGGTAACCAGGTAAACAATGCCCTTTTCCTGAATAAAGGCAAGCTTAAATTTGAGGATGTTAGCATGGCAGCCGGGATTGGAAAACCTGATTCCCTTATGTGGTCTTCCGGGGTCACGATGATCGATATAAACCTCGATGGCAAACTGGATATCTACGTATGCAATACTTTCTACAAGCAGGAGGAAAACAGGAGAAACCTCCTCTATATCAACCAGGGGAATAACGATAAAGGTATCCCTGTTTTCAGTGAAATGGGCGCGGCTTACGGGGTAGCCGATACCAGCTACTCGTCTCATGCCCAGTTTTTTGATTATGACAACGACGGCGACCTGGACCTCTTTATAGGGGTGAACCGGATTGAAGGCATTAACCCCAACCAGTTCAGCCCCCTCACCA
>Ga0209347_1005786_pt1 | contig 11466 bp, 7 predicted proteins | sample AutmiccommuBRH23_FD_187382 | JGI IMG/M metagenome (GOLD analysis project Ga0209347, IMG submission 187382) | Deep subsurface microbial communities from Mt. Terri, Switzerland - Autotrophic microbial communities BRH/23 (SPAdes) (version 2) | ecosystem: Environmental > Aquatic > Deep subsurface >...
TCGCCATTATGCTGGGTTTACCCTGCTGTATTATTCATTTTTCCTAAGTTTTTGCAAGGTTTATGGGTTTGTTAATGGAGTTTTGCAACACTCTCCTAGCTTTATCAGAAATAATAAAGTCTGCTGCGTATATTGGTACGGCTTACGTAGAAGATGCATTTCGAAGGTGGGAGCAAGTCAGTGAATAAATCAAGCCTGAACCCCAAATCTTTTAGACTGAACACAGACCTGCATACCCACCCACTGGGGGACCGATATTGCCACAGCCCGGTCGGAAATTTAAGCCGGGAGGACCTTCAGGATATTACTGCCTACGTGTATCACCTGGTTGCCAGGGGTGTCCAGGTTGCCGCCTGCACCGACCACGACATGCTGGACGGAGGCCTTTATGCCCGGGATTTTGCCCAGGAAAGGAATCTTCCCGTTGTGATAATCCCCGGAAGTGAGGTTTCCGTTCTGGGAAAAACCCAGAGGCTTCACCTGTTGGCCTTTAATATAGTTAGTGACCTGCCGGCGTCAAAAATGACGCTATGGGAAGCCTCCCGGGAAATTCACAGCCAGGGGGGGATCGCCGTATTGGCACATCCTGTACGCTATCCCCAGGAAATAAATATGGACCCTGATATACTCAATTTCCTGGACGGTCTGGAAACTGTAAACGGATTGTATAGTATTTACAACACAAAGAACCTCCTGGACAGTGATTCCCGATATGGACGGAGGTTCATTATGCAGACAGCCGGATCCGATGAGCACTGGGAAAGGGACCGTTCAGAATCCGGGATTAGCCCCTGGACCGCGCCCCATTACAAGGTGCCTGTGGAATTCTTGATAAGACAGGGGCTTATAAAACCGGACCGGTTGAGTGTGCTAGATGGAATACATAAAAGTGATTAATTCAAGCCGGACCCCCTATTAAGACAGGACAGATTCAAAGCTCGGCATGCTACCCTTCAGATAGAAAGGCCACGGTTGTTCCCAATACTTACGTTTACTACATCAAACATCAGAAAGAGGTCCCAGGCAAATCCTACCCGCGACCTCTTTCTTGACTGCAGATTTGGTTAATCCGATGTTTCCTGCTATGGCTACCCCTGACATTTCCAGTTTCTCCGTCCCTGGATTCACGTTAACAGCATTCCTGTCGGCATGATTTCCTATATCTGGACAAAATCGCCCTGGCGGGCGACTAAGCATTCAGCCGTCAGCAGTCAGCTTTTTAAAATTCTAAGCGACCTGAAAGCGACATGCAGAGAGGGGGAGTGATTTGAGTCCGGCGGAATGTCCGGAGTCTGTTACTGTCTCTTAGCGACCGAGCCTACGGAATGCCGGCTGCCGCCCCTTCGGAAGTATCCGCTTCCTCATCGCTGCACTTAAGCAAGGGGGAATGCCCCCTTGGAACCCCCGCACAGGAAATGAATTTCCTGTGTCTTAAATAAGCGCCCTGCCGGGCGCTTAAGAATCAGTGGGCCGGGGTGACAGTGAATCATTTTATACTTTCCTTAGCTATAAAAAAACGACCGCCCATTTTCAGGCGGTTTCATTAGTCTCTTATGATATTTTCAGGGCTATTTAGCTTTACTCTCCGTATGGTTATAGTATTTGGAGCAGTATTCATCATAAGCCTCAATTGTGCCAGGTAATGAGCCCTTAAAAAAATAAACCTGCTGGCCATCCTTTGAATAAACATCAATATATACATAAATAGTGGATTCCGATTCCTCTTTAACGTCCAGGGTGGCCAGGCAGTTGGTCCGGACAATGCTGCCTCTGGTGACTGTAACGTCTCTCCAGTGAGAATGTGAGTGAGGGCGGGGCATTGAGTCATTATCAACCTGATCAGGTGTTTCGGAGGTAATATTAACTATCCAATCTTCATAATCTATGTCGGTAGTTCTAAAAGTGAGTTCACCAATGGGTTCTCCATCAAAGCAGTGGGCCCATCCTTTCAAATAATGATAATATGAGGAATTTAAAGACTGACCTTTACCAGTGCAAAACATGCTAGGAAAATTATACCTTTTTTGATTTTCCATACAATGAACCTCCCTTTTTTGACATTTTATTCTTTAAATGTCGAGATGTTCATTGATTTACCATTTTTGTTTATCCATGGAGGTTAAAGTTATAAAGCATAGAATATTGAAAGCTGAATTGTCACTGTATCAAAAGGCTACAGTGTTGTCCTTCGCTACATAAAAACTGACAGCCCAATCTGGGAACCATTTTAATCAAATGTTAAATATCTTGTTTTCTGTCACTGGATAACATGAAAGCCGGGACTCAATCAGCGAGGTGGTAAATACAAAAAAAAGCCGTGGTCGTTTTTGCCCCGTCCAACACTTTTTAATCAAATTCTAATTTTAGACTAATATCTCTCTAACTCCAATTGTTTATGATATAAGCGTAAGATATTTTTTATATGGAGGCATTTAACATGGAAATTACCCTGGAACAAATCGATCTATTGAGGAAAAGGGCAAGTGTAAGCTACAAAGAAGCAAAGGAAGCCCTGGAAAAATGCGGTGGAAACATAGTCGAGGCTCTGGCGTATCTGGAGGAAGAGAACAAACTAAAGCCAGAAAAAGATTGCTGTGGCCAGTCGTCCTTTTTTCAAAAGACCAAAAATATCATAGGGAAATTAAATAGAATAAGTTTCACCATCTCCCACGATGAGAAAACTATACTCAATATCCCTTTGACTATTACGCTGATATTAGCAATCTTTGCACTGCCGCTTTCGGTGGCAATGCTGCTCCTTGCCATGTTTAAAGGCTGCAAAATCAGATTCCACAAAAGCAACGGGGAAGAATGCAGCATCAACAAAAACATAGAAAATATTTCCAGCACGGTAAACAATCTTTCCAGTAAGGTGGCACAAGAAATAAATAAAGTATAGTTAATAAAAAACTGTAGTTAATAAAGCCTGCAGGTATTTTTCCCTGCAGGTTTTATTATACTTTTATTTAATTTCTATTTTTATGTTACAGTATAAGTAAAAAGTGCTACCAGGAGCTGGTGGGTAATGACTTTTCTGCTCAAGCTTTCTCCAGGAGGTAAAACATGGGTGCTAAAAGGATACTGATCATCGAAGACGAAGTGAAAATTGCCAGGTTTGTTCAATTGGAACTGGAGCATGAAGGATATACCGCAGAGCAGGAACAGGACGGAAGAGTTGGTCTGGAAAAAGCTTTACAGGGTAATTATGACCTTATTATTCTTGATGTCATGCTTCCATCACTGAATGGCATGGAAGTATTAAGGCGTTTGAGGCAAGTCTCCGATATTCCGATTATCATGCTTACTGCCAAAGATGATGTTATGGACAAGGTGATGGGGTTGGATTTTGGGGCTGACGATTATTTGACCAAGCCCTTTGCCATTGAGGAACTTTTGGCCAGAATTCGGGTGGTTTTCAAACATAAAAAGATACACCATTTAGAATCTGATGTTGTTTCAATTGGTAAACTTAAACTTGATATGAATAAATACACAGTGAGCTTCAATAACGAACCAATAGATTTAACCAAAAAAGAATTCGATCTATTAAAGCTTTTGATGCTCAATAATGAAATTGTGCTAACCAGAGATACGATACTGGAAAAAGTGTGGGGATATAGCTATGCTGGTGACACTAATATTGTAGATGTATATATTCGTTATCTCAGAAGTAAAATTGATGACCGTTATAATCAAAAATTTATTCACACTGTCCGAGGGGTAGGATATCAGCTGAAATATGAAGAAGAATAAAATTATCCTATTTTTTATGGCTATATTCAAAGTAGTCAAAGCACTTATAATTATCTTACTATTTATTTTTAAGGTGATTTCCAGGTTACTGCATCACCTTTTCCAAGCCGTACGAAATAAAATGCGTTTTTCCATTACCTTCAAAATCACCATCACTTATGTATTTTTGTTTATACTGATCTTTTTCCTGATGAGTTTGGGGATAACAATCAGCTTCAGGAACTATATACAAAACAACCCACCCGAAGATTATGTGCTTTTCCTGGTGGCCATTCTGATGATTTCCAATATAGTGGGCCTGATTTCCATAGTTTTTTTCGGGTCCAAGGCCAGCAGAAAGCTTATGAGGCCAATAAAGGTTATGACAAAAACAGTAAAGGAAATATCTATCAATGTGCTGGATAAAAGAATTGATGTCAGCGGTTCCAAGGACGAGCTGAAAGACCTGGCCAAAACATTTAATGAAATGATGGATAGAATTGAAAAATCTGTGGAGCTGCAAAACCAGTTTGTCTCTGATGCTTCCCATGAGCTAAGGACTCCGATCTCAGTCATCCTGGGATACGCCGATCTTCTTGACCGCTGGGGAAAGGATAACCCGCAGGTACTTGAGGAGTCCATTTTGGCGATTAAGAGTGAAGGCGATAGCATGAAATCCCTGGTTGAAAAGCTTTTATTCCTGGCCCGGGGAGATAAAAACAATCAGAGGGTTGAGAAGGCAAATTTTATGTTGAGCGAGGTTATTAAGGAAATATTAAAAGAAACAATACTAATTGATAAAAGCCACAATATTTTAAATGATCGAAACGAAGACATTATCATTCACGCTGATCAAAAACTGATTAAGGAGGCTATAAGGATCTTCATGGACAATAGCATCAAATTTACCCCCGCCGAAGGTGCTATTAAGCTAAATTCATACCAAAAAAACAAAAAAGCGATTATAAGTATTGAAGATACGGGAATTGGAATTTCCCATGAAGACCTTCCCTATATTTTCAACAGGTTTTATAGGGCTGATAAATCAAGAACCAAGTCCCGGGGAGGAACAGGCCTGGGCCTTGCCATTGCCAAATGGATAATTGACAATCACCAAGGGAAAATTGATGTTTGGAGTGAATTGAATGAAGGGACAGTGGTCCGGATTGAACTGCCTTTTAACTAGATTGTGTCATGGGGACATTTTCTGTCAATAAAAATCAAGGGGCAACTTCAGTTACCCCCTTATCCTACCCTAAATTCTATCCCGACTCACTGAAGTTACGCCAGACTTGTCGCTCCCATCAAATACCGGTCGCATTCCCGCGCCGCGCCGCGCCCCTCATTGATGGCCCAGATCACCAGGCTTTGGCCACGGCGCATGTCACCGGCGGTGAAAACACCTTTAATATTGGTGGAGAATTTGCCGTATTCGGCTTTAACATTGGAACGCTCATCACGGTTGACGCCAAGCTTTTCCAGAACATTGTCTTCCGGGCCCAGGAAGCCCATGGCCAGCAGCACCAGTTGGGCGGGCCAGACTTTTTCTGTGCCGGGGATTTCCCTGGGGGAAAGGCGGCTTTGATCATCCTTTACCCACTCAACATTGACCGTTTGTACTTCTTTTACATTTCCCCGGTCATCGGCCATAAATCTCTTGGCCGTTATACAGTAATGGCGGGGGTCGGAACCGTAAATTGCGGCCGCCTCATCCTGGCCGTAATCCACCTTGTATATCCTCGGGTACTGCGGCCATGGGTTGTCGGGGGCACGCTCCACGGGCGGTTTAGGCATTATTTCAAGCTGGTTGACGCTCTTGCATTTATGGCGCAGTGAGGTTCCAACGCAGTCTGTGCCGGTGTCGCCTCCGCCTATTACTATGACATCCCTGCCCAGGGCCGAGATGAATTTTCCGTCGGCATGGCTGGAGTCCAGCAGACTTTTAGTATTGGCGCTGAGCATTTCCACGGCCAGGTGAATCCCCTTCAGGTCACGCCCTTCAATGCTTAAGTCCCGGGGCTTTGTGGAACCTCCGCAGAGAACCGCGGCGTCGAATTCCTGTAATAACTTCTCTGCGGGATAATCCTTGCCTACCTCGGTGCTATTAACAAAGTTAACCCCTTCTGCCGCCATGAGGTCCACCCGCCGCTGGACCACTCCCTTGTCAAGCTTCATGTTGGGGATGCCGTACATCAATAGCCCGCCCATTCTGTCGGCGCGCTCAAAAACTGTTACCAGATGGCCCGCTTTATTGAGCTGGTCGGCACAGGCCAGTCCCGAAGGGCCTGATCCAATGACAGCCACCTTTTTACCGGTGCGTTTGAGTGGAGGCCCGGGCTTGATCCACCCTTCCTGGTAGGCCTTTTCAATAATGGCGCGCTCTATATTCTTTGTGGTCACCGCAGCTGTTGCCAGTCCTGCGGTACAGGCGCCCTCGCAGAGAGCCGGGCAGACCCTGCCGGTAAATTCAGGAAAATTGTTTGTCTTGAGCAGGCGTGTCAGGGCTTCTTTCCATAGCCCCCGATAAACCATTTCATTCCACTCCGGCATAAGGTTGTGGTTGGGGCAACCCGAAGCCATCCCGTTCAGTATAATTCCACTGTGACAAAAGGGTACTCCGCAATCCATGCAGCGGGCGGCCTGGGTCCTCAGCGCCTCCTCTGGCATGACGTGGTGAAACTCATTCCAGTCCAGTATTCTCTCCAGTGGATCGCGATCCTGAGGGAGTTCCCTCTGATATTCCAAAAAACCGGTTGGGTTACCCATGGTATTTCCCCCCTAATTCCCGCTGACTCGGCAAAAATCTTTTGAGTTCTCTTCGAAAGCAACCATAATGGCCGCATCACCGCTCAGTCCCATTTCATGCGCCCGGTCAATGTTTTCCATCATACGCTTATAGTCCCTGGGTATAATCCGGACAAAATTGGGCTCCAGCCGGATCCAGTTTGCCAGGACCCATTGTGCCCGCTGGCTTCGGGTATATTTTAAATGTTTTTCTATCATAGCTTTTACTTCAGTAATTTCCTCGGACTTTTCCAGCTTTTCCAGAAACACGTTATCGTGATTGCAACGTCCGGGGAAGGTTCCGTCTTCGTCCAGCACGTAGGCAATACCGCCCGACATACCTGCCGCGAAGTTCCTCCCGGTGGCGCCCAGCACCACCACACGGCCTCCGGTCATATATTCACAGCCATGGTCGCCCACAGCTTCCACCACTGCCCTCACACCGCTGTTTCTGACACAGAAGCGCTCGCCAGCCGCGCCCCGGATGTACGCTTCTCCGGCTGTTGCGCCGTAGAAGGACACGTTGCCCACAATTATATTCTCCTCCGGCACAAAGGTCGATCTGGCAGGCGGGAATGCAACCAGTTTGCCTCCGGAAAGTCCTTTACCGAAGTAATCGTTGGCATCACCCTCCAGTACCATGGTGATTCCCCTGGGAACGAAAGCGCCGAAGCTTTGCCCGGCAGTACCCTCAAAGCATAGGCGAATGGTATCTTCCGGCAGCCCCTCCCCGCCATAGCGCCTGGTTACCTCATGGCCCAGAATGGTGCCGGCGGTACGGTTTACATTGCGAATAGTCAATCTGGCTTCCACCGGATCTTTGCGCTCCAGGGCAGGCTGACAGATTTCTAGAAGCAGCTTTCTGTCCAGAGAATTTTCCAGTCCATGCTTTTGCTTAACCTTGCAATATCTTCCAATGCTTTCTGGTACATTAGGTTGGTATAGCAAGGCAGATAAATCCATTCCCTTGGACTTCCAGTGATCGACGGCCCGGTCCATCTTCAGAGCGTCCGTCCTTCCCACCATTTCATTTATGGTGCGGAAGCCCAGCTGGGCCATAATTTCCCGCATTTCCCGGGCGATAAACGTCATAAAGTTTACCACGTGCTGCGGGTCTCCCTTGAATTTCTTACGAAGCTCCGGGTTTTGTGTGGCTATCCCGCAAGGGCAGGTATCCAGGTTGCAAACCCGCATCATAACACAGCCCAGAATAACCAGGGGAGCCGTGGCAAAACCGTATTCTTCGGCACCCAAAAGGGTTGCGATGACCACATCACGGCCGGTCATCAGCTTACCGTCCGTTTCCACCACAATCCTGTCCCGCAGATCGTTAAGTACCAGTGTTTGATGGGTTTCGGCCAGGCCCAGCTCCCACGGAAGGCCGGTATGGCTGATGCTGGTGCGGGGTGAAGCTCCGGTGCCACCGTCATAGCCACTGATCAGCACAACATCGGCCAGCCCCTTGGAGACCCCGGCGGCAATGGTACCCACTCCCACCTCGGAAACCAGCTTGACGTTAATCCTGGCATTTGGGTTGGCGTTCTTGAGATCGTGTATCAATTCCGCCAGATCCTCAATGGAATATATGTCGTGATGGGGAGGGGGGGAGATGAGCCCCACGCCTGCGGTGGTTCCCCTAACCTTGGCAACCCAGGGATAAACCTTACGCCCCGGCAATTGCCCCCCTTCGCCCGGCTTTGCCCCCTGGGCCATTTTTATCTGAATTTCATCTGCATTTGCCAGATACTGACTGGTGACGCCAAACCTGCCTGAGGCCACCTGTTTGATGGCGCTGCGGCGGGAGTCGCCGTTTGCATCGGGAATGTTGCGATCGGGGTCTTCTCCGCCCTCACCTGTATTGCTCCTGGCCCCTATGCGGTTCATGGCCACGGCCAGACTCTCATGGGCCTCCTTACTGATGGAGCCGAAAGACATGGCCCCGGTCTTAAAACGGCGGCAGATGGCTTCCACCGATTCAACTTCCTCCACAGGAACAGGGGACAAATTTGAATTAAACTTAAAAAGCCCCCGAAGCGTTAACATTTTTTGTGTTTCATTCAGCAGTGAGGAGTAATTTTTAAAGCTATCGTAGTCATTGTTTCGGCAAGCCTGCTGTAGCATAACAATGGTCTGCGGGTTATATAGGTGCTTTTCACCATCATGCCTCCACTGATAAGTAGATCCGGAATCCAGCGTGTTATCCTGGCCCACCTGCGGGGAAAAGCCCCTCTGGTGCCTCAGTTGGGCCTCCCGGGCGATTTCAGGCAGACCTATTCCCTCTATCCGGGTAGGAGTCCAGGTAAAATACTTGTCAATAACTGACTGTTTAATCCCCAGTGCCTCAAAAATCTGGGCACCGTGGTAACTTTGAATGGCTGAAATACCTATTTTGGACATAACCTTGACCACACCTTTGGTGACAGCCTTAATGTAGTTATACAGTGCCTTTTCATAAGTTATGCCGGTGAGCGCCCCGCTACGGATCATGTCTTCCAGCGACTCAAAGGCAAGATAGGGATTAACGGCGCTTGCCCCGTAGCCAATTAGAACAGCGAAATGATGTATCTCCCGGGGCTCCCCTGATTCCAGCAGAATACTTACCCGGGTCCGGGTTCCTTCACGGATCAAATGGTGATTTAGCCCGGATATGGCAAGCAGGGCGGGAATGGCCGCTTTTTCACAGTCCACACCGTGGTCGGACAGAATCAGCAGGTTTGCGCCCCCGGCAATGGCCAGGTCAGCCCTGATGAACAAATGGTCCAAAGATTTTTCCATTCCCCCGCTGCCTTCGGCCACAGGGAAAAGTATAGGTAATGTAACCGTTTTAAAGCCTTCCCGGTTAATATGCCGTATTTTTGCCAGATCTTCATTGCTCAGTATTGGTGTTTTTAAAATAATCTGGCGGCAGCTGTCCGGCTCCGGCTTGATCAAATTCTTTTCGGACCCTGCGGCTGTTTCCCAGGACACAATGATTTCTTCCCGGCTGGCATCGATGGGGGGATTGGTAACCTGTGCAAAAAGCTGTTTAAAATAGTTGTATAAAAGCTGAGGCTTTTCCGACAACACTGCCAGAGAAGAGTCCACTCCCATGGCGCCCACCGATTCAACCCCGTTTTTAGCCATAGGCTCCAGTAGTTTGTTGAGTTCTTCGAAGGTGTAGCCGAAGGCCTGCTGGCGCCTGATCACGGCTTCATGATCGGGCTGCACAGCCTCGGGGGCCGGCGGCAGGTCTTCCAGTCGGACCATATATTCATCCAGCCACTGGCGGTATGGCTCTGCGGTGGCAATACGATATTTTAACTCTTCATCAGAAACAATCCGGCCCTCTTCTGTATCAACCAGAAGCATTCTCCCCGGGCGAAGCCGGTCTTTAATCAGCACATTTTCCGGGGGAATATCCAGTACACCTACCTCAGAGGCCAGAATTATCAGGTCATCCTTGGTGACATAGTAGCGAGAGGGCCGCAGGCCGTTCCGGTCCAGGACCGCGCCAACGATTTTACCGTCTGTAAAGCCAATGGCGGCGGGGCCGTCCCAGGGCTCCATCAGACAGCTGTGATACTGATAAAATGCTTTCTTTTCATCACTCATGCTCTCATGGTTTGACCACGGCTCCGGAATCATCATCATGGCGACGTGGGGCAGGGACCGACCGGCCAGGTATAAGAATTCCATACAATTATCAAACATCCCTGAATCACTGCCGTCCTGATCAATTACCGGAAGGAGTTTCTCAAAATCTTCTCCGAACACTTCCGACTGGCACATGGTCTGGCGGGCATGCATCCAGTTAATGTTACCCCGCAAGGTATTTATTTCACCATTGTGGATTATATAACGATATGGGTGAGCCCTTTCCCAACTGGGGAATGTATTGGTGCTGAACCTGGAGTGAACCAGGGCAATGGCGGTTTCCATATCCAGGTCATATAAATCAAGGAAATATTCGCCTAACTGTTCCGGGATGAGCATTCCCTTGTAAACAACAGTTCGGGAGGATAAGCTGGCGAAATAGAAGGTTTGACCTTCCATCAGCGGGGAGTGGCAAGCCTCTTTTTTGGCCAGTTTACGGATAACGTAAAGCTTGCGCTCAAAGGCCCTTTCATCCTTGATTTCCGGATTCCGGGCGATAAATACCTGCCGGATATAGGGCTGAGCCAGCCTGGCCGTCTCGCCCAGTTCATAGTCATTTACAGGAACGGTTCTCCACCCCAAAAGAGTTTGGCCTTCCTCCCGGATAATCCTTTCCACCGTTTGCTCGCAGGCCTCCCGAAGCTCCGCGTCACGGGGAAGGAAAAGCATGCCCACACCGTAATTTCCGGTGGAAGGAAGTTGTACGCCTATTCTCCCACATTTCTTTTCAAAGAAAGTATGAGGAATCTGCATCAGTATACCTGCTCCGTCTCCGGTGTTTGTCTCCGACCCTCTGGCGCCGCGATGGTCAAGATTCACAAGAATGGTAAGAGCCTTACGCACAATCTCGTTTGATTTCTTACCCTTGATATTGGCCACAAACCCAATGCCGCAGGCGTCATGTTCGAAACCGGGGTCATAAAGACCCTGCTTTGGGGGTAAGCCATTAATTCTCATTGTTCAAAAACCTCCTGTACCGCCTTCCCACCCTGAAGAGGATAAGCGGTTTAACCATTTAAAGATAAAAAGCCCACCGCACAAACATGGTGGTTTTAATAACCATGTATTACGGTGAGCTTCATTGCCCTTTTATTGTTCCCCGGCGCTTCATCGGACCGGAAATATTCATTCAATTCTATTCTGAACTATAAATTTTGACTCCTATATTCTTACCCTTAAGATCCTCTTAGCCCAACTTTCGATTTAAAACCTTAAAAGGATTGCCACACTTGGATTCTTCATTTTTATTCGGTCACTACAACCTCGATCCAGCCAAGCTGTGCCTCCTTTTTAAGGGGTCTTTCACCCGTAGCAAAC
>Ga0209347_1005787_pt1 | contig 11465 bp, 5 predicted proteins | sample AutmiccommuBRH23_FD_187382 | JGI IMG/M metagenome (GOLD analysis project Ga0209347, IMG submission 187382) | Deep subsurface microbial communities from Mt. Terri, Switzerland - Autotrophic microbial communities BRH/23 (SPAdes) (version 2) | ecosystem: Environmental > Aquatic > Deep subsurface >...
GCCTTTGGCGCTGCCGGGCCGCTGGCGGACCAGCACGATGCCGGCGGCCTCCAGCCAGCGGCCGTCGCGGGCATCCATCGCCTCCTGACAGGTGACGATACGGTGGCGGCGGAGGTCCTCCCGGAGGAACGAGACGGGGTGGCTGCGCAACGACAGCCCGACATGGCCGTAGTCCTCCACCACCTCGGCACCTGCCGTCATCGGCCGGAGGCTGACGGCGGGCTCGCTGACCTCGGGCACGAGCTGCTGCTCGCGGGCGGTGGCCGCTGCGAAGAGCGGCAAAGGCTCGTGGCGCAGCGCCTTGATGGCCCATAGCGCCTCGCGCCGCGCCAAGCCGAGCGCCGGGTGGAAGCCATCGGCCTCGGCGATCTGCACCAGGGCGGCGACCGGCACGCCCGCGCGACGCCAAAGATCGTCGATCGAAGCGAAGGGCGTATCAGCCCGCGCGCCGACGATGGCGGCGGCATCGCCGTTGGCCAGTCCCTTGACCATGCGCAGGCCGAGCCGGACGGCGAAGCGGCTGTCGTCGCCGGTCGGCTCCAGCGTGCAGTCCCAGCGCGAGGCGTTGATGCAGACCGGCCGGATTTCGACGCGATGATCCTGGGCATCGCGCACGATCTGGGCCGGGGCGTAGAAGCCCATCGGCTGGGAGTTTAGCAGCGCCGCGCAGAAGATATCGGGATGCCAGCATTTGAGCCAGGCCGAGGCGTAGGCGATAAGCGCAAAAGAGGCTGCGTGGCTTTCCGGAAATCCGTAACTGCCGAAGCCTTCGAGCTGCTTGAAGGTCTGTTCGGCAAATTCCCGCTCATAGCCGTTGCCGACCATGCCGTTGATCAGCTTGTCGCGGAAGTGGGAGACGCCGCCGGTGAACTTGAAGGTCGCCATCGACTTGCGCAGCATGTCGGCCTCGCCGGGCGTGAATCCCGCGCATTCGATCGCGACGCGCATGGCCTGTTCCTGAAACAGCGGCACGCCGAGCGTCTTGCCGAGCACCTTCTCCAGCTCGGGCTTGGGATAGTGGACCGGCTCCAGCCCTTCGCGGCGCCGCAGATAGGGATGGACCATGTCGCCCTGGATCGGCCCGGGGCGGACGATGGCGACCTGCACGACGAGATCGTAAAAGGTCCGGGGCTTGAGGCGCGGCAGCATCGACATTTGCGCGCGGCTTTCGATTTGGAAGGTCCCGAGCGTGTCCGCCTTGCGGATCATTGCATAGGTGCGCGGGTCCTCGGCCGGGATGGTCGCCAGATCGAGATGGACGCCCTTGTGGTCGGCCAGGAGATCTAGACCGCGCTTCATGCAGGTCAGCATTCCCAGGGCCAAGACGTCGACCTTCATGAACTTCAGCGCGTCGATGTCATCCTTGTCCCATTCAATCACCTGGCGATCGACCATGGCAGCCGGCTCGATCGGGACCAACTCGTCGAGCCTATCATGGGTCAGTACGAAGCCACCGGGATGCTGAGAGAGATGACGCGGGGCGCCCATGAGTTGACGTGCGAGATCGAGCGCGAGGCGGAGCCGGCGATCGCCGAGGTTGAGGTTCAGCTCTTCGACATGCTTGGGCTCGACGCCTTCCTCCGACCAGCCCCAGACTTGCGACGACAGGGTCTTGATCAGATCCTCGGTGAGGCCGAGCGCCTTGCCGACATCGCGCAGCGCGCCCTTGGAGCGATAGCGGATGACGGTCGAGCAGAGCGCGGCATGGTCGCGACCATAGGTCTCGAACACCCACTGCATGACGATCTCACGCCGTTCATGTTCGAAGTCGACGTCGATGTCGGGCGGCTCGCGTCGTTCTTCGCTGACGAAGCGCTCGAACAGAAGGTCGTTGCGACCGGGATCGATCGAGGTGATGCCAAGCACATAGCAGACGGCGGAGTTGGCGGCTGAGCCGCGGCCCTGGCACAGGATGTCCTTGGAGCGCGCGAACCGCACGATGCTGTTCACCGTCAGGAAGTAGGGGGCGTAGTGCAGCTTCTCGATCAGCCGCAGCTCGTGATCGAGGGCGGCGCAGACGCTGTCTGGCAGGCCTTCGGGGTAGCGCTCGGTCGCGCCTTCCCAGGTGAGCTTCGCCAGCGTCTGTTGCGGCGTCAGCGCCGGATTGTCGCGCTCCTCCGGATATTGATAGGCCAGCTCATCGAGCGAGAAGCGGCAGCGCTCCACGATCTGGAGGGTTCGGGCCAGGGCTTCGGGATAGCGGCCGAACAGCCGGTGCATCTCCTCGGGCGGCTTGAGGTAGCGATCGGCATGGCGCTCGCGCCGCTCGCCGAGCTCGTCAATAGTGACGTTGTGGCGGATGCAGGTGACGACGTCCTGCAGGATGCGTCGATCGGGCGCGTGGAACAGCACATCGTTGGTGATGATGGTCGGCACGCGCATTTGCGCGGCCAGGTTGGACAGATCATGGAGCCGGAGTTGGTCGTTCGGGCGACGCCGCAGCGACAGCGCCATATAGGCCCGGTCGCCGAAGGCGTCGCGCAGCCGCCGCAGGCGCAGGCCCAGTTGGTCGTCGGCGCGGTCCGGCAGGAGGACGGCGATCAGCCCCTCGCCATAGGCGACGAGATCGGCCCAATCGAGATGACACTTCGCCTTGCCACCGCGCTTCTTGCCGAGCGACAGCAGACGGCACAGCCGCGAATAGGCGGGACGGTCGGTCGGATAGACCAGCACCGACAGGCCGTCTGTGAGGTCAAGGCGGCAGCCGACGACGAGGCGCACTCCCGTCGTCTTGGCCGCCTCATGGGCGCGGACGATGCCGGCGAGCGAGTTGCGGTCGACGATGGCCAGCGCCTCGATGCCGAGAACGGCCGCGGCGGCGAACAGTTCGTCGCATCCGCTCGCGCCTCGCAGGAAGCTGAAGTGGGAGGTGACCTGCAGCTCGGCATAGCGGGGGGCGGTCATCCGAATACCCCATGCAGGAACCAGCGATGCGAGCCGGTCGCGGCATCCTCGCCGTCGCCAGCGCGGTAGATCCAGAAGCGCTCGCCGGCATCATCCTCGACCCGGAAATAGTCGCGCACCGCGACCAGCTCAGCGTCGCGCTTCCACCATTCGCCGAACAGGCGCTCGGGACCATCAGCGCGCTTCACGCGCCGTCGGACGCCGCGCCAGGTGAATGACACCGGAGGATGATCGGGCAGCAGCGCGACCGTCTCGATCAGCTCGGGGCGATCGAGCAGACGCGGTGGTCGCGGCCAGTCACCGGCCCATGTCGCTCCGGTTTCGGGCGACATGGCGGGCACGCGGCAGACGGAGCGCTCCGGCACGTCGCTGGCGACCGGCGCAGCGCGGTAGATGCGGCGCCCGCCGACCCGGTTGGCCAGCGTGTCCACGAGATCGGAAACGTCCGGGATGGCGTCGTCGATCAGGGAGGTGACGGTTTGCTTGCTCTCGATCGGTTCAGCGATCGTCGCGGTGAGCGTGAGGATCTCGATGCCGAATCCGGGTTCGATGGTCTCGATCTTGTCGCAGAGAAGCCGCGTCAGGCGTTTGACGTCGCGCACGGGCAAGGCCGTGCCGACGCGGACAGCCTGTGTGATGTTGTCGACGCGGTGACAGAGCAGGTCGAGGCGGCGCACGCCGAGGCCACGTTCTTCGAGCGCTGCGCAGAGCTGGACCACCAGTTTGCCGATATAGCGGGCGATGGTTTCGGCCGCGCCGATCGGTTCGGGAAAGCTGCGGCGAACCTCGATCAGATCCTCGGGCCGGATCGGATCGATGAGTTCGGGCGAGAGACCCAGCGCCTGGTCGATCCGGCGACCCAGTTCCGGCCCGAAGCGCAGCGTGAGCGGCGCGCGCGGCTGCGCGAGCAAATCACCGATGCGATCGAAGCCCAGCGTCCGCAGGTTTCCGACCAGCGCGGGCGGTAGGCGTAGCGCCGCGATGGGCAGCGGTGCGAGCACCGCTTCGGTCATTCCCGGTGGCGAGGTCATGATCGACCGGCCGGCGTAGCGCGCGAGAGCGTGAGCTGCCCCCCAGGTGTCGGCGACCACACCCCGGGCTGTGAGCCCCGATCCGGCCAGGCGGTCGATCATGCCTGTCACCATGGCCTGTTCGCCGCCGTGGAGATGATCGGCGCCAGTCGAGTCGATGACGATCCCGTCGGGCGGATCAGCGGCGACGATCGGCGCGTAGCGTTGCAGCACCCAGAGCGCGAGGCGGTCGAGCGCCTCGGCGTCGGCAGCGGGGGCGGCGTCCTGAACGAGGAGACCGGGGACGAGGACCTGGGCCTTGGTCGCCGGCATCCCGACGCGCAGGCCGGCGGCTTGGGCCGCAACGTCCGCCGCGACTACCACCCGCCTTCTCCCGTCATGGCCGATCAGGACGAGCGGCGCCTCAGCCGGAGGCGCCGTGTCGCCAGCCTTCCTGCGCACGCGATCTGTCGACCATGTGGGCAGGAAGAGCGAGACAACCCGTGCCATCGCACGCCTCCAGTTCGAAATCAGCACTCTCGCCCGCGCGAGCGCGGATCAGTTCGACAAGCCAGCGATGCCGGCCGACGCCCGGGACGGGCAAAGCGGGTGAAGGCAGGGCCGAGACCCGCCACCGGGTCATGGCGGCGGTCGGCTGGCCGAAATCGGTCGCCTCGGTCTGTCGGCGCCAGCGTCGGAGGGCCAGGCCGACTGCGCCCGTGCCTTCGGCGGCGAGCTGCAGGCGGCGCGAGGCGGTCATCGACAGGCGGCCGATCTCCGCAACGACGGCTCCCAGGCCGCCATGGCGCAGTCCTTCCTCGACACAGGCCAGGACAGTCTTATCGTCCCCTGCCTCGACATAGATCACCCGGTCTGGCGGGAGGCCGGCTTGGGCCAGCGCCGGAGCGAAAAGGTCGGCACGTGTGAGGCACCACAGCACTTTGCCCTTGGTGCGCGCAGCAATCCCGGCGGCGAAGAGCGCGGCGGCGGCACCGTCTATCGCGCCGTTACCGCCGCCCGCGATCTCGTGCAGCGCGCCGAGCGCCAGGCCTTCGCCGGGGAGTCGCGAATCCACCTCGGCAATTCCGAAGGGAAGCACCGATTTCACGCGCTGGCCTCTGCCTTCGATCTTTTCGATCTGCACGCGCAAAGACTCTATGGCGGGCTTGGGACGCAAGCTGCTTGTTGACCTCCGGGAACGGGTTTGGCATCATGTTCTCTATTTGTTCTTCTTAATCGACGCAGGAGTCAAGGGTCGATGCGAATGACCAGCTGACTCAGCGAGTCTGCTTGGCGTGGATGGGGCAGTTTTAAGTGTCGGAAAGCAGAATAGAGTTGTTAGCGGCCGGATAGTCGCGAAAAGTGTAACAAACAGTTGGGGGGTGGGAATGAGATGCGAATCAAACATGTCGAGATCGAAAACTTCAGGCTTCTGCGGCATGTCGCGATAGGGCTGGAAGAGCGAACGACGCTCATCGTCGGGCGCAACAACAGCGGCAAGACCTCAATCGCAGAGCTTTTCCGGCGGCTCCTTTCCGAGCGGACCTTGGCGTTCAAGCTCGAGGATTTTTCTCTGGGATGTCATGAGTGCTTCTGGATCGCTTTCGATGCATTCCGCAGCGGCGCTGCGCAGCTCGACGTTCGAGCGCACCTCCCATCGATCACCATCACGCTTGATATCGCCTACGATGTGGATGCTCCTGATCTGGGACCACTCAGCGAGTGCATCATCGATCTCAATCCCGATTGCTCGGACGCTCGTCTGGTTCTTACGTTCGGACCGCGAGCGACAGCTGTCGAAACGCTTTTCGCGGGGATAGTAGCGCCGGGCGACGATGTCGCCGCCGATCGTCTCGGTTTGTTTCGCGCTCTTGGAAGCCGTCTGCCGGCGGCCTACGCCTCGTCGCTCGAAGCCGTGGATCCCAACGACCCTACCAATCGGAAAGCCCTGGAACCCAAAACTCTTACCACGCTCATCCACGGCGGCTTCATCAACGCCCAGCGCGGGCTGGATGACGACACGCATCGCGAACGTGATGTGCTGGGCAAGGTCGTGGAGGTGCTGTTTCAGTCAGCGTTGACCGATCCGCTGGATCCGGAGAAACGCACCACCGCCGAACAGCTGAAGGCGGCCGTAGAGCAGATACAGGGTGATCTGCACGCCGGCTTCAATGCGAAGCTGACCTCGTTGCTGCCTACGTTCGATCTCTTCGGCTATCCGGGTCTGGCGGATCCCGGACTCGTCACGGAGACCAGCTTCGATGTCGACAAGCTCCTGAATGACCACACCAAGGTCCGCTATGTCGGCGTAAACGGCATCACGCTTCCCGAGACATATAATGGCTTGGGCGTCCGCAATCTCGTTTACATGCTTTTGCAGCTGCTGCGCTTCTTCCGGGAGTACCAGGCTACGCCGGCCGCGGCCGGGGTGCATTTGGTCTTCATTGAGGAGCCTGAGGCCCACCTGCACCCCCAGATGCAGGAAGTTTTCATACGGCAGCTCGATCAGATCACGAGCGCATTCGTGTCGCAGCTCAACGAGAACCGCCCTTGGCCAGTGCAGTTCGTCGTGACCACGCATTCGCCGCACATGGCGAACGAAGCCCGCTTCGAGGCGATGCGGTATTTCCTGTCTGTCGGAGATGGCGACGGCATCCGTCGTTCAGTCGTCAAGGATCTGCGACAGGGCATGGGCAGCGCGCCAGCGCCTGATCGAGAGTTTCTGCATCAATACCTGACCCTTACGCGCTGCGACCTGTTCTTCGCGGACAAGGCCGTCCTGATTGAGGGCACGTCCGAGAGACTCCTGCTTCCGGCGATGATCCGTAAGACCGACACGGCCGCCGTCGGTGAGCCGCAGCTCGGCAGCCAGTATCTGACGGTGATGGAAGTGGGCGGTGCCTATGCACACCGGTTTTTCGATCTTCTCGCCTTCCTTGAGTTGCGCGCGCTGATCATCACCGAAATCGACGCCGTGAAGCCTAATGACAAAGGGAAGCATGTGGCGGTTCCTGTCGCGGACGGTCAGTTCACCAGCAACGGCTGCATCAAAGCCTGGTTCGGAAATGCAGTGTCGCCGGCTGCGTTGTTGGCGAAGACGTCGCCCGACAAGATGGCTGACAGTCGCCGGCTTGCCTATCAGATCCCGGAGGCAGACGGCGGGCCGTGCGCACGTAGCTTTGAAGATGCGTTCATTCTTGCAAATCCCGAGCGCTTCCCACTGGGCGATGGGGATGCCGCCGCACTCGCCTATGAGCGCGCGGCCGAGCAGAAAAAGTCGACGTTCGCATTGGAGCACGCGATCGAACACACGGACTGGAATGTGCCGCGCTACATTTCGGAGGGCTTGCGCTGGTTGGCCCAGGGTAACCCCGCGCCTTTGGAGCCGCCGCCCGCTGTCGCTGTCGAGATCGTTGCGGGAGTGGCCGGCGTCGCCGTGAATGTCGCTGAGGTTGGCGACAATGGCTGATGGCGCCGAAAGTCCCGCCGACGCCGCCGGCCGCGTCGCGCTTGAACGGATGTTCGCATGCCTCGACGAAGGGAGAAGCTTTCGTCTGGAAGCGGGCGCCGGAGCGGGCAAAACCTATTCGCTCGACAAGGCGCTTCGCCGTCTCATCGACCGGCGCGGCACAGAGCTACTTCGCCAGCGCCAGCAGGTTGGCTGCATCACATACACTAACGTCGCCAAAGACGAGATAATCTCGCGTATCGAAGCTCATCCGGCGGTGCGGCCTGAAACCGTCCATGGCTTTTGCTGGTCGATCCTACAGGATTTCCAGACGACGTTGCGTGCGCTCGTGCCCGAATTGCCCAGTTGGGCCGAGAGGCTGGAGCCCGCTGGCGGCATCGGTGCGCGTCGGGTGCACTATGAGCTTGGCTATCCCAGTGTCGGCGAGCAACAGGTCACGATCCGGCACGAGGACGTGCTGGCGTTGATGATTCAGGCCATGGCGCTTCCCAAGTTTCGCGCGGTGCTGACCGCGCGCTATCCGGTGCTGCTGATCGACGAATATCAGGACACCGACGCAGCGTTTGTCGATGCCCTTAAGGTCTGGTTTCTCGATCATGGCGAAGGCCCATTAATCGGGCTTTTCGGCGACCATTGGCAGAAGATCTATGGCGATGGGTGCGGCTCCGTTGAGCACGCAGCGCTTGTGGTGATCGACAAGAACGCCAACTTCCGATCGGCGAACCCGATCGTGCAGGTGCTAAACCGTATGCGCCCCGATCTGCCGCAGATGGTGAGCGACCCTGATGCGCCCGGCGAAGCGCGCGTCTACCACACCAATGCGTGGCCGGGCGTGAGGCGTACTGGACAGGGAGGCCATTGGACCGGCGACACCAGTGCCGATGCGGCCCGAGCATATTTCAGTCACATCAAGCAACGGCTCGGCGGCGAAGGCTGGGATTTCGCAGTCGGGAAGACCAAGATACTCATGCTCAGCCACAGCGTGCTGGCGCGCGAACAGGGCTACGCGAGCATCCCGCCGATCTATGGTCAATTCAACGACCCGTGGCTGAAGAAAGATGACCCCCATATCAAGTTCCTGACCGACCAGCTCGAGCCGGCCTGTGCGGCGTTCGAAGCAAAGCGTTACGGCGAGATGTTCGACTGCTTCGGCACGGGTATGCCGCGCATTCGCAAGCACCTGGACAAGGTCGCATGGGTTGATGCGATGGCGACGTTAATCGCGCTACGGCTCTCAGGGTCGATTGGTGAGGTGATCGATTTCATTGCTGCGCAGGCGCACATGCAGCTCCCCGAAGCGGTGGAGGAACGCGAGGGAAGGCTAGCGGAAACGGGTGCTGAGCCCGTTGATGGAGAGGCGCGGCGTGTCACGCAGCTTCGCAAGCTGCGGACTGTCCCGTACGCGGAAGTTATAGCGCTCGATCAATTCATTGATGGCCATACGCCGTTCGCGACGAAGCATGGCGTGAAAGGCGCCGAGTTTGAAAATGTGCTCGTGATCGTCGGTAGGGGCTGGAACAAGTATAATTTTGCCCAGATGCTCGAATGGATCGACGCCGGTCCACCGAACGACAAGTTGGAGTTTTTCGAGAATAATCGGAATCTGTTCTACGTCGCTTGCTCACGGCCCAAGGTGCGCTTAGCGCTGCTTTTCACTCAGATCCTGACAGCAAACGCGATGGCGAAACTGACGGCATGGTTCGGTGCGGAAAACGTCGTAGCACTGCCCGGCCAGCCTGATGAGGTGCAGGCGTGATCCGATTTCGTCGACTGACACCTGTTCCTCTTAATTCCTGGTTGGTCGATCAAGGCATCCCCCAAACGCATCAACGCTACCGGTTACGGGTTTGGCGGGAAGTCCACGGCGCCCTCGGCGCATTGCGCGTTGAACTGATCGCCTATGTTCAGGAAGCGTTGGACGACGCCCGTTGTCGGATTCGATCTGGCTTCCAAGATGATTTGTCGCCCTTCAACGACCCGGCGCATGATCCTGCCGCACATTATCCTGCGATGCTCAATCGCATATCATTGCAGGGGTATCTTGGCGAAACGCTTGGCGTGCTCGCTGTCGAGCACTTTGGAGCAATTGGACATGCCGATTGGATGGTTCCAGCGCTGCTTTTCCGCTTTCACGATCAGGAATTTCAACATTTGGACCTGATCAATGAGCGCCTTCTGGCGGGCGAGGTGCATGAACCAGATGCTGAAAAAGAGAAGCGTCCAGGTCGAACAGGCGACGATGGCCTAGCGTTTCGAGTCGACGCCAATGGCGTGATTACCGACATTCTGACGCTCGAGGCCAAATGCCTCGCGGTCAGTAATACCGGCATCATGAAAGACGCCCACGAAAAGCTGATGGTCGGCGGGAGCCGGCCCAGTGGCGTGCGCGAACTGATCAATCTCCTGACGGAATATCACACGCCTGAAGCCGAAGCCTGGCAACAGGCGCTGCTTCAGTTCTACAGGGACGGCTTCCGCACGGCAGCTCGCCACGATGGGCTTGCTTATGCTGTCGGTAATTCTCCCAAAGTGCCCGCTGAACGGATCGCATGGCTTCCGCCCGAAGCTCCTCACTCCGCCTATACGATACAGCGCAACCTTGAGGCGATGGAGTTTCAGTTCGAGAATTTAGATGCCGTAGTCGATATATTGTACCGGGGCGCTTGAGATGACGAGCGCAGCTACGATCGCCATCGCACGAGAGATCCGAGAGAATCTGGCGGGCCAGGCTCTGACTGCGCGGCAAGCCAAACTCTACAGCCAACGACTACGCCGCGACATGGGCCGTGATGGTTTGGCGAGTTTCGGTTCAGGAGACATCGCCGGGTATCTCGAAGAGGCGATGTTGCTGCTGGAAAGTGGATGGCTGGAACGGAGCGCGGACCTTACCTCACCGTGGCGCACCTCGATCAAGCGCGCGGCAGAGATTATCGAATGGCTTTCGCAATCCCAGCTAAAGCCGGCGGGCGCCCCACTTCATTTGTTGGCTGCGGCCGCCTTTCAGTTGGCCGATTATCCGGCGATGGCGTTGGGACATTTGCGACGGCTCCCAGAGGGTGAGCCCCTTTCAGAGATTCTCCGGCAGTTCGTTCGGGCAGACTTCCCGGCTGCTTTCCAGGCGGCGCAGACGTTCTGGAGCAGCTATCGCGGGCTACGGGTCGATGGTCGCATCGATGCCAATGACCTCGAAGTCGCGGCCGTCCAGCATACCGTCATGTGCATCGGAACGATTTGCGCGTTTCTTAGAACGGGCGGCGACGTCCCGGTCGAGCGCGCGGTTGTTAAGCTGGAAGCGCTCGCCTTGGGCTTCCTGCATAGCCGCGATCCCTATTCTTATCTGCTGGCGCGGTTGACGGCTGCCAGCGCGCGACGGTTCATCGAAACCTGCCTCTGGCCACAGATCGACAAACTCCGCCTGACGTCGAGCGGCCCGGCCGGCGATGCTCTCACTCAGTTTGCGCGGTCGGCGTTTGCCAACAAGCGGGCACTTGTCTGGCCTGCGCAGGCGGCGGGCATCGCGAAGTTGCGCGACAACAGCTCGTTCGTGCTGTGTACGCCAACCGGCTCAGGAAAAACCACGGTCGCGACCCTTGGCGCGGTCCAAGGTCTGTTCGCTGATCATCCCGTCGGAGCCACCGCCGGCAATCTCGTTCTTTACCTCGTTCCATCCCGCGCACTCGCAGCAGAGGTAGAGGGCCGCCTCGCTGAGGATCTTCGCGGAATCGCGGCGGAGCCGATTGTGGTTACGGGCCTGTATGGAGGCGTCGATTGGGGGCCGACCGATGCCTGGATTCAAACTGATCAGCCGACCGTGGTCATCTGCACATTCGAGAAGGCTGATGCGCTCCTGCGCTATCTAGGCGTTCTGTTTCTCAGCCGGGTTCGCACGGTCATCATTGATGAAGCCCATATGGTTGAGCAGGACGAAGCCCGGCTGACTGGACTGGGTGATGGAACATCTCGCGCTTTCCGGCTTGAGCAGCTTGGCACACGCCTGATGCGTGCACGGGAAGATCACGATTTCCGCATTGTCGCGCTGTCTGCGGTTGCGGCTCGGGCAGCGCCTGCCTTGGCCCGCTGGG
>Ga0209347_1005788_pt1 | contig 11465 bp, 12 predicted proteins | sample AutmiccommuBRH23_FD_187382 | JGI IMG/M metagenome (GOLD analysis project Ga0209347, IMG submission 187382) | Deep subsurface microbial communities from Mt. Terri, Switzerland - Autotrophic microbial communities BRH/23 (SPAdes) (version 2) | ecosystem: Environmental > Aquatic > Deep subsurface >...
CGTCGCGGCCGAGCCGCTCGGCGAGGACGACGGCGGGACCGCCAACCGGCTTGTCGCCGCGGGCCGCGTGCTGCTCGCGGCGGACAGCGTGGGCGCGGGCGACGTGATGATCGCGCGGGCGGTCGATTATGCCGGGGAGCGCGAGCAGTTCGGGCGCGTCATCGGCAGCTTCCAGGCGGTCAAGCACATGTGCGCCGAGATGGCGGCGCGGCTGGAGCCGTGCCGATCGCTCGTCTGGTACGCGGCGCATGCGTTCGACGCGGTCCCGGATGAGGCTTTGCTGATGGCATGTCATGCCAAGTCTCACACCGGGGAGGTGGGCCGATTCGTCGCGCGTACCGCCACGGAGGTCCACGGCGGGATGGGGTTCACCGACCTGCTCGGCCTCCATTACTGGTTCAAGCGCATCGGCTTCGACCGGCAGTTGCTCGGCGGGCCGGAGATCGTGCGCGCGGAGGCGGCCGCGCTGCAGGGCTGGGGCAAACGCGCCGCCTGAGACGAGGAGCAGCAGGCATGACGCAGTGGAACCTGGGCGACATCCTCGACGCGATCGAGCCCGTAATGCCCCACGACGCCCCCGCGCTGATCCACGGCGACCGGGTCATCACCTGGCCCGAGATGGCGCGCCGTTCAAACAACATCGCGCGGGCGCTGCGTGCGCGGGGCGCGGGACCGGGCGCCAAGGTCGCCTTCTATATGCGCAACCGGCCCGAATACGGCGAGCTGATGGCGGCGTGCTTCAAGGGACGCCTGACCCACGTCAACATCAACTACCGCTATCGGCCCGACGAGGTGTTCTACATCTTCGACGACAGCGACAGCGAGGTCGTGGTCTACAGCGCCGAGTTCCGCGCCTGCATCGAGGAGCTGCACGGCCGGCTCGGCAAGGTGCATACCTTCGTGGAGATCGGTCCTGAGGCGGAGCGCGCCTCGTTCGCGCTGCCCTACGAGGCGCTCGCGCGGGAGGGCGACGGCGCGCCGCTCGGCATCGCGCGCTCGCCCGACGACGAGTTGTTCATCTACACCGGCGGCACGACGGGGATGCCGAAGGGCGTGATGTGGCGGCACACCGACATGCGCGAGGCGCAACTCGACGCGCAGCGGCTGATGGGGCCGACGCCCGCCGACCTTGCAGAAACCGCGGCGCTGACCGCGCGCGACGGACCGGGCCGGCGTACGATGCCCGCCTGCCCGATGATGCACGGCACCGGCTTCATCACGTCCATCGGCACGCTGATGAGCGGCGGCTGCATCGTGACGCTCGGCGGTGAATCGTTCGATGCCGACGAGCTGTGGCGGTCGGTCGATCGCGACCGCGTCGAATCGATCGCGATCGTCGGCGACGCCTTCGCCAAGCCGATGCTGGCCGCGCTGGATGCCGCGCCCGGGCGCTACGACACGTCCAGCCTCGTCACGATCGTTTCATCCGGGGTGATGTGGAGCCGCGAGGTGAAGGCTGGGTTGATCCGGCACATCCCGCAAGTCGTGCTGATGGACAGCTTCGGCGCGTCGGAAGGGCTGGGGTTCGGCCTGTCGGTCACCAGCGCGGCGGGCGAGACGGCGACCGCACGCTTCACCATCGGCGGGCTGTGCGACGTGTTCGACGAGCATGACCGGCCGGTCGTGCCGGGCAGCGGCACGCCCGGTTTCATCGCGCGTAAGGGCGCGATCCCGATCGGCTACTACAAGGATCCGGAGAAAAGCGCGAAGACGTTCCGCACCATCAACGGCGTCCGTTACTCGATGCCTGGCGACTGGTGCACCGTCGCCGCGGACGGGACGCTGACGCTGCTCGGGCGCGGCAGCGTGTGCATCAACACGGCGGGTGAGAAGGTCTATCCGGAAGAGGTGGAGGAGGTGCTGAAGACGCATCCAGCGGTCGCGGACGCGCTTGTGGTCGGCGTGCCCGACGAGAAATGGGGCCAGGCGGTGACGGCGGTGGTCCATGCCGCACCGGGGGCGACAGTAGACGAGGCGGCGGTGCGCGCTCACGTGCGCGCCGCGCTCGCCGGCTACAAGACGCCCAAAGCGATCGTCGTCACGGACCGACCGCTGCGCGCGCCGAACGGCAAGGCGGATTACAAGGCGGCGACCGACATCGCCGTCGCGGCAGTCGCTGCGCGATGACGGGCGTGCCCGACATCGACGCGCTGGTGATCGGCGCGGGCTTCAGCGGGATCTACCTGCTCGGGAAGTTGCGCGAGAACGGCTTCAACGTTCGGCTGGTGGATGCGGCGGCGGAGCCGGGCGGCATCTGGTACTGGAACTGCTACCCTGGCGCGCGAGTCGATTCGCATGTTCCGATCTACGAGTTCTCGGACGAGCGGGTGTGGCGCGACTGGACCTGGTCGGAACGCTTCCCAGGCTGGCGCGAGTTGCGTCGCTATTTCCGACATGCCTGCGACGTTCTCGACCTCTGGCCTGCAATGACGCTCGGCGTCAGGATGCGCTCCGCCGTGTTCGACGAACATGCCGGCTTCTGGCGAGTGGAACTCGCCGATGGAGAGCGGCTGACCACCCGCTATCTGCTACCGTGTACCGGCTTTGCGGCCAAGGCGTACATCCCGTCACTTTCGGGACTCGACAGCTTTGCCGGCCCGGCCCACCACACCGCCCACTGGCCGCAGGAGGGCATCGACTTTGGCGGCAAGCGCGTCGCGATCATCGGGACCGGCGCGAGCGGTGTGCAGGTCGCTCAGGAGGCGGCACGCGAGGCTGCGCAGCTGACGATCTACCAGCGCACACCTATACTGGCTCTGCCGATGCGCCAGCGCCCATTGACCGCGGCTGAGCAGGAGCAGGCCAAGCCCGGTTACCCCGAGATCTTCCGTCAACGCCGACTGAGCAGCGGCGGGTTCGAGATCCTGCGGCTCGACCAGTCCGCGCTCGAGGTGTCAAGCGAGGAGCGCACCGCGGCGTTCGAGCGGCTGTGGGCGGCGGGCGGCTTCCACTATTGGGTCGGCAACTACGCCGACATCCTGGTGGACGAGCGCGCCAACCGGCTGGCCTACGATTTCTGGCGAGACAAGGTGCGCGAGCGGATCACCGACCCAGCGTTGCAGGAGAAGCTCGCACCCAGCGACCCGCCGCATCCGTTCGGGGTCAAGCGGCCGTCGCTCGAGCAGACTTATTACGACATCTTCAACCAGCCGAACGTCGAACTCGTCGACCTGCGGGAAGAGCCGATCGAACGGATCCTGCCCGACGGCATAGCCACGAGCGTCGGTGAGCGCCGACACGACGTCCTGGTGCTCGCGACCGGTTTCGACGCAGTGACGGGAGGGCTGATGCAGATGGACATTCGCGGGCGCGGCGGGGCGACGCTGGCGCACGCGTGGGGCGAAGGCGCACGCACGCATCTCGGCTACGCGGTTTCGGGCTTCCCTAACATGGTGTTCCTCTACGGCCCGCAGAGCCCGTCCGGCTTCTCCAATGGTCCGACTGCCGCGGAGGTGCAGGGTGACTGGGTCGTCCGGTTCCTCGAGCATCTGCGCACGGGCGGGTGGTCCCGCTTCGAGGCCGAGCCGGACGCGCACGCGGCATGGGCGCGCCACATCGACGAGATCGCCGCCATGACGCTCTTTCCCAGGGCCGATTCCTGGTACATGGGAGCGAACATCCCAGGCAAACCGCGTCAGCTACTCAACTATCCGTCTGTGGTCGGCTATGCCGAGATCTGCGATGCGGTCGCCGAGGCGGGCTATAGCGGTTTCCGGCTGTCGGCATGAGCGCCGCCGAGGCTACCGGATCGTCGGACATCGACCCGATATGGGCCGAGGACGGGTCGCACCTGCCGGACTGGTTCGTCGATGCGCTGGCCGTTCCGCGGGAAGAAGGCTTCGTCACCGTAGAGGGCGCGCAGATCCACTACCTGCGCTGGGGCGACCGCGCAAAGCCGGGCGTGCTCATGGCGCACGGCTTTCTTGCCCATGCGCGCTGCTGGGCGTTTATCGCGCCGTTGCTCGCCGCGGACTACCATGTGGTCGCCTATGATCTTGCGGGCATGGGCGACAGCGACGCGCGCGTGGGGATCGATGGTGACGGCCGCGGGCGCGAGATGATCGCGGTGGCGGAGGCGACCGGGCTGTTCGACGGTGCTGCGCCGCCCGTGATCATCGGCCACAGCTTCGGCGCGGGGGTCGCGGTGACCGCGATGACGATCGCGGCCGAACGGTTCGCGGGCGCGATCATCTGCGACCTGATGATCATGCGGCCGGAGGCGCTTGCCGCCTACTGGCGTGGCGGACGCGGCAGCCCCGGCTCGGGCGACCCGAACAAGCCCGCCAGCCGGTATCCCGATTACCCGACCGCACGCGCGCGCTACGTGCTCGCGCCGCCACAGCCCGCGGGTGAGCCGTTCCTGATGGACTACATGGCCTATCATTCGCTCCGGCGGGACGGGGACGCGTGGACGTGGAAGTTCTCGCCCGCGGTGTTCGCGCGCGGCAACTCGGCGGACGAATGGATGACGATGGGTCGCCGTGTCGCCGCGGCGCCCGGTCGGCTGGCAATCATCTACGGCGAGCACAGCGCGCTCTTCGGCAGGGATTCCGCGGCATATCTGCGCGAACTGGGAGCCGGCGCGATCCCGATCGTCGCGGTGCCCAACGCGCGCCATCACCTGATGCTGGATGAGCCGCTCGCCTTCGCGACGGCGCTCAGAAGCATCCTTGCTCTCTGGAGATCGGCCCGCTGAACCAATCAGGAATGTCGGGTGTGATCCTCGTCTCCGGAGGATTGTCCGACGGCGAATTCCAGCTGCGCAAGGCACAGTTTTCCGGTTCCGTTTCGCTCGACGCCTTCGGCATGCACCACTGCGACACGACGCCCTACGCGCACCAGCGTCGGCGTCGTGCTGACTGCGCCCAGTCTGACCGGGGCGAGAAATTGAAGGTTCATGCTGATCAGCCGGCAGGACTGCCCTGGCGAGAGTGTGCGGGAGAGAGCAAGCTGTGCGGCCAGCTCAAGAAAGGACGCGATCGCGCCTCCATGCAAGGCGGGCAGAATGGGATTCCCGACAAGCTCCTCCGTGGGGATCAGCGTGAACGTTTCACCGCTTTGCGTCATCATGGTACCGAGTAGCTTCGCAAAGCCGTTCCGCCCGGTACTGGCCCCGATCGCGCCTTCGTTCATGGGGCGACAGCCCGATTGATCGAAAAGACGCCTTGGGCAGTCGCGATCAGGTGAGACGGATCTGTATCCCAGACTTCGGCGCGTACGAACGCACGGTGCTCGGTCGCGTCGTAGCAGTGAGCCCACGCCGTCGCGGGGCATCTCGCCTCGGCGGATCGCACATGGTCCACCTTCAGGTTAAGGGTGGAGATCGCCAGCCGTCTGCCCAATCGAGACATCACGGCAACGCCGCAGGCCTGATCGATGAGGCTCGTCAACACACCGGTCGCGAGCGCCTCCTCCTCGTCCGCCAGCTCCGCGTGCCAATCGACCCGGAGCGAACTGAGCCCGTCGCCGATCGAAACGAGCTCAAGGCCCAGCCGATTGCCCCACGGTATGTCGCCCGGTCGCAAGCTCAAGTCTCCAACCATAAAACCCCTCCCTGCCCAGACGATTCCTGTTCCCCGCCGCGTCCACAAGCCAAGCACAGGAAAACGGTACGGTTTACTTACAAACTTCTTCGCCTTAACGTCTGCATCCTGCGATGGAAACGCGATCCAACAAATTCCTTGTGCTCGCGGTCACCGGCCTTCTGCTGAGCACGCTTCTCGTCTTCACCCTTTGGCTTTTCGATGCGCGAAGTGGAGACGGAAACCCGTATCTCATCCGTTTCACCGGGAGCGTCGCCGGCCTGGAAAAGGGATCACCAGTGACGTTCTCGGGCGTCCCGGCGGGCCATGTCACGTCCATACGGTTTGACGGAGCTGATCCCTCAGCGGTTCTCGTCACCATCAGCCTCGAACCGGGAACCCCCATCGTCACAGGTGTCAAGGCAACGATCGCGCGATCCGCACTGGCAGGGACGGCCAACATCAGTCTCGACGGCGCAAAGTCCGGTGCATCCCCGATCGTCGCGACGAGGGTCGGTGAGCTTCCCATCATCCCCGCCAAGGAGGGTGGGCTTCTTGGCGGGGGAGGGGATCCAGTCGCGCTCGTGGACAAGATCAGCCGGACAGTCGACTCCGTGTCGCGCAACCTCGATGCCGCCCAACAGCAGCGGGCCAGCGATCGGCTGGCGGCGCTCGCGGAGAGTTCCGCAGGCTGGGCAGACAAGGCTGGAGCGGCATCTGACGCGCTTACCGGCGCCCGCGGGCGTGTCGTGGCCCTGGGGGACGCCTTGCAGCGATCCGGCGAAAGCGCCGAACGGTTGGGGAGCGCTGTGGTAGAAAGCCGCGCAACCGTCCTCGCCAGGGCGAACCGTGCGTTGCTGAATGCCCGTGGCGGAGCCGTGCGTCTCACGGCTCGCGTCGAGGCTGTTCGACCCACGATCCGCAGCGCGACCGTGAAAGAGGCCCAACTGCGTGAAACCGTTCGTTCAGCAAGGAAGAAGGCAGGCGCTGTCAGAGATACGGCCGTTCGCCTCGATCAGGAAGGGCTGGGTGTGGGTGCACCGTCCCTCCCGACCTACAAGCCGGGGTCGCGGCAGTGATCGACCGCGACACGATAGGACAACTCTGGTCGGAGAGCGGGCTGGCAGGCGAGGAACCGACCGTCCCGGCGTGATCCTCGTCAACGGGTCCGGATCGCGCTACCCTCGCTCCAGGAGAACGAGATTGAGCGATGACGAGAAGAAGAGCCGGCGCCCAGGGAAGATGGGCAGACCGACGACCGAGGACGCGCTCCGACTGACTTCGCATATCCTCAAGAGCGCCCGCGAGCTGTTTTTCCAGCACGGTTTCGACGGCGCCAGTGCCGACATGATCGCCGAACAGGCGCGCATCTCCAAGCGAACCCTGTACGCGCGGTTCGGCAGCAAGGCTCGCGTGTTCGAGGCTGTCATCCTGGACGAGATCGATACGCAGCTGCGCGCGCTCGAACCCTCCGGCAGCGACGAACCCGACATTGCATCGCGCCTTCGCGTCATCGCCGATCGCCTGCTCGAGTGGCTCCTGACGCCTCGGATCGCCTCGATGGAACGCGTCGTCATTGCCCAAGCGGTGCGTTTTCCTGCGCTCGCGGCGAACATCCACGACTTCGGCTATCAGCGGGCTGTCCAATGGGTGGCCTCCATCCTCGCCCATGCCGATGCCAAGGGCGAGCTGTCGCTGGCGGACCCGGTGTTCGCTGCCGAGCAGTTCGTCACGCTCGTCGTCGTCGCGCCCATGCGCCGCGCGGCGCTCGGGCTGTCTCCTCCCGCGTACGACGATGCAGCTCGCGAACGTATCTTGCGCGTGATTGATCTGTTTCTCGACGGCTGCCGTCCGCGGCACGTCGACAAAGGGACCATGTGATGCTCGTCAACGACGACGAGCCTCAACTCGGTGAGCGCGCGCGCCTTGCCGAACTCATCCAGATCATGGGCCGCCACGGGCTGAACGGCTTGGCCGCTCGCCTGGGTCTGCTGCCAGGTCGCTCGGAGCAGCCGGCAGACGTCTGTACGCCCGAGCGGGTCGTCGCGCTGCTGCGGGACCTTGGACCTGTCGCGGTGAAGCTGGGGCAGGTGCTCGCGACCCGTGAAGACCTGCTAGGGCCGGAATGGGTGCGTGCGCTGGCAACGCTGCAGGATCGCGTGACACCGCTGCCGTTCGAGGCGCTGGAGCCGACGATCCTGGCCGCGCTCGGCTCCCCGATCGAGGACGTGTTTGCGAGCTTCGGCCGCGACCCGATCGCCGCGGCGTCGATCGCGCAGGTTCATGCCGCCACCCTTCGCGACGGAACCGAAGTCGTAGTCAAGATACGCCGGCCGGGGATCGCGGAACGAGTCGATGCCGACCTTCGGCTGCTCCGCCGCATCGCGCGGCTTGCCGCGAGGCACTCGCCGGAGATACGGCGCCTCAAACCTGACGACCTGCTCCGGTTTTTCGCGGAGAGTCTGTCGCAGGAAATGGACCTCAGTGCCGAAGCGGCAGCCTGCGAGAGCATCGGGGCCTTCCTGCAGCCGCTCGGCGTCCGCACGCCCGCCTTCTACTGGGATCAGGTCGGGCGCCGGATCAACGTGCAGGAGCGGCTCAACGGCGTGCCAGTCCGCGAGATTATCGACGGGGCGCAGGAGGGGGGCGTGGAGGTCGCCGGCCGCTACGCGGATGCCGTGCTGCGGATGATCATCTTCAACGGCCGGTTCCACGCGGACCCCCATCCCGGCAACGTCTTTGTCCTTGCCGATCGCTCGCTCGCGTTCATCGACTTCGGCGCGGTCGGCGTGCTCAGCCCCGCCCGGAGGAACGAGGTCGTCACGCTCATCCTTGCGATCGCAAGCGAGGATACGCGGTCGGTCACGGACGTGCTGCTGCAATGGTCCGGCGAAACCGATGTCGATCGTCAGGCGCTGGCCCGCGACCTCGACGCGCTCACTGGGCGATTCCGCGGGGCGGTACTCCAGCAGATCGAGCTAGCCGACATCTTCGGCCGTGTATTCGCGCTGCTGCGAACCTACCGGCTGGCGCTGCCGCCCGATCTCGCCCTGCTGCTGCGCACCCTGTTGATCGCCGAAGGGTTCGTGCGACGGCTCGATCCCGGCTTCGACATCGCCGCGCGCGCCGCGCCGATCGCGCGCGAACTTCTGCGCGAGCGGATCGGCCCGGCCGGACTCAAGCGGGGCGGACGGCGGCTGGCGACAAGCCTTGGCCGGCTGGCCGCGGTATCCCCCGATTTGGTGACCTTCGCGGAGCGTGTCGCACGGTCGGGCGCGCTGCCGATCGAGTTGCACAAACGCGCAGTCTCACCCCCGGCCTCGCTCCGGCGCGCCGATCCCAACGTCCTGTCTGCCGGAATGCTGGTCGCCGGCGCGATCCTTCAGCGTGACCATGATGTTGTCGGCACGATATTGATGGCGTCAGCGGTATTGCCCGCAAGCTGGGCCTGGTTCGCGAGCAGGCGGAGGCGCTGACCTGCCATCGCCCGATGTGACGGATTCACGGTTTCTGCCTTCCGTCTAGCGCGCGCTGAGACCGCCCCTCGAGCTTCATCTGTGAACGACGGAACAATCCAGGGGGAGGGGGTGTTCTCTATAAGTAAACCGGCTGGTGTATAAACCGCACCCTGGTTAGATCGAACGAGGGCCTTGCGTGTGGAACAGCCGGACTACGAACAACATCCACTTGCCGAGGACTGGGCTGATTTCGGCGCTGCATTGAGCAACCTGATGCCCATGCTGGCAAGCTATGCACGATCGCTAGCCAGAAATCCTGATGCTGCACAGGATCTTGTTCAGGAAACCGTGCTGAAGGCGTGGCGCAGCCGCGCATCATTTGAAGCCGGTACGAACATGAAGGCGTGGACCTTCCGTATTCTTCGCAATTCGTTTCTGTCGCATGTACGTCGTCGACGCACGGTACAAGTGGGCGAGACTGCCGAACTCAACGACGTTCCGGTGGCGTCAAACCAGGAGTCGGTCGTGACGTTGAGCGATGTTCGCCGCCTGTGGCCACGCCTGACGCCCGAGCAGCAGCGGTGCATTCAATTCGTTGGAATCGAGGGCTTGAGCTACGAAGAAGCGGCCACGATCGAGCAGGTTCCTGTCGGCACAATCAAGAGCCGCGTGGTAAGGGGGCGGCAGATGCTGCGCGCACTCATGGATCACGCGAGCCGCGATGAGGCTTCCGGATCAGAACCTCAGATCATTGCGGACGATGCGATCTGTCAGGCCGAGCCGCCATCTATCGACGAGGTGCACACGAGACAGATCGAACTGCTGCAAAGCTGGCGGACGAAGCGCGCGGCCGATCGCTGTCTGGCAGCCTGAAGCGGTCGGCTCGCTCGATCCCAATGCGTACCCCAATCTTGGCACATTGGCCGGAGATCGTCGTGGAGTTGGCAATATCGAGCAAACAGTGGCCAGGCGCCTTGACCCGCAGCATCGAGAGCATCTTTCAACGAGCAGGGATGACCCGATAGCGCAGGAAGGCACCTGCGGGTTCAGCTTGGTGTGCAAGCGCCATTTCCTCCAAACTACCAAAATACGCCTGTGAAGCTGCTCGCCGGAAACGAGCCGCAGAAACGCATCATTCTCGGAGAACCACCGCCGCTTGGTTGGTGTCATAACCGAATGGATGCGCCAGGAATATCCACGGACGCTGTCGCCATGGAGGCAGCAGCAAGCCCCTTCACTTTCCATTACGCCGCTAAACGGTCGATCGTGCGTAGGATCGATCGTAAATCGAAAGGCTTGGGAATGAACGCCGCCCGCGTCGGCAGCTCGGACGGGTGCACCTTCACGATGCCGGACACCACCACCAGCAATGTCGGGGGATAGCGGTCGCGGACATAGTGGCCGAGCTTCATGCCATCCATCGATCCGGGCATGGCAACGTCGGTTAGCACGATCCAGATCGTGGCGTTCGCTTCCAGCAGCGCATCGCCTGGTCGGCATTCTCGGCCTCGAAGCCGCGATCCTCGAAGAAGTCCACAAGGTCGTAGCGGATGAACGCCTCGTCCTCCATGATCAGGATGGCTCGCGCCCGCTCGGCTTGCTCGATGGTCATGCGCCGATCGCCTCGCCGGCACCTGCCAGCGGCGCTTCGATCCGGAACTCGGCGCTAGATACCGGGTAGCTCAACGTGGTATCGCCCCGGAAATAGCCACGTAGCGAGCGTTCGATCATGCGGGAGCCGAACCCCCGGCGGGTCGGCGCCGACACCGGCGGACCGCCCTGCTCCTGCCAGAGGAAGGAGAAGTGGGGGCCACCTTCCTCATCCCTCACTTGCCACTGGATCATCACCGTGCCCGTCTCGTTGCTCAACGCTCCATACTTGGTGGCGTTGGTCGCCAATTCATGCAGGGCCAAGGTCAACGCCAGAGCGGCTTGGGAGTTCAACCGGATGCGCGGGCCTTCCATCTTTATCCGGTCGCGTTGCCCGGCGACCGCCGTCAGGCCGGCATCCAGCACCTCGTGCAGCCCAGCCTCCTGCCATGACGATGCGGTCAGCACGTCGGTCGCACGCCCCAAGGAGGCGAGGCGGGAGCGAAGTCGGCCGATGCCTCCTCCGGCGAGGGCGCGTCGCGCATCGTCTGGCTGGCGATCGACTGCACCATTGTCAGGATGTTCTTGATGCGGTGCGCCAGCTCGCCATTGAGGAGCTGCTGCTGCTGGCGCACCTGCTCCAGGGCGGTGTGGTCGCGCGACACCGACAGGATGCGGGCGGTCTCCCCATCCAGCCCGGGAATGGGCGATACCGAGATGGACCAATGCTTGGCGGTGCCGAGGTAGGTATCGGCCGGCGCCTCGAAGTGCGTGGTTTCGCCCCGCTTGGCTGCCTCGATCGCCTCCTTCGCGTAGGCGGGTCCGCCTTCCTTGAGGAAGTTCGGTCAGGGGCATCCGGCGACGGCGTTGAAGTCGCTGACCTCCATCGTCTTCA
>Ga0209347_1005789_pt1 | contig 11462 bp, 7 predicted proteins | sample AutmiccommuBRH23_FD_187382 | JGI IMG/M metagenome (GOLD analysis project Ga0209347, IMG submission 187382) | Deep subsurface microbial communities from Mt. Terri, Switzerland - Autotrophic microbial communities BRH/23 (SPAdes) (version 2) | ecosystem: Environmental > Aquatic > Deep subsurface >...
GGCGACGATGGTGACGTTCTTTTTCTGCAAGCTCATCGTGACGATTTCGCCGGTGTAGTTGGTGTCGCCGGACTTTTTGAATGTGCCGATATTTGCCATGATTCAGTTCCTTGTGTTGGTCGAACCCCGCGCTCATTCGCGGCCTCGATGGCTGGTTTCAGGCAGGGGCTTGCCCTGCTGCACCCGCAGGGCCGCAACGCAGTGGAGGACGGTGCAGACCGGAGTTTCTTGGTTCCGCGAGGAATGGGCGCCGTCGGGGTCCCCATCGCGCAGCGATGGGGTGGCAAGGCCAGGGGAAGAAACTTCGGGCCAACCGTTGCAGCAAGGGGCAAGAGGCGCAGCCGTCCGCTGCCAACCAAAGCCATTGACGAGGCCGTGCGTGAGCGCGGTTCTGGCAATCGGACGCAAGGATATTTGGCAAATGTGGATGTGCGCGTTCAATGTCGCGGCGATTGACGCAATCCGCCAAACTGCCAGCATGGGCTTGCCGAACCTGAACGCACAGTCTGCCAGCGAGCGACGAAGATGCTCCGTCGCAGCGAAGATCGTGGCTGATGCCAATCGGAAAGCTAGCCTGCCACCACACCGTAGGCCGCGAACCATCCGGCCAGACTGACAACCGGCCATGCGCCGATCTGCCAGACTGTTCGCTGGCGGCGACGGGTATCACCTCATCTGCTCTGGTTGCTGCCTAACCGGACTGCGGCTGATAATGCAGCCAACCCCGACCGGCATTGCCGGTCGGGGCTTTGTGGCGTTCGGAATGAAATCAAGCGCGGGCGGCTCAAAGCCGCCCGCTCACTCGTCACGCGGCAAGCCGCTGCTCTTCCATGTCCTCAATCGCTTCGGCTTCGTCGGCATCTCCGCCCTCGACCGCCTCCGCCGCAACGGCGGCGGGGTCGGGGTCAAGCGGGACTTCCGGTTCCGCCAGCCACGCCGCACGGCTAGCGGCGGCAACCGTCGCCACGCCACCGCGCTGCGTGTAAGCCGATGGCGGGAACGCCATCCAGCGCGGCACCCATTGCTCGACCTTGATACGGTCATTGCTGCCGGTCAGATAGTCATTGATGACAGACTTGATCGTCTTGCCTTTCTCGGCGGCATGGGCCTGCGCCACGGTATCGCCACCAACCTCGCGCAACACTTCGGTCAACACCTCGCGGTCGCGGACAAGGCCATAAAAGGCATCATCGGCCACCCAATAGTCGGCCATCTTGACGCCAAGGTGAAGGCCGATGGTTTCGATAAGGCCGGTTCCGCTGGCCAGCGTCTCGGCCGTAACGACGCCCAGAACCTCCATGACAACCGCGTCTGGCAATTCCAGCAAGCGCAGGAACAGCCCGCTTGACCCATTCTTCGGTTCATGGCCCAAGGTCACACTCGGCTCGTCGGGGTCAAAGCCCAACACGCCAAGCACTGCGCGGCGGCGCTCGTCGAAACGGGCTTCGGCAACGCTGGTTTCGATGCTCTCGGTAGTCGCTTCGTTTCGGCTGCGCTGATCTTGAACCCTCACGCCCCATAGCGGCGAACCGCAAATGGCGTGGGCAACCATGACGCGCAGCGCCACGCCAGTATTGGCGGCTAGCGCCGACCGCACCGCCGCATGGCGGTGGAGGTCAACATAACTGGTCATGGCTGCGGTGATTTCGGGGCGAGTCGCTTTGGTCTGTCCTTCGGGCGCTTCGCCTTTGGCGATGCGCTTGGATTCCCGCTCGGTCAGATAGCCCTCGTGAAACGCCACCTCGCCATTATGGGCAATGGTCACATAGACCCGCCCGCCTTTGCGCTTCGGCGTGGCCGCGAACTCGTAGCGATGGAAGTATTGCCCATCTGGCAAAACGACAACATCGCTCCACCCGTCCGCAATATACGCCGCCTTGCGTTCCTCGATAGCCGCGCGCTGCGCGTCCTCGAACTCGCTCACCTCGCCGAAATAGCCGTCCTTCTCGAACAGGTCTTTGACGATGCGGCCCTGATAGGTTTCAAGGTCGAACAGCGCGACACTGGTTGATATGGACGCGCCGCCGAACAGCCACGCCTTCAACTGGTGGCCCTTGGGGATGGATGATTGCGGGTCGTCATACAGCGCCAGCCATGTTTTCTGCTGCGCTTTGGTCGCCAGCGTCAGATGGCGAACGCTGGTCGCGTCGATTTCTTCGGCACGGTAAAGCTGACGGATGCGCGGCACCAAATTGCCAAGCGCCAAGATGCGCTTGACGGTCAATTCTGGCATCCCGAACGTCATGGAAATTTCGTCGGGCGTCCGGCCTTCCTTGACCAACCGCGTAAAAGATTCCCACTGCGTCACCTCGTCGGGCGCAAGCCGCGCAAGGTTCTCGATCAATGAGGCTTCGAGGGCGGCGGCATCGTCGCCCGCCTCCATGATGGCGCAGGGCAATGGCTCGGCAACGCCGCTCTCGTTTGCCACGGTCTGCGCGGCGAGAAAGCGGCGGCTTCCTGCCACAATCTCGAATGTGGTGTCGCTGCCATTGGGCCGCACCAACAGCGGCATGATGATGCCGCGCGCGCGGATAGAGGGCAGAATGCCGCTAATGTCTGGCCGCTTCTTGCCGCTTCGCATATTGGCGGGAGAGATTGAAAGCCGGTCAAGGGCGATATGGTCAAGTTTCATGTCACTTACTCCGTTGGGTGGCCCCATCCTCGGGGCATCTTGGGGGGCGGTGAGGATGGGGCCGGTTGTCCACGCGAGAGGCTCCCGCGCGGGTTCTGCCGCAACCTTGGGGTCAAGGTGGCGGAAGCTCTGAAAGTTCGCTGGGGCGGGCGACGGCTGCGGCCTCAAGCCGCGCCTCGTCCTCGGTGATGCTGCCCGCGACGCGGGCGGCATCGGCATAAATGGTCAACGGGAAGCGCCCTTCAAAACACAGGTCGCGCTCGATGGTGAGGCCGAACGGCAACGACACCGCCGCAATCTCGGCAAGGCTGGCCGAACCCATTTCGGGGCAACCGAAACCAAGGTCGCAAAGCCCGAACAAACTATCGCCGTCCTCGTCCAGTTCGGAAAACAGCCAAGTGGCCGCGCCAACTGGCGAGAAAAATTTCACGACTGGCACATGATCGCCACGGCTCAAGCCGTTGGCGATCAACCGTGCGCGAAGGTCTTGGGTAAGCAAAAGCATGGGGATTCCTCCGTTAAAACATCTCGATCTGATTGCGGGCGTTGGTGTCGAACAGGCCGTGATCGGCGGCGCGCTGCGCCTTGCGCGGCTCCAGCGGCGCATTGGCGCGCATGGCGAGGCGGTCGCGGGGCGTGATCGGCGCAACGCCGTAAACAAGCGTCTGCTCACCGATGGGCGTCTGCTCGGACGCCAGCCTGTCGAACGGGGGAAGCGCGGCGCTCATGCCGCGCGCGCCAAGGTGGATTCGCTCTCCCGAACGAACGCCAATAGAAAATCCGCTGCCTTGCTGGCTTGCGATGCCGCCTTGAAAATGGCGCGATTGTCGGCGCGCAACACATTAAGCCAAGAGCCGAGATAATCGGCATGGCGGACGGTGGGGACGATACCAAGCGCCGCGCAGAGATAGGCCGAGGCCAGTTCGGCGCACAATTCCTCGCGGGCGTAGAGCGCGGAACCGAACCGTCCCGACTGGTCACGCGCCAGCCGCGCCTTGCTTCCCGTCCAGTGGCCGAGTTCGTGCAACGCCGTCCGGTAAAAGTCGATCTGGTGAGCAAAGGCCGGTTGCGGCGGAACCTGCACATAGTCGCCGCCCACATCATAGAAGGCGCGCGCACCGCCGATGCGGAAATCCGCACCCGTCGCGGTAATCAACGCTTCCGCGCTTTCATGCTGTTCGCGGGCCGGTAACGGCGTGGCGTCGGCTGACAGCCGCTCGGGCAGTCCGTCACACTGCGCCGCATTGAACACGACAAAGCGTTTCAGAAAAGGAATTGAACGCGGTTCGCCTTCCGGCGCGTCTCCGCCCTCGCGCCCGTCTTCGGGCGTGAAGCGGTCGGCATAGAAAATCGTATGCCCGCGCTCACCCTTGCGAACGCATCCGCCAGCGGCCAGCGCCTGCCGAAAGGTCAACCAATCCTGCGACGGGTAGCAGCCCTCAATGACCGCACCCCACAGAATGAGAACATTGACGCCCGAATAGGGACGCCCCGAAACCGCGTTACGGGGCAATCCCGGCACTGCCGCCGCCGAACTCCACGGCTGCGTCCAAGGAAAACAACCCGCCTCAAGCTGGTCGATAATCTTCGTCGTTACCTCATCATAAAGCGAAACGCGCGGTGCATCGCTCCCGCGCGCGGCGCGCAGCGCCGCTTTGCCCTTGCCACCAAAACCACGTTTCCGATTGCCAACCGCCATCACAGCCTCCTCGCCTCAAAAACCACACGACCCCGGAGAGGGGGGTGGGCGGCAAAGAGCGACCAAGAGGCCCGGCGCGATCAGGCGCACCTGTAAGGCTGTAACAGAGTGAAAGACCCGCTTGCGGGTTGCGCCTGAGCGCGGCGGGCCTAGCCGGAAGCGCCGCCCATCCCCCTCTTCGGGGACGGCAACAAAAACGCCGGCGCACACGCGCCGTCCAAAATCAGTCGAATATCATTGAAAGAATATTGACGCGCAGCGGCCGAACAAGAACGGCACCCTTGCACGGCGCGACGCCAGCCGGACGTCCTGCGCGCGGGCCTGTGGGCCAGCGGGCGTCCGGCCAGGAGAGAGGCAAGAGCGCCTGCGGGTCAGCACACAGACTCCGCACCCTCAAGGAGCGCGCAGCGCGGGAAAGCGTGCGACTTTAGGAAATCCCGCTCATTTTTGGAACGCTCCCGATCGTCACCCGAAGGGCCAAGACTACAGGCTTGGTGCGCGCAGCGCATAGAGCGGGTTGCCCGCAGGGTAGCATACACCGGCAACAGATTAGAAATTTCAGCATGAATGCATCAAACTAGGAATGTTAACTTTCAAATGCATCGGGTTTCACTTACCCAGTTGTTGCGATTAATTTTATATTTGCAACGGGGGGATTCGATCCAATGCGCTGGTTGGCCATGCCATTCCTTCGCTATGCCGATTTTAAGGGGCGTTCAGGTCGGACAGAATTCTGGACGTTCTTCGGGCTGAGTGTTGCAGCGCTTCTTCTGACCGTGGTTGCAACGGGATTGTCGACAGATACAACAAGCGTGCCGCAGCCAAAAGCGCCTAGGGCCAATGCATCGCCCGCCGGGGCGATTGGCTATATGCTCTGGTGGCTGGCTTCAATCGTACCTTGGCTTGCGGTCCAGGTCCGCAGATTTCATGACCAAGGACGATCCGGCTGGCTATGTCTCATCGGTGTCGGTGGATATGTCGCGGTCGGGTTTGGGGCGATGCCACTAGCGGGAATCATGTTCCTTGCCGCAATGGCCTTGATGGCGCTTCCTGGAGAGGAAACGGAAAACCGCTTTGGGCCGCCAGTCAACGCGGGTGATGATTGGGAGACCACTCCCATTGCGCTAGACCCATCGCCCAACGATGCACGAGTCTATGGCGTTGAATTGGCTGCGCCATCCTTCGGCGCCACCTTGGCTTCCCTTGAACCACATTCGGAAGCCTTCGAGCCACAACGAGAAAAGCCAGATGCAGAGCCATTTCTTACCCCCAAGGCAATTTCGGTGAGTGGTCAAGATTCAGCGTCAAGTGCGCCCGTTTCACCCGGATCAATAGATTCCGAACACCACACAAGTTCATCTGAGCTTTCAAACCTACCTGACGACGTATTCCTCGTCGAAGATGGGCAATATTCGTGTCGCGGCTATGTGTTCAATTCACTGGGAGCAGCGGTTAGCTATTCACGACGTCAATCTACTCCCATGCCTGCTCTGAGAAATGCAAACTCCACCGAATTAGATGATAATCGACCTCGGCGCGACGCACTGGACCAAGCCCATGCGCGGCAAGATGCTGCCTCCCATCAATTTAGACCGAGTTCAACTCAAGCCGCACCGCCGTCCTCAAGTGGGCTGGGGAATGATGAACGCGGCGAAGATGCTGGTTCAGGCGATGCATTGCTGACTTACCTGCCTGCCGATGTGAAGCCTGCTGGCAATGGCAGGTTTAGCTGTGGCGGCTACACTTTCAATTCACTCGAACAGGCACTCAGCTTTGCAAAGCGACGCAATGACCGTGTCGGACATTCGGAGCGATCCGTTTCGCCATTCTCCTTCGTTCCGGCTCCCAAGCCTCCGCAGCCATCACCTCCGAAAGAGGAGCGGTCGGGCTTCTTTGGCCTTGGCTCGTCTACAAAGAAGCAGACTGTCGCAGAACACTGGGTTGCGGTCCCCACGAATATGTCGGCAGGCGGCGTCCAGTTTGAGGGCTACCTTATCTATTACGGCACGCGCCCGCGTAGCCAGCAATACGAACGCCACCGTTCGTTGATTGACCCCAATCTCGACGTGTCCAATGGCCGCGATCCGCAAGGCTCCACTTTCTCCTACTGGCCAAACTACAGCGAGCTAAGGCCGGAAGCGCGACGCTCCTATCTCGAATGGTTGTCCGCTGGACGCTGCGATCCGAGCACTCCCATCGGCTATGTGTTCATATATTTCTACGGCCTCGAACGCCGGTTAGTGAAGGATCGTTCGGAGGCTGATGCGCCCGCGATCATAAGTGAGTTGCGTCGGCTGCTGGCGATTTATGGCGATAATCACTCCTTCAAAAACTATTGCTCGGCGCTGCTGGACATGGGCGAGTTGCTGTTCAGGAATGTTGAAGAAACACCAACACCGACACTGGACAACCGATATAGCTGGGAGCTGCCGATCCGATTGCGCGTATATCTCGGCAAGAAGGTTGCGGCTGGACAGGTTCTCGATTCAAACGACGCCCTTTGCTGGACGTTGGGCCATCCGATGCTTTATCCGCGCACTCCCGTTACTCGTTGCTTCAATGAATTCTGTGAGCTTTGGAAAGTTCGTTTCAGCGAACAATTCCCGAAAGGGCTGTCCGTCCGTGAACCGAAGGCTCGGCTTAACTTCCAATATCGTTCGGCAAGCTCGGAGTTCAACGCGACGGTGACCGTGGACGACTTGCCTGATGTCGGTGCAATCAGCGGCCCGATTTCCAAATTTGAATCGCTATTGGGTTCTTGCAGTGATGAGCTTGATCCGCTGAGCCGGTTCCTCGGTCGCAATCCAGAGGAAAAAGACTCAGCGATTGCCGGTGCGCTTTTGCCTGAACCGCTTCGGGAAAATGGCGGGCAATCAATTTTTGGTCAGTTTTCGCAGTTCCTCAGTAACGCCTCCAAGCAGACTGGCTTTGCGGAAGTTAGAATTCCTGAAATCATGGCAAAGCTCGGCTTTCCCGATGCCGGAAAAGCCGATGAGAGAGTCAGCTTGCATTTGAAGCGGCTTCCCGAGTTGTTCGACGCCGCCGGTTTCGGCTTTGAACCTGACAAGCGGTACGGCCCAGCCCCGAGCATTTCCGACGATCTGAAACTATGCGTCTTCCCGGCTGACCGAGGCGGGGTCGTCAATGCTAACAGACCCGAATATCAGGCGGCAAGGACTATGGCAGAGATTGCGGCACTTGCGGCTCGCGCTGATGACCTAGTTGTAGATGCGGAAATTGAGTCGATTACATCCGACCTCGTTTCCTTTCCGGCCATTTCTGACTTGGACCGCTCGCGCCTGCGCGCTCATGCGTTGGCTTTACTAGCGAATCCTTCCAAGCTGAAAGCTGCGACGAAGCGGTTGTGCGAGTTGCCCGGAGAGCAGCGGCAAGCTGCATTGACCTCTGCTGTTCGCGCGGTTCTGGCTGATCAGCGCATAACCCCCAGCGAAGTACGCTTTCTTGAAGGGCTTTATAAGGCGTTGGGGCTTCCCCAAGACGAAATTTATTCCAGGCTGCATAGCGGAGAAGTAGGTGTCAAACCTACAGGCAAGTCGGCCTTGCGTTCCTCGCAGGGATTTGACCGCCAAGCCGCCGGTGCGGAAATTGACCACGAAAAGCTGGCACGGCTCAAAGAGGAAACCTCGGCAGTCTCATCAATGCTCGCGTCGATCTTCAGGGAAGACGAAGCTCCCGCAAAGACTGCCGACAAAAAACCAGCCGCCGAAGCAGAATTCGCTGGACTGGACTCTGCGCATTCGAGCCTGCTGGTTCGGCTGATAGAGGCACCCATGGAGAGCGACGCTTTCGAGGCCATTTGCCGCGATCACAAGTTGTTGCCGAGCGGGGCAATCGAGACCATCAACGATTGGGCATTCGATGCCCTTGATGACTATGCTGTCGAGGAGGGCGAATTGATCTGCATCCAAGAACACCTGATTGAACCGATCAAAGCGATAAGAAAAGCGATATGAATGTAACGAACCCCATCAAGCCGCGCGAGCGTGATACCGTTATTCAAGCTCTTGTCGCTGGCGTCGTGCCGCGCGTCGGTCTGCATCACATTCAGGTGGGGCGTGCTGCAGAAGTCGGGGCGCTTGTTAAGGACATAGATCGCATTGCAGACGGCGGATCGTCCTGCCGTTTTATCATCGGCGAGTATGGTGCGGGGAAAACATTCTTTTTGAGCTTAATGCGGCTAATTGCCTTGGAACGGCGCTGCGTCACCATACATGCTGACTTGGCACCTGACCGAAGGATACACGCGACCGGGGGGCAGGCTCGCGGCCTTTATGCGGAAGCAGTGCGAAATATGGCGACGCGAACCAAGCAGGAAGGCGGCGCGCTTCCTAGCGTTGTCGAGCGTTTCATCACCGAGTGCGTGAAGGAAGCGAGCGAACAAGGGCTGGGCGTTGAGGCCGTAATTGATAAGCGGCTGTCTGTTTTGCAAGAGCTGGTTGGCGGACATGATTTCGCTACCGTACTGAAAGCCTATTGGCAAGCAAGCGAGGACGGCAACGAGGCATTGAAGGCTTCGGCGCTGCGCTGGCTGCGCGCGGAATTCAGCACCAAGACCGAGGCCAGACAAGCACTGGGCGTTCGCAACATCATTGACGATGCCGATGTATATGACAGTCTGAAATTGCTAGCGCAGTTCGTCCGGCTGGCGGGCTATTCGGGGCTTGTGATCGTCTTTGATGAAATGGTGAACCTCTACAAGCTGCAAAGCGCACAGGCTCGAAACCAGAATTATGAACAAATCCTGCGGGTCGTGAACGACATGCTCCAGGGAAACTCCGAAGGTGTCGGCTTCATCTTTGGCGGGACTCCGGAATTTCTCATGGACAGCCGACGCGGCCTCTACAGCTATGAGGCGCTGCAATCGCGGCTCTCGGAGAACCAATTTTCGGGACAAGGGTTGATCGATATGTCCGGGCCGGTGATCCGGCTTCAATCTCTGTCGCCTGAGGAATTGCTGATCTTGTTGGTGAACATTCGTTCAGTGTTCGCGCTGGGTGACCCGGCGCGCCATTTGGTGCCTGACGAAGCACTCGCGGCATTTATGGCGCATTGTAACCAGCGTATCGGCGAAGCGTATTTCAGGACGCCGCGCAACACGATCAAGGCGTTCGTCCAGCTCCTTTCGATTTTGGAACAGAATCCATCGGCCCAATGGTCTGAAATTATCGGGTCCGTTTCCGTGGACGAGGACGAGCCGGAAATCGAAAAAGGCGGCGATGCGGACGACGATGAACTCGCCTCGCTCACCCTCTAAGCCTGACGACGCATATTCGCTTTTGCATCCGGTCGTCCAACGGTGGGTCCGGGATCAAGGATGGTCGCAACTGCGCGAAGTACAGGAAAAGGCCATACTGCATCTGTCACACAGCCACCGCGACCTTTTGATTTCCGCAACGACGGCAGCTGGAAAGACTGAGGCAGCGTTTCTTCCTCTCTTGGGAAAGACGGCCGCACGGCGTGAGGCGGGCGTGTCGATACTCTATGTCGCCCCGCTCAAGGCCCTTATTAATGACCAGTTCAAGCGGTTGGAGGCGTTATGCGAGAAACTGGAAACCCCAGTTGTCCGCTGGCACGGCGATGCGCCGCAAGGGCCAAAAACCGCCTTGCTGAAAAAGCCATCGGGCATTGTGTTGATAACGCCTGAGTCAATAGAAGCGATGCTTGTCCGTCGGCCAGCTTCCGCCCAGGCTCTTTTTGGGAATCTCGACGCCGTGATTGTGGATGAACTCCACGCATTTTTGCAGGGTCCGCGCGGGCTACACCTGTCCAGCTTGCTACACCGTATTGAGCAGCTCAACGACCGACGGCCTCAGCGCGTGGGTTTATCGGCCACGATGGGCGATCTCGAATATGCTGCAAAATGGCTGAGTAGCACAGCTGAAGCGAATGCAGAAATCTTGGCTGTGGAGGGGAAGGGTCCGCCACTCAAATTGCAGGTTCGGGCCTATATTGATCCTCCTAAGGACGATGGCGACGAATCGGACCTAGGGGATGAAAACCCCGAAGACGCTTTGAGCCAGATTGCCGATCATGCCTTCGGCGTGTTGCGTGGCGACAACAACCTGATGTTTGCTGGTTCGCGGAAGAACGTCGAAGCACTGGCCGACCGGCTGCGCCAACGCTCAGAGCGCGAGCGGCTTCCCAACGAATTTTTTCCGCATCACGGCAGCCTTTCACGCGAGTTGCGCGAAGAACTGGAAATCCGGCTCAAAGACAACCGGCTTCCAACAACGGCCATTGCCACGACTACGCTTGAACTGGGTATTGATATTGGTTCCGTGCGCTCGGTCGCCCAATATGGGCCACCGCGCTCGCTGTCGTCGCTCAAACAGCGCCTCGGGCGCAGTGGCCGACGAGAAGGCACCAGCGCGATTTTCCGCAACTATGTGCGCGAACGCTACCTTGCCGACGATAGCGATCCGCTGGACACGTTGCGCCTATCAACGATTCAGGCCGTGGCCGCCATTCGACTATTGCTGGATCGATTTGTTGAACCTCCGGCACCCGATGCGTCGGTCTTTTCCGTGGCGGTTCATCAAGTCCTGTCGTTGATTGCGGGGTCGGGTGGCGCGAAGGCGCAGACGCTCTATCGAGGGCTTTGCTGCCCCGGACCTTTTGCCCAAGTATCGCCAAGCGATTTTGCATCACTGCTGAAAGGGATGGCAAGCGGCGAAGAGCCGCTTTTGGAACAGGCACCCGATGGCACAATCATGCTCGGCCCTATGGGTGAACGGATCACCGCAAGCCGCGAGTTCTATGCCAATTTTCAGTCGAACGAAGAATGGAGAGTCGCCAATCAAGGGCGCACCCTTGGGACGATCCCTCTCATCAACGCCTTTGGCGTTGGGAGCATCATCGGCTTTGCAGGTCGTCGGTGGCGAGTTACCGCCGTCGATGATCGGGCGAAAGTTGTCGAAGTTATCGCTCATCCTGCGGGGCGCATACCCAAATTTGATCGCATTTCTGGCGAACCTGTCCACGACCGGCTCGCTCAGGAAATGCTGCGTGTTTTTGCCGCCGATGATGTTCCCGAGTATCTGGATGCCACCGCTCAACAATGCCTTATGGAAGGCCGCATCGCGTTTCGCCGATTGGAGCTTGGGAGCAACG
>Ga0209347_1005790_pt1 | contig 11457 bp, 13 predicted proteins | sample AutmiccommuBRH23_FD_187382 | JGI IMG/M metagenome (GOLD analysis project Ga0209347, IMG submission 187382) | Deep subsurface microbial communities from Mt. Terri, Switzerland - Autotrophic microbial communities BRH/23 (SPAdes) (version 2) | ecosystem: Environmental > Aquatic > Deep subsurface >...
GGAACTTTTTGTGCATTGGAAAATGGGGATTCTCCCTGGGGCTGGATGATGGGAGCCGGATGAGCTGAGAGGTTCACGTCCGGTTCTGAGAGGGCCTGGGGGTGAAAGTCCCCCGGGCTACTTACCTGGTGATCACCGTAAGCGGACACTCCAGCAAACGAGGGTGGGCTGAGCTGGCATTGCAGCGACTGCAGGAACAACTGGAGCCCTTGGGGGTGGAGCTGAATCTGGAGAAAACCCGGATGGTCAACGTCCTAAAAGGCGAATCCTTCGCCTTTCTGGGATTTGATTTGAGGCGAGTACAGAACCGAAACAGAACCGGATACTTCATCCTCATGACACCGAAAAAGAAAGCCCGTCTAGCGGTCAAAGCGCGAATCCGTGAATCAATACAAAACGGGGGAGCGAAATCGGCAAAGGACATCGTGAAACATGTCAATGCCATATTGAACGGATGGGTGAACTACTTCCGGGTCGGGAATTCCAGCCGCGCATTCAGTGAAGTGCGTGACTATACGGAGATGAAAATCCGAACCTTGCTGACAAGAAGGAAACGGAGGCAAAAGCGTAGCATCGGATGGCAGAGATGGAGTAACGAGTATCTCTATGGCGTACTGGGGCTTTACTGGGACTGGAAAGTCCATCCCCTCAAAAGCGTAGAGGGATACCGGTGAAAGTGTTCGCACCTTCGATAGGTCTCATAACCCTTTTGACGAAGTTTACGGGGTGAGCTGCTTGAGGGAAAACCTCATGAGCAGTTCTTATGGGGAGGGGCTGGAAACGGGTCGCCAAACGACACCGCGCCAGTCCTTTACCCGACAACTGTTTTTTAAGTGGGTAAAGCAGCATCTGAGAGTGAAAAAATTCTATGGCCAAAGTGCCAATGCTGTATACGGCCAGATTTGGCTGGCACTTATCACATATTGCCTGTTGCTGTTGACCCAGATAAACCTAAAGACAAAAAACTCTTTGCTGGATATCCAGAGACTGTTAAAAGAAAACCTGTTCAAGCCCTATAGCGTCTTTCTTGCGATTTTACGAAGGCAATCCACCAAGACATCCCGGGGCAGGCAAAAAAATGATTATAATCGGCAATTTGAACAGTTGTTAAAGCAAGTTGAGACCGGGGCCAGCAACTTTCTGGACACCTATGATGTAGAAATGAACTGTTTGTAGTAATACTCCAAACATCAAACTGTTAAAATGTGGATACAGGGTTACCTTTTAACTATCCACTATTTTCAACACAACCAGGGAAAATTACATGGTTGTATACACCATTAATTACTTATATTTACACGCAAAACCTTGCTATATTTCTACTTGCAAATGAAGTTTAAATTTTATGCAACATTACTGTACTAAAATATACCGACATATATGATGAGAATTTTATTATTGCCTTTAACTCTCTATGCGATTTTTTTAATGACTTTTTTAACAATTAGGAAAAATGGTGAGTGATACTAAGGAGTAGGATATGTTGGCAGATAAAGACCCAGTTATTATAGATTTGAATAAATATTTCAAGACTATAACTGGTTTTCTTTCTTTGTGCAAAAACATAAATTATGAAACAAGTGGATTAAGTAAAGAGGCATTCAGAACAATTGGACAGTTAAATGGATTTTCTGCTATGCTAATGGAGAGTTCAATTAATTTAATACAAGCTGGTTGTGTTTGGGAAAATGAAATAATACTGAGATCAATACTGGAAGCTACAATTCGATTGATATATATTTGTATTGATAAAAATGAAATAGAAGATAAGGTATATGAGTTTAATCATATATTATCAAATGTTTTTCAAACAAAACGTGAAAAGCGAATTGAAAATTTTTTAGTGACAATAGATGTTGATGATGAAGTTCTCAAGAAATCATTTGAAAGAGTTTTAGAGAACCACGATGGCGAAAATAATGGGCGAATGAACAGAAAAACAAGACTGGAAGTTGAAAGAAGATGGGCGTTCAATGTTTTGACTGCTAAAATAGATTCATATCATCTTAATTATATGAATAAACTATCCGCATTTGCTTACTCATATGGTATGGCCAGTCACATTGCTCATGTTGATGCAGATGGGATAGGTATGATATGGGAGCGAGATGAGCGAAGTGAAGAAGAAAAATATGCTATTACATGCGGGCATATCGCACGGCAATTAAGTGATATATTCTGGTTATCTGTTGCAAGAACATTTATATTATTTAAATTGTACAAAATAGAAGAGAATATATTAAAGGATTATATATCAAGCAGTGGCAATATGTTACAGGGGATTGAGAGTCTAAAAAAAATATGGAACGAATATTATATAAAGCATTATGGGATGGATGAAAAGTCGGATATGGAGTTATAAAGTATATGGCACTCATAATTTGAAAACAGCATCCCCCTTTTTGTCTATAAAAGGAAACAGATTATATTTTTATATGGTTGACTAGTATACAACATTATTTTTGTATCGAAAAGCCAATTTTTCAATGATGTGTATTAGTATACAACTATATTTTTATTCTTCAGTAAAATGAGTCTGGAAGATTCGATTCTCCCAGGCTTTATAGTATACAACTTTATTTTCAAAATACAACAATAGCTGAAAGAATAAACCACCCGTTTCTGGATTACTATGCGGGTGGTTTTTTTAAAATTAATGTCGGCAAATTATGGATAAATATTATCAACAGAGGCTTGATATGATAATATTATCAGTAATATGATAATGTTCCTTGAAGGAGGTCACCTGAACTGCATTCTTTATTAAGACTTGATAACATACCAATGCGACTGATTACTTTCATGGTAAAAATTTATGAATTCAAGGGTAGGCAAGATCTTTATAAAAAGCAATCTCCGGAAATCCTCGAAAAAATGCAGGAGGTTGCAAGAATACAAAGCGCTGAGTCGTCTAACCGGATTGAAGGTATTGAAGTATCGAATAAAAAGTTAAAAGAAATCATGGATCAGAAAAATACTCCCCAGGACCGGAGTGAGGCCGAAATATCGGGCTATAGAGATGTGCTGTCAACCATACACGCATCTGCCCGGCATATACCCATCAAGCCGCAAACTATTTTGCAGCTCCACCGGGATATGTATAAATATCTTCCCCAGCCGGGCGGGATTTGGAAGTCTACCGACAATTCCATCGAGGAAATACTGCCGGATGGTTCAATACGAGTGAGGTTTCAGCCGGTAAAACCTTATTTGGTTCCACATGCAGTGGAAGATCTATGTTTAAAATTTAATAACTATCGGTCCAAGGAAGAAGCTGACGATTTTCTTTTGATTTTTTGCTTTATATTAGATTTTCTATGTATTCACCCCTTCCCGGACGGCAATGGCCGAATGTCGAGATTACTGACATTATTGCTCCTTTACCAGGCTGGCTTTGAGGTGGGCAGGTTTATATCCCCGGAGCGTATAATTGAGCAAAGCAAAGAGACCTATTATGAAGCACTCTATCAGTCGTCCCAAGGATGGCATGAAGGCAAGCACGATCCCATACCCTGGCTTGAATATTCAATGGGAGTGATCCTGGCAGCCTATAAAGAATTTGAGGAGCGTGTGAACATTACAGAAAACCAAAGAGGAACCAAGACAGCAATAATTAAAGATATAATTATGCGTTCCATGGGTGACTTTACGATACAAGACATAGAGCAGGCCTGTCCCACTGTAAGCAGGCCAACAATTTACCGGGCCCTGGAGGCACTGAAGAATGAGGGTTTGGTTGATTGTATTGTAAGTGGACGACATGCGAGGTGGAAAAAGAATGATGTTTGACATGCTTCCGAACTTCATTTACATCAGAGTTCGTTAGGATGTTGTCTATATGTTGCAGAGGCATATTTTATATGATTAGACACCAATTAGTTCCAATGCACGCTCAGCATTCAAGAATTCTGCCTATAATTATTTTCAGGGGGGAGATTTATGATTCGCAAATGTGAAGAGAAGGATTTTGAAACTGTTTATTCCATTATTAATGATGCCGCTGCAGCATACCGGGGGGTTATCCCGGAGGATCGCTGGAAAGAACCCTATATGACAAAAGAGGAACTCAGAAATGGAATGAGCCAGGGTATTGTATTTTGGGGATATGAAGATAATAACCAGCTGGTTGGTGTTATGGGAATTCAAAATCTCCTGGAGGTAACACTTATAAGGCATGCCTATGTTCGAACGGTTATGCGGAATATGGGGATAGGCGGGCAGTTATTGTCTTTTCTCCGTAAACAAACCACCCGCCCTATCTTAATTGGCACTTGGGCCAGTGCTGCTTGGGCCGTCCGCTTCTATCAAAAAAACGGCTTTATCCTGGTTTCGCCGTCAGAGAAGGACCGGCTGCTTAAAAAATACTGGTCTGTGCCTGAACGCCAGATAGAGACTTCAGTAGTCCTGGCCGAATCCAGGAGGGCACCCGCTGAGTGGTTTTGATTCTTCCGGTACCGCTTAGACCCTAAAGCCTTATTGGCCCTGGTTCCTCCAAGCGACAACATACGTCTGGGGGGAGTGATTTGAAGCCGTTGCGTAATTTACCGGAGGCTGCTTATTGAGAAGTTAGGATGGGTGAAAAGTTATAGTTTGAAAAAATACTAAAGCAGCCCTCTTCGTAAGATATCGAGGCCTGTCCCTTAATTTGTTAACTTATTGCTTGTTGAGTGAATAACCGTGCTCCCATGCGGATTTTGCATATACTGTCTTAAATAGCACCCGGGTACTCCACTCGAGTTCGCCTGACCAAAGAAAAAACACCTCCTGCCATATTCTAACAGAAAGTGTTTGTTCCATCAACAATAAGTTAATAAGTTAAGGGACAGGCCTCGAAGCACACGGTAGGACGGAAACACTTTAGTCTTTGGGGAGTTCCTCTGCGAAAAGAATGGACAGATAATTCCGCACGCCATTCAAAACACGATAAACCGAAACGAATTCTCCCTCAACCTTATAAAATATGAGATAAACGCCGCATACAAGGAAGCGGTAATCCGTTTTTATATTGATCTTAGCACTTAGAGAGGCTCCCATTTCAGGGAAATCAGCAAGCTTTTCCATCTTGGAATAAATGGCGTCTCCCATCTTCGTGGCTGCCCCAGGATTGTCCTCGGCAATGTAGGCTTTTATTTCCTGCACATCGGAAATCGCCACAGGGTTGATTCTGATTCTGAATTTCACGTTCAGACCTCCAATGCTTTCTTGAGGTCATCAAGTGATTTCCATTCCCCTCCTGTTTTAATCGCATCCTCTGCCTCGGAGAGCTTTGACAAAAGCTTGATCACGGCCTGCTGTTTTTCGTATTCCTGCATATCCAAAAGAACATAGCGGCCTCTGCCGTTTTTGGTCAAAAACACAGGCTCCCCAACTTGGCAGGAGCGGAGAACATCGTTATAGTTTCTCAAATCTGAAACCGGCTTAATATTCGGCATCCTTAACACCCCCATGACTTGCCGTTATTATTATACCCTAAAACTTCGTAAAATAAAACATCAAATATTACAGCAAACCATAGGAGAGACATCGAGATATCGGGGCCTGTCCCTTAACTTGTTAACTTATTGCTTGTTGATCGTCTTGTTAATATACTTGAACACAGCCACAGAAGAGACTACAATGTGGCAGGCTATTTCTTTTAGTGAATAACCGTGCTCCCATGCGGATTTTGCATATACTGTCTTAAATAGCACCCTGGTGCTCCACTCGAGTTCGCCTGACCAAAGAAAGAACACCTCCTGCCATATTCTAACAGAAAGTGTTTGTTCCATCAACAATAAGTTAATAACTCAACTTTCGCATGTGTATATTGGGTGCTGTCAATTGGTATGATTGGCTTTAAGACACATGTATTAGCCTATCAGGGTCACTTTGTGGCCGGTGGATGTGTTTGCATCAGGCTACTTTCCCTACGGTTATAACTGGCTCTATGCTTGTCGCCTAACGGCCGCCGACCGCCCTAAACGCCGCGTCCATGCGTCGATTAGGACTGCCGGATGCGTCCTGCATCCGGCCCGGCGGTCCGTACGGCTCTGTCGCTAAGAGCCAGATAATAACCTTCGGAACATCCGCCCCGCTGCAAAAACATCCCCCTCGTGCCTTGTCAACTCTGGGGGTCGCTGGGATTTTCCAGGTGCGAAAGTTGAGTTAATAAGTTAAATAAAATTGATATAATAGTTAATGAGATTAAAAGCTGGCTTGGTGATGGTTACAGGATAATTAAAAATAAAAGTGATGATATGGCAATAATATCAAAGGGTGGCATAAAAAGGATAGGGTTTGACATCAATAATCCATCGCCACATAATAACCCACATGGTCATATAGAAGAACTTATTAATGGGAAATGGGTAAAATCAGGACCAATATATCCAAAGGATGTACCATATAACTGAAAGGAATGTTGAATAATGAGGATACTTAACCAAGATAATGACAAAGCAATAAAGAATGTATTAATCCTTTTGACACAAGAAGAAGCTGCTGAATTGAAAGATGATTTGGAGCGGATGCTTCAAGGTAATATTTTCCATGAGCATACTCATATAAATGACATGGGGATTGAACATGAATTAACAGTTGCAATTTATGATTCTCTAAAAATAGAATGCCTTAATGAGAGGATAAAAAAATTAGTCTTGGAAGATGGGTAAATATTTTATGTCTACTTAATTGCTATGTGATAGGGGACGGCAGACTGTGTGAAAAGTCTTTTCCAACAAGCGAAAGTGGTTAATATTTTGGAATCACATGCTGTTTATTGGCGTTATATGAGGTAAAGATGTGCTTCATGGGATTTATCTATCCTAAAGGTTGGTAAAGCTGCTCGAATTTAAGTAAATTTTGGAAAGCTTGGTACATTAGTGAAAAACCTGGCATAAAAGTAAACTGGAATACATTTGCTGAACATGTTTTTAAAAAATGGCTCAGTGAGGTTAACCAACTGGCAAAAATCTATCGCCCAAATTAACCTATCAAGTTATTCAGATGAATTGAGTGTAGTTAACGAGTTACTTATAATTAAAGGAGATTATTGTGAACCGGATAAAGAGCGTGCAAAGGAAACACTGCAGAATCTAATAGAAGAAGAAAGAACAGTAGACTCTGACAGAGCCTTGAATGCGGTTTCTGGCGGGGTTGGATTGGTTTATAAAGGCATTAACACTGAGAAGTTAATGGTAAAGGAGATTTTAAAACGAAAGAAGGGAAGTATAAAAAATGCACCTCTTGAAAAGGGTTCACCAAGTTGGGATGATATCCAAAATATGACAATGGAACAGATAGATGAATATGCCCGAAAAAGTGTACCAGGGTTTAAAACAATTAGAAAACTTCTTAACGACAAAAGATTTGATAAGTAGGTGGTGAATATATGAATAGTTTAAATGAGTTAATGCGATTATTAAATAAACTAGAGGAAAAAAGGATATATTATCGAATTAACAAAATAAGAAGTGAAAGTATTATGATTGAAGTTGTAATTCCAGGTCAAAGGTGGGAAATTGAATTTATGGAGAATGGGACTATTGAAATAGAAAAGTTCATTAGTGATGGAAAGATTTATTGCGCAGAAGAATTGGAGGTTTTGTATAAAGATTATTCCGATTAGACTCAAATCATTTCTAATACTTTAATAGTATTTTAGATATTTAAATAACACCCAGACTGACTACATAATCAACCCACACGCACCCCTCAGCCAGGTTCTCATCCAGACCGACCGTCAAGGCAACCAGACCTGCTATGTCTACGGACTGGGGCTGATAGGGCAGGAAGATGCGGACGGTAGCTATAAGACCTATCATTATGACCTAAGGGGCAGCACCGTAGCCCTGACCGACCAGGGCGGCAAAGTAACCGACCGGTTTATCTACGGCCCGTACGGAGAAATGGCCGGGCATGAGGGCCAAACATCCACCCCATTCCTGTACAGCGGTATGTACGGGATAGTTGCCGATGAAAACGGATTGTACTACCCGGTGTTCGGATTAGTAAACTTTTGTTTACCGCTTAATAAAAGGAGTGTATGATGTTTGATTATTATTTGCATAAGTTCTTTATGTTTTTTCATCCCGTAATAATGGTAGCAATAGTAATATTAGCAATGTTAAAAACCTATGGCAGCAAAAGTCAAAAAGTCTATTTATTGTTATTGTCAATTGCATTATTAGGATCGATATTAATCTATTCATATGTCAGGGCGGAAAATGTTAAGCCGTTCCTTTTGCTGTTAGTGCTTTCAGCAGTGGGTATAAAAGTAGCGCAAATAACAAGAAATAGATTAATGCTTGTTATTTCTATTATTTATGTGATAATTTCAACTTTACTTACTCTTATGGGCCTTTATGTCAGTGCAATGTGATTGACAATAAAAAGAGTTCAAAGAGTATATTGACAAAGCAAATGTATGGTATACCGACAATAACTATTGCAATTATCAATAATGGGAGTTAAATGGCTAGGGGGGCTTCCAGGCCTGTCCCTTAACTTGTTAACTTATTGCTTGAAGAAAATATCTCTTACACATACGACGGAAACGGCAACCTTCTGATCGTCAAAGACACTAAGGGAACTATCACCCGTGACTACGACGCCGCAGGCCAGATACTGCAGCAAAAGGATGTGGATGGCAGCGGAAGAACAATAGTACAATATGACTATACCTATGACCCTGCCGGAAACATAACATCAGAGCAAGAGGCAGGCAATGCCGCGCCCCACTCAATGGAGGGGGCCGCCATGACCTATCTATACGGCTGTTCGGATATTTTTGAAGAGAAAAAAAAGATCGATGAGTTTAGTGATTAATTAAGTCTACAAGTGGAAGCTCAGGAAACTGGTCACATGCGGTTAAATTTATTCAAGAGAGAGTTAATAAGGGATTAGTGTTTGAGATAGTATGCGAATAAATTATGTGATCATTTAGTGCGTTGTCCAAGATGTTTATCTATATATTTAATAAAAATACTGCTTTGGGGGCGTAAGGGATCAAAAATAGAATAAGGAGACCTCGCATTCAGAAATTTACGAAAGGAGTGTTAAATTGAACAGGAAAAGCTCTTCAAAAACAAAGTGGGTATACATTGCGTTCATCATAATTCTTTCTGTCATGCTTTTCTCCATCCCGGCATTCGCCGCCACCTACACCTACGACAGCCTCAACCGGCTGACAAATGTGGACTACGGCGGAGGGAAGGAAATAAGCTACGCCTACGACGCCGGAGGGAACATGCTGAGGGTTACGGCCCAGGGCTTTGACGCCATACCCCCGGAAACACAGATTGCCCTGGAAGGCACAGCCGGGAAAGAAGTCTGGTATCGGTCCGACGTAAAGGTCACCCTCACCGCCACCGACAACGAGGGCGGGTCCGGGGTCAAGGTTACCCGGTACAGCATTGATGGCGCAACCTGGACGGACTACACCGTTCCCTTTACCATAAGTGCAGAGGGGATCACCACGGTTTATTACCGCTCCACCGACAGGGAAGACAACGTGGAGACCGTTAAAAATCAGACCGTCAAGATAGACAAAACCGCCCCGGTGATAACCGGTGCCGCACTTACACAACCCAACACCGCCGGCTGGTACAACACCGACGTGACAGTGCGCTTTAACGCCGCCGATGCACTGTCCGGAGTGGACACAGTAACGCCGGACACCGTTATTTCCGCCGAAGGGGCCAGTCAGTCAGTCAGTGGGACAGCCGCAGACTTGGCCGGCAACAGCGTAACATATACAGTAAGCGGAATAAACATAGACAAAACACCGCCAGCAATAACCGGCGCAGCCTTAACCCAGCCCAACGCAAACGGCTGGTACAACAAAGACGTGACCGTGCATTATGACGCATCCGACAAGCTTTCGGGAATAGACACGCTGACCCCTGACACAGCAGTATCCACCGAGGGGGCCGGCCAGACTGCAACCGGGACGGCAGTGGACAAAGCTGGGAACAGCGCCGGCTTTAGCGTGACAGGAATAAACATTGACAAGACCTCCCCCGTCACCACCGCCACACCCCACAGGCAGCCCAACAAAAACGGCTGGTACAACGCCGGTGTTCAGGTGTCCCTCTCGGCCTCGGACAACCTGTCCGGAGTGGCCGGGATAGAATACAGCCTGGACGGATCAAGCTGGACCGCCTGCACCACCGCCGTAACAATAAGCGACGAGGGAATAACAGATATATACTACAGATCCGCCGACAAGGCCGACAACGCAGAGAAGGCCAACAAGCTAACCATTAGAATAGACAAGACCCCGCCGGTAATAACCGGGTCGCCCACCATGCCGCCCAACCAATACGGCTGGTACAACACCGACGTTACCATGCGCTTCACCGCCACCGACGCACTGTCCGGAGTGGACACAGTAACGCCGGACACCGTTATTTCCGCCGAAGGGGCCAGTCAGTCAGTCAGCGGGACAGCCGCAGACCTGGCCGGCAACAGCGCAGCCTGCACAGTTGAAAACATAAACATAGACAAGACCAATCCTGAAATAAATATCAACGCGCCGGAGGACGGGGCCGAATATCTGCTGAACGCCGGAGTCCCCGCCGACTGGTCGGCAGCCGACAGCCTTTCAGGCATAGCCGCAGCGAACGGGGACACCCCCGCCGGAGACTCCATCGACACCGCCACGGTAGGAGAGAAGCAGTTCACCGTGGAAGCATCAGACAAGGCCGGAAACCGCCAGACAAAAACAGTCACATACCATGTCCGCTATAACTACATCGGCCTGCTGGAGCCCATTGCGGGCGGAAATAAGATCTTTAAGGGCAACACCGTACCGGTCAAATTCCGGCTCACCGACGCCAACGGAAACACCGCTCCTGACGCCACCGCCCGGCTCTATCTGACCAGTGCCGACGGAGGCGGAGAAACAGAAGCGGTCTCCACCGGCAATGCCGCAGAAGGAAACCTGTTCCGCTACGACAGCGGGGATGAGCAGTATATCTTCAATCTAAACACAAGGGACCTCCAGTCGGGAACCTGGCAATTGAGAGTATCTCTTGACGACGGAACCTCAAAGTACGCCAACATTGAAATTGAGGATAAAGTAAGCCCTCCGGCAGAGAAGCCCCTTGACAAAAAAGGGCCTGGCAGCCAGGGAAAAGAAAAGGGTAACGGAAATTCCGGAAGTGAACCGGAAAGTCCGGTGACTAAGCCGGATGAACCTATTGTACCTGATGACCACGTTGAACCGGATAACACTGTTGTACCGGATAACTCAGACCAGAGTGTAATTGACGCAGTATACAATTGAGACTATTTATAAACAACAGCCCGGCCTTTGCATAAAGGGCCGGGCTGTATCGTGGTTATGTAAGCTCAATTGTCAAACCTGAGCCTAACGGAATGCCGACCGCCTCCAACGCCGCATCCTTGCGTCGATTCCGGCTTCCGGCTGCGTCCTGCAGCCGGCTCGGCATTCCGTAGGCTCGGTCGTTAAGAGAC
>Ga0209347_1005792_pt1 | contig 11455 bp, 7 predicted proteins | sample AutmiccommuBRH23_FD_187382 | JGI IMG/M metagenome (GOLD analysis project Ga0209347, IMG submission 187382) | Deep subsurface microbial communities from Mt. Terri, Switzerland - Autotrophic microbial communities BRH/23 (SPAdes) (version 2) | ecosystem: Environmental > Aquatic > Deep subsurface >...
TTCTGCGTTGATTCAAGAACGAATACTACTTTTTGTTTTTCCTTTTGATTTTGAGTTTGAATTTTTCAAACATTCATCCCGGAACCCGGAACCCAGAACCCAGAACCCGGAACCATCACCTGCGCAGTGGCGGCTGGCTCCTGTTCTCCCATTTCAGGTCGCTGAGGATGGAGCTCTTGATCCCGATAAAGAAATACCAGCGTTCATAAGTTCCGAAAGGGGTCCAGTTAAAGTTCATCCTGAAGCTCTTCAGGTCGCGTTCAAAACGCAGCTGGGTCACGGTAAAGCCCTGACGCTTGATGTCGTATCCCGATGAAACCCCTATTTTCCACCGGGGGGCCGGTTCAATGTCACCGGAGAACATCAGGGAATGGTTGCTGATGTCGTTCTGCCTGTTGCTGTTACTGTAGGTAACGGCGTACTGCAGGCGTAAATTCCAGGGGATTTTTGTGCCGTAGACCGGATTTTTCACATCATCGGGATCCCTGTCCTCAAAGGCACTTTCGTTAAAATTGCTTGCGCGCCCGAAGAGGTCGTCCGTTCGACCCCCGCTGGCTGCAACATAGGTGTCGCCGTCATAGGGGTTGTCTTCCTCGATTTCCGATTCCTCCCGACTGAAGTCTTTACTGCTCAGGGAGTAACTCAGGTTGGCCCTGGCCGAGGTCAGCCGGAACAGCCCGCCCCCGTTGTCGATGTTAAAGGTATTGATGCGGGTGCCGTTGTTGTCTATGGCATAGGGGTCCAGGCTGGCCCCGAAGTTGATGGCCATCTTGTTGTTCAGGATATTGGTTCCCCCTGTAAGGTTTAAGGGGCTTAATTTCAGGGAATCGGCCTCAAAATTATAACTGGTGGAAAGGTTAAGGCTGTTAAGCAGCATGATTTTTTTGGGCTCGGTTTTGGTGGAATCGCGGTCCTTTACCTTGGCTTCCAGGGTGTTCTGAAGCGAAAACCCCAGGGCACTGGATGTCCCCAGTCCGGGGGCACCATAAACGGTGTTCTGAAACCTGCTGTACTGCACTTCCTGCCCCGTTACGGTATTGAGGTATTCGTCGTAGTACTGGTCAAAGGAAGGGGCATAGCCGTAGCTTACAGAAGGGCGCATCACATGGCGGATGGCCTGTAATTTTTTGTTCTCCCCGAAGAGGAAAGTCCCGTATAGGGTGGTCCCCACACTGGCACTTAAATTGTACGTATTGTAACGGTCGAAGCCACTGATGGTATCAATGACCACCCTTCCCGTTTCGGAATTGAAACGTTGGCCGAAGGTTTCCAGGGCCCAGACGTCCTCATAGGAGCCCCCCATACTGACGCTGAAGTGTTTTGCCACCTTGAAATTGGTCGAAATCGGGATACGGTGCCGTGCCCCGGCCTTGGCATCGTCGAACATCCTGGCTGTAAGGAAGTCCTCATCAGTGGTGCGGATGCTGTTTCGCGCATTCAGGTCGTACTGGAAATTGACGTTTTGTATGGCGCCTTTTTTAATCCCGTCGCGTTTTGCGAAAGGGAAGATCCGCTCCATGCTGGCCTGGAGGGTGGGAAGGGTAACATCTACCGTATTGGTATTGGTATTCTGGTTATGGGTGGCCGTGAGGCTCATGTTCACCGACGGGTAGGCAGGAAAAGTCTTGGAATATGAAATGGAAGAAGACAGGTTGTTCACCTGGGTATTTGGCAGGTTTTGCTGCACCAGCGAATTGCGGTAATACGAACTGCTCCCCAGGTTTACCGATGCCGAGAGCCGGGAGTTGGGGTTTGATTTGGTATCCTGTGCATGGCTGATCTGTATGTTGTAGATAGTGGTCCTGCTGTAATCGTCGAACCCCCGCTGGCTGGTGATCAGGTTTTCGTAGCGCAGGTTAACATTCCCCCGGAATTTGTATCTTTTGGCATAGACGGATTGCGCCCTGATCCCATAGCTCCCATTTGTGTAAAGATCGCCCGTAAAGGTGACGTCTGCATACTCACTGACAGGCAGGTAATAACCCATGTTCTGCAGGAAGTACCCCCTGTTGGGGTCGTTGCCAAAGGTGGGCATCATGATCCCCGCCGTACGACCTACAGTAAGCGGGAAATATGCAAAAGGCAGGGCCACGGGTGTGGGCACATCCACTATGTATAAATTACTGAACCCAGCTATGACTTTCTTTTTCGGGACGAATTTAGCCTTGCGCACCCGGATATAATAATCGGGGTCTATAGTATCCTTGGAAGTGGTGAGCTTCCCTTCGCTCAGGAAGTAAACAGAATCGTTTTCTTTTTTGGTGACTTCGGCGTAGACCTTCATGGCATCGCTGCCAAGCTGGCCCAGGCCGGCCTGCTGTTCGGTGCGTGAATTCCAGATAAGTGCCTTCTCGGTGTCGAAATTAAAGCGAATGGAATCGGGGATCACCACGTTATCACCCTGTTTAAAATAGGGCAGTTGGGTGTAATTGCCCAGGGAATCCCTTATCCGCCCCGCATACACTTCATTCCGGATATAGTCCATAACAATGATCCCGGCCTTGAGTTCGGTATCCTGGTAATAGATTTCTGCCTCATTGTAGAGGTAGATTTTCTGTTCTTTCTGGCTGAGTTTTACGTAATCCTTTGCCTTGTATTTGATCTGGTCGAGCAGGAGGGACTTCGATGGCTGTACCGAATCGGTTTCAACGGAATCTGCCGGAGTGGTCCCCAAACCCAGGGAAGCGGGCAGGGGCGGGGCTGTTATGCTGTCGCCCACAGCCTTTATGGGAAGGGGGGTAATGGGATCTTCCTGCGCCCACAGGTAAACCGAGCCAAAGAGGAGTAGCCATAGGAAAAGTAACTGATGTTTATTTGATTGCAACGCTTTAAATCCTATTTTTGTAACAATTTGGCACGGTTCCGGGTGGTCAAACTTACATATATTTTTCATTCCGCTGCCTGCTCATTACAATAAATTTAACCAGGGCCGGGCCTTGGAAATACTGGTGGTATTATGCATATGAAAAGGTTTTTTAGTCTGCTGTTTTTACTGGCTTCAGGGCCGTTATTGGCCTTTGACAAAGCGGTTGACACCCCCCCGGACTCCGTGCCCTTTGTGGTGGTCCTGGATGCCGGGCACGGGGGGCACGACCCCGGAAACCTCGGTAATGGCTATATGGAAAAGAATATAGCCCTGAATATTGTACTCGAAGTGGGGAAGTGGCTGGAAAAGCAGCCCGACATCAAGGTTATTTACACCCGGAAAGACGACTCCTTCGTAGACCTGTACCTGCGTGGAAAAATAGCCAACGATGCCGATGCCGACCTGTTCGTCTCCATACATTGCGATTCGCATTCTTCCGATGCCCATGGGGCAGGCACCTTTGTTTTGGGGCTGCATGCAAACGAACAGAACTTCGAAATAGCGAAAAAGGAGAACTCGGTAATCTACCTGGAGGATAATTATGAAAGCCGGTATGCCGAATACGATATAAACTCCCCCGAATCTATCATAGGCCTCACCATTATGCAGGAAGAGTTCCTGGACCAGAGTATATTGCTTGCCAAGCTGATGCAGGATGAATTTTCCGGTAAGCTGAAACGGAACGACAGGAAAGTTAAACAGGCGGGGTTTATCGTACTGCACCAGACCTTTATGCCCAGTGTTCTTATAGAGACCGGCTTCCTGACCAATAAAAACGAAGGCAGCTACCTGAATTCCTCCAGGGGACAATTGGAAATGGGGAAGGCCATTGCCGAAGCCATCCTGGCATATAAACAAAATGTGCGGGGTGAGCCGGCGAACCTGATCGCTTCGTCTGCACCATCCGCTTCCATCCCCGGTAAAAGCGTGGCAGTTACGGAACCACCAAAGGAAAAATTGCCTGATACCAATACCCCTCCAGCCAAAATTGAAGCGGTTAAGGAGGAGATTCCTGAAAAAAAACAGGATGCAGCTATAACTGAGGTCGAAATCAGGAGTACACAAACCATAGCCGACAATAAGCCCGTTTCTCCTCCAGCCGTCCCGTCAGAGGAACAGCCGGGTAAGGATTTGGCCATGGCCGGAGAAGTCAGCGAACGTTCCGTCGCCTCTGTTACCAATGAGCCAGAGCCGGAGAATGTAGCCGGGAAAGTGGCGGAAGCTGCGGTGGAATTTAAAGTACAGCTGATGGCCAGTTCCAGGGACATTCCTTTGCGCCCTGACGATTTTAATGGCCTGGGAAAGCTTTCAAAGGAACCCCATAACAACCTTTACCGGTATTTTTATGGCAGCACGGCCTCTTACGGGGAAGCGAAAATGCTCAAGGCCAATGCCGACATGAAGGGCTATACCACTTCTTTTATAGTGGCTTATAAAGACGGGGTCCGGATCCCCGTGCAGGAAGCCATGAAATACGCACGGGATTAATAGGCGGCTTTCTAAAAATTATTTCTAATTTTGTTAGGAACCCAAAAAAAGTCCGCTTGAAAATATCCAGGGAAATTAAAACAGGGATTATCGTTATAGGCGGAATCCTCCTGTTCATTTTAGGTTTCAGTTATTTAAAATCCGCCCCCCTTTTTGATGATAGTATAATTCTCTACGCGGTTTACCCCAATGTCGGCGGTTTGCAAAGCGGAACCCAGGTGTCAATTAATGGACTGGGGGTGGGAAAAGTCCAGGGCATAAAGTTCAAGGATGAAACGGGTAACCTGATCGTTACCTTTTCGGTAGGCAATGAGTTCCGGTTTTCCCGGAACAGTATGGCAGAATTATACGATACGGGGATAATCGGCGGGAAAGGCATCCAGATCAAACCCGTTTTCGACGGGGCCCCGGAAGCCAAATCGGGCGACACCCTTGCTTCAAGTTCAAGGCCGGGACTTACCGAACTCGTACAGCAGAAACTTACCCCCCTCCAGTCTAAAGTCGAAGCCGCCGTTGCCCATGCTGATTCCCTTCTGATTAATGTAAACGACGTACTCGACGACCGCACCAGGCAGAGCCTGCGCGAAAGCATCAGCGGGATGAGCGCCATAGTCGGCAGCTTCAGGCAGAGCGCGGCGGCCCTTAATACGCTGCTTGAGAACAACCAGTCCGAACTGGACAGTTCCATCTCGAATATCCACAACATCACCTCCAACTTCTCCAAACTTTCAGACTCCATTGCCACGGCCGGCCTGAGCAGGACCATGATGAACCTGGACTCTACGGTACAGAACCTGGACCGGCTGCTTTCAAGAATAGAAAGCGGCGAAGGCTCCCTGGGCAAGCTGGTACATAACGAGGACCTCTATAACAACCTGTCTGAGGCATCACGGGAACTAGATCTGCTGCTGCAGGACTTCCGCCTGAACCCCAAACGCTACGTGAATGTTTCCGTCTTTGGGAAAAAACAAAAGGAATATACCCTTCCCGACGAAGACCCTGCTTCTAACCCTGATAACGAATAATGCCGTATCTGCCCAATATCCTCTTTGCCCTGCTTCTTATAGGAAGTATCTGGTTTTTCGCCAGGAACGTCGGCAGGCTCAGGAGGAATATTGCCCTGGGAAGGGATAAGGAGGTTTCAGATAATCGCGGGCAACGATGGCGGAATATGGCGCGTATTGCCCTGGGGCAGTCAAAGATGGTTGTCAGGCCTGTTGCCGGGACCATGCACCTCTTTGTATACCTGGGGTTCATAATCATCAATATTGAAGTGCTGGAGATCATTATCGACGGCATTTTCGGGACCCATCGGATCTTTGCCTTTATGGGAGTCTTATATGACCTGCTCATCGGATCATTTGAAATCCTGGCCCTGCTGGTGATCCTTGCCGTGGTGGTTTTCTGGCTTCGCCGGAATGTCATCAGGATCCGCCGCTTTGTTAAGCCCGAGATGGAAGGCTGGCCGAAGCAGGACGCGAACTGGATCCTGTACATAGAACTGGTACTGATGATCCTTTTCCTTACCATGAATGCGGCCGATTACCAGCTTCAGCTTCAGGAAGTGGACTACTATACCCAGGCGGGGGCCTTCCCTGTAAGCAGGCACCTGGCCGGTTTCCTGGAAAACCTGTCGATCCCCATGCTCATCGGCATTGAACGGGCTGCCTGGTGGCTGCATATCCTGGGCATCCTTTTTTTTCTGAATTACCTCTACTATTCCAAACACCTGCATATCCTGCTGGCGTTTCCGAATACGTATTTTGCAAGCCTGAATCCTATGGGGCAGTTCAGGAACCTGGACGCGGTGACCAGGGAGGTACGGATGATGATGGACCCTGCTGCCGACCCCTATGCGGCCCCCGCCGAAGGTTCGGCACCGCCTGAGAAGTTCGGTGCTTCGGACGTTACGGACCTCAGCTGGGTGCAGTTGCTGGCCGCCTATACCTGCACGGAATGCGGTCGGTGTACCGCCGAATGCCCGGCAAACCAGACCGGGAAAAAACTATCGCCCCGGAAGATCATGATGGACACCCGCGACCGGCTGGAAGAGGTGGGGAGGAATATAGAAGCCAATAAGGGCACTTTTACCCCCGATGGCAAACAATTGCTGCACGATTATATCACACCGGAAGAACTATGGGCCTGCACAACCTGCAATGCCTGTGTTCAGGCGTGCCCGGTAAGTATCGACCCATTATCCATCATAATGGATATGCGGCAATACCTGGTGATGGAACAATCTGCGGCACCCCAGGAACTGAACATCATGATGGCAAATATCGAAAACAATGCGGCCCCCTGGCCTTTCAACCAGCAGGACCGCCTGAACTGGGCACGGGAGCATTAGTACGCAGTGGCAGTAGCGGTAGGCAGAAGTTAGTGTATTTGGGGATACGTGTATTTGTTTATTTGATGAGGGGGTTTAAATAAATAGCACTACGAAGTTCGGAGGCATTTGCAGGGGCGTTCTACCAACTGTCAAGCCCGCCTTCGGCAGGTATACTTGCATTTGTTCTTGTACTTGATCTTGAACTTTGAACGATTGAAACCAATATAAAACGACATGTCCGATCCATTACATATACCTACAATGGCCGAATACAGTGCAGCCGGAAAACAGCCGGAAGTGCTGTTTTGGGTGGGTTGTGCCGGTAGTTTTGACGACCGGGCGAAAAAGATCACAAGGGCCTTTGTGAAAATCCTCAACAGGGCCGGGGTGGATTTTGCCGTCCTGGGGATCGAGGAAAGTTGTACCGGCGACCCGGCCAAACGCGCGGGCAACGAGTTCCTCTTCCAGATGCAGGCAGTTACCAATATTGAAGTGCTTAACGGATATGGGGTAAAAAAAATAGTAACAGCCTGCCCGCATTGCTTTAACACCATCAAAAACGAATACCCGGGCCTGGGCGGCAATTTTGAAGTACTACACCACACGGCGTTTATCAACGGGCTGCTCGCAGAAGGCCGCCTCCGGCTCGCAGGCGGCAGGTTTAAGGGTAAGCGCATCACCTACCACGACCCTTGTTACCTGGGGCGGGCAAATGGGATTTACGAGGCCCCGAGGGACCTCATCAGAAAACTCGATGCCGAACTTACCGAAATGAAAAGCTGCCGCCAACGTGGCCTTTGCTGCGGTGCAGGCGGCGCTCAGATGTTTAAGGAACCGGAGCCGGGCGATAAGGAGGTGAACATAGCACGTACCGAACAGGCCCTGGAAACCGGGGCGGAGGTGGTTGCAGCTGCCTGCCCGTTTTGCAATACCATGATGACCGATGGGGTTAAGGCGAAGGATAGCGAAGGCAAGGTAGCTGTTCTGGACATAGCCGAGCTCATCGCCCGGGCGGAAGACCTCTAGCCATAAACCGGATTGCCTTGATTCCGGTTACAGGAATCCCTAACTTTACGCGAATGAAAGGTATAAACAAAATGATCCCTCATGTTAGCAGATTTTAATGACTTACCAGAAACCTCCCGGGTTTGGGTGTACCAGGCGAACAGGAGTTTTTCTGAAGAAGAACTCACCGAACTGAGAAGCCTGCTCGATGAATTTATCACCCAGTGGACAGCCCATGGCAGCCAGCTGAAGGCCGGCTACGATCTGCCATACAACCGCTTTATCGTCATCGCCCTCGATCAGTCGCTGGCCTCGGCATCGGGTTGTTCCATAGATGCTTCGGTGCGCTTCATCCAGGACCTCGAAGAAAAATTTGAGGTGGAACTGCTCGATAAAATGAATGTTTCCTATAAGCAGGGGGAATTTATCGCCTACAAACCGCTGCAGGACTTCAGGAAAATGGCAAAGGATAAAGCCGTTTCCGGCAATACCATCGTTTTCAACAACCTGGTTACCAACAAACACGAATACCTGAACCACTGGGAGGTGCCGGCTTCGGAGAGTTGGCACAAGCGTTTCATGTAACCGCAACCGGTGCCACACCACCCGCCGGCTAAGCTTTTCCCGATCAAATGCAATATTTTTTTCTCTTTGATGTTACATACCCTAGAGAATCTTTTATGCGTTTAATTTTACCCGGAGTTTTATTCTTCCTTTTCGCCAGCGGGCTTGCCGGCCAGTCCAACCCTCTGGTGACACCAGATAGCCTGCAACAGCAGCAATGGGTCGATTCCCGCTATGAAGCCATGAGCCTCGAGGAAAAGGTGGGGCAGTTGTTCATGGTTATGGTGAATTCTGAAAAGGACCAGGCAAACAGAGACCAGACCAGGGAACTCATTGAAAAAGAACATATAGGTGGGCTGATTTTTTCCACCGGCGGGCCTGTACGGCAGGCGCAACTTACCAACCTCTACCAGGCCGTTTCAAAAACACCCTTGCTTATCGGGATGGATGCGGAATGGGGCCTTTCCATGCGCCTCGACTCAACCTATGCCTTCCCCTGGAATATGACCTTAGGCGCAATTAAAGACAGCAGCATTGTGGAAGAGGTAGGCTACCGGATTGGCCTGCATGCCCGCCGGCTCGGGGTGCATATAAATTTTGCACCGGATATCGATATCAATATCAACCCCGCCAATCCCATAATCGGGAACCGGTCTTTCGGGGAGGACCCGCGCAACGTTGCGCAGAAAGGCATCGCCCTCATGCGGGGGATGCACAGGGCAGGCCTGATGAGCAGCGGGAAACACTTTCCCGGCCATGGGGATACGGCTGTTGATTCCCACAAAGGGTTGCCCGTGATTGAAGCAGACCGGCAAAGGCTGGACAGCGTTGAATTGTTTCCCTACCGGAAACTTATAGACGCTGGCCTGAGCAGCGTTATGGTGGCCCATCTGAATGTGCCTGCCCTGGAAAATGAGCCGGACAGGCCGTCTTCCCTCTCCGGAGACATCATCACCGGCCTGCTGCAACAGGAGCTTGGATTTCAGGGCCTGGTTTTTACCGATGCTTTGAATATGAGCGGGGTCACGGGCTTTGCTGAAGGAGGGGAAACGGAACTGCTCGCATTCGAGGCGGGAAATGACATGCTGCTGATGCCAAAAGACCTCAAAGCGGCAAAGGAAAGACTTATTAAGGCCTATGAGGAGGGCCGGATTTCCGAAGCAAGGCTGGCTTATTCGGTAAAGAAGATCCTGATGGCCAAGTACAAGGCCGGGTTGCACAAATTCCAGCCGGTCTCCCTCGCAGGGCTTTATGAGGACCTGAATACGGTGGAGGATGACCTTGTTTATGAAAAAGCCATAGAAAATGCCCTCACGGTTATAAAGAACCGGGTAAATATCATGGGCATTAAAAAACTGGAAAACAAGAAGATCGCCTATGTTAAATTCGGCGATGCCGACAGCGATGCCTTTTTAAAGACCTTAAACCTGTATGCTGACGTTACCCAGGTCAACGGCAAGGACATTGCCACGCTGAAAGAAAAACTTGTGGATTTTAACCTGGTTATTATTGGCTACCACAAGAGCAACAGCAGCCCCTGGGCCGCCTATAAATTATCTGAGAGGGAACGCTTCTGGCTACACGAAATCGCCAGGGAGCGTAATTCCAATGTAATTTTCAGTGTTTTCGCCAAACCCTATGCCCTTCTGGACTTGCCCACCTATAATGAGGTAGATGGCATCCTGATGGCCTATCAGAACAGCACCATGGCACAGGAGAAGGCGGCAGAACTCATCTTCGGCGCCCTGCCGGCAAAAGGTGTACTTCCGGTTACGGCTCATGCCGAATTTCCCGTAAACACCGGGATAAACACGGAATCCCTGTTGCGGCTTGGTTACAGCATCCCTGAGCGGGTAGGGATGCGTTCGGCTTCCCTGAAGGAGGTAGACCGGCTTGTGCAAAACGGCCTGGATTCGCTGATGTTTCCCGGGGCGCAGGTCCTGGTGGCCAGGCACGGAAAGGTGGTTTACCACAAGGCTTTCGGTAAACCCACCTATGAATCGCCCGACACGGTTACCACAGACCATATCTATGACCTGGCATCGCTTACCAAGATCCTGGCCACCCTCCCTGTTGTCATGAGGGAAGAGGAGTCGGGCAGGCTCGGGCTGAATGCCACCTTCGGGGAGCTGCTACCCGAATTTGCCGAAACGGAATTAAAGGATGTCACCGTCCTGAAAGCCTTATCACATTATGGCCGGCTGCCAGCCTGGATCGCTTTTTACCTCGACACCCTAAACGACGACCGCAGGCCCTCTCCGGAATTTTACAGGAACCATCCTACCGACGGATTTTCCATCAGGGTCAGCAACCACATGTACCTTGCCGACATCTACCAGGATTCCATTTATAACCGTATCGGCAGGCAACAATTAAAATCCAATCGCTACCGCTACAGCGATGTGGCGTATTACATCATGAAAAAATACCTCGAAGCATCCCTTAATCAGGAGCTAGACCAGCTTGCGGGGAACTTCCTTTATTCCAGGATAGGGGCAAATAATACGGCCTATAACCCGCACGACGTGTTTCCCCTAAACAGGATTGTCCCTACGGAAATCGACAATTATTACCGTTACCAGCTTATCCAGGGGTATGTACATGATATGGGCGCTGCCATGCAGGGGGGGGTTGGCGGCCATGCCGGCCTCTTCAGCAATGCGAACGACGTGGCCAAGATCATGCAGATGTACCTGCAGGGCGGCTATTACGGGGGTGAACGTTTCCTGGAGGAACGCACCGTGGAAAAATTCAATAAGTGCTATTTCTGTGATAACAATGTAAGGCGGGGCGTTGGCTTCGACAAGCCCGAACCCGATGACAAAGGGCCTACCTGCGGCTGCGTATCGCGCAAAAGTTTTGGACACAGCGGGTTTACCGGTACCTATACCTGGGCCGACCCGGAAGAGGATATCGTTTATGTCTTCCTCTCGAACCGCACCTACCCCAGCGCAACGAACAACCTGCTGGTTCGTTCGGCCCTCCGGACCCGAATACAGCAGGCTATTTATGATTCTCTTATCAATTAGGAAGAAGATTAAAATGTAGATTTGTTGTTGATACGTTGATACGTTGATGGGTTGATTTGTTGATAAGTTGACAGGGTGTTTGCCACCAACCGGCAAGCTTGAACTTGATATTGCACCCGCCTTCGGCCGGCAGGCTTGAGCTTGAACTTGAAAAACTGTTTTACCCCCGTC
>Ga0209347_1005794_pt1 | contig 11450 bp, 10 predicted proteins | sample AutmiccommuBRH23_FD_187382 | JGI IMG/M metagenome (GOLD analysis project Ga0209347, IMG submission 187382) | Deep subsurface microbial communities from Mt. Terri, Switzerland - Autotrophic microbial communities BRH/23 (SPAdes) (version 2) | ecosystem: Environmental > Aquatic > Deep subsurface >...
CCCAACAGCGAACCCGGCGCAACCGGGCATCAGACCTGCCCACCCCACAAACAAAGATCAACTATGTCCCGTTGACCGATTGCCCGGCTTACTCGCGGAATCGGGTCAGAGGCGGATCGGGCGTGCAAACCCACCCTCAGGGTCGGTCACCGCGCCGGATTCGCCTCGGTGTCGGCCTCGGCCAGCTTGCGCAGGATCGGCGCCACCAGCATCAGCAGGTCGAACTCCAGCGTCGACAGCGTGTCGCGCATCGTGTCGTGCAGCCACGCGTCGCGTTCGGCGCGGTCGGCCTCCAGCAGCTCCGCGCCCGCGGCGGTGAGCTCGACGAGCTGGCGGCGGCGGTCGGTGTCGTCGGGTCGACGCCCGATCAGCTCCCGCGATTCCAGCTCGTTGAGCGAGTCGGTCAACGACTGGACCCTGACCTGCATCCGCACCCCGAGCTCGGCGGGGGTGGTGACGCCGGCGCGGCTGACCTCGCCGAGCAGCTGCATCTGGCTCAGCGTCAGTCCGTTGTCGGGGCGGTGCCGGCGCATCTGCCTGGCCACCGCCATCACGGATTCCCGCAGCTCGGTGGCGGCAGAGGTCGAGGTGTCCATAGGTACCAAGTTATACCTTGGTAGCTGTCGCCCATCACGCTGCCGCAAGCGGTGTTGCGATCGTGATTTAGCAAGTGCATACTTGCTATCGGGATGACGTGGATGCGACAAGTACTCAGATGGACGGGGCTTCTTGCTGCGACGGCCGCGGTCACCGTCCCGTTGACGCTGATCGGGGTGCCGTCGTCGGCGCTGTTCGCGGCGCTGGTGGTCGGCATCGCCCTGGCGCTGCTCACGCTGGGGCCTGCGGGTGTGCCCCGAAGGCTCGGCGTCGGCGCGCAGGGGGTGCTCGGCGTCTACATCGGCACGATGGTGCACCAGGACGCGCTGGCCGCGCTGGGCGGCGACTGGCCCATCGTCGTCGGGATCGCGGTCGCGACGCTCGTGCTCAGCGTCGTCGCCGGAGCGCTGCTGGGCCTGCACCGCGACGTCTCCCCGCTGACCGGATCGCTGGCCCTGGTGGCCGGCGGGGCCTCCGGGCTGGTGGCGATCGCGCGCGAACTCGCCGGCGACGACCGCGTGGTTGCCGTCGTGCAGTACCTGCGGGTGGCGCTGGTCACCGCGTCGATGCCCGTCGTCGTCACGCTGATCTACCACGCGGACAAGTCCCACAGCATCACGGTTCAGGCCCAAAATGACTCCGCTCCTTGGTATCTGAGCATCGGCATGCTGGTCGCGCTGGTTCTGGTGGGCGCCACCGTGGGCCGGTGGATCCGGCTGCCCGGTGCGGGGCTGCTCGGTCCGCTGGCGCTGACGGTCGTGCTCGAGGTCAGCGGGCTGTCGTTCGGGTTGTCGGTGCCGGTGCTGCTGGTCCAGGCGGGCTACATGCTGATCGGCTGGCAGGCCGGGCTGGCCTTCACGCGCGATTCGCTGCGTGCCGTCGGCCGTCTGCTGCCCGCCGCGGTCGGCCTGATCGTCGTGCTGGGCGTCGCGACCGCGGGCCTGGGCGTGCTGCTGGCGCACGTCACCGGACTGACCCCGCTGGAGGGCTACCTCGCGACCAGCCCCGGCGGCGTGTACGCGGTGCTGGCGACCGCCGTGGAGACCGGGTCCAACGTCACGTTCATCATCGCCGCGCAGGTGGTGCGGATCCTGCTGATGCTGTTCGCCGCGCCGCTGCTGGCCCGCGCCGTCGTGTGGGCGAGCAGAAAGCTGAGCCCTCAGAGCCGGGCGATCACCCCCGACAGCAGGGAGCCCATCCGGGTCGCCGACTGACGGCCCGCCTCGAGCACCTCGTCGTGGCGCAGCGGCGCACCGGTCATCCCGGCCGCCAGGTTCGTCACCAACGACACGCCCAGCACCTGCGCCCCCGCTTCGCGGGCGGCGATCGTCTCGTGCACCGTCGACATCCCCACCAGGTCGGCCCCCAGCGTGCGCAGCATCCGGATCTCCGCCGGTGTCTCGTAGTGCGGACCGGGCAGGCTGGCGTACACCCCGTCCGCCAGCGTCGGGTCGATCTCGCGCGCGAGGTGCCGCAGCCGCGGCGAGTACGCGTCGACCAGGTCCACGAACTGGGCGCCGACCAGCGGGGAGCGCGCCGTGAGGTTGAGGTGGTCGCTGATCAGCACGGCCTGGCCCACCGAGTACTCGGGACGCAGCCCGCCCGCGGCGTTGGTCAGCACCACCGTGTGCACGCCCGCCGCGCAGGCGGTCCGCACCGGGTGTACGACGTGGCGCAGGTCGTGTCCTTCGTAGGCGTGGATCCGGCCCAGCAGGACCAGCACGCGATGCGCGCCGACGTGCAGCGACAGCACCTGGCCGCCGTGTCCGTCGGCGCGGGGCGGGGTGAAACCCGGCAGCTCGGCCATCGGGACGATCGCGACCGCGTCGCCGAGTTCGGCGGCCGCGGGAGCCCACCCGGATCCGAGCACCACCGCGACGTCGTGCGCGTCGACGCCGGTGCGCTCGACCAGGGCAGCCGCTGCGCTCTGCGCTTCATCGGCCGGGGTCACGCTCCGCAGCTTAAGCCCGATCGGCGTCCGCGACGAGCAGTGAGATACTGCCACCATGCCCACTGCCGCCTCGACATGCGTCGAAGACGCGGTACGCGTGCGCAGCGCCGAGCTCGTCGAGCTGTCCCACTCCATCCACGCCGAGCCGGAACTCGCCTTTTCCGAGCACCGCAGCTGCGCCAAGGCGCAGGCGCTGGTCGCCGAGCGCGGGTTCCACATCACGGCCAAACCGGCGGGCCTGGACACGGCGTTCCGCGCCGACTACGGCAGCGGGCCGCTGGTCGTCGGGATCTGCGCCGAGTACGACGCGCTGCCGGAGATCGGTCACGCGTGCGGGCACAACATCATCGCGGCGTCGGCGGTCGGCACCGCGCTGGCGCTGGCCGAGGTCGCCGACGAACTCGGCCTGACGGTGGTGCTGCTGGGCACCCCCGCCGAGGAGGCGGGCGGGGGCAAGGTGCTGATGCTCGACGCGGGGGTGTTCGACGACATCGCCGCGACGGTGATGCTGCATCCCGGACCGATCGACATCGCGGCCGCACGCTCGCTGGCACTGTCGGAGGCAACCATCTCCTACACCGGACGGGAATCACATGCCGCTGTCGCCCCGTATCTCGGGATCAACGCCGCCGACGCCGTCACGGTCGCGCAGGTGGCCGTCGGCCTGTTGCGCCAGCAGCTGGCTCCGGGGCAGATGATGCACGGCATCGTCACCGACGGCGGGCAGGCGGCCAACGTGATCCCGGCCCACGCCGAGCTGCGCTACACGATGCGTGCGAACAACTCGGAGTCGTTGCGCGAGTTGGAATCCCGGATGGCCGGATGCTTCGCGGCGGGCGCTGTGGCCACCGGGTGCGAGCACCAGGTCACCGAGTCCGCGCCCCCCTACGCCGAGTTGGCGCCCGACGCGTGGCTGTCCTCGACGCTGCGGGCCGAGATGGTGCGCGTCGGTCGCTCTCCCGTTGCCGAGGACGTCGAGGCGTCGTTCCCGCTGGGCAGCACCGACATGGGCAACGTCACGCAGATGATGCCGGGCATCCACCCGATCGTCGGCATCGAGTCCGGCGGCGCGTCCATCCATCAGCCGGCGTTCGCCGCCGCGGCGGTCTCGGCGAGCGCGGACACCGCGGTGGTGGAGGGCTCGATCATGCTGGCGCGCACCGTGGTTGCACTGGCCTCCGACGACGCCCAGCGCGACCGGGTGCTCGAACTGCAGGCGAGGCGGGCGTCATGACAGGCCTGTCGGACGCGGCCACCGCGTGGCTGAACGCCCACTACGGCGATCTCGTCGGGTGGCGCCGTCACATCCACGCGCACCCCGAGCTCGGGCGCCAGGAGTTCGCCACCACCCAGTTCGTCGCCTCCCTGTTGGCCGACGCCGGGCTCAACCCCAAGGTCCTGCCCGGCGGCACGGGACTGACGTGCGACTTCGGCCCGGACGACGGGCCGCGGGTGGCCCTGCGCGCCGACATGGACGCGCTGCCGATGGCCGAGCGGACCGGCGCGCCGTACGCGTCGGTGGTGCCGGGCGTCGCGCACGCGTGTGGACACGACGCGCACACCGCGGTGCTGCTGGGTGCCGGGCTGGCGATGGCGTCGGCGCCCGAACTTCCCGTCGGTGTCCGGTTGATCTTCCAGGCCGCCGAGGAACTGATGCCCGGCGGCGCGATCGACGCGATCGCCGCCGGGGTGCTCACCGGGGTGTCGCGGATCTATGCGCTGCACTGCGACCCACGGCTGGCGGTCGGCAGGGTCGCGGTGCGGCCGGGGCCGATCACGTCGGCGGCCGACCAGGTCGAGGTGACGCTGCACTCGCCGGGCGGGCACACGTCGCGTCCGCATCTCACCAGTGACCTGGTCTACGGGCTGGGCACGCTGATCACCGGGGTGCCGGGAGTGCTGTCGCGCCGCATCGATCCGCGCAACAGCACGGTGATGGTGTGGGGCGCGGTCAACGCGGGGGTGGCCGCCAACGCGATCCCACAGACCGGCACGCTGGCGGGCACCATCCGCACGGCCAGCCGCGAAACCTGGGTTACGCTGGAAGGCATTGTGCGGGAGACGGTTTCGTCGTTACTGGCCCCGCTGGGTATCGAGCACACCGTGCTGTACCGCCGCGGGGTGCCGCCGGTGGTCAACGAAGAGGTGTCCACGCGCATCCTCACCCACGCGATCGAGGGCATCGGCCCCGACGTGCTCGCCGACACCCACCAGTCCGGCGGCGGGGAGGACTTCTCCTGGTACCTCGAGGAGGTGCCCGGGGCGATGGCGCGGCTGGGGGTGTGGAGTGGTCGCGGCCCGCAGTTGGACCTGCATCAGCCGACGTTCGACCTCGACGAGCGCGCGCTCGGGGTCGGGGTGCGGCTGCTGGTCAACCTCGTCGACCACGCCGCCACGTAGTTCCGATCTTCCGCGAGCTCGCGTGTTTGCACGTCGACGCGCCGTAATCCCTGGCATTTAGCGCGTGCTCGCGGCCGACGAGTGCTACACAATCGCCAGTTGATCCACAGATCGCCGGCGCTCGGTGGTGTACCCGGAGCCTGGGCCACAGCATCGCTGTCATGGCCGACGGACTCAACAGGTTGCTCGATGCCCAGGGCGGTGTGGCGACCAGCGCCCAGATCCTCACCCACCTCACCCGGAGGCAGCTCGAAGCGGAGGTGAATACCGGTGCGCTGGAACGGATGTGGCAGGGCATCTACTGCCATGGTGAACCCACCGACGAGCTTCGGCTCCGTGGCCTCGACCTGGCGTGCGGCAAGCCGGTCGCGGTCTGTCTGGGCACGGCGGCCGCGTTGTTCGGTTTCGATACCGAGGAAACCCGGGACCTCCATGTGCTCGACCCTCCTGGCTGCGCCCTGCGCAACGCAGACGGCTTGGTGGTGCACTACCGCGACGGCGCGCCGCTCGTCGTCCGCGACGGTCGCCGTGCGACCGCGCCCGCGTGGACTGCCATCGAGGTCGCGCGAGGTCTTTCCAGGCCGCGGGCGCTGGCCACGCTGGATGCAGCGCTGCGCAGTCGCACCTGCAGCCTTCCCGACTTATGGCGCTCGGCCGTCGAGCAGAAGGGGCGCAGGGGGATCGTTGCAGTCCGCGGCCTTCTTCCGCTCGCCGACGCCCGCTCGGAGTCTCCGATGGAGAGTGAGGCGCGGCTGGTGATGATCGATGGTGGCCTGCCCGTGCCCGAACTGCAGTACGAGATCATCGATGGCAACGGGGAACTCCGCCGACTGGACTTCGCGTGGCCCGACCAGCGGGTTGCCGCGGAGTACGACGGCGTGGCCTGGCATTCGGGTGCCGAAGCGATGCGCAGGGACCGGCGCCGGTACAACGCGCTTCAGGACATCGACTGGGTTGTGGTGCCAATCGTGTTCGAGGACGTGCGATATCGCGCCCGGGAAGTCGTCGCGCGCATCGACCAACAGCTTCGTCACACTCGCGCCGCGTGAGCGTGCGCAAAATGCCAGCGTTTGCGGCGTGCCGCTGTGCAAACACGCGAGCTCGCGCAGCTAAAAACTACGTCCCGGGGCCGGGACCGACGTTGCTCGCCGGGCGGGTCCGCAGATCGTGCACGTACTCGGCTGGCGCACCGGCTATTTCGGCGGCCTCGGCCATCACTCCCAGGTACCGCGCCGACGGGATCCCACCCTCCCAGGCGTCCACCACATACAGCCAGGCCAGCACCGGGTCGGTGTCGGTGTCCGATGTCAACCGGTGCACCCGGCACCGGATCTTCTTGTGGATCCCGAGCTCGGAGCCCTCCCAGCGGTCGAGGTTCGCCTCGTCGTCCTTGGTCACGTCGTAGAGCACGACGAACACCTTGGAGTTCGGATCCTCGACGACGGTGGCCAGCGCGCCTTCCCAGCTGATGTCCGCGCCGCCGAACGTCAGGCGCCAGCCGTGCAGCCAGCCCGTCCCGGCCATCGGAGAATGCGGTGCCCGCAGCAGCATCTGCTCCGGATGCATATTCGATCCGTAGGCGGCGTAGATCGGCACGCGTGAATCTTAGACGTATCGCGGTCAACCGGCCGACATCGGCGAAGGCGGGAGGATCGGAACGCCTCCGTGACCCCGGTGTCCTAGGTTGAAGCAGTGGTAACGCGCATCGTGATCATCGGCGGCGGGCCGGCCGGATATGAGGCGGCGCTGGTCGCGGCCGCCAGAGGACGGGACGTCACCCAGGTGACCGTCATCGACTCCGACGGCATCGGTGGAGCCTGCGTGCTCTACGACTGCGTGCCGTCGAAGACGTTCATCGCGTCGTCCGGGGTGCGCACCGAGTTGCGCCGCGCCAAGGGCCTGGGCTTCGACATCGCGATCGACGCCGCCCAGATCTCGCTCGGCGAGATCAACAACCGGGTCAAGACGCTGGCCTCCTCGCAGTCCGCCGATATCGGCCGCCAGCTGCTCAACCAGGGCGTGACGATCCTCGGCGGCCACGGTGAGCTCGTCGACGACACCTCGGGGATGGCACATCACCGGGTGAAGGTCACCACCCACGACGGCAAGATCGGCGTGCTGAAGGCCGACGTGGTGCTGATCGCCACCGGCGCCAGCCCGCGGGTGCTGCCGAACGCGGAACCCGACGGCGAGCGCATCCTGACGTGGCGCCATCTCTACGAACTCTCCGAGCTGCCCGAACACCTGATCATCGTCGGTTCGGGGGTGACGGGCGCGGAGTTCTGCAACGCCTACACCGAGCTGGGCGTGACGGTGACGGTGGTCGCCAGCCGCGACCAGATCCTGCCGCACGAGGACTCCGACGCCGCCGCGGTCCTGGAGGAGGTGTTCGCCGAGCGTGGCGTCACCCTGATCAAGAACGCCCGCGCCGACTCGGTGACCCGCACCGAGTCCGGGGTGAAGGTGACGATCGCCGACGGCCGCACCGTCGAGGGCAGCCACGCGCTGATGACGGTCGGATCGGTGCCCAACACCTCCGGCCTGGGCCTGGACCGGGTCGGCATCGAGCTCAAACCCGGTGGCTACATCCCCGTCGACCGGGTGTCGCGCACCCCGGCGGCGGGCATCTACGCCGCCGGGGACTGCACCGGGCTGCTGCCGCTGGCGTCGGTGGCCGCCATGCAGGGACGTATCGCGATGTACCACGCGCTCGGAGAGGGGGTGTCGCCGATCCGGTTGCGCACGGTCGCCTCGGCGACGTTCACCCGTCCCGAGATCGCCGCGGTCGGCATCCCGCAGGCGGCGATCGATGACGGCAGCGTGCCTGCCCGCACCATGGTGTTGCCGCTGAACACCAACGCCAGAGCGAAGATGTCGCTGCTCCGGCATGGTTTCGTGAAGATCTTCTGCCGGCCCGCCACGGGTGTGGTGATCGGCGGTGTCGTGGTGGCGCCGATCGCCTCGGAGCTGATCCTTCCGATCGCGCTGGCGGTGCAGAACAACCTGTCGGTGACCGACCTGGCGCAGACGCTGTCGGTGTATCCGTCGTTGTCGGGTTCGATCGTGGAGGCAGCGCGCCGGTTGATGGCGCACGACGATCTTGACTGATCGCACGTAACCTGAGACGGACATCCGTACTGACGAGTAACGAGGAGCCGGTCAACGTGCGTGACCCGATCCCCGGTCCGGGCAACGGGCAGACCTTTCTGGGCCCGGAGCAGCGGGCCCGAGCCTGGGAGCGGCTGGGCAGCGAGCAGTTCGACGTCGTCGTGGTCGGCGGTGGGGTCGTCGGCGCGGGAGCCGCTCTCGACGCGGCGACCCGCGGCCTGAAGGTGGCGCTGGTCGAGGCGCGCGATTTCGCGTCGGGAACCTCCAGCCGCAGCAGCAAGATGTTCCACGGCGGCCTGCGCTACCTGGAGCAGCTGGAGTTCGGCCTGGTGCGTGAGGCGCTGCACGAACGCGAGCTGTCGCTGACGACGCTGGCGCCGCATCTGGTCAAGCCGCTGCCGTTCTTGTTCCCGCTGACCAACCGCTGGTGGGAACGGCCCTACATCGCTGCGGGCATCATGCTGTACGACCAGCTGGGCGGCTCGAAATCCGTCCCGGCGCAGAAACATCTGACGCGGGCCGGTGCGCTGCGGTTGTCGCCCGGTCTGAAACGAAGCTCGCTGATCGGTGGAATCCGTTACTACGACACCGTTGTCGACGACGCCAGGCACACCATGACGGTGGCCCGCACGGCCGCCCACTACGGCGCGGTGGTACGCACGTCGACTCAGGTGGTGGCGTTGCTGCGGGAGGGTGACCGCGTCACCGGCGTGCGGGTGCGCGACTCGGAGGACGGGGCGATCACGGAGGTGCACGGCCACGTCGTGGTCAACGCCACCGGGGTGTGGACCGACGAGATCCAGGCATTGTCCAAGCAGCGCGGCCGGTTTCGGGTGCGCGCGTCCAAGGGCGTGCACATCGTGGTGCCGCGGGACCGCATCGTCAGCGAGGTCGCGATCATCCTGCGCACCGACAAGTCGGTGCTGTTCGTCATCCCGTGGGGCACCCACTGGATCATCGGCACCACCGACACCGACTGGAACCTCGATCTGGCCCATCCGGCCGCCACCAAGGCCGACATCGACTATCTCCTCGGCACCGTCAACACCGTGCTGGCGACGCCGTTGACCCACGACGACATCGACGGGGTGTACGCGGGCCTGCGGCCACTGCTGGCGGGGGAGAGCGAGGAAACCTCGAAGCTGTCCCGCGAGCATGCGGTCGCGGTGCCCGCGCCGGGTCTGGTCGCCATCGCCGGCGGCAAGTACACCACCTACCGGGTGATGGCCGAGGACGCCATCGACGCCGCGGCGGAGTTCGTGCCGACGCGGGTGGCGCGGTCGATCACCGAGAAGGTCCCGCTGATGGGTGCCGACGGCTACTTCGCGTTGGTGAACCAGACCCAAAGCGTCGGAGCGCATTACGGATTGCACCCGTACCGGGTGCGCCACCTGCTTGACCGGTACGGATCCCTCATCGGGGAGGTGCTGCAACTGGGCGAGGACCGACCCGACCTGCTGACGCCGATCACCGAGGCGCCGGTGTACCTGAAGGTCGAAGCCGCCTACGCCGCGGCGGCGGAGGGTGCGCTGCACCTCGAGGACATCCTCGCCCGCCGGACGCGGATCTCCATCGAGTACCCGCACCGCGGCGTCGACTGCGCCCGCGAGGTCGCCGAAGTCGTTGCGCCCATCCTGGGTTGGAGCCCCGAGGATGTCGACCGCGAGGTCGCGACGTACCTGGCGCGGGTCGAGGCCGAGGTGCTCTCCCAGGCTCAGCCCGACGACGAATCCGCCGACGCACTGCGCGCGGCCGCTCCTGAGGCGCGTGCGGAGATCCTCGAGCCGGTGCCGCTCAATTGAGACGTCCCGCGCGTCCGCCGCTGCCCGTGCGTGACGGCCTGGGACCTTCGCGGGTGCGGTTGCGCGGCGGTGCGGTGCTCGTGGAGTTGGCGGACCGGTTCGGCGAGGCCGCCGCGGAGAAGGTGCTCAACGGCGAGGTGCTGGCCGCCGACGGCAGCGTGGTGACCGCAGCCACTGTGCTGCAACCGAATTCGCTGGTCTACGTGTACCGCGATCTGCCCGACGAGGTGACCGTTCCGTTCGAGCTTGCGGTGCTGCACCGCGACGAGGACATCGTCGTCGTCGACAAGCCGCACTTTCTGGCCACGATGCCCCGCGGCCGCCACGTCGCCCAGACCGCGCTGGTGCGGTTGCGGCGCGACCTGGACCTGCCCGACCTGAGCCCGGCCCATCGACTGGACCGACTCACCGCAGGGGTCCTGCTGTTCACGGCGCGCCGGGAACTCCGCGGGCCGTATCAGACGATGTTCGCGCGCGGCCAGGTGCGCAAGACCTACCTGGCGCACGCACCTGTGGACGACGCTCTCGCGTTCCCGGTGACGGTACGCAGCCGAATCGTGAAGCGGCGTGGCTGCTTGCAGGCGGTGGAGGAACCGGGTGAGCCGAACGCCGAGACGTTCATCGAGCACCAGGAGGGCGGACGCTACCGGCTGACCCCGCGCACCGGGCGTACCCACCAGCTGCGGGTGCACATGGCGTCGCTGGGCCTGCCGATCACCGGCGATCCGTGGTATCCCGCGGTTGTCGACGTCCCCGCCGACGACTTCTCCACACCGCTGCACCTTCTCGCCCACCGCCTGGAGTTCGACGATCCGCTGACCGGAGCTTCGCGACGGTTCACCAGCTCCCGGGCGTTACCCGGAAGTTAGTGTGCGCCCAGATCGCAATTCCCCTCGGTGCATACGCATTAGTGCGATCTGAGCCCACACCGTGCGCGGCCCGGCGGTGCGCACAGACCGAAATGTACGACATCGGTCTGGAGTTCGCTGAGTGAATCGACGATGTTGTCAAAGTCGTCATCGACGAGGCATCTAGCGTTGCAACGGGTGTGAGGAGAATTTGCCCAGCGGTCTCAACGACCGCTACGAAACCACCCGTGCGCCTCGAGCCCACCGGAGGCCTCGCGTGCAGTGCCGATGTGTCGAACACGTACGCGCCCGTCGATGACTGGCAAATTTGGATACTCCGGCGCGCGAAAAAAACTCTCTCCGGGGGCGGGAGGGACCCGCATTGCGTTCGGCCCCCGCGGGCACGTCCCGGCTGCCACAATCAGCGGGACGTCCACGGCCGTTGGCCGTGGAACCAGACCATAAGGAGTGAGCGTGCGCCAAACCTGGCTCGTCGCGGCAGCGGGACTGTTCGTCGCTGCGGTTATCGGCCCTGCACCGGCCCCCACCGCGCAGGCGGCGGTGTGCGGGTCGGTCGGCGGCAGGCACGTCGACGTCACCGGCTGCGCGGACCCGTTCTACGAACTCAACGACGTGCTGGCCCCACCGCCGCCGCCACCTCCGCCACCCCCACCTCCGCCGCCGCCGCCACCCCCCGGTGCACCGCCGCCGCCGCCGCCACCGCCGCCGCCACCACCGCCGCCG
>Ga0209347_1005798_pt1 | contig 11441 bp, 10 predicted proteins | sample AutmiccommuBRH23_FD_187382 | JGI IMG/M metagenome (GOLD analysis project Ga0209347, IMG submission 187382) | Deep subsurface microbial communities from Mt. Terri, Switzerland - Autotrophic microbial communities BRH/23 (SPAdes) (version 2) | ecosystem: Environmental > Aquatic > Deep subsurface >...
GATATCCACACCATATTCATTCTTCAGTCTGTACTCCAATACCTCCAGCTGAAGCACCCCTACAACGCCAATAATAAACTCCTGTGCTATCGAGTCCTGCTGCTGGAATATCTGTATGGCACCTTCCTCAGATATCTGCTCTATCCCCTTCATAAATTGTTTGCGTTTCATGGAATTCTTTATATAAACCCTGGCAAAATGCTCCGGTGCAAACACAGGAATCCCTTCAAACCTGAAGGGACTTCCCTGGCATAAGGTGTCCCCAATCTTGAATATTCCGGGATCAAATACCCCGATTATATCTCCGGCGTAAGCCTCTTCAACAATTTCCCTGTCCTGGGCCAGGAATTGCTGCGGCTGCGACAGCTTGATCATCTTGCCGGCCTGTACATGGCTCACTTCCATACCCTTTGTGAATTTACCGGAGCAGATTCTAAGAAAAGCTATTCTATCCCTATGAGTAGGATTCATATTTGCTTGTATTTTAAATATGAATCCGGAGAATCTATCGCTTTCTGCATCAATTTCCCCTATATCTGCATTCCTGGAAAGGGGCGGTGTTGTCAAATCCAGAAATTCTTCCAGGAATACCTGCACCCCGAAATTGGTCATGGCACTTCCGAAAAACACAGGAGTCAGTTCACCCTTCAGTACTTTCCTATTGCTGAATTCATCCCCGGCCATATCAAGAAGCAGGATGTCATCTACCAGCTTGTTATGGGCATCCTCCCCCAGAAGGTCCCGGAACACCTGATCATCAACATTATTTTTAGAAGCTGCGACGGCGCTTTGTCCGTGGTTTCCACCATCAAAAAGTTCGATCTGGGCCAGCTTCCTATTATATATACCCAGAAAGCTTCCTCCTACCCTTATTGGCCAATTCATAGGATAGGACTGGATTCCAAGCACCTTCTCAATTTCCTCCACCAGCTCGAAGGGATCCTTTCCCGCCCTGTCCATTTTGTTTATAAAGGTAAAAATGGGTATCCCCCTCATTTTACATACATGGAACAGCTTTTTGGTCTGTTCCTCCACACCTTTTGCAGAGTCAATTATCATTACCGCACTATCTGCTGCCATAAGAGTCCTATAAGTATCTTCGCTGAAATCCTGGTGCCCCGGCGTATCCAGAATGTTGATGCAGTAATCGTTATACTCAAACTGCATTACACTTGAAGTCACTGAAATACCCCTTTGCTTCTCAATTTCCATCCAGTCCGACACTGCATGCTTCTGAGCCTTCCTGGCTTTTACCGAACCGGCAAGGCGAATGGCACCTCCATACAGCAAAAGCTTTTCAGTAAGAGTAGTCTTACCTGCATCAGGGTGCGATATTATGGCAAAGGTTCTTCTCCTTCTAATTTCCTTTAAAATTTCCTGTTGTACAACCGACATTTGATTACTCCTCTATAATATATTTAAACACAATTGATTTTACACGATATATGAATAGTGTGTCAATCAAAAGCATTTTAAGATCAAAGGCATGCCTGACAACACATATTGTATTGACAAGCATGCCCTCTTAATTTCACTTACCATATTAATAAACCGGAGTGCAGTAATCTGCATACTTTGGATTCTTACCCACTGTAATCTCAAAGAACAATCTCTTCAGCTTTTTGCATATCTCTCCTTGCTTTCCTGCACCTATTGTCCTCCTATCCACTTCAACTACCGAGGTCACTTCCATTGCAGTTCCACTGAAAAACACTTCCTCGGCAGAGTAAAGCTCATTCCTTGAAATGCTTCTTTCCACAACCTCCATGCCAAGCTCCTCTTTAGCAAGAGTCATAACTGTATCCCTGGTTATTCCTTCAAGTATATTATCCTTAAATATCATCTATACATTCACTTATAGGCTCTCCTGCAGGTACCATAGGAAGCACCAGGTCATCGGGATGTATCATGCACTCTATTACTACAGGCTCATTCATCCTCAAAGCCTTTTTAAAAACCTTTTCAACCTCTTCATCTGCAGTAATCTGCATGGATTGTATTCCGAAGGCACCGGCAACCTTTGTAAAGCATACTTCATCTCCAAGACTTGTATGCGAATATCTTTCATTATAAAAAATCTTTTGCCACTGCCGCACCATTCCCAGGGAATTGTTATTAAACACCACCTGTATTATGGGCAATCTGTATTTTGAAATGGTAGAAAGCTCCGTAAGATTCATTTTGAAGCTCCCGTCTCCTGCCATATTTATAACTCTGCGGTCCGGCCTTCCTATTGCCGCTCCGATTGCTGCACCCAGTCCATAACCCATTGTCCCGAGCCCTCCCGAGGAAATGAATGATCTGGGCTCTGCAAAGGGATAGTACTGTGCAGTCCACATTTGATTCTGTCCAACTTCAGTGGTAATTATGCTCTTCCCTTTGGTTAATTCATAAATCTTACTGATTAAATAATGTGGATTCAGTGTTCCATTGCTCTTATAGTTTACTTCATATGTTTTTTTCCATTCCTGAATCTGTTTGTTCCATACACCGGCCTGCTTTTCTTTGACTCTTTCAAGAAGCAGCTTTAGAAACTGTTTTACATCTCCACACAGGGGAATTTTAATATCAATATTCTTTCCAAACTCTTCCGGATCTATGTCTATGTGTATTATATGCGCATAGGGTGCAAATCCGTCAGCCTTGCAGATTGTCCTGTCACTGAAGCGTGCTCCGATTGCTATAAGCAGATCACAGTTGCTTATAGCCAGGTTTGAGCATCGTGAACCATGCATTCCCAATAGTCCCATATAATTAGGGTGAGTCCCCGGAAATGCACCGGTTCCCATTAATGAGGAAGCTACAGGGGCTTTTAACCTCTCTGCAAATTCCAGCAATTCTTCGCAAGAATCCGAAATCTTAACACCGCCTCCTGCATATATTACAGGCCTCTTACTGTCATTTATAAGCTCTACCGCCTTTTCCAGGTACAAATTCATTTCACTGGACATTTTTGACAGGTTGACCGTTTTGTAGCTTGTATCTACTTCCGCCGGTTTGTATTCTATTTCAGCTGCCTGTATATCTTTTGGGATATCAATGAGTACCGGGCCGGGCCGGCCTGATCTGGCAATTTCAAAAGCTTCCCTTACAATCTCAGGCAGCTTGCAAGGACTTTTCACTATATAATTCTTTTTGGTTATTGGTTTTGTTATAGCTGTTATATTAAGCTCCTGAAATGAATCCTTTCCCAGCAGCGGCCTTGCTACCTGTCCCGTTATAACCACCATGGGCACTGAATCACTGTATGCAGTTGCTATTCCCGTTACAGTGTTTGAGGCTCCGGGACCTGAGGTTACCAATACAACCCCTACCTTTCCGGTTGCCCTGGCATAGCCGTCTGCGGCATGAGTCGCCCCCTGTTCGTGTGCAGTTAAAATATGAGTTATATCCTTTCTATCATAAAGTGCGTCATATATATTTATAACCGTTCCCCCTGGGAATCCGAATATAGTATCGACCCCCTGTTCCCGGAGACACTCTATCAGCACCTGGGCACCTTTCAACTTCATCCTAACACCTCCATTTCAGAATTAAATGCTTTCAGCAACCAGACTTCCCATTTTTTCCGTTCCTACGATGGTCATCCCCGGCTGCATTATATCTGATGTCCTATATCCTCCGTCCAATACCCGATACACAGAATCCACAATACTATCTGCTTCAGCTTCCATATTAAATGCATATCTCAGCATCATTGAACAGCTTAATATGGCAGCAAGAGGATTTGCCATGTCCTTTCCTGCAATATCCGGTGCAGAACCGTGTATGGGTTCGAAAATTCCTGCACCTTTTTCCCCCATGCTGGCTGAAGGGAGCATCCCAAGGGAACCGGTAAGCATTGATGCCTCATCGCTCAATATATCTCCGAAAAGGTTCTCTGTGAGTATTACATCGAAATATCCCGGATTCCTTATAAGCTGCATTGCGGCATTGTCCACATACATATATGAAATATCCAAGTCGGTATAGTCCTTTGCCACCTCACCGGTCACTTCGCGCCAGAGCCTTGAACTTTCAAGAACATTTGCTTTATCCACAATCGTAATCTTCTTTTTCCTCTTTCTTGCAATAGAAAAAGCTTTCCTTGTAATTCTCTCGATTTCATACGATGTATACACCATCATATCCCACGCTGTGATACCATTCTTTGTTTCCACCCTTTTCTTCTCTCCGAAGTATGCTCCTCCTGTAAGCTCACGGACAACCATAATATCAAGACCATCCTTCAATACTTCCGGTCTCAGTGCGGAAGCCGATTTGAGCTGTGGAAACAGAATTGCAGGCCTCAGGTTTGCAAATGCATCAAGAGCTTTTCTTATCCCCAGAAGCCCGGCTTCAGGCCTTAGATGACCCGGCAGGCTATCCCATTTCGGTCCTCCCACAGCACCTAAAAGTACTGCATCGCTTTTTCTGCAAATATTTACTGTTTCATCAGGAAGCGGAACTCCCGTTTCATCAATCGCTCTGCCTCCCAGCAATACTTCTTCATACTCAAAGCTGCATCCGAACTTCCCAGACACTGCATCAAGCACCTTTACAGCTTGTTTTATTACCTCGGGGCCAATTCCATCTCCCGATATCAATGCTATTTTCATTGGCCTTCCACCTTTCCCTTTACGTAGTTGATCAAGCCTCCTGCTTTTATAATATCCTGCATGAATTCCGGAAAAGATTCGGCCTTATAGGTACTTCCTTTAGTAATATTTGTTATCATTCCGCTATTAAGATCAACCTCTACCCTGTCGCCATTCTCAATACTCTTAACGGCTTCAGCACACTCCAGTATCGGAAGTCCTATATTAATTGCGTTCCTGCAAAAAATCCGGGCGTAATTCTCTGCTATGACACACTTTATTCCTGAATACTTTATAGCTATAGGTGCATGCTCCCTTGAAGAGCCGCATCCGAAGTTCTTGCCGGCTACTATAAGATCTCCCTCGTTTACCTTGCTTACAAATTCTCCGTCTATGTCCTCCATGCAATGTGCGGCCAGTTCATTCCGGTCACTGACGTTTAAGTATCTTGCCGGAATTATTACATCAGTATCCACGTTATCTCCATACTTAAAAACTTTACCCTTTATCATACGACTACCTCCTCCGGAGAAGAAATTTTACCTGTAATCGCAGAAGCTGCTGCAACTGCAGGACTTGACAGGTATACTTCACTTTCCGGGTGTCCCATTCTGCCTACAAAATTCCTGTTGGTTGTTGCCACAGCCCTTTCACCCTTTGCCAGGATTCCCATGTGTCCTCCAAGGCAAGGGCCACAGGTGGGGGTACTTACAACCGCACCGGCTTCAATAAACACCTCCAGAAGTCCCTCTTTCATTGCCTGAAGGTATATCTTCTGTGTAGCCGGAAAAACAATAGTTCTTACCCGGGGATTCACCTTTCTGCCCTTTAGAACTTTCGCCGCCATTCTCAGATCCTCAAGCCTTCCATTTGTACATGAACCTATTACAACCTGGTCAATTGTTACTTCTCCGACATCATCCACCGTTCTTGTATTCTCCGGCAAATGCGGGAATGCAACTGTAGGCCTTATTTCACTGAGGTCAATCTCTATTACCCTGCTGTATTCCGCATCATTGTCAGCCGTATATACTACCGGAAGCTTTTTCGAATGCTCCGATACATATTTCAGAGTCTTTTCATCCACCGGAAAAATCCCATTTTTTGCTCCCGCTTCTATAGCCATGTTTGTTATAGTAAAGCGGTCATCCATTGAAAGATTGGCAACTCCATCCCCGCAATACTCCATTGACTGGTATAATGCTCCGTCAACGCCTATCATTCCTATGATATGGAGTATTACATCCTTTCCGCATACCCAATCCCCCATTTTACCTGTCAAAACGAATTTTATCGCTTCAGGTACCTTGAACCACGCTTCCCCCGTAGCCATTCCCACAGCCATATCAGTGCTGCCGATGCCGGTGGAAAAAGCTCCAAGCGCTCCATAGGTACAGGTATGGGAATCAGCTCCTATTATTACATCTCCCGGTACTGCCAAACCCTTTTCCGGAATCAATGCATGCTCTATTCCCATCTGTCCTATCTCAAAATAGTTCTCTATATCCATTTCTCTTGCAAATTCCCTTACCATCCTGCATTGCTCGGCAGATTTAATATCCTTGTTAGGAGTAAAATGGTCAGGAACCAGTGCAATTTTGCTTTTATCAAAAACCTTTTGTGTACCTATCCCCCTGAATTCATCTATTGCAACAGGAGCAGTTATATCATTCCCGAGTACCAGGTCAACCTTGGCCTTTATCATCTGACCCGGATACACTTTATCCAACCCGGCATGTGCTGCCAGTATCTTTTGAGTCATAGTCATACCCATGTTTTTGTGTCCCCTTTCTTTCCCATTCCCCGAGGAAGTATTCTATGGAGTCAATCAGCGCAACACAGCTGGCTTCAATGATATTTTCAGAAACTCCCACAGTCCCCCAGAGCTGTTCACCATTTGTAGATTCTATATGAACTCTTACTTTTGCACCCGTGGCTTGGGATGTATCAAGCACACGAACCTTGTAATCCACCAGTCTCATCTTTTTCAGCTGAGGGTAGAAAAGCTCCAGCGCCCTCCTAAGTGCCTTGTCAATAGCATTTACCGGTCCGTCACCCTCTGCTGTCGTAATCTCTTCAATCCCATTTACATTAACCTTTATCACTGCCGTTGCGCTGTTCAGTGTCTTCCTCTTACTGTCACACCATATTTTAAATTCCATAACCTTGAAAAATTCGTTTTCTTTCCCTAGAGATCTTTTTACCATAAGCTCAAAGGAACTCTCCGCGCCCTCAAACTGGTACCCTTCATGCTCAAGTCTTTTCAACTTTTCCATGATTTGCTTCACTTGGTCGGAATCCTTGGACAGCATTGGAGCATACTCCTGAATTTTCTTGAGTATTGTACTCCTGCCCGAAACCTCTGACATTAAGATTCTTCTATTATTGCCGACAAGCTCCGGTTTGACATGTTCATAAGAGTCAGGCTCCTTCAGGACCGCATCTATATGCATGCCTCCCTTATGGGCAAAGGCATTGTTTCCCACAAAAGGTTCATACTCATTGTGACCTTTGTTGGCAACTTCACTGATATACCGGGACAGCGCGGTAAGCCCGGCCATGTTTTCTACCGGAATAACATTGTACTGGGCCTTTAACTGAAGACATGGAATTATGGTGCATAAATCTGCATTTCCGCAGCGCTCTCCATACCCGTTAATAGTACCCTGCACCTGTACTGCACCGTTCAGTACAGCCATTATGCTGTTTGCTGCAGCCATCCCGCTGTCATTATGACAGTGGATTCCAATGGGAGTTTTTAAACTTTCCGATAACTTTCTTACTATATTACCTATTTCATTAGGAAGAGATCCTCCATTGGTATCACACAGCACCAGACAATCGGCTCCTGCACTCTGAGCTGCCTTCAATGTATATACAGCGTATTCAGGGTTGGCCTTGTATCCGTCAAAGAAGTGCTCAGCATCATAAATTACTTCTTTACCCTTATGCTTCATAAAGGCTATTGTATCACTTATCATTTTCAGGTTTTCATCAAGAGTGGTTCTTATAATATCTGTAACATGAAAATCCCAGCTTTTCCCGAATATTGTCACTGCAGGCGTCTCTGCACTTAAAAGAGCAAGTACATTACTGTCCTCATGAACCTCAATATTTGCCCTTCTGGTGCTGCCAAAAGCAGTAAGCTTTGAATTCTTCAGCTTTAGTTTTTTTACCCTTTCAAAGTATTCCATATCCTTGGGGTTTGACCCGGGGTTACCCGCTTCTATATAGCTGATTCCGAATTCGTCCAGCTTTCTGGTTATGTTCAGCTTGTCACCCACCGTGAAGGATATTCCCTCTCCCTGCGCTCCATCACGCAAAGTGGAATCATAGGTTATCAAGTATTTCAAATTCCCAATTGGTCTCAGCTCCTTCTCCAAAGAAATTATAGCTCTTCGCCATTTTGAAGTCTTTTGCCTCACTTGCAGTCCGCTCCTCAAACCTGGATACCATGTTGTTCACTGCACTCACATAAGCCTTTGCACTGGCTTCAATTATATCTGTGCTGACTCCGTAACCCACAAATTTCATGTTATCTTTTGAAACCTTAACTGTGACTTCTCCCAGAGCATCCTTACCGCCGGTGGCGGCCTTTATAAAATAGTCTTCAAGCTTTACACTCATCCCTGTTGCCCTGTCAATAGCTTTGAAGGTTGCATCAACAGGTCCGTCACCACAGGCAGCCTCTTCCAGAACCTTGCCCTCAAAACCGATTTTCACTGTTGAAGTTGCTGTAATACCGCTGCCGCTTGATATCTGGAAATACTCCAGTTTGTATGTTTCCACAACCTTTTTTGACTCCTGAGTGACCAGTGCCTCAATATCCCTGTCCATAATAAACTTCTTTTTATCGGATAAATCCTTGAACCTTTGAAATGCCATATTTACATCTTCCTTCTCCAGTGTTGTGAACCCCAGTTCTTTAAGCTTTTCTTCGAATGCATGTCTTCCTGAGTGTTTCCCCAATACCATCTTGCTCTGTTTCAAACCCACTGACTCAGGAGTCATTATCTCATAGGTCTCCCTGTTTGACATTACTCCATGCTGGTGTATCCCGGATTCATGAGCAAATGCATTTGCTCCCACAATTGCCTTGTTCGGCTGTACCTGCACCCCTGTGGCAAAGCTTACCATGGAGCTGGTCCTGTATATTCTTTCGGTCGTTACCTTTGTAGAGGTACTGTAGTAGTCCTTCCTGGTCCTGAGTGCCATTACCACTTCTTCCAGGGCAGCGTTTCCGGCCCGTTCACCCAGTCCGTTTATTGTGCACTCCACTTGTCCGGCACCATTTTCTACAGCCGCCAGGGAGTTTGCAACAGCCATTCCCAGGTCATTATGACAGTGTACACTTATAATTGCCTTGTCAATATTGCTCACATTGTTCCTTATACTGTTAATTAATTTTCCTATTTCACCCGGTGTCGAGTAGCCTACGGTATCCGGGATGTTTACCACCCTTGCCCCCGCATTGATTACTGCTTCCAGAACCCTGTACAGAAACTCGGGATCTGTTCTTGTTGCATCCTCAGGTGAAAATTCCACTTCGGGACAAATACTTCTGGCATAAGCAACCGTTTCAATAGCTTTTTCCAGCACCTGATCCCGTTCCATTTTCAGCTTGTATTTCATGTGTATGTCGGAGGTGGCGATAAAAGTGTGTATCCTTGGCTGTCCGGCATATTTAAGAGCTTCCCACGCTCTGTCGATGTCCTGCCTTACAGTCCTTGCCAGTGCAGCAACAGTAGAGTTTTTGATATTCCTTGCTATCTCCTTTACTCCTTCAAAATCACCATTTGATGCTACCGGAAAACCTGCCTCTATAATATCAACTCCAAGCAATTCCAACTGCTTTGCTATATGCAGCTTTTCATTCATGTTGAGGCTTATGCCGGGGGATTGCTCCCCATCTCTCAGTGTAGTATCGAAGATGTATATCCTTTTTGACATATTAAAAACCCCCTAAAACTAATTTATTTTTTTTCAATCCATGACATCATCTTCCTTAGCTCCTTGCCTACCGTCTCGACCTGGTGTTCTTGCTCCCGCTTTTTCATGGCATTGTAAGAAGGTCTGTTAGCTTGATTTTCCAGTATCCATTCTTTTGCAAAGGTACCATCCTGTATTTCAGATAAAATCTTTTTCATTTCCTTACGTGTATCCTCAGTGACTATTCTTTTCCCGGTGACATAATCGCCATATTCTGCCGTATCACTGATTGAATATCTCATGTAGCTTAAGCCCCCCTGGTTTATAAGGTCTACTATAAGCTTCATCTCATGTAAGCATTCGAAATATGCGCTTTCCGGCTGATACCCGGCTTCTACCAAAGTCTCAAAGCCTGCTTTCATAAGCTCGGTTACACCTCCGCAAAGTACAGCCTGTTCGCCAAAAAGGTCGGTTTCCGTTTCCTCCTTGAAGGTTGTCTCCAGCACTCCTGCCCTGGTACCGCCTATACCCTTTGCATAGGCCAAAGCATTGGCTTTTGCACTGCCTGAATAATCCTGATATACTGCAATCAGGCACGGCACCCCTCTTCCTTCCTTGAACTGGCTTCTTACCGTATGTCCCGGTCCTTTTGGCGCTACCATGAATACGTCAACATTCTTCGGAGGTACTATCTGTCCGAAGTGGATGTTGAAGCCATGGGCAAATATCAAAGACTTCCCTTCTGACAGATAAGGTTCTACCGATGTTTTATAGAGCGATCCCTGCTTTTCATCCGGTACAAGCATAATAACAAAGTCTGACTTTTTAACAGCCTCTGCAGCCTCCAGTACTTCAAGCCCTTCATTCTCTGCATTTTTCCAGGATTTGCTCCCTTTATAGAGTCCTACACATACATCAACACCACTTTCCTTCAGGTTCAGCGCATGAGCATGACCTTGACTTCCATAGCCTATAACCGCAACCTTTTTGTCCTTAAAAACCTCCATATTGGCATCCTTTTCGTAGTACATCTTTGCATTTGTCATTTTTCATTCCTCCAAATTTTTAAATTTTAATAAAATAAAAAAGACTCTTTGCCCCAACACTGGGGCAAAAAGTCTTTCGCGGTACCACCCAATTTTTTTCTCATTTTTTTTAACGGCTCTGCCGGCGGGGCTTACTATTATTTCAGCCTGCAACTCGAGGATGAAGATTTTCAACAAATTCATCCTATGGATTCGCACCAACCTCCACTCTCTGAATGAATAAAATCTGTCTACTTTTCCCTGTCATCGTTCTTATCATTATTAAGTTTTTTATAATCGGTATTAGGCTTATAATTAGGCCTATAATTATTAGTGAGCTTATAATCAGTTGCACGACAACTAGAATTATGCCTGTAATAATGGATAGCACCAGGCCGCTTAGTAGTAGCCCTAGGACTGTCCATAGGATAATTCTGGATATTATGTATGAAATTGTGCTTACAAAATAATCTGTGTTTCTATTCATTTTTATCATAGTCACAATTCCCTTTCTCTTCGCGCACTGACCTTTCGCGGTATTTAAAGAAGACTATACCAACTAATGAGATTTAAGTCAATACTTTTTTTTACTTTTTTTCACCGGTTTTTTATGAAAAAATTTGAATAAACTTTACAAACTCTCTATTTTCAATGTTCCTGAGTTATGTAAAATACTCAAAGATGTATATTAAAAATCAGAGGAATAATGTATGTGGCTATATGCTTTGCATAATATCCGTTGCAAAGCTTTTCCGTGTTTTATATGCTTTGAAAGTAAATACAATATATGTTATATTTGATATACAATAAATAACCAAGGTTTGGAGGTTAGACATGTGAATAACTTTATCGACTATCTTGATATAAACAAGGAAGTACTTGACGGACTCAGATATTACAACCCCATTGT
>Ga0209347_1005799_pt1 | contig 11441 bp, 11 predicted proteins | sample AutmiccommuBRH23_FD_187382 | JGI IMG/M metagenome (GOLD analysis project Ga0209347, IMG submission 187382) | Deep subsurface microbial communities from Mt. Terri, Switzerland - Autotrophic microbial communities BRH/23 (SPAdes) (version 2) | ecosystem: Environmental > Aquatic > Deep subsurface >...
GTTCGATCGGAGGGCTGGTGTGGCACGGTCGTTTTCCCCTTGAGGGGGGTGTGAAGCAGAGGGTCAGGGTCACCTCGAAATCCCGGAGTGCTTTCATCTGCCGGTCAAACCATATCAGCGCATCCGGCCGGTGCCAGTCGGCCCAGCTGATCCCGGTCCGGAGTTTTTTTACGTTTAACCTGCGGAGCCATTCCAGACTGAAATCGAGCCGGTGGTCCTCGAAATGGAACCACTGGCAGATCCCCATGGCCGGGTCGAACCAGTCGATCGCCGGTTTGGGGGTACCGTCCGCCCGGATCAGTCCCATGTAGAAATGGCGGTAATAGGCACTCCCTTCGCTTTCCCGGTGGCGGGTGGTTGCTTCCCAGGCCGGCGGAAGGTCGAGAAGACTGTACCAGAAAATCCGTTCCACACGGTCGATGAGCAGTTCCGTTGTCCGTTTCAGGCCAAAAACCTGGATTTCGTCAGCCCCGAAGCTGGAAACGCCGACCTCGGTCACCCATACAGGCTTTTCAATGACGGCCTCGATTTCAGCGATTTTCGCCGGCCATTCATCAATTTTCCAGTGGTTCCAGTCGAGGGGAAACCCGTGGACGGCAACGGCATCGAGGTCATCGGTCAGACCATAGCTTTTCATCAGCGCCATGAAATTCGCATCGATGGGCGAAATGCCGCCAAGCACCCGGATCAGTTCCGGACAGATCTCTTTCACCCGGCGGATAGCCAGACCGGTCATTGTGCCATAATCCCGCCATTCCGGATCGATTGTGAAGTCCCAGTGGGAAAGATTGTTCGGTTCATTCCAGAACTTAATCGCTTCGATCATGGCGCTCCTTCATTCATGGCGGAATGGCCATCGGCGCTTGGGGTCAATGGATATAAAAGGGCACCCGCAAGGGGTCCCCCACAGATCTCTAAGTTCCCGGCAATCCCGCTATACATGTCCTCCCCACACTCCCGGCTGTTCGGTCCGCTTTTCAGCATCCGTCACATGCGGGGATTCGCCGGATTCGATATGTTCCCGATTGATCGCCGCCTGCCGTTCCTCTTCGCCTTCCCGGGCGCGGTCCCGGCATTCTCCTTCGCATACGCCCGTTATATCCCTGCTGGGCATTCCGCCTATCCCGCGCCGCCCGTTTCCCCGGGCTTTGAAATATTTATCGGCATCCACGGCCTTAAGCAGCATTTCCGCATCGACCAGGCCCGCGCCGGCAGCTTCGGCGGCTGTCTTGAAATCACCCCGGATCAGTTTCAATGCCATCCGTTCAGCTTCGATCTCTTCAGTGGTCCGGACCCCTCTGCGGCGAAAGACCGGAAGCGGCGGACACCATCCCTGCAGTGCATGCTGCATGAGAAAAGTGGCCACTCCGGCGGAAAGCAGATAAAAACGCCGGTCAACCGTTTTGCCGAGGAAGAGTCCGAGAAGACCGAAGAACGCCGCATTTGCTTCAAGCGTGCGCTCAATGTCCCATTCTTCATCGAGTTCCCGCAATCTGGCATCAATCGCCGTCGGTCCGGCCTTGATATAATATTCGAGATCCGATTTCATCCGGCGCCGGAACTCATCATTCACATAATCCGAAGTGTGGCGACTGACCCTTAACCTGGATTTTGGCAACATAATACCCTCCTTTTTATCGATAATGGTTTTCCACGTATTGTTGATGTTTACCGAATAATTAACCATGAAGGCGTTCCGGAGGAAATAAGGGATCAACCGTATTTCAGAGTGTATAAAACCCCATTTTCATCAACCATTTTAAAAACAACGCACCGCCTTGAGGGAAGTCACCAAGGCATCCGGCAGGCAATTGGGCGGGATTTACACCCACACGGATGGGAACCCCCGGGTAAAAATACCATTCCGTCGAGACTAAAATACGGTCAAACCCGCATGTTGAAGAATATTCGTACGCTTTATAGTTAATCCTGTTGTCTGGACGGGCACAATTAGGACCAAAACCATGCGAACAGATGAACCAGGAATGAAGATCCGGGGGACCAGTTCCGACGAACCCGAGCTGTTTAAACATCGGGACATCCAATCGATGCGTTCGGCGATTATCGCCGCTCCCGGGGAAATCGATTTCCGGTCCGCCGTTCTGCCTGAACCAAAGGCAGGCCAGGTGCGGGTACGCCTTGAGGGGTGTGGCGTCTGTGCCTCCAACCTGCCGGTCTGGGAGGGGCGCCCCTGGTTTGAATACCCGGCGGAACCCGGGGCGCCGGGACATGAAGGATGGGGAAGGATCGACGCACTGGGGGAAGGGGTGACCGGGCTGTCGCCGGGCGAACGGGTCTCTTTTTTATCGGGCCATGCCTTTGCCGAATACGACGTGACCGATGCGGGCGCGGTCGTCCCCGTACCCGACGCACTCCGGGACCGGCCATTTCCGGGTGAACCCCTCGGGTGCGCCATGAATGTTTTCCGACGAAGCGATATCCGCGAAGGGCAATGGGTAGCCGTGGTCGGTATCGGATTTCTCGGGGCTCTGCTGGTTGAATTGGCGGTCCGGGCCAATGCCCGGGTTATCGCAATTTCCCGCAGCCAATTCGCTCTCGATATGGCCCGTCGCCTCGGGGCGGAAAAAACGATACCCCATGGAGAAAAATGGCAGGTCATCGATGAAGTCCGGAACATTACCGGCGACGTCTTCTGCGACCGGGTCATCGAGGCGACCGGCCATCAGGAACCGCTCGATATCGCTGGGGAGATCGTCCGGGTCCGCGGCCGGCTGATCATTGCCGGTTTTCACCAGGACGGTCTTCGGCAGGTGAACATGCAACAGTGGAACTGGCGTGGGATCGATGTGATCAACGCCCATGAGCGGGACCCTGAAATGTATGTCCGGGGAATGCGTGAAGCGGTGAATGCCGTAATCGACGGACGGCTCAATCCATTTCCGCTCCTGACCCATGTTTACCGTTTCCAGGATCTTCTCCGGGCTTTTGAGGCTCTGCGGCGCCGGCCCGAGGGTTTCATAAAGGCAATTGTTAATTTCTGAAGCAAGGAGCCCGAGGAGCGGATGATGCAGTCAACGGGAAAACCCCGAATCGGATTTCTGGGCGTCGGATGGATCGGCCGGCACCGGATGGAAGCGCTGGCAAAATCAAATCTTATCGAAGTCGCGGCTGTCGCGGACCCATCAACGGATCTGCTGGAAGCGGCATTGAAGATGACCCCCGGCGCCGACCGTTGCCATAATCTGGATGAACTTCTCGACCATGATCTCGACGGGGTGGTTATTGCAACACCGAGCGCACTGCATGCCAGCCAGGCCATTGCCGCCCTCACGAACGGGATGGCTGTCTTCTGCCAGAAACCGCTCGGCCGGGACGCCGCCGAAACCCGGCGCGTTGTGGAAACCGCCCGCCGGTCGGACCGGCTGTTGGGAGTCGATCTTTCCTACCGGTATGTAGCGGGGATGAACGCTATCCGGGATCTGATCCGTTCCGGTGAGATCGGACGGGTTTACGCCGCGGACCTGGTGTTTCACAATGCCTATGGGCCAGACAAGGCATGGTATTATGACCCGGCGGAGGCCGGCGGAGGGTGCGTCGTCGACCTGGGAATCCACCTTGTCGACCTGGCTCTATGGTGTCTCGATTTCCCGGTAGTTTCGGAGTTGTCGAGCCGCCTCTACGCCGGAGGGAGTCCGCTCAACGGCCGCCGGGACTGCGTCGAGGATTTTGCCATCGTCCGGATGGATCTGGAAACGGATGCCACTGTTCAACTGGCCTGTTCCTGGCATCTGCAGGCCGGGTGCGACGCTTTGATCGGTGCTACGTTTTACGGGACCGGCGGCGGAGTTTCCCTCCGGAATGTCAATGGTTCCTTTTACGATTTCGAAGCCGTTCGATTCCGGGGTACGGCCCGGGAAGTCCTCTTCGGACCGCCGGACGAGTGGGGCGGCCGGGCCGCGGTTGCCTGGGCGGGTCAGCTTTCCGAATCCCCACGCTACCGTGAAGAGATCGAATCGATCATCCGGGTGGCCGGCATTCTCGATCGTGTGTATGGAATCGCGGACGGGCGTCCGGAACTGCCCGATATGTCAAATTCGGATCAGGAGGTACTCCATGAGCGCGCATGAATCAAAAACCACGACGGATCATGACGTTCACCTCTCGTTGATCCGCCGATAGCGGGTATGACGCCTACCTTTACCGGCATCCGACGTATTCTGATGACGACCGATACCATCGGCGGCGTCTGGAGTTATACCCTGGAGCTTTCCCGGGCATTAAAACCGCATGGAATCGAGGTCATCCTGGCCGCCATGGGCCGGCATTTGTCGCCGGATCAGGAGGCGGCGATTGCCGCCATTGAAAACGTCGACCTCCGCCAGAGCACTTATCGCCTGGAATGGATGGAGGAACCCTGGGCCGATGTGAAAGCTGCGGGAAACTGGCTGATGGAGATCGAAACCGCCACGCGGCCTGATCTGATTCACCTGAACAATTACGCCCATGGTGCGCTTCCGTGGCGCGCCCCGGTCCTGCTGGTGGGGCATTCCTGCGTATTCTCCTGGTTTACCGCCGTACGGGGTGAATCCCCTCCAGGGATATGGCGCCGATATCACCGGGAAGTGACCCAAGGACTCAGTGGGGCCGATGCCGTTACTGCCCCGAGTCAATTCATGCTCGATTCGTTGCGGAATCATTATGGCAATCAGTTTGTCGCCCATGCACCGATCGCAAACGGACGCCGGCCGGACGATTTCCTCCCCGGGAAAAAAGCGCCCTTCATCCTTTCCGCTGGCCGGTTGTGGGATGCGGCCAAGAATGTGGCCGTGCTGGAACGGATTGCCCCGGATCTCTCCTGGCCCATTGTGGTGGCGGGCGACTGCCGGTCCCCGGACGGCGGGGAAAGAAGTATACAAGGGATTCAACATCTCGGCTTTGTCTGTCCCGCGGAAATGGCTGCATGGATGGGGAAAGCTTCGATATTTACCATGCCCGCCCGTTACGAACCATTTGGCCTGTCGCCCCTGGAAGCGGCGCTGGCCGGGTGCGTCCTGGTCCTGGGGGATATCCCGAGCCTGAGGGAAGTCTGGGGGGATTCCGCCGTTTTCGTCTCCCCGGATGATCCGGACGGGTTGAAGGCGGCGCTGGAATCTTTAATCACCCAGCCGGACCGCCGTAAACGGTATGCGGCAAAAGCAAGGAGACGCGCCCTTGGCTATACGTCAGAACGGATGGCGGGGGAATACCTTCAACTGTATGGTGAACTGGTTTCGGCAAAGCAAAAACCGGCGGTCGGCAAGTGAAACAGGTGGGTAAAAGGAATTTTCATCCGGGTGTTTCATTGATTATTTGAAACTCCGAAAAGGAAATAACCTCTGATATGAACATCGTCTTCTTCTATCACTCCGTCGTCTCCGACTGGAACCATGGCAATGCCCATTTTTTGAGGGGAATCGCGACCGAGTGCCTCTCCCGGGGGCACGATGTTAAAATATTCGAACCGGCCGGCGGGTGGAGCCTTGAAAATCTTAAACTGCAATACGGCGATCGACCGGTTGCCGAATTCCGCCGCCGGTTTCCCCACTTGCGCAGCACGTTCTATACGATGGCTTCGATCGATCTTGCCGGGATCTTGAGTGCCACGGACCTGGTGCTGGTGCACGAATGGAATGCCCCTGAACTGGTGAAACGGATCGGAGATTTTCATAAGCAGCAGCCATCCTTTCTCCTCTTTTTCCACGATACCCATCACCGGGCCTATACACTCTCCCATGTGATGGGCCGCTACGATCTTTCCGGTTATGACGGGGTCCTTGCCTACGGGGAAGTGATCCGGCGGATCTACATGGAAAATGGCTGGGCCGCCAATGCCTGGACCTGGCACGAAGCGGCCGATACACGAATTTTCCATCCCATGCCGAACGAGCATCTGCCGCCCCTTGGCGATCTGGTCTGGATCGGCAACTGGGGAGACGAAGAACGAACCGGCGAATACCGGGAGTTCCTGATGGAACCGGTCCGGGCGCTGGGACTCCGGGCATCTGCTTTCGGTGTCCAATACCCGGAAGAAGCGGTCGCGGAACTGGCGGACGCCGGTATCGGATATCATGGTTGGGTGGCCAACTTCGAAGTCCCGAGGCTTTTTTCCCGTTTCCGGGTTACGGTTCACATCCCCCGGCGACCTTATGCGAAAGCGTTACCGGGAATTCCGACGATCCGCCCATTTGAGGCACTCGCCTGCGGCATCCCACTGATATGTGCCCCCTGGGAGGATGCGGAGCACCTGTTCACCCCGGGCAAGGACTACCTGGTGGCCCGGAACGGCCGGGAAATGCGTGAAAAGATCGCGCAGGTCCTGGATGATCCCGAAATGGCGCGCCGCCTGGCTGACCACGGCCGCCGGACCATCGAAACCCGGCACACGTGCGCTCACCGGGTGGATGAACTGATGGCTATCTGCCGGGATCTGGGGATGACGGTCCCGGAAGAACCGGAAGAGGCGGGGAGTGTCGGGATATGAATTTCGACCTGCAAGACCGCTTTGCCTGGATTCCGATCATAATATTGAGAGTCAAGGTAAATGGAATAATAAAACAGGAGCTTCCATGAAGCAAAACGGCTTGAAAATCGCTTTTTTCGGATCGAGCCTCGTCTCCGCCTACTGGAACGGGGCGGCCACCTATTACCGGGGGATCATCAAGGCGCTTCATGCGCGGGGGCACACGGTAACCTTCTATGAACCGGACGCCTATGATCGGCAGGCGAACCGGGACATTCCCGACCCGCCCTACGCCCGGAGCGTGGTTTATGCCCCGGATGAAGCCGGGGTGACCGGCGCGCTCCGGGACGCCCGCCATGCCGATATCATCATCAAGGCGAGCGGTGTCGGCATTTTCGATGAATTCCTCGAAGCGGCGGTGCTTGACTTTAAAACACCGGAGCGGATTGTCGCTTTCTGGGATGTCGATGCCCCGGCTACCCTGGACCGGATGACCGCGGATGAAAATGATCCGTTCCGTGCCCTGGTTCACGAATATGACATGATCCTGACCTACGGCGGGGGTGATCCCGTGGTCGACGGTTACTGGAAACGGGGGGCGCGGATCTGCGTTCCGGTATACAACGCGGTTGACCCGGATACGCACTACCATGTTCCGCCGGATGAGCGGTTTCACGGCCTGCTCGGTTTTCTTGGCAACCGGATGCCGGACCGGGAGGAACGGGTATGGGAATTCTTCTTCAAGCCGGCCCGGGAGATCCCCGGGAACCGTTTCCTCCTGGGCGGAAACGGGTGGGGGGAAAATACCCCCCAACTCGACAACGTAACCTGCCTGGGACATATTTATACCCGGGACCACAACGCCTTTAATTCGACCCCGTCGGCCGTTCTCAATATCAACCGGGCGAGCATGGCGGAATACGGCTGGTCCCCGGCAACCCGGGTGTTCGAGGCGGCCGGGAGCGGCGCCTGTATCATCACCGATGCCTGGGAAGGGCTCGAGATGTTCCTGGAGCCGGGCACCGAATGCCTGGTGGCCCGAAGCGGCAACGAAGTGGCCGCCCACCTGGCGTCCCTCACCCCGGAGCGGGCCCGGACCATCGGGCTGGCGGCACTCCGCCGGGTTCTTTCCGAACACACGTACGGCCACCGGGGCCGGCAACTCGAAACCATTCTGGAGGAGATACGGAATTGAAACACGACATCGTCATTCTCGGTCTTTCCATCACCTCCTCCTGGGGAAACGGGCACGCCACGACCTATCGCTCCCTGGTCCGGGAACTCCACAACTTGGGGCACCGTGTCCTTTTCCTGGAACGGGATGTTCCCTGGTATGCCGGAAACCGGGACCTCCCGGAAACCGATTTCGCCCGAATCGAACTTTATTCCGGACTGGAGGAGCTGAGACATCGCCATGGCGATGCGATCCGTGAGGCGGAACTGGTCATGGTCGGTTCCTATGTCCCGAAGGGTGGCGATGCCGGGGAATACGTGCTCGATACAGCCCGGGGGATCACTGCCTTTTACGACATCGACACCCCTGTCACCCTGGCGAAACTCCGCCGGGGAGATTGCGAGTACCTTCGGCCGGAGTTGATCCCCCGTTATGATCTCTACCTTTCATTTACGGGCGGCCCGGTCCTCGATCATCTTGAAGACGATCTGGGGGCCCCCATGGCGCGGCCGCTCTATTGCTCGGTCGATCCCACCCTCTATTTTCCCGGGGAGAACATGCTTCCGGTATACGATCTCGGATACATGGGAACTTACAGCGACGATCGTCAACCGGCCCTTAATGCCCTCCTGGTTGACCCGGCCCGCCACTGGCCCGAAGGGCGGTTTATCGTGGCCGGTTCCCGGTTCCCGGAAACCTTCGCCTGGCCGACCAATATCGAGCGGATCGAACATCTTCCGCCGGCCGGGCACCGCCGGTTCTACAATACCCAGCGCTTCACCCTCAATATTACCCGCCGCGAAATGATCGAATGGGGATATTCCCCCAGCGTCCGGCTTTTCGAGGCCGCCGCCTGCGGGGTGCCGATCATCAGTGATTACTGGGAAGGCATCGACACCTTTTTTGAAATCGGTAAGGAAATACTGATCAGCCGGTCTTCCGGGGAGACATTCGAGTATCTTACGGGGATTTCTGAAACGGAACGCCTGCGGATTGCGGCAAATGCCCGCAAGCGTATACTGGATAGCCATACCGCCGCCTACCGAGCCATGGAACTGGAGAACTATATCTGGCAGGCACGGGAAAAGCGGAAACCGAATATGAAAAGTGTGAATTTTTCCGGTGGAATGAATCTGAACAAGAAGTATGTTCTTTGATTGAGATATTGTTTCACCTGTATCGATTAACGCCATGAAAATAAAAGCATCCTCTTCCGACATCCGGCAGCAGGTGGCTGAAATGGTCCCCTGGTTCCACAACCTGCACCTTCCCGATGGGACTCAGACTGCTCCGGATCATTTCCTCGGCGATTTTCCGTCCTACAAATGGGAGGAACTGTCCGGGAGCCTTCCGGAGCGGCTCGATGGGTGGACCGTCCTTGACATCGGGTGCAACGCGGGTTTTTACAGTTTCGAAATCGCCCGCAGGGGCGCAACCGTAACCGGAATCGACTCCAATCCTCATTATTTGAACCAGGCCCGCTGGGCGGCCGGCTTGTACGGGCTTGAAGACAAGGTCCGCTTCCGCCGGATGCAGGTCTACGATCTCGCCAAAGTGACGGAAACGTACGACCTCGTCCTTTTCCTCGGTCTGTTTTATCACCTTCGTTATCCGCTCCTGGGGCTCGATATCGTGTCCCGCCGGGTCCGGCGGCTAATGGTTTTCCAGACCCTGATGATGCCAGGAGAGACCGTGCATTCCCCGCCGAAGGATTTCGACATCAACGATCGGGATGCATTCCTTGATCCGGGATGGCCGAAGATGGCCTTCATCGAAAGACGAATGGCCGGCGACCCGACCAACTGGTGGGCGGCCAATCACGCGGGGGTTGAGGCCATGCTCAGATCCAGCGGATTCAAGATCATCGGTCGGCCCGGGACTGAAATTTACCTGTGCGCGCCGGACCCGGAAAACCGTTCCTGCATCGTCACCTGGAACGCCGAGGAGTTCCTCTCCGCGTCCGGGCAGGAAAGCCGGCGGGACAGCGGATAAGCCGCATGGGACTTCCGGACGCCAGACGGGTGCTTCTCTGCCTGCGTTACGGCATCGGTGACGTGATCATGGAACTGCCGGTCGTGGAAACCCTTCGCCGTATGCTCCCCAACGCCAGGATCACCGGATTGGGCGCATCTCCCGCCCTGGAATTGCTGGAAAACGATCCCCGGATCGATATGCTTGCCGGTATTCATATCTGGGGACTTCATCACTGGGGAGACTCGGGCGATTCAACCGTGAAAACCTGCATCAAGCATTGGATTCGCCAGGAGGAGTTCGACCTGATCCTTGATCCTTCCCACGCGGTTTTTGCTGTCCGGGACGCGATCTGGGAACTCGATCATCCCGCCGTGCGTGACACCCCCAGTCCCACCACGATCCTGATGAACGGGAGGGGAGGGGTGACCGCCATTAAAGAGGCGGCCGCCCACGGCTGGGGAATTGAAATCCGGGAGAATCTGGCGCCACGGCTCCATTTGCCGCCGGATGCCATCGATTTTGCGGAACGCTTCCTGGTGAGACACGGAATGGCGGGTTGCCGGATCGCCGGCATCTCTCCGGTTGCCTCGTCTCACTTGAAGCAATGGCCCGCGGAACGTCTTGCCGAGACGTCGGATCATCTTACAGATAACCGGGATTACCGGATTCTCCAGTTCTGCGGTCCACAAGAATCGGCGTGCCGGGACGTTGTCCGGCACATGCACCGACCCGAACGGGTTTTATCGGTCGGTTCTTTCCATCTGTCGCAGGTGGCGGCGTTATTGTCAAAATGTTCGTTCTTCATCGGTAATGACACCGGCCTCATGCACATGGCTTCGGCCCTGGACGTCCCTGTGATCGCCATTTTCGGCCCCACATCGCCGCATCTTTATCTGCCTGAAAACGGGGCAATGGCTGTAACCGGTATCGATATAGCCTGCCCTCATCGAAAGATCGATAGTTTTGGACCATCGCCATGTATTATTGAGAGTCGCTGCCTGACCGCCGATCAGGGGTGCATCACCCGGGCGGAAACCGGGCAAGTGATCGCCGCAATAGAGCAATTGGCAGCGCGATTGTTTTTTCCGCTGAATTCCTGATTCCATTTACCGCGAAATCGTTATAAATAAACTCTCTATTTCCGTTGGGTAAGGGAGCCTTTGCAGTTGCAATTTAAAACAGAAAAGGGATGATCATGGCAGATAAGAAAGCGGTCCGAGCCATTATCACCGGTCGTGTGCAGGGAGTAAATTTCCGGATGGCGACGTTCCGTGTTGCCGATCAGCATGGCGTCCAGGGGTGGGTAATGAACCGGTCCGACGGTTCGGTGGAGGCGTTCTTCGCGGGCGACGCCGAGAAGGTGGATGCGGTGGTCCAATGGTGTCGAAAAGGGCCGTCAATGGCATTGGTGAAGAACGTGGAAGTTTCGGAAGAGAAATATACCGATAAATTCGCGGATTTCAGCGTGCGGTATGTTTGAGGGCTTCGATGCCGCTGCGCGGTGTTTTTTCAGGAAGGAACGGCATGTTGAATAAATAGTGAAGGGCGGGTTTGAAACCCGCCCCTTGTGGCACATCCATTACATGAACGCGTTGAAAGTCGACCCAGTCCCCCCTGGAAGGGGAGACTGGGTCTTTATATTGATGTGATTGCAATTGTTCGAGAGTGACCCGCCGGATTAATTGACCGATCCGGAATACAGGTTCTCGATTTCCTTCTTGTATTTTTCGTTGATGATCCGGCGTTTCATCTTCATGGTCGGGGTGAGTTCACCGCCTTCCACCGAGAACTCTTCCGGAATGATGACGAATTTCTTGATGGTCTGCACCCGGG
>Ga0209347_1005800_pt1 | contig 11441 bp, 9 predicted proteins | sample AutmiccommuBRH23_FD_187382 | JGI IMG/M metagenome (GOLD analysis project Ga0209347, IMG submission 187382) | Deep subsurface microbial communities from Mt. Terri, Switzerland - Autotrophic microbial communities BRH/23 (SPAdes) (version 2) | ecosystem: Environmental > Aquatic > Deep subsurface >...
AAGTCCATGTTTCGTCAGGCCGTGCGGATCGGCCGGCGGCAAAACGGTCAGTCCAGCCTTGCCCGGATCAGGCCGCGCAGCGAATTGCCGACGAACAGTGCCTTGGCTGTGCGCAGATCCTCGGCGCTCAGCACCGCCTCGACCGCCTTGCCGGTCTCCAGCATCTCGGCGCGCAGCACACCCGCCAGCAGGCCACAGGACAGGGCAGGGGTTCGCAGTTGCGTCCCGTCGTCGGCATCGACGAACAGGCTGGTGATCGTGCCCTCGCAGACCTCGCCGCGCTCGTTCAGGAGCAGCACCTCGTCGGCCTCGGCCGGCGCAAACTCGCCGCGCGCCGCCTCATAGGCGTCGCGCCGCGTCGTCTTGTGGCGCAGCAGCGCGTCGCCTGAAGCCAGACGCGCCGCGGCCAGCTTCAGGCGCCATACCGTGTCCGGCGGTTGCAGGCCGAAGGGCCGGGCACTCGCCTTCGTCAAGCCGTTCTGCGCAAGCGTCAGCCGCACGCGCCGCGCGGCTTCGGCGCCATCGACCGCTTGGGCCAGTGCCGCGCGAACGGCCGCCCTGTCGCAGGAGAAGCCCAAATCCCGAGCCGAACCGTCGAGCCGCGCCAGATGTCGCGCGAGCCGCAAAAATCCCTCGTCGGGTTCCCAGCGCAGCGTCTCGATCAGTTCGAGGCCGGCGGCCGTCCCGTCGCGTAGCGCGCCTTCAGCAGGCATTCGGCATATTCCTCCTCGGCCGTTGAATCGAAGACCACGCCGCCGCCGACATTGTAGACGGCCTCGCCGTCGGGGAAGAGGGTGATGGTGCGGATCGCCACGTTGAAGCGCATCCGTCCTCCCGGCTCGACCCAGCCGACGGCGCCGCAATAGGCGTTGCGCGGCGCGCTTTCCAGCTCGCGCAATATCTGCATGGCGCGGATCTTTGGCGCGCCGGTGATCGAGCCGCAGGGAAACAGTGCCGCGAAAATCTGGCGGAGCGACAGGCCGGGCAGCAGTTTCGCGCGCACCGTGCTCACCATCTGGTGCACGGTGGCAAAGCTCTCGATGCGAAACATCTCCGGCACGTCGAGCGTGCCGACCTCGGAGATCAGCGAAATGTCGTTGCGCAAGAGGTCGACGATCATCCGGTTCTCGGCCTGGTTCTTCGGGTCGTTGAGCAGGAAGCGCTTCAGTTCCTCGTCTTCCTCGCGCGTCGCGCCGCGCGGCGCGGTGCCCTTCATCGGATGCGTCTCGATCCAGCCTTCCTCGTCGGTCTCGAAGAACAGTTCGGGCGAGCGCGACAGGATCACCGGCCCGCCGAGATCGGCCAGCGCGCCATATTTCACCGGCTGGCGCGCCGCCAGCGCGTCGAAGGCCGAGAGCGGGTCGCCGGTCCAGTTCGCCTCGACCGGAAAGGTCAGGTTGGCCTGGTAGCAGTCGCCCTCGCGCAGGTGCCTGTGCACGCGCTCGAAGCGCTGCCGGTAGTCGTCGAACGACCAGGTCTCCCTGACGCCGAAGATCGGCCCGTTGGTGGCCGGCACGCGGTCGGGCGGCAGCCTTGTCCCGGACGGTCCTTCGAAGACGCCGAGGCAGCACAGCGGCACGCGGCGGCCCCGCGGCAGCAAATGGCGCAGCCTGGGCTCCAGCAGATATCCCGCCTCGTAGGAGAAATAGCCGGCCAGCCATTTTCCGCCGCGCCGCGCCGCCTCCGCTTTGTCGAGAGCGGCGTCGTATTCCTCCGGCGTGTCGGCCGAAATGATCTCGACCGGCTGGTCGAACAGCAGCTCGTCGCCGGAAAAATCGTCGCGAAACAGGATGTAGGGAGGGGTGGGGATCGTCATGCGATCAAGCGCAATCCGCAGTGTGTTGGATTTCCTAGCCCAGCTCTTCCAGCTCGTCGATCAGCCCGCTGATGACCGACAGGCCGATCTGCCAGAATTTCGGGTCCGATGCGTCGAGGCCGAACGGCTTCAGCAACTCCGAATGATGCTTGGTGCCGCCGGCCTTCAGCATCTCGAAATACTTCTCCTGGAAGCCGCGCTCGGCGTTCTGGTAGACGGCATAGAGCGAGTTCACCAGGCAGTCGCCGAAGGCATAGGCGTAGACATAGAACGGCGAGTGGATGAAATGCGGGATGTAGGTCCAGAACGTCTCGTAGCCGTCGCGCAGCTTGACCGCCGGCCCAAGGCTTTCGGCCTGCACTTCGAGCCAGAACTGGCCGAGCTGGTCCGACGTCAGCTCGCCGTTGCGGCGCTCGGTGTGCACCTTGCGCTCGAATTCGTAGAAGGCGATCTGGCGCACCACCGTGTTGATCATGTCCTCGACCTTCTGGGCCAGCATCGCCTTGCGCTCGCGGCGGTCCCTGGTCTGCTCGAGCAGCATGCGGAAGGTCAGCATCTCGCCGAACACCGAGGCCGTCTCGGCCAGCGTCAGCGGCGTCGAGGCCATCAGCGGCCCCTGCGCCCCGGCCAGCACCTGATGCACGCCGTGGCCCAGCTCGTGGGCCAGCGTCATCACGTCGCGTGGCTTGCCCATGTAGTTCAACAGCACGTAGGGATGCGCCGAGGGCACCGTCGGATGGGCGAAGGCGCCGGGCGACTTGCCCGGTCGCACCGGCGCATCGATCCAGTTCCTGTCGAAGAAAGTGCGCGCGATATCGGCCATCTCGGGCGAGAAGCGGCCATAGGCCGACAGTACCGTGTCCTTTGCCTGGTTCCATCCGATCGTCGCCTGCGGGGTGTCGGCCAGCGGCGCGTTGCGGTCCCAGTGGTTCATGACATCCATGCCCAGCCAGCGCGCCTTCATCGCATAATAGCGGTGCGACAGGCGCGGATAGGCGTCATGAACGGCTAAAGCCAGCGCATCCACGACGCTTCGCTCGACACGGTTGGCCAGGTGGCGCGAATCGGCGATGTCCTGGAAGCCGCGCCAGCGGTCCGAGATTTCCTTGTCCTTCGACAGCGTGTTGGTGATCAGCGTGAAGGTGCGCAGTTTCTTGCCGAATGTCGCGGCCAGCGCCTCGGAGGCCTGCTGGCGCACCGCGCCGTCGGCATCCTGCAGCCGGTTCAGCGTCGGTTCGAGCGACCATTTCTCGCCGTCGATATCGAAGCGCAGATCGGTCATCGTCTCGTCGAACAGCCGGTTCCAGGCGCCGCGTCCGGTGATCGATTTTTCGTGGAAAAGCTGCTCGATGCGGTCCTCGAGCTGGTAGGGCCGGTCCTTCCGGAGATCCAGGATCCACGGCCGGTAGTGGCCGAAGGCCGGGTCGGCATCCATCGCCTTGAGAATCAGCTCGTCGTCGATCAGGTTGAGTTCGAGCGCGAAGAACAGCAGATGCGCGCTGGCATCCGTCATCTTTTCCTGAATGTCGCCGTAGAGCTTGGCGCGCTGCGGGTCCGACGTGTCGCCGGCATAGACGAGGCCGGCATAGGAGGCGATCTTGCCGATCAGTTCCTCGATGCCCTCGAAGTCGCGCAAGGCCTGGCCGAGCTTGCCGGCGACGCCCTTTTCGGCCTCGGCGGCCAGCGAGCCCTTCCAGCGGCTCTCGAAGGCCGAGGCGTCGCGGGCCGCCTGGTCGAGGTCGGCCTGCAGTTCGGGCGCGTTGATGCCGGAATAGAGATCGCTCAGGTCCCATTCGGGCAGGTCGCCCAGCGCCGCCGCGCCATGCCCGCCATCCGCCGCGCCCAATCGTCTTTCCCGCATCGTCCGCATCGCTCTCGTTTCCCGGTCCCGGCCCAGCCGGCTTCCGGCCTAAAGACTTCGTTCACCGGCTTTTTTGAAGCCTTGTTTAGAACCCTGTGCCAGGATGATCCAGACGCCAACGATGGCGCAAAGGGCTTGTTCCATTATCTCATGGCAGTTTCCATCCTCATAGTCGATGACGATCCGGTGCAGCGCCGGCTGCTGCAGGCGGCGCTCATGCGGTTTGGCTATGACCCGGTGCTCAGCGACAGCGGCGAGGCTGCCCTGGCCGTGCTCGACAGCGCCGCCGGCGCCGGCATTGCCGCGATGATTCTCGACCTGGCCATGCCGGGCCTCGACGGGATCGGCGTGCTGAAGGCGATGCGCGAACGCGACATTTCCATCCCGGTCATCGTGCAGACCGCGCAGGGCGGCATCGAAATCGTGGTCTCGGCGATGCGGGCAGGCGCCTTCGATTTCGTCGTCAAGCCGGCCTCGCCGGAGCGGCTGCGCGGCGCCGTCGCCAGTGCGCTCAAGGTCGAGGCCCTGGAAGTCAAGGCGCGGCAGTCGGCCAGGCGCGGCGCGGGTGTCATAACGTTCAGGGACATCGTCACCCGCAGCCCGGCCATGGACCGCGTCATCCGGCTTGCCCAGAAGGCCGCCGCGTCCAACATCCCGATCCTGATCGAGGGCGAATCAGGCGTCGGCAAGGAACTCGTCGCGCGCGCCATCCAGGGCACCGGCGACCGCAAATCGAAGCCTTTCGTCACCGTCAATTGTGGCGCCATTCCCGATAATCTGGTCGAAAGCATCCTGTTCGGTCACGAAAAGGGCTCGTTCACGGGTGCGACGGAAAAGCACACCGGCAAGTTCGTCGAGGCGCATACCGGGACGCTTTTTCTCGACGAGATCGGCGATCTGCCGCTCGACATGCAGGTCAAGCTGTTGCGTGCCGTGCAGGACGGCCAGGTCGATCCGGTCGGCGGCAAGTCGACGGTCAGGGTCGACATCAGGCTGATCTCGGCAACCCATCGCGACCTGCTGCAGCAGGTCAAGGACGGGCGCTTCCGCGAGGATTTGTTCTACCGGCTGAACGTCTATCCTATCGTCGTGCCGCCGCTGCGCGACCGGCGCGTCGATATCCCCAATCTGGTGCGCCATTTCATGGCGCATGTGGATCTCGGCAAGGGCGGTGGCGCGCGCGTAAACGCCATTTCGGAAGGCGCGCTCTCCATGCTTGGCGCCTATGACTGGCCGGGCAACATCAGGCAGCTCGAAAACGCGGTGTTCCGGGCTTCCGTGCTATGCGAGGGCGATGTCCTCACCGAGGACGAGTTCCCCCAGATCCGCGCCCAGGTCGAGGGCATTGTCGATCTCGACCGCGCCGAGCCGGCCGAACCGCAGGTTTATGCGGATCTGGCCCCGGCAGCGAGCGCTCCCGAGGTCCAGGCGCCTTCGTTCGGCATCCTCAAGGCGCTGGACGATCGCGGCAATGTCCGGGCGCTCGCCGACATCGAGCTGGAGATGATCAGGCTCGCCATCGACCACTACCGGGGCCAGATGAGCGAGGTGGCCCGTCGGCTGGGGATAGGGCGCTCGACGCTCTACAGAAAGCTCAAGGAACATGGTATCGATCCGGAGACCGGACGTCCCGACCGCATGGCGTCTTGACAGCTTCGCTCCAGCCCAATCGGCTAGGATTTGATTTAAACCTTCGGTTTACCAAGAAGCCGGTTGCCTTTTTATGCCGGGATATCGCCATGGTCTCACCGCATTTCAACTTCAATAAGCTGGGATTAACCATTAGGATTGATAGTCGGACGTCACACCAACACGTCCGCATGTCATCTCCGGGGACAACGGCAGCCTGCAAGGCCTTTTGATTTGATCGCAACCGACCGACCCAGCAACCGGCGGAACTATCCTACCAGGGCTTGGCCGACATGGCTGGCCGGTCTGGTGCTAGCAATGACCTTCGTCATGCTGGCCGCGCCGGATGCCCGCGCCGAAACGCGCACCCTGAAGCTCTACTTCGTCCACACCAAGGAAAGGGCCGAGATCACCTTCAAGCGCAATGGCCGCTACGATCAGGCCGGCCTGAAGAAGATCAACAATTTCCTGCGCGACTGGCGCCGCAACGAACCGACCAAGATGGATCCGCGGCTGCTCGATCTCGTCTGGGAGACGTATCGCTCGGTCGGCGCGAAAGATTATATCCACGTTGTCTCGGCCTACCGTTCGCCGGCCACCAATTCGATGCTGCGCAGCCGCTCCAAGGGCGTGGCGCAGAAAAGCCAGCACATGCTCGGCAAGGCCATGGATTTCTACATTCCAGGCGTCAACCTGAAAACGCTGCGCAACACCGGCCTCAAGATGCAGACCGGCGGTGTCGGCTATTATCCGACCTCGGGTTCGCCCTTCGTCCACTTTGACGTCGGCAATGTGCGCCACTGGCCCAAGATGAGCCGCAAGGAACTGGTTGCGGTGTTCCCCAACGGCAAAACGCTGCATGTGCCCTCCGATGGCAAGCCGCTGCCAGGCTACGAGACGGCGGTTGCTTCCTACGAGGCGCGCAAGAAGAGCGGCACCACGGCTCTCGCGCTGGCCAGTTCCGGGCCGAGCATTAAGACCAGGACGGGCGGCCTCCTTTCGGCTCTGTTTGGCGGCGGCGCCGACGAGGAAGAAGACAACAGCGCGAGCGAGGAAGTCGCCGTTGCCAGCGTCGCGCCGCGCGCCAGTTCGGGCGCAATCGCCATTGTCCCGCCAGAGCTCGCAAATCCGGCTAACATAAGCGGCTCTATCGCGAACGAAGAAACCCCCGAGACGATTATTGCCGCGCTGCCTGTGCGCAGTATCCCGATTCCGGGATTCGCGCCGCGGCCGCAGGCCGATGTGGGGCCGGCGGATGTTCCGTTCGGCGTCGCCCAGGCCCCTTTGCAGGCCTCCGATGTCGTCCAGCCAGCCGATACGCCGTTCGGCGTTGCCCAGGCGCCGCTTGAGGATTCCGGCGGCACATCCGGCGATCTGGCGTACAACATACCGTTCCCGACCTTCCGTCCCGACTACGGGGCCGAAGAGGACGATTCTTCGGCACTCATGGCGCTCGCTTCGGCGCCGTTGCCCGAGGCTCGCCCGGCCGACGAGGAGATCGTGCTTGCCAGCCTGAACGATACCGGTGCGGCGGCCAAGAGCACCCGCCTGCCTATCGCGTCATCGGCGGCCTCACCCAGGATTGCCCTGGCGCGGCTTGGCGACGGTCCGGTGGCTGCCGCCTCCGGCGCGGTCAAGACGACCGCCAAAACGGCGCGCGCCAAGGTTGAAGACAGCAGGCCGGCGCCTCGGCCGCTTGTCGTCTCGGCTCAGCCGGATGCCGCCCGCTGGGCGCTTTCGGGCAACAACCAGCTGGCTTTTGCCGGCGACGGTTCATCGGTTGCGCGCCACAAATTGCTTACTGTCCCCGACCAGGTCTATGCGACTGGCTTCCAGCGCGACACCGTGGTGGCCGACGCTGGCCGCTTCACGGGCAAGGCCGTCAGCTTCATGCCGGTCGCCCGCTTCGAGACCAATTAGCGGGTCGTTCGGCCGACGATGGTTCAAGGTATTGCCTCGACCTGATCCGGCCCTCTGGTGACACGGCTTGTCTTCCGCGTCATCCGGCTTGTCCGACGCGCCACGCCTGGGCGGCATCGCCCTCTGGTTGATTCAAGCTCCTGAGCCTTCGGTCCATCGCCATGCCCTGACAGAAAAGCCGCGGCCTTTCAGCCACGGCATTTTGCAATCGGCCGGTCTTCTCGTCGCCTGTCCGGTTGATACCGCTCAATAGCAGGGCCGGTAGGGGTAGTAGCCGCGTGCCGGGGGCAGGGTGCAGCCGCCGTGATAGCCGCCGTATCCACCGGCATGGCCGAAGCCGCCGCCGCGCGGGTCCCCCCGGAGGCTCGTTAACGTCTTTTTGCGCTCAACCCAGCAGCCCCAGCGCCAGCAGCGCAAGGCAGGCCAAGGCGCCGCCATAGGGCAGCCAGCGCGGTACCATGAAGGTCCCCTCCGGAGCCGGGTCGTTGCGGTGCTTGATCCGTGCGAGCGCAATGCACACCAGGAGGAAAATCGCCAGCGTGATCGCCGACGTCCACTGCGCCAGCGTCGTGATCGTGAACCCCAGCGCCAGCACCAGCAGGATCGCTGTGGCGATGCCGGTGGCAATGACAGGTGACCGCGTCGTGGCGTTGACGCGCGCCAGCACCTTCGGCAGCGCGCCCTCGTTTGCCATGCCATAGATGACGCGCCCGGCCATGATGATCTGGACGATGATGCCGTTCACCGTGGCCAGAACGGCGATCAGGGTGATGGCGACCGGCGAAAGTCCGGTTGTCCTGGCAAAGACGATCGCCAGCGGCGCGCGCGACCCGGACAGGTCGCTGACCGGCACCGTCGCCAGCGCCGCCAGCACCACGAGAATGTAGAGCACCAGGGTTATTGCGAGCGTCAGGAATATCGCCCGGGTCAGCGTTTTCTGGGGTTTTACCGTCTCCTCGGCGATCGAATCGATATCCTCGAACCCGATAAAGGCAAAGAAGGCGAGCAGGCTGGAGCCGAATATCCCCGACCAGATCGCCGGCGAAAACGAAACCGGCACAGCCTTCATCGCCTGCTCGCCGAGATCGGCGCCCGACCACAGCGCGCCGCCTACCAGAAACAGCAGGCCGCCCACCTCGATCACGGTCAGCACGCCCGCCACCATTATGGAATCGCGAACCCCCAGACAGGCGACGGTGCCCGTCAGGATGATGATGGCGACCAGCAGAACTTCGTAGGGAAGGTCGACCAGTTCCGCGGCATATCCGGCCGCGCCATGGGCAATCGCGGCGGACGAGACAATGCCGACGGCTGCAACGCCGAGCCCGACAAGCAGGAACAGTGTCGAGGAGTCGAATCCGGCCCTGACGAAATGCGCTTCGGCCGCCGCAAACGGCAGACGGCCGGTCAGTTCGCCAAAGCAGGCCGCCGGCATCAGCATCACCAGTCCGGCGATCAGGAAGGCGACAGGCGCGTAGTCTCCGGACAGCGTTATGACCTCGCCGACCAGAACATAGATGCCGGCGCCGACCGTCACGCCGAGGCCATAGAGTACGACATACGGCAGCGTCAGCGTACGGCTGAGCCGGGGTCTTTGCAGAGGGGCGGGCGCTGTCATCGGCACCTGGCCGCCATCCTGTAGCTGTCCCGCTTTTCGTTTCGCCCGCAGGCCATGGCCGCAAACTCCCTGTGTCAGCCGATCGTCGCGCCGGCTTCGAATTGTTCAGCCTGCCGCCCCAGCATGGACCGGATCGGCATTCGCCGCCTTGATCGGTGACAATGCGCCGGCAGCATGCGTGCTCCAGACCGGCGTGTCACCAATCTGCCGGGCGCAATGCCGACATCATCGCACGCCGAACCGGCGTGTCGCGCAGCTGCGATGGGCTATGCAGCTGCGTCTTCAATCTCGTCCTGCTGGTGTTTCTGGATGCGATTCACCGCAAGGCGCCAATGTATAGCCGCATGGATCCGCGCCACATCCTTACGGCCGGTTTCGGCATCATCCTGATCGGCGTCACCGGCACCGTCGGCGCCATCGCCAACGCCACCTGGAATGCCACCGGTGTCCGTGCCCGCCGCTTCCCGATCCGCATCGAGGACCAGCTTGGCTGAAGCTGCTGAATGGCCGGGCCGGTTGCTCGCCCGGCCATTCACCAGGTTAGGCGCAACGACGCGCCCGAATCACGGCGCTCTATGAGTCGCCGGCGCTTTGCGATATGGCTTGCCGATGGCCACGGATATGCGCACTGACCACAGCAATGGCGGCATCTCCGCGACGGTCGCCTTTGTCGACATTGCCGGCTTCAGCGCCATAGCCGATGTACATGGCGACGCCTCGGCCATAGCCATTCTCGAGGTGTTCGAAGCGATGGTGCGCGAGGCACTCAGCGGCTACGAGCCGCCCATCAAGTGGATCGGCGACGAGGCGATGCTGGCCTTTGCGGAGCCCGAAATCGCCATCGAGGCGCTGGGAAAGCTGCTGCCGGCCTGCCGCGGCGAGCCGCGCCTGCCGCTGGTGCGCGCCGGGGTAAACCATGGGCCGGTGATCCGGCGCGGCAGCGACATCTTCGGCTCGACCGTGAATGTCGCCGCCCGCATCACATCGATTGCAGCGCCTGGCCAGTTGATCGCCACGCAATCCGTTGCCGGCCCGGCCGCCGCCAGAGGCATCCTTGTCCGGGATCTCGGCAGAAAGGCGTTGCGATCGGTAGCCGACGAGGTCCCGCTGTTTGCCATCGAGCTGGCACCCGTGGCCGACCCGTCATGGATTGATCCGGTGTGCAAGATGCATGCGCCTTACGCCCCCTATCGCCGCGCCGATTCCGAGGGGCCGTGGTTCTGTTCGTCGCGCTGCGAGACCGCGTACCGGAAATCGCCCAAAACCTATCCGCTGGCTGGCCGCTAGTGGCTGCCGCGCAGACTCGGGTGCCGGGTGAGGGAGCAAGACACGCACAAACGCGGACTTGAGCATCGCGGCATGACTCCGTCCGGACGAGACATGCCTTGGAGGTGCTCTTGCTGGGCGAATTGCAAAAGGAAAAACGACTCCGCGCGGTTGGGTGGAGTGACGACGCTGAAAGCTCCCGCTCACCCCTTTCCCAATTTGCTCGCTTCCCTTGCCAGCGCCTCGATGCCGGCCCAGTCGCCGGCGCGCACCATGTCGTCTGGCGCCACCCAGGAGCCGCCGACGCAGTTGACGTTGGGCAGGCTCAGATAGTCACGCGCATTCTGCGCGGTCACGCCGCCCGTCGGGCAGAATTTCGCACCGGCGATCGGCGACGACAGCGCCTTCAGGAAGGCCGCGCCGCCGGCCTGTTCGGCCGGAAAGAATTTTAGAAAATCAAGCCCCGCCTCGAGCGCGGCCATGATCTCGCCGGGCGTGATCGTGCCGGGCAGCAGTGGCACCGCGCTCGCCTCAGCCGCCTTCACCAGCTGGCCGGTCAGGCCGGGGCTGACGATGAATTGCGAACCGGCCTTTTCGGCCTCCTCGAACTGCCTGGCGTTGAGGATGGTGCCGGCGCCAACGATTGCCTCCTCGACCTCGCCGGCGGCGCGTCTTATCGCCTCCAGCGCGTCCTTGGTGCGCAGCGTGATCTCGATCATCGGCAGGCCGCCGGCGGCGAGCGCGCGCGCCAGTGGCACGGCGTCGGCGGCGTTGTCGATTTTGAGCACCGGAATCACCGGCTGGCCACCGAGCAGGGCCAACAGTCTTTCGGTCTTGCTTGGCATTGGGCGGCGCTCTTTTTCTCGGGTGTTGCTGGGGTCTGTCGACACAAACCGGTTAGCAGAAGCCCCGCGTCAAGTCCACGAAGCGCGCTGTGTCAGCGCGCCGCCAAACGCCGCTTCAGCCAGCCCATGGCCGCCGCCCACAACGCGGCGAGCGTCGGTCCGAGCGGCAGCGCCTGGCGGATCGCGGCGCGCGTATGCGGCCCGACCAGCCCGTCGGCCGGCAGACCGCGTTCGCGCTGGAAATCCTCGACCGCCCGCTCGGTCGCCTGGCCGAAAATGCCGTCATCGTCGAGCGGGTAGCCGAGCGCCGCGAGCATCTGCTGCAGGTCGGCCACCGCCTGTCCGCGCGAGCCGTGGCCGAGCAGGTCGGGCGTGCCGCCTGTGGCCGGCGGTTGCGGCGCTGGCTGTCCGCCATGCCTGGCATAGGCGGCGGCAATCTTGTGGTCGTAGCCGTGGCGCCTGAAGCCCGGCCCGTTATAGCCGCGC
>Ga0209347_1005801_pt1 | contig 11439 bp, 9 predicted proteins | sample AutmiccommuBRH23_FD_187382 | JGI IMG/M metagenome (GOLD analysis project Ga0209347, IMG submission 187382) | Deep subsurface microbial communities from Mt. Terri, Switzerland - Autotrophic microbial communities BRH/23 (SPAdes) (version 2) | ecosystem: Environmental > Aquatic > Deep subsurface >...
CAAATTCCTGAATGAGGCTGACGCGGAGAAGGCCCGCATTGGCGCCGAGGTCATCGGCAAGCTGCTTGAGCCCAACGGGCTGAAACCGGATGATATCAGCGGCCACCTCACCGCACTGGCCGCTCGGTATGCCAGAATGGACCCAGCCAACGACGTCAATCTCAGGGGCTACCTGCTCGGCGCCATGGCGGGCTTGTGCTCGTCTCGCAGCGCGTGCAGAGAGCAGGCGGCCAAGCACTTCGGGGCGATCTTTGAGCAATCGCTGGCTGATAAGACCGATCTTGTCCGGCAGATCGCAATCGATGGGCTCGTCAATGGGACCGACAACAAAGCCAATGTCCTCCGCAAGTTACGGAAAGATCTCGGGGCCGATCCGAGCCTGGTCATTCGAGTGAAGCTGATCAATCTGGCGGAGGAGGCGGGCACGCCTCAGGAGTTGGACTGGCTGGCGGAGAAACTCGGGGTAGCCGGTGAGAGCGATCCTGCCTGGCAGGCGATGCTCAAGGTTTTCAGGCGGTCGCCTTCGACGGTTCTGGCCGAGTGGGTGGTCAAGATCAAGACGCTGGCAGCGGTGGGCAAACTGACGCCGGAACGGCAAATCGCATTCTTTGTTACGGTCGAACAGAACGAACAGAAGGCGCAGAGCGACGCAAATGCGGATTTACTCAAGACAGCCCAAGTGCATCTGGCGGACCTCTATACCGCCACGGGCGATCTGAAACGAGCTTCGGAGTATCTCAAGGTGGTGCTTTCGGCCGACGTGGCGGGTCCGGAGTCGGCGCGGCTCCATCGCCAGTTGCTCCACGTGTATCTGGAGTCCGGCAGTGTCGAGGCCGCTTGTGGGCTCCTCAGTAACTACTTACCCACAAAGGACTTGGATCTAAGCCCACAAGGCGAGCTTGCCAATTGCATCGATGGGTACTTGAGCAGTCCAACCACCGTAAACCCGCAGGCCGTGCTGGAGGCGTTTCGGCGAATTCCAGTGAACGACCCGCAGGTGTTGCTGGGATGGCAGGCTCTTCTGGGTGGGTGGACCGAGCGATACGCCAGGGCAAAAAAACCTGAAGAGAGCGGCACGGCGAACAATTAGTTCGTTGCATTCGGGGTTCGATTGCGGTAGAATCCCAATGGCTGATGGCAGTCCGAGAACAACAGTGTGCGGTGAGACTGCGATCAAGGCACGTTGAGCAGACGCGTCGGTGGGCGGTTTTTTTCCTCATTTTGTTCATTTTTCCGTTGCACTTGCGAGGCGACTGCCTTATATTCATCGATTTATAGTTCATAGCTACGCAGATTCACGGGAAACCCTTGCCGCGGGTGTGGGGAAGAAGCGCCTATGTCGCTGACTTCGCTCGCCCTTGCGGACAAGGAATCGTTGTCTCTGCGAATTGTGATTTTTGGGCCTGCAAGCAGGCCAAGCTGAAGCATCGCTGCTGTAGCTCAGTCGGTAGAGCGCGTCCTTGGTAAGGACGAGGTCCTGGGTTCAAATCCCAGCAGCAGCTACATGTACGTATGTCGGGTCGCGGTCCCTCCCCAGAGCGGTGGCCGTCCCGATTTTGAGTTCGCAAAGGTATTTTTCTTTGCAGAAGACGAAAAAGGACAGAGAGATTGCTGCTCAACTGCACATTTGGAGGTTTATTTAGAGATGGCCAAAGCAGTATTTGAACGGACTAAACCACACGTAAATGTGGGGACGATCGGGCACGTGGACCACGGCAAGACGACTTTGACCGCTGCGATGACCAAGGTCATGGAGCTCAATGGTCTGTCGAAGTTCAAGTCGTACGACGATATCGCCAAGGCGTCGGAATCTCAGGGCCGCCGCGACCCGACCAAGATTCTGACGATCGCCACGGCACACGTGGAGTACGAGACGGCCAATCGCCATTATGCCCACATCGACTGCCCGGGCCATGCCGATTACGTCAAGAACATGATCACCGGCGCCGCCCAGATGGACGGGGCGATTCTGGTGGTCAGCGCCTATGACGGCCCGATGCCCCAGACCCGCGAGCACATCCTTCTGGCCCGCCAGGTGAACGTGCCCAAGGTTGTGGTGTTCCTGAACAAAGTGGACCTGGTGGACGATCCCGAGCTGCTGGATCTGGTCGAGCTGGAAATCCGCGAGTTGCTGAACAAGTACAAGTTCAACGGCGATGACGCGCCGGTCATCCGCGGCAGCGCGGTGGCGGCCATGAATGCCACCTCGGCCGACGATCCGGCTTGCGCCTCGATCGTCGAGCTGCTCAAGGCCATGGACGACTACATCCCGATGCCCAAGCGCGAGGTGGATCTGCCGTTCATCATGCCCGTGGAAGACGTGTTCAGCATCAAGGGCCGCGGCACGGTCGGCACCGGCAGGATCGAGCGGGGCAAAGTCCACGTCGGCGACGAAGTGGCAATCATTGGGCTCTCGCCGGACATCCGCAAGAGCATCGTGACCGGCGTCGAGATGTTCAACAAGACTCTGCAGGAAGGCCAGGCCGGCGACAACGTCGGGCTGCTGCTGCGAGGAATCGAAAAGAAAGATCTCGAACGCGGGCAGGTCATCGCCAAGCCGGGCAGCATTACGCCGCACACGAAGTTCGAGGCTCAGGTGTACGTGCTCACGAAGGAAGAGGGCGGTCGGCACACCCCATTCTTCGCGAAGTACAAGCCGCAGTTCTACTTCCGCACCACGGACGTGACCGGTGGCGTGCTGGGACTGATGAGCGAGGACGGAAAGCCCGCTGAGATGTGTATGCCGGGCGACAACATCCGGGTGGAAGTCGAGATTATCTCGCCGATCGCCATGGATGAGGGTCTGCGGTTCGCCATCCGCGAGGGTGGGCGCACGGTGGGTGCCGGCGTCGTGACGAAGGTGATTGCCTAAGTCCGAAGGTGCAGAGGGCATGTAGGCGGGCCGCCGGCTGTGAGCCGGCTGCGCAAAGGGTATGAGCCGGCGTTCATGAGAGGGCGTTGCGACGTCCGATCTCGTGCAGGTCGCCTGGTTGGAAAGTGTTATGGCTAAGAAGAAAAGCAAGAGAGAATACGTCTGGCTCGAGTGCACCGAGTGCAGCCAAAGGAATTACAGAACGGAAGTGAGCGTGGCTGAGGGCGCACCGAAGCTGGAACTCAAGAAGTTCTGCAAGTCCGAGCGCAAGCGCACGGTACACAAGCTCCGACGCAAGTAGGACATCCAAGTGCGGTTGCCGACGGGCGGCCGCGGGCGATACGCCAGTAGCTCAACTTGGTAGAGCATTGGTCTCCAAAACCAAAGGTTGGGGGTTCGATTCCCTCCTGGCGTGATGATGGCGTTTGTGCCGTAGCGACGCCGCGCCGAAAGTGCCGAATGGAAATAGGATCGCAGCAATGCTGACAAAGATATACAAGCCCGGGCAGGGCAAGTACACCAGGCTCGGAAGCGGTTTCGCAGGGGCCGCGGTCGTGGCCGTCGGATGTTGGCAGCTCTACAGGCTCCTGCAGGGCGCGGACGTGAGTCTCTGGGTGACGACGCTTGTGCCGGTGGTGGTCCTCTCGGCCTTGGCGGTAGGCATCTACTGGCTGATGAACAAAGCGGTGGTCGCGGATTTCATGATTGCGGCCGAAGGGGAACTGAAAAAGGTGAACTGGTCGAGCCGGAAGGAAGTGGCCGTTTCGACGGTGATTGTGATCATCGTCGTATTCGTGATGGCGACTATCATTGGCGTGACCGACTTGGTGTTTTCGATCGTCTTTCGCCACCTGACCGGCTGACGTAGGGTCGGCTGGGCAGGAGTGGTTTCGGCGGGCCGGTGCGGCCGGTCGGAACCGGCGGAAGGCTGGCGGGTGGTCGTGCCGGCACGAGCCCGTGTTACGCGGATTGGTCTATCATCGAATGTGAAGACAAAACATGCATTGGTACGTCTTGAGAGTTGCGGCAAATAAGGAGATGCAGGTCAAGGAAGCCCTGGATCGCAAGACCCAGCAAGAGGGCTTGACCGACATCGTCGGGCGGATCGAGGTGCCGACCGAGCAGATCAAGCGGATCCGCGCCGGCAAACAGACCGTCCACAAGCGCAAGCTGTACCCTGGTTACGTCTTCATGGAGATGGAAACGACCGAGGACGGGCGCGTTCCGGAGCGGGCGTGGTTCATGATCAAGGGCACCGGCGGCGTCGGCGATTTCATCGGGACCGAGGGCATTCCCACGCCCATGCGCGACACGGACGTGGCCAAGATGCTGCTCGAATCGGAGAAGCCGGAAGAGGCCCCGAGCATCAAGGTGGAGTTCCAGAAGGGCGACCACATCAAGATTCGCGAAGGGGCGTTCGAGAACTTCGAGGGGGTGGTGGACTCGATCGACGCCGAGCGGGGGATCGTCAAGGTGATCGTAACGATCTTCGGACGCAGTACGCCGCTGGACATCGAGTATTGGCAAATCGAGAAAGTCTGACGCACGGAAGCGGCGGATCGTTCTACGGGCAGCAGATCGCCGGCATGACGCGGGCGCAGATCGAAACGGACCAGCAAACAGACAGACGCGGACCGTCATAAGAATGGGTGTGCGATAAGGGTATACGATGGCAAAGGAAATCAAAACTCAGATCAAGTTGCAGGCGAAGGGCGGACAGGCGACGCCGGCGCCGCCAATCGGACCGGCTCTCGGCCAGCACGGCGTGAACATCGGTCAGTTCGTGTCCCAGTTCAATGAGCGGACGCGGGAGATGAACGGCACGGTCGTGCCGGTGGTCATTACGGTGTACTCGGACCGGAGCTTCACGTTCGAGGTCAAGAGCCCGCCGGCGGCGGTGCTGCTCAAGATGGCAGCCGAAGTGGCCAAGGGCAGCGGCGTGCCGCACAAGGACAAGGTCGGCAAGGTCACCGGCGAGCAGGTCCGCAAAATCGCCGAAACGAAATTCAAGGACCTGAACGCGTACGACCTGCCGGCGGCCGAGAAGATCATTCGCGGGACCGCCCGCAGCATGGGAATTGACGTCGTGGATTGATGGCCATCGGTCCGTCGCCCGCGTGTTGAGATGAAATGAGAGTATACGTATGCAAACCAAGAGCAAGAGATACAAAAAGGAGATCCAGCAGGCCCCCGAAGGGCCGGTGAGTCTGGATCAGGCCATCGATAAGATCAAATCCTTCAAGTCCGTCAAGTTCGACCAGACGGTCGAGTGCGTGCTGTGGCTGGGGATCGATCCCAAGCAGTCGGACCAGTTGGTTCGCGGCTCGCTGTCGCTGCCCCACGGCGTGGGCAAGCAGAAGAAGGTGATCGCCTTCTGCGACGATTCGCTGGTGGAGGCCGCCAAGAAGGCCGGGGCCATCGAGGCCGGTTCCGACGAGCTCGTCAAGAAGATCACGGACGGCTGGATGGAGTTCGACGTGGCGATTGCCTCGCCGAAGGTGATGGGCAAGGTCGGCAAACTGGGCCGCGTCCTGGGTCCCCAGGGCAAGATGCCGTCGCCGAAGAACGGAACGGTCACGGACGACGTGGTCACCGCGGTGACCGAGTTCACCGCCGGCAAGATCGAGTTCCGCAACGACACGGGCGGCAACGTGCATGTCGTGGTCGGCAAACAGAGCTTCGATAAGCAGAAACTGATCGAAAACATCGAAGCGTTTGTCGCCCATATCAAGCGGATCAAGCCGTCCGGCGCCAAGGGATCCTATATCAAGAAAGCCTGCCTGTCGGCGACGATGAGCCCGGGCGTCGAGGTGAGCCTCTGACCGTTTCCGGTCGGGGTTTGCCCGGCGGGGCGTTACGACAGAGCCATCCGCTGCGTGCGGGTGTGGATTGAAACCAAGGGAGATCAGATGAGCAAGTACGTCAAACAACTGGTGCAGGCGCAACTGGACAAGAGGATCACCAGTGAAGATATTCGTGAGTTCATGGTTGTGAGCACCAAGGGGGTCGGGGGCGTCGCCAACAACGTGATGCGCGGCGCGCTGCGGGAAAAAGGCATCCGTGTGGTCGTGGTCAAGAACGCGCTGTTCGTGCGGTCGTTGCGCGAGCACAAGATGGACACGGCAGCCCAGTTGTTCAGCGGCCCCTGCGCCGTCATCTACGGCGGCGACAGCATCGTGGACGTGGCCAAGGAGATGCAGGTCTGGCTCAAGAAGGTACCGGCCCTGGAGGTCAAAGGCGCCTTCATGGACGGCACGTTGTTCGAAGGCAAGAGCGCCCAGGCGCTTGCCACGATGCCGACGCGCGCGGAGCTGCAGGCCAGGGTCGTTTCTTGTGTCCTTTCGCCCGGCGGTCGTGTCAGCGGCGCGCTGACCGGACCGGGCGGCGCCATCGCGGGTTGCCTCAAGAGCATCATCGAAAAGGCTGAAAAAGCTGAACCGGCTGAGAAGCAGGCCGCCTGATCCAGGCAGGGCTGCTTCGGCCAATACAATTCATCGAACCTTTGAACTGCCTCGACGGCTGCCCCGAAAGGGTTAAAACGGGACAATGGAGTTCCGGCTACCGCCAGGCGTTATTACTTTGGGAGTCCATTCAAATGGCAGACGAACAAGCAAAAACGTGGAGCGACCAGACCAAGCAACTGGGCGACAGCATCGTACAGTTAACCCTGATGCAGGCCAAGGAACTGGCGGATTACCTCAAGCAAGTGCATGGGATCGAGCCCGCGGCCGGCGGCGCCGTCATGATGGCGGGTCCTGCGGCGGCAGCTCCGGCGGCAGCCGAGGAGAAGACCAGCTTCAACGTGATCCTCACCGGCTTCGGCGCCAACAAGATCCAGGTCATCAAGGTCGTTCGCGAGCTGACGAGCCTGGGCCTCAAGGAAGCCAAGGAACTGGTCGACGGCGTGCCGAAGCCCCTGAAGGAAAACGTCAGCAAGGAAGACGCCGAGGGTGCCAAGAAGAAGCTCGAAGAAGCCGGCGCCACCGTGGAAATCAAGTGAACTTGAACCGCACCAGATAAGTAAAAATAGGGTATGCGCGAAAATCGCAGCTTCGTCGACGCGAGATTGACTACCAGTACCATAGGAGCATTAGATGGTTGTGCGGACTTTTCGTAATTTCGGCAAAATGCAGGATGCGGTGGAGATCCCCGATCTCGTAGCGGTCCAGAGGGACAGCTATGCCAAATTCCTGCAGAAGGACGTTGCGCCCACGAAGAGGACCGATACGGGTCTCGAAGCTCTGTTCCGGGAAATCTTCCCCATCGAAAGCTACGACAAGAAGATGACCCTGGAGTACATCTGTTACGAGCTGGAGAAGCCGCATTATACGCCTCTCGAGTGTCGGCAACTGCGACTCACCTACGCGTATCCCCTGAAAATCCATTGCCGGTTGCGGTCGGAGAGCGGCTCGGACCTGGCGGAACAGGCGATCTACCTGGGCGAGATGCCCGTCATGATCGGCGGCGGCGAGTTCATCGTCAACGGCGCCGTCCGGGTGATCGTCAGCCAGTTGCACCGAAGTCCCGGCGTCGACTTCCTGATCGAGAGCAAGGAAGGCGACCGCGTTCTCCACGGCGGCCGGATCATTCCCGAGCGGGGAAGCTGGATCGAGATCGGCGTCACTCAGAAGGACATTCTGGTAGTCAAGATCGACCAATCCAGCAAAATTCCCGCGACGGTCTTCCTGCGGGCCATCAGCCCGGATTACACTTCGAGCGAGGCGATCCTCAAGCTGTTCTATCCGACCAAGAGCGTGCCGACGAACAAGCTGACCTCGACCATGTGGGCGGTGGCCCCGATCGTGGACACCACCACCGGCGAGATCCTGGTCGATGCGGGCCGCCAGATCGGCGAGAAGGTCGCCGTCATCCAGCAGAGCGACATCAAGAAGGTCGAGGTCATCGAAGAAGTCCGCGACACGATCGTGATGAACACCCTGGCGCAGGATGACTGCCCGGGGCATGACCAGGCCCTGCTGAAGTTCTACATGCGTCTTCGGCCCGGCAACCCGCCGAATCAGGAGAAGGCGCAGGCATTCTTCCACGAGAAGTTCTTCGACTCCAACCGATATCGTCTCGGCAAAGTCGGCCGTTTCCGGCTCAACCGCAAGTTCGGCCAGGCCATTGCAGAAGACGAGATGACGTTGCGTCCTGAGGACTTCGTCAACACGATGAAGTACATGCTGGCCCTTCGCAACAACGAGGGCGAAGTCGACGATATCGACCACCTGGGCAACCGGCGTCTTCGGACGATCGACGAGCTGGCGGCCGATGAGGTCCGCAAGGGCCTGCTCAAGCTGCGGCGGACCGCCCAGGAACGCATGAGCATCAAGCGCGATTCCGAGGAGCCGCCCCGCGTGGCGGACCTGATCAACTCCAAGAGCGTCGCCAGCAGCATCAATTTCTTCTTCGGCCGGGGCGAGCTGAGCCAGGTGGTCGATCAGACCAACTCCCTGAGTCAGCTTACGCACGAGCGGCGTCTGTCGGCCCTCGGACCGGGCGGTTTGAACCGAAGGCGTGCGGGCTTCGAGGTCCGCGACGTACACATCAGCCACTACGGCCGCATCTGCCCGATCGAGACGCCGGAAGGAACCAACATCGGCCTGATCTCGTCGCTGGCGATCTTCACGACCATCGACGAGTATGGCTTCCTGCAGAGTCCTTATCGGACGGTCAAGAACGGCAAGCTCACCGGCGATATCGCGTACCTGCGGGCCGATGAGGAAATGAAAGCGATCTTCGCGCCGCCCAGCGTCGTGGATCCCAAGACGCAGAAGATTCGCGATCCCCTGGTCTTGGCCCGTAAGGCCGGCGAACTGGCGCAGACGACGCGGGAAGAGGTCGAATACATCGACATCTCGCCGCGACAGATCGTCGGTGTCTCGGCGTCGCTGATTCCGTTCCTCGAGCACGACGACGCCAACCGCGCCCTGATGGGCTCGAACATGCAACGGCAGGCCGTGCCGCTGTTGAAAACCGAGGTGCCGCTGGTTGGTACCGGTATGGAGCAGGTGGTCGGCAGCAACTCGAGCATGGTCGTCAAGGCCGAGCACGCGGGCGTGGTTACCGAAGTCGACGCCACCCATATCGTGGTCAACCACACGGACGAGTACAAGCTGGACAAGTTCATGGGCCTCAACGAGCGGACCTGCTTGAACCAGAAGCCCATCGTCAAGCTCGGTCAGAAGGTTCAGGCCGGCCAGGTGATCGCCGACGGCGGCGGCACCGAAAACGGCATTTTGGCCCTGGGCAAGAACGTGCTGGTCGGGTTCGTGTCCTTCGACGGGTACAACTTCGAGGACGCGATCATCGTCAGCGAGAGGCTGGTGAAAGACGACAGCTTCACGAGCATTCATATCGACGAGTTCACGGCCGAAGTCCGTGAGACGCGTCTTGGAAAAGAAGAGTTCACGCGGGACATCCCCAACGTCAGCGAGAAGGCGCTCCGCAATCTCGATGAGCGGGGCGTCGTCCGCGAGGGAACCCGGGTTTGCCCGGGCGACATCCTCGTGGGCAAGGTCGTGCCCAAGAGCAAAGTGGAGTTGACTCCGGAAGAGAAGCTGCTCCACGCGATCTTCGGCCGGGCAGGCGAGGACGTCAAGAACGATTCCCTCGAACTGCCCAGCGGCTATGAGGGCGTTGTGATCAAGACCGAGGTCTTCACCCGGCGCGGCGCCGGCGGCGAGGACCAGAAGAAAGTGCTGGCCGAGGAAAGCAAGCAGTACGAGGCCCAGGCCCGGGCCAAGGCCTGCTCGATCTTCCGCCAGATGGTCGGGGCGTTGCACGAGAAGTTCGAGATCAACATCATCGACCCCAATACCAAGCAGAAGGTCGGCGCCAGCGAGGATGACGAAGTCATTTACGAGCAGATCGAGAACTTCGACATCAAGTGGGTCAAGCCGGCATCGATGCGGGACGACGTCCAGAAGCTGGTGAACAAATTCTGGGTCAAGATCACCGAGACCGAGGAAGAGAAGAAGCGCCTGATCGAGCGCGCCAAGCACGGGGACGAGCTGCCCAGCGGCGTGCTCCAGATGGCCAAGATCTACGTGGCGATCAAGCGGACGCTCTCGATCGGCGACAAGATGGCGGGCCGGCACGGCAACAAGGGCGTCATCGCCAAGATCATGCCCGAGGAAGACATGCCGTTCCTGGAGGACGGCACGCCGCTGGATATTCTGCTCAACCCACTCGGCGTGCCCAGCCGTATGAACGTGGGCCAGATCCTCGAAACGCACCTCGGGTGGGTGGCGAGGGTGCTCGGGTTCCACGCGGTGACGCCGGTCTTTGACGGCGCGACCGAAGACGACATCCAGAGGCTCACCGCAGAGGCGAACGAGCTGATGAAGACCCGCAAGGCGGAGCTGAACGAGCGGGGCGAAACGCCGCCGACGGACGAGTTGTTCTGCAACGTGCCCAAGACGCTCAAGACGCAGCTCTACGACGGCAGAACCGGCGAGCCCTTCGATCAGAGGGCTACGATCGGGTATATCTATATGATGAAACTGCATCACCTGGTGGACGACAAGATCCACGCTCGGGCGACCGGACCGTACAGTCTGATCACCCAGCAGCCCCTGGGGGGCAAGGCCCGCACGGGCGGGCAGCGTTTCGGCGAGATGGAAGTGTGGGCTCTCGAGGGCTACGGCGCCGCCTACACCCTTCAGGAAATGCTCACGGTCAAGAGCGATGACGTGGAGGGCCGAACGAAGATCTACGAGTCGATGGTCAAGGGCCAGAACACGCTGGAGGCGGGCACCCCGCTGTCCTTCGATGTGCTGTGCAACGAGATCCGCGGGCTGGGTCTGAATATCCAGCTCGAGAAGAAGCGTCTGGGACGTACTGCTCTGTAGATTGGGTTGTCGAGGTTTTGAGTTAGATAAGGGGCTTTAGATGTTAGGAAATATCTACGATCGAATTAATGATTACGGTTCGGTCAAGATCTCACTGGCCAGTCCGAACGACATTCGGAGCTGGTCCTTTGGGGAGGTGCGCAAGCCCGAGACGATCAACTACCGGACATACCGCCCGGAAAAGGACGGTCTGTTTTGTGAGCGGATATTCGGACCGGAGCGCGACTGGGAGTGCGCTTGCGGCAAGTACAAAGGGACGAAGTTCAAGGGGATCATTTGCGACCGTTGCGGCGTGAAAGTGACCCATAGCCGCGTGCGGCGCAAACGCATGGGGCATATCAATCTCGCGGCGCCCGTGCTGCACATCTGGTTCTTCAAGTCGATCCCGAACCGGTTGGGCACGATCCTCGGGATGAAGAGCTCGGACCTCGAGAAGGTCATCTACTTCCAGGATTATGTCGTCGCCGACGCCGGCGTCACCGGATTGAAGGCCGGCCAGCTTCTGAGCGAGGAAGAGTACCGCGACGCCATGACCAAGTATGGCAACTCGTTCAAGGCCGCCATGGGCGCCGAGGCCATCAAGACGCTGCTGGAGGCCCTGGACCTGGAGGTCCTGAGCGGCCAACTGAGGAAGGCCATCACCAAGACCAACAGCAAGCAGAAGATTCGGGATCTGACCAAGCGTCTCAAGACGATCAACGAGATCAAGAACAG
>Ga0209347_1005803_pt1 | contig 11436 bp, 14 predicted proteins | sample AutmiccommuBRH23_FD_187382 | JGI IMG/M metagenome (GOLD analysis project Ga0209347, IMG submission 187382) | Deep subsurface microbial communities from Mt. Terri, Switzerland - Autotrophic microbial communities BRH/23 (SPAdes) (version 2) | ecosystem: Environmental > Aquatic > Deep subsurface >...
TGGGTGCTCGCTTCCGGGGTCGACAATCAAGCTTTAGCAACTCGAATTGTCCTACCCCGCAACAGCATCCATCGACAACTTCAGCGCGTGTCCCCCGACTACCCGCGAAATCGGGTCTGAGCACCGGGGGAATCTTCCTGGTGTCATTGATCAGCGCGCTGATCGGCAGGCCGTTCGTGCGCGAGTTCGCCGAAGCCGGTCAGCCCAAAGAGGTCGTCGAGAGCGAACCTTTCGCCCGCATCACCTCGCTGCTGACGTGGATCTGGATCGCTGTGTTCGGCGGCATGACGGTGTCATCTGCGATCCCGCCGATCGTGCAGGGCGATGCGACCCTTCTGGACACCCGCACGCCGCTGTCGTTCGTCTGCTACTGGGTGGTGCCGTTCGCGTTGCTGGGCGTGGCCGCGCTGCTGACGCGGGTGCTGCCCGACCGGATGACGCCGCCCGCCGAGGAACTCGTCCGCAAGACGACGTTCGTCGCCTTCGCCGAGGCGGAGATCGACCAACTGATCTACCTGGCCACCGAGCACGCCAACCGGGAGGTCGGTGCGGGGAAAGAGGCCTACGACGTCAGGATCGGCAGCAAGGGCATCCCTCTCGTCGGCGATAAGACGCGCGAATCCTGGCCGTCGACCTACAAGGTGCGCGAGCGCAAAAGCGCTGACACAGAAATTTGTCGTCGGCCGCGAGCTACGGCATTGATGCCGGAGTTTGCGAGTTCTGCATTTCGGGTGCAAGGCCGATACCACGACCCGCTACCTGCGAATTCGCGTCGGGTACCGGGCATCAGCCGATACTGCGAATTCCCACCCGGGATACTGATCTGGCAACTAATTGCTCGACGCGAATGTCCAGATCCCCAGGCGTAATTGACCGTATTGACGATTTGCCGTGTTAGATTCCGGCGAATTCATGAGCACCAGCAGATCGGGGGATCCGCATGCCTGAAAATCACCGGACCGCACCTGGCGTGACCGACCGCGGTTGGCCGACCACCGCCAACCGCTGGCTCGCTGCCGGGGTGAGTGGTGCCGCCGTCGCCGGCTTCGGGCTGCTGCTGGCTGCGCAATCCGATGCGCCCACCACCACCGCCCGGGCCGTCGAACTGGCCTCCTTCGATTCGCTGCTGAACACCGAAAGCGCCTGTTTCCGAGGAACTCTGGTGGCTGTCAACGGGTGACTCCTCACGTGAGCGCGCCGGCGCCGCGGATTCGTCCCCGGCCCGTGCCGCGCTACCGATGATCGGCGACGGTGGCTGGCTGATCGGCGATGGCGTCGACGCTTCCGCGGGCTGCACGGGATCGGCGTGCAACGGCCGCAACGGCGGCCTGCTCTGGGGAAGTGGCGGCGACGGAGCCAACGGTGGCGATGGCGGCCGCGGCGGCGACGGCACTGCTCGCCGCTTCCGGTGACGGCGGCGACGGTGGACACGGGGCCGACGGAGCGGAGGGCATCGCAGGAGGGCACGGCGGCGCGGGCGGGGCCGCGGGCCTGCGCCACGGCAACGGCGGCGCAGGCGGTAACGGCGGTGCAGGCGGGCAGGGCTTCGACGGGGCGAACGCCGTCGCGCGCGGCAGCGCCGCCACCGGCAACCCGAACTACCTCGGATCGACCGGGTTGCCCTATTCGAACACCGTCGAGGGCGCGGTCCTGATCGGCAATGCCGGCGGACGCGGAGCGGACGGCGCGGCGGGCACCGACCAGTCGGGTGGTCACGGCGGCCAGGGGCAAGGAGTCGCGCCCTGGTTCAGCGCACCGCACGAGTGGATCGTCAGCGGTGACGGCGGCGATGGCGGCGACGGCGCCGGCGGCGGCGCGGGCGGTGACGGCGGCAACGCCGGTCTGGCGCAGGGCCCCTCGCCCCGAGCGGCGGTGTTCGGCGGCGTCGGCGGATCCGGCGGGACCGGCGGGGTCGGCGCCAGGGGTGGGGACGGTGGGGACGGCGGCGCCGTGAAGGTCGGCCAGACCGTCGGCTTCGGCGGACCCGGCGGCACCGGAGGCAACGGCGGTACCGGCGCGGCCGGGGCGACGGGCACCCGTGGCGGCGACGGCGGCGCGGGCGGTCGCGCCGGAAGCCTCACGGGCACGGGCGGGGCAGGCGGAATCGGCGGAGCCGGAGGCATCGGCGGCGACGGTGCGGTCGGCGGCGACGGCGGGAATGGCGGCGCGGGCGGAGCGACCGGGGACGGTCAAGCGGGAGGGTCGGGGAGCGCAGGCGCCGGCGGCAGTGGCCCGCGGGGCACCAGTGGCGGGGCCGGCGGTCAGGGCGGCGGTGGCGGCGACGGCGGCCGCGGCTCTGGCGACAGCGGAGACTGACACCTCCGAGGCCCGACCGGCTCAGACGGGAACGGCCTCGATGATCGACACCGGGCCCGGGGTGAACACCACTCGGGAAAGCCGAAAGCCCGCTCTGGACAACAGGTCCGCGTACTGGGCCTCGGTGCGCTCCATGCCACCGGCGGAGACCAGCATCTCCAGGTCGACCAACATGCCCAGATGCGCCGGGGCGCCCTCGGGGAGAACGAGTTCGAACAACAGGAGCTTGCCGGCGGGGTCGATGGCGGTGCGCACGTTGCGCAGGATCGCGATCGACTTCTCGTCGTCCCAGTCGTGGATCACGGCCTTCAGCAGGTAGGCGTCCCCGCCTGCGGGAACAGCGTCGAAGAAGGATCCGCCCTCGATGCCGCACCGGGACGCCACCCCCGCCGACTCGAGCAGGTCTGCGGCGTTGGCGACCACCGAGGGGAGGTCGAAGAGCACACCGCGGGCTTGTGGAGCCTGCTTCAACACCGCGGCCAGCAGGGCACCGTGTCCGCCGCCGACGTCGACGATCAGCCGCCTATTGCTGAAATCGTATGCGGGAACCGCGGTTTCGATGGCGACCGTGGACGCTCCCGTCATCGCGTCGTTGAAGATCTCGGCGAACTCGGGATCTGTGGAGATGTAGTCGAACGTCGGCACGCCCCGGATCGCCTCGATCGCGGTCTGCCCTGTCCGCACCGAATGCAGCATGCTGCCCCAGTGCTCCCAATGCTGGCGACTCCCCACCATGGTGGCCATCGCCGCCACGCTGTCGGGGGTGTCGCGGCGCAACGTCCGTCCCAACCTGGTCAGCTCGAATCGTCCGTCCCGGCGGAGCTTGAGGATCGAGTAGCTGGCCAGCAGTCGCATCAGCCGGTAGGTGGCTCCCGGGTGCGAACCGACCCGCTGAGCCACCTCGTCGGCACTCTGCGGACCGGCGCTCAGTTCGTCGGGGATGCCCAGCCGCACCGCGACGTAGATCGCCTGCGTGAGCCACGACCCCAGCACGATCTCCATCATCGTGACGTTGGCGGGTGCCGTTGACCTGTGGAGCCGGGCGAGCGCACCCCGGAGCCCGCTGATCATCCGCAGCACCGCGGGCGGCGGCGCCGCAATACGTCCGGCCATGGTCCTAGTCCAGGTAGTCGCGCAGCACCTGCGAACGGCTCGGGTGGCGCAACTTCGACATCGTCTTGCTCTCGATCTGGCGGATACGCTCGCGCGTGACGCCGTAGACCTGGCCGATCTCGTCGAGGGTGCGCGGCTGGCCGTCGGTCAGGCCGAAGCGCAGCCGGACGACGCCCGCTTCCCGCTCCGACAGGGTCTCCAGCACCGACTGCAGCTGATCCTGCAGCAACGTGAACGAGACGGCGTCCACGGCCACCACGGCTTCGCTGTCCTCGATGAAGTCGCCGAGTTGCGAATCGCCCTCGTCGCCGATGGTCTGGTCCAGCGAGATGGGCTCACGCGCGTACTGCTGGATCTCCAGCACCTTCTCCGGCGTGATGTCCATTTCCTTGGCGAGTTCCTCGGGCGTGGGCTCGCGGCCCAGGTCCTGCAGCAGCTCGCGCTGGATACGGCCGAGCTTGTTGATCACCTCGACCATGTGCACCGGGATGCGGATGGTGCGGGCCTGGTCGGCCATCGCGCGGGTGATCGCCTGCCGGATCCACCACGTCGCGTAGGTGGAGAACTTGTAACCCTTTGTGTAGTCGAACTTCTCGACCGCACGGATCAGGCCCAGGTTGCCTTCCTGGATGAGGTCGAGGAACGCCATGCCGCGTCCGGTGTAGCGCTTGGCCAGGGACACCACCAGTCGCAGGTTGGCCTCGAGCAGATGGTTCTTGGCGCGGTCGCCGTCACGGCAGATCCACTGGTAGTCGCGGCGCTGCGCCGTCGTCAGCTTCTCGCCGCGCTCGGCGAACTCGGTCATCAACTGCGTGCAGTACAGCCCCGCCTCGATGCGCTTGGCGAGTTCGACCTCTTCCTCGGCGTTGAGCAGCGCGACCTTGCCGATCTGCTTGAGGTAGGCGCGAACCGAGTCGGCCGACGCGGTGAGCTCGGCGTCCTTGCGGGCCTGCCGCAGTGCCTCGGACTCCTCCTCGTCCCAGACGAAGTCGCCGGAGGCCTTGTCCTTCTCCGAGGGCTCGGCGATCTCGTCGTCGGCCTCGGCCGCCTTGGCGGGCTTGCCTGCCGCCTTGGGTGCGGCTTTGGCCGTGCCCGCGGCGTCGTCGGATGCCTCGTCGTCGGTGTCGGCTTCGTCGTCGGACGATTCCTCGTCGTCGGCGTCGTCCTCGACCACGATGTCCTCGAGGTCGATCTCGGTGTCGTCCACCTCGAGGACGTCACCGGGCTCGCCCTCGATCTCGGCGGCGTCGCCGTCGACGAGATCGTCGTCGGCTGCGCCGGGAGTGGGGGACGTCGCCTTCTTGGCTCGGCTGCGCGCTGCCGGGGCGTCGGCGGCCTTGGCGGCACGCGGCTTGGCGGTCTTCGCGGCCTTCTTGGCGGGCGCTGCACCGTTCGCCGACTTCGCCGGCGAGGCCTTCTTGGCGGGGGGCTTGGTGGCGGTGCGCTTCACCGGCTCATCGGTTGCCGGGCTTGCCTTTGTCGCTGCCACGTACACCCTTTCGGTCGTGCGGTTTCCGGCGCGCACACGTGCGCCACCGAAAAGTGTCGGCTATGTCGAATGTCGGCGTGGATCTCACGGCGGTTTGTCGAGGTGGGATACATCCGCCGCCACTCGGTAGGCGGCCGCCGTCATCCATTGTAACGACAGTGTGGGTGGGTGCTGCGCCGAGCGGCAAATTTGACGCGCGAGCGTGCCGACCCGGCGAGGCTACCCGCGGGTAGCGCTGACGTCGACGTCGGCTGCCATGGCGGCACCGACGATGCCCGCCTCGTTCTGCAACGCCGCCGCGACCACGGGCGTGCGGTTCTTCAACAGCGGAATCCACTTGTGAGCCTTGCGGCTGATGCCACCGCCTGCGATGAACAGGTCCGGCCAGATCGCATTCTCGATCGCCACCAGCACTTTCGTGACCTCCTCGGTCCAGCGCTCGTAACTCCATTCCTTGCGTTCCTTGACCGAACTCGCGGCCCGATGCTCGGCCTCCTTGCCGCCGACCTCGAGGTGTCCGAACTCCGTGTTGGGCAGGAGTACGCCGTTGTGGATGACCGCGGAGCCGATGCCGGTGCCGAACGTCAGGAGCACGATCACCCCTGTCTTGTCGCGTCCCGCGCCGAATTTCTCCTCGGCGAGTCCTGCGGCGTCGGCGTCGTTGAGGACCGTCACCCGCCTGCCGTCGAGTGCCCCGCCGATCACCTCTTGGGCGTTGGCGCCGATCCAGCCCTTGTCGACGTTGGCGGCCGTGCGCACCGTCCCATCGGTCACCACACCCGGGTACGTCACACCCAGTGGGCCTTCCCAACCGAAGTGCTCCACGACCGCGGCGATGGTCTTGGCGACGGCGTCGGGCGTGGACGGCTGGGGGGTGAGCAGTTTGAAGCGCTCGCCGATCAACAAGCCCGTGTCGAGGTCGACGATGCCGCCCTTGACCCCGCTGCCGCCGACGTCGACGCCGAACCCGCGGTGCTGCCCCGCGCCGCCGGGCTCGGCGGCAGGTGAATCGCTGGCGGTCATGGAAGCTCCTCTGCGCAGGTCGGCGGCCACGAAAGTCATCGGCACGGCTCGGCCGTGCGGCAGCCAAGGCGCGTTCCACACATTATCGGCTCGCCAATTCTGATGTGTGCCAGTCGCGCATCCGAAGGGCCGCCGATCGCCGAATGTGCTGCGATGGGTGTGTGACCGACCTCGACACCGATCCCGCGCTGCTTCGTCCGGTGGCCGAGCAGCTCGCGTCGGAAGCCGCCGCGTTCGTCAGTCGCCGCCGGGTCGAGGTCTTCGGCACGGGCCGTGCCGGGGCCGATTCGACCGTGGGGACGGTGTCCTTGACGAGCGCGGTGTCCTCCAAGAGCACGGCGACCGACCCCGTCACCGTGGTCGACACCGAGACGGAACGGCTGTTGCGGGACCGGTTGGCCGAACTGCGGCCGGGCGACCCCATTCTCGGCGAGGAGGAGGGCGGACCGGTCGGCGCGGGGGACGGGAAGGTCATCTGGGTGCTCGACCCCATCGACGGCACGGTGAACTTCCTCTACGGCATCGAGGCGTACGCCGTGTCGGTCGGTGTGCAGCGCGATGGCGTCTCGGTGGCGGGCGCGGTGGCCGACGTCGCCGCCGGCGCCGTGTACTCGGCGGCGCTGGGGCACGGCGCCCGGGTGCGCCGCGACGGTGTGGTCGGTGAGCTGCGGGCCAGCGGTGTCACCGCACTGTCGATGGCGCTGGTGGGGACGGGTTTCGGCTACCAGGCCGAGCGGCGCAGGCGTCAGGGTGAGGTTGTCGCCAGGCTGTTGCCGGAGGTGCGCGACCTGCGACGGATCGGTTCCTGCGCGCTCGACCTGTGCATGGTCGCCGCGGGCAGGTTGGACGCCTATTACGAGGAGGGCGTCCACGTGTGGGACTGGGCCGCGGGCGCCCTCATCGCCACAGAGGCCGGCGCGCAGGTGCGGTTGCCGCAGTCGACCGAGGGTGCGGGGCTGGTGGTCGCCGCCGCGCCGGGCATCAGCGCGGCGTTCGGCGACGCGCTGGTCCGCTGCGGCGCGATGTAGCGTCTGCGGCCGGTCGAAACCGGGCCGCGCTCAGCACGTTCCGGTGTGGATCTTCGACAGCAGCGTGGGGTCGGCCGGCTGGGTGGCATCGGGCAGCAGGCTGGCGAGCACGGCGTCGATGTCGTCGCTGTGGCTCAGCTCGGCGAACTCGGTTCCCAGCGCCAGGTCGACGGTGTCGTCGGTGCGCTGATCCTGGAAGAGTTCGGTGCACGGGGCCACCAGCCAGATCGCCGCCGCCGCGGCCCGGCCGGACGGTCCGAACCGGATCTGGCCCTGGCATTCCAGCCGCACCGCCTCGTAGATCGGGTCGTTGGCAGCCTCCGGGTCGGCGAAACCGAGGTCACGCAGCGCTCCCGCGACCTCGGCGGCCTGCCCACCCTGCCCGCTCGCGTTGAGCACCCGGACGTCGGTGTCGGCGAGCTTGGCCGGCGTCACGTCGATCATCTCGGCCCGCGACACCTGTTCGCCGAGTTGGGGCCGGGGTTCGCCGGGTTCGGCGGGTGCGGGGGGCGGGTTGCAGACCGCGGCCTCCCTGACCTCCGGTGGCCGCGACAGCGCGATCATCCAGACGAGAAGGGCCACCACCGCCAGGGATGCGAACAACACGATCCCCGGGAGGAAATGGCGGCGGCGGAAGGGGCGTCCGTGTTTGTCGAACGCCGTGCCGTCGGTGATTTGAGCGACCACGTTGAGCACTCTAAGGCCAGCGTGACCGGGGTTCCGACCGGTGTCGCAAGGCGCGACGGCCAAACTGTGACATAAATCACATTAGAACCGGTGTCAATACGGGCACGAATCATTTGGCGGATGCGTTCGACGCTGGTACAAAGCACTGCTGCACAAGCTTGATGGAGGGGACCGAGATGGCCACTGACTACGACGCCCCACGGCGCACCGAGACCGACGACGTCTCCGAGGATTCACTCGAGGAACTGAAGGCACGCCGTAACGAGGCTCAGTCGGCCGTCGTCGACGTCGACGAGTCCGAATCCGCCGAGTCCTTCGAACTGCCGGGCGCCGACCTCTCCGGTGAGGAACTGTCGGTGCGCGTGATCCCCAAGCAGGCCGACGAGTTCACCTGTTCGAGTTGCTTCCTGGTCCATCACCGCAGCCGTCTCGCCAGCGAGAAGAACGGGATGATGATCTGCACCGACTGCGCGGCCTGAGGTCAGGACGCGAGTGCGGCGAGCACCTTGTCGGGATGCCTGGCGCTGATCAGCCAGTACGGGGTGGGGTCATCGGGATCGTCGAGGACCAGCAGGACCATCGGGCCGACCCACGCCCGATGCACGACGTAGGCCGCCGGGTCGAGCTGTCGGCCAAGGGCCGCCGACTTCGCCGAGCGGGGAACTGCTGCCGATCGCGCGACGACGTTCGCAGGCAGGTGGGCGCCGCCGATCCAGACCTCGGTGACGCCGTCGCCGGTGGTGACGCGCAATTCGGTTCGGCCCATCCACACGAGCACGACCGCCGCCACCGGCAGCAGCACCGCGAAGGGCAGCCAGTTCGGCAGGGCTGCGACGCCCTGGTTGACCTCGAGCGCGATCAGGCCGGCAAGGCCCAGGCCGGGCAGCCACCACCACCACGGGACCCACAGCCGTTCGCGGTAGCGATCGGTTTGCGTGGTGGCGCGCGTGTCGGACACGCGGCCAAGAGTAATCTCTGACGTCGTGTCCACCTCTCTTGCGGTAGTGCGACTGGATCGCGACCTGCCGTTGCCCCACCGGGCCCACGACGGCGACGCGGGAGTCGACCTCTACAGCGCACAGGACGTCGAATTGGCGCCCGGGGAGCGGGCATTGGTGTCGACGGGGGTGGCGGTGGCCATCCCGTTCGGCATGGTGGGCCTGATTCATCCGCGCTCGGGTCTGGCTGCCCGAGTGGGGCTTTCGATCGTCAACAGTCCCGGCACGGTCGATGCGGGTTATCGTGGCGAGATCAAGGTCTCCCTGATCAACCTCGACCCTGTCGTCCCGATCGTCGTCCGACGGGGGGACCGGATCGCCCAGTTGCTCGTGCAGCGGGTGGAACTACCCGAGTTGGTCGAGGTGACGTCCTTCGACGAGGCGGGTCTGGCCGACACAACCCGTGGTGACGGTGGCCACGGTTCCTCCGGCGGACACGCCAGTCTCTAGAAATCGAGTTGAGCTGACCATGGCACTGAGAAGACAACACCACGACAGCCCCGAGACACCCGAGGTGGCGCCGCAGGACGCCGGCGAGGAACTCGAGGGTCCGTTCGACATCGACGACTTCGACGACCCGTCGGTCGCCGCGGTGGCCAGGCTGGACCTGGGATCGGTGCTGATCCCGATGCCCGACGGCGGGCAGGTGCAGGTCGAGCTGAACAACACCGGCGCACCCAGCGCCATCTGGGTGGTGACCCCCAACGGCCGCTTCACCATCGCTGCGTACGCCGCGCCCAAGTCCGCAGGCCTGTGGCGCGAGGTCGCCTCGGAGCTGGCCGACTCGCTGCGCAAGGACGCAGGCAAGGTCAGCATCGAGGACGGTCCCTGGGGTCGCGAGGTCGTCGGCGTCGGCGCCGAGAACGCCGGGGTGGTGCGCTTCATCGGCGTGGACGGATACCGCTGGATGATCCGCTGCGTGGTCAGCGGCCCCCGCGACCGGATCGACGACCTCGTCGAACAGGCGCGAGATGCGTTGGCTGACACCGTTGTTCGCCGTGGTGATACCCCGATGCCGGTGCGCAACCCACTTCCGATCCAACTGCCCGAGCCGATGGCCGCCCAGTTGCGGGCCGCGACCGAACAGGCCGCAGCGCAGCAGGCGCAGGCGGCGGGGCAGCCTCAGCCGCCGCAGCCTCAGCAACAGCAGCCCACCGCGCGGCGCGGCACCCAGGGATCGGCGATGCAGCAATTGCGCACCATCACCGGCGGCTGACTACCCCGCGGCGTCCCGCAACGCGGCCAGGCACCGCGCACCCAGGACTCCGGGGTCGGCTCCGATCTCGTCGAGGGTCACCGTGCGCAGCGACGCTCGCGGGGCCGCCGACACCCACTCGAGGCCGACCTCCAGAGGGTGCACCGGATCGTCGGTGGCAGACACCACCCCCATCGGCGCCGTCAGCGACTCCAGATCGACGCTCGTCGGCGCAACGTATCCGGCCGCCTCGTCCATGGCGTCGGGCAACGACGGCCATTGCCCGACCCACGACCGGGTCAGTTCGTCGGCGAGCCAGCTCGGGCTCGACGCCTGCATCTGCCCGGTGGCCGACACGAGGCCGTCGCGACGCAGCATCTCCGCGGAGTGACGGGCTGCCGACGCCGCCGGCGCCGCGTCGGGGGCGCCGGTCCACGCCGGCAGCGCCGCCAGCACCGCGGCCGCACCCTCTGGATGTGACAACGCCCACGCGGCGGCGACGGCCGCGCCGATCGACACACCCCCCACCGCGATCGGCAGCGGTCGAGCTGCGCGGGCCGCGTTGTCGAGGTCCTCGCGGTATCCGTCGATCAGGCGGTGCGGCTGCGGCGCCGGGGTGACGACGACCGCGCCGACCTCGTGCAATGCGGTGGAGAACGCCCGGTAGACGAAGTCGTCGTCGGAGCCTGTTCCGGGAAGCAGCACGGTGGTGACGCCGCGCAGATTGACCGTCATCACTCGATCGTGCCCGGTCGCGAAATCCCCGGCGCGGCGGGCCGCGCCGACGTGGCGAATCGGAACCAAGAGGTCTAGCGTGGCGTTGATTGGGGTACACACAGTTGCTTGGCAACAAGTTCCACAGAAGGTCAGGAGAAGCCATGGCCACGGCCGAGGGGTACCTGCGGCGGTTGACCCGTCGGCTGACCGAGGACCCGGAACAGCTCGACGTCGAGGAACTCGGCGACGAGGCCGCGAGCACCGGCGCGCAGAAGGCGATCGACTGTCAGCGCGGCCAGGAAGTGACCATGGTCGGTACCCTGCGCAGCGTTGAGTGCAATGGCAAGAGTTGTGCCGGTGGCGTCAAGGCCGAACTGTTCGACGGCACCGACTCGGTGATCCTGGTGTGGCTGGGACAGCGCCGAATCCCCGGCATCGAATCCGGCCGCACCCTCAAGGTGCACGGCCGGGTCGGCAAGCTGGACAACGGCGCCAAGGCGATCTACAACCCCCACTACGAGATTCAGAAGTGACCGACCCCGGCTCCGAACCGGGCAGTCAGACCTCACCACCGCGGGGAGCGGCCGTCCTGGAACAGATGGGCGGCATCAGCGGGCTGATCTATTCGTCGCTGCCGGTGGTGGTGTTCGTGCCCGTGTCGTCGGCGTTCGGGCTGATGCCCGCCATCGGCGCCGCGCTCGCCGTGGCCACCCTGATCCTTGCGTGGCGGCTGCTGCGCCGCGGCTCCGTGCAGCCGGCCATCTCCGGATTCTTCGCCGTCGGGATCAGCGCGCTCATCGCCTACCTGGTCGGCGCGTCCAAGGGGTATTTCCTTCTCGGCATCTGGATGTCGCTGTTCTGGGCCGTCGT
>Ga0209347_1005804_pt1 | contig 11434 bp, 14 predicted proteins | sample AutmiccommuBRH23_FD_187382 | JGI IMG/M metagenome (GOLD analysis project Ga0209347, IMG submission 187382) | Deep subsurface microbial communities from Mt. Terri, Switzerland - Autotrophic microbial communities BRH/23 (SPAdes) (version 2) | ecosystem: Environmental > Aquatic > Deep subsurface >...
ACCTTCAGTGCTGGGCGGGGGCACGGAGCGAGCCTCGCATTCTACGGCGCTCGTTTCGTCCGTCGCACTTGGGCGCGCAAGTGTGCAACCTGATCCTGACCATTACAAGAACACACGGAAAGTGTATTGGTCAAGCGGATGTTACACAGACATGGGTAAGTGGTTGATTGCAGACAATTGCTGTGTGCTTATCGTAGGCGCGGTTTCCATGCCGCGTTCTGCGCTAGATTACGGTTCTTTCGCGGTATGGAAACCGCGCCTACGATCACCCAAAGTCGCCGCCTTGGCGAAGTGTGCAACCTGATTTTGACCATTACAAGAACACACGGAAAGAGGATTAGTACCCATTGCCACCAGCACACCTATGGCCTGCGATGGTAGTGTTCCCCGTTCTGATTCCCTTTCTGTGTATTCCGTGTATTCTGTGGTTGCTTTTTCTCGAGTTTATAGGCTATCATGGGGATAGATGGCGTCATCGTTTGCGGGACGGGGTTCGATCCCCGAAGGGAGGGGCCATGCAAGCGCTCAGCGTCCGCCAGCCGTGGGCCTGGCTGATCGTGCAGGGATACAAAGACGTAGAGAACCGCACCTGGCGCACCCGTTTTCGCGGGCGGTTCCTGGTGCATGCCGGGTGGACGTTCGACGAGCAGGGGTATCGCCAGGTATGCGCGGCCCACCCCGAGATCTCCCTGCCGGAACCGGAGGGATTTCCGCGGGGCGGCATCGTCGGCGAGGCAGAGCTGGTGGACTGCGTCAGCGCCTCGGATAGTCCCTGGTTCACGGGTCCGTATGGGTTTGTGCTGCGCGAGGCTCACCCTGTCGAGTTTCGCCCTCTGCGCGGCAAGCCCGGCTTCTTTGAGGTAGACCTGCTCGACGAGGGGGAAGCTTAGCCCGCCGGGGGCGGTTCGACCTCGCCATAGTTGCCGACGATATCCAGATCATAGTAATAGGCCAGAATGGCGTCCCATCGTTGGCCCTGCCGGGCGAGCTCTCTGGCCCCATACTGGCACAGCCCATGTCGGTGGCCTCCGCTCAGCCAGCGCCCATTACGTTGCACCCAATGGGCATTATTCCAGGCTGCCTGCTCCTCGGTTACGTCGCCCGGCACACAGGGGCAGCGCACCCGCCGCAGGTAGGCGGCCCAGCGGCTCAGCGTCCAGCCGCCGCAATAGGCGGAGAAAAAGCCGGGCATGATCTGGCGCGTGGTGCGGAGCACCAGCACCATCCCGCGGGTGGCCTCCACTGCCGCCGTGGCGCGCTCGCGGCGAGCATCCCCGTACACCTGGCAGTGGGTGGTCGAGCAAACGTCGTAGGGGTCGCCGCGATTGCGGTGCTTGTACGTGGCGAGGGCATAGGAGCGGGCCGCCACCGATTGCGCTTTCAGCGCCTCCATCGGCCAGGAGGCGGGCATTTCCTTGGGGACCACACCCTTGATGTACTCCTCGATGTCCATCTCGACGATCTCGCCATTCGGCTTGAGCACATGCAACGTACGCATCTGCCAACTCTCCTCTCCCTGAACGCCAGGGAATACTGCTGAGCGTGGGCGCATAGTATGCGGGCGCATTGGGCCTGCAGCGAAACCTGTCCATTCCGCGAACCGGCTATGTTTCCATTGTAGCAGGAGGGGCTGCCGTTCGCAATAGGTCATTGTGCCGAAAGAATGGGGACCGCGCTGCCTATCTTGCCGCGCGATTGACGCGGTGGCCTTTTTCCGCGTATAACAGAGGAGGCTGGCGGTCTATCTTCCAGGTCTTGCTTCAAGAGCGAACAACGATTCATTCTCATTGTCGGTCAAAGGAAGGAGAGCTGGCTATGGGCAACAGGGGGCGCAAATGGTCGAACCCGCACGTCATCCTGTTCGGTTGGATGTTGATCGTTGCGAATGCCTCTGGCCTTTACAGCGCACTGCTGGCGCTGCTGATTTTCGTGGGAATTGGAGTTCTGTCCGGGGATCTGGGGGCGGTGATCATCCTGGGGCCCTTGGGGTTGCTGCTGGGCCTGATCGTGGCCCTGGTTGCTGCTCCGGGCCTGTTGGCCGGGATCGGTCTACTGTGGGGCCAAAAGTGGGGGCGCATCCTGGGAGTGATCGTGGCCACGTTCAGCCTGCTCAATTTCCCCTTGGGGACCATTCTCGGGGCTTATGGCCTGTGGGCGCTGCTACAGAACGGCAGGGAGGCCAAACCCGATACCGCCGTGGCGAACCAGGCCAGGCGTCTGGGGTTCGTGGGGCCTGTTTCAGATAGGGCGCGGCGCGAGCCCAAATAAGAAAGGATAGCTGGCTTTGGGACAGCTATTGCGCAACCCCCTGGGTGTGGGGTGCGTAATGGGTGGTGATACGGTATTCATCAGTTTCAAAGGAGGGAGTTTCACAATGAGCAAATCTCAACTCGATCAACATGTTACCATTTTGGGCTGGCTCTACATCGTCTATCACGCCCTGGGGCTGCTGATCGGAGGCTTTGTATTCGTTCTACTGGCCGGGATCGGGCTTGTGTCGGGCGACATGGAGGCCCTGGGGGTGCTGGGGCTGGTCGGCTTGTTTGTGGCACTGCTCATGGCCGCGTTGTCCCTGCCGGGGTTGCTGGCGGGGTACGGTCTGCTCAAGCGCACTAACTGGGGTCGCATCCTGGCGATCATCATCGGCATCCTGAATCTGCCCAGCTTCCCCCTGGGAACGGCGCTGGGCGTCTATGCCCTGTACATCCTGTTCCAGGAGGGGGCAGAGGCGTACTTTTCCGGGGTGCGGGAGCCTGAAGTATAGGCGAGCGGGCCAAGAAGCCGAATCTAATCACGGCGAACCATACAAAACGGGGTGTCTTCTCTCAGAGGGGACACCCCGTTTTGTGCCGTTGCGTAGCGTGGGAGAGATGCCCCGTGGGCATTTCCCTGGAGCCGCGCAGGAGGCAAGCGCGTACTTGATACGTACAGATACTACGCCAGTATACCCTGGGATTCCCCCTGAATTTCCGCCATTCAGACGATGCCCTTTCGGCACAATGATCTATTGTAAACAGGGATACCCTCAATTACAATGGAGACATAACGGCTTGACCGCAGCAGCGAGGAATTGACGCCAGAGCCAGTCTGGCAATTGGGGGTAGTTGAGGCTAGAGCGGGCAGGTCACTTTTTCCGTGGTACAGGGGCATCGAGTATGACCGGTGCTGCATGGCTTGTTCAAGAAGGAGGTTATTATGCAGGCGACGAACCACAGGGAAACCAGGCAGAACACCGTTCTCTTGGGCTGGGTGTATATCGTGGCGAACGCGCTGCTGCTCATTGCTGGCGCGCTAGTGTTCTTCCTGCTGTTCGGTCTCGGATATGCTGCTTGCGCGTGGGAGCCGTTTATCATCCTGGGTGGCCTCGGCGTGTTCCTGGGGGTATTGATCATCGTGCTGGCTCTCCTGGGCATACTGGCTGGTTGTGGGTTGGTCAAGGGTTGTGCGTGGGGGCGCACGTTGGGCATTCTCGTGGCAGTGCTGGGGCTGATCTGCTTCCCCATCGGAACGCTGATCGGCATCTTTGCCCTCTTTGTGCTCCTGCAGGACGGAGGAGATGCCTGTTACCGTCCGAACGGCTCTGATCATCCAAAGGACCCTTGTCGTCCCAAGGACCCTTGTCAGCCAAAGGATCCTTGCGACCGGCCAAAGGATCCTCCCGATCGGCCGAGGAGGGACCCCTGCGACTGGCCGAGTAGAGATCCCCGCGACTGGCCGGAGGCTCCCTACGAGCGGCCGAGTAGGGACCCCCGCGATTGACCAAGGAAGGACCCTGGTTGCCCGCAAGGAGGCGATGACGCACCCTCGGATGCGTGATGAGATCTAGAATGCAGAAACCTTCCTGGCGACTAGGGGAAACGACAGATGTTGGGGCGGGCGTGGGGGTGAGCGCCCGCCCCATTTCCTGATCTTCCTGTGCAACGAGCTGCGCTACCCTCCGCCCTACGAGACTCGGTCCGCCCAGGTCTTTCGCCGCTGCTACTCACGGACGCAGAACACTCCAGCCTCTCAGGCCACGCAGTGGTAGCGTACCCGGCCAGCCCGTGTGTGGATGGTTGCACTGATGTCTCTGGCAGAGCCCTGGGCTCCCGGGTATTCATTCGAGGAAGCGGCGGGCATCGAAGCTGTCTGGATGGGCATGGCTCCCTCCGCCATTCATGGCACCTGGTATTAAGCATAATAAATCCTATTAAAGATAATTAATACGCCATAAAAAGCATGATTTTTAAGCATTGTGATCTATTGAATAGAAAAATTACACCTATTACAATATAGACGTATGAGGTTAGGCCAGATCGGTAGGGCGAATGGATCCGAGGGTAGCGATCTGGCGATCGGGTCGTTGAGGCCAGAGGGCCCCACCCCTCCGCCGTGCAGGCTCGCTGGCGATATCCGGTGCCGCACGGCTTGTCAAAGAACGAGTTGCCTATGAGCCATAGGCTTACCGCAGCGGATGAAAATGGCTTATAGGCCCGAAACATTCTCAAGGGAGGCTAACATGCCATCGATGTACAAGGATCGCGAGCAGTGCATTGGCATCCGGGGCTGGTTCGATATCGTAGTGTATTGGCCGAAGGAGTGTCCCCGGGATTGGCCAAAGAAGGATCCCTGCGACCGACCGAAGGACCCCTGCGATGAGCCGAATGAGGTTCCCTACGAGCGGCCCAGGAGGGATCCCCGCGACTGACCAAGGAAGGACCCTGGTTGCCTGCTAGGAGGCGATAACACACCCTCGGATGCGTGATGAGAGTTGAAATGCGTAGAAACCTCCATGGCGACTAGGGGAAACGAGATGTTGGGGCGGGCGTGGGGGTGGGCGCCCGCCCTGTTTCCTGATCTTCCTGTGCAACGAGATGCGCTACCCTCCGCCCTACGAGACTCGGGCCGCGTAAGAACAACTATTACGCCATTCATAGCACATTATTTAAGCATAATTGGTTATTGTAGGTAACGGCGCCAGCCGTTACAATATATACATAAAAGGTTGGGCCAGATTGGTAGGGTGAATGAACCTGATGGTAGGGACCTGGTGTTCGGGTCGTTGAGGCCAGAGGGCTCCGTCCCTCCGCCGTGCAGGCTCGCTGGCGATACCGGGTGCCGCACGGCTTGTTAAAGAAGGAGGCTATCATGCCATCGACGAACAATCAAGATCACGGGCAGTATTCCGGTATCCTGGGCTGGCTCTACATCGCAGTGAGTTCGTTGCTGCTGTTGGCTGGTGTGTTCGTGTTAGTGCTGCTGTTCTTGCTCGGGTACTTAACTGCGGCACCTGAGCCGTTGGCTATTCTGGGCGGCCTGGGCCTGTTCCTGGGCGGTCTGATCATCCTGCTGGCTCTCCTGGGCATACTGGCCGGCATTGGGCTGCTCAAGTGCAGCTCCTGGGGGCACAGGCTGGCCATCGTCGTAGCCATCCTGTTGCTGATCTGCTTCCCCATCGGGACGGTAGTCGGCATCTTTGCCCTGGCCTTGCTCCTGCGAGTTGATGGGGAGGATGCCTGTTGCCGTCCAGCGAGGGCTGCGGTGCAAGAGGAGGCGCGTTCTTAATCTGATCTCCATCCACTGCTTGGTCACTCGTCTCGGGCGTGGATGCAAAGCGTCTCCATCACCAGATTCACCCACTTCATACGGGGTACCCGCTTTCCGGCGGGTACCCCGTTGCGCGCTACAGGGCTCGCACGGTGGGGGGCTGCTGTCTGGCTGCCACACTGTACCACAGCCGTGCTTTGGTCCGGTGGCGACTGTATGTATTGCCGTGTACACCATTACCACAATATGGAGAACGATACTGGCCGATGGCAACTCCGCTACTCCTCGATTCGCTCTGGGCGCTCGCCCCGGCGGCGCTGACGGTGGTGGTACTGGTCGTGCGGACAGATAAAGAGGATCGTACGTTGCAGGCGGAATTGATAGGATATACCGAGTATACTAAAGCTACACGTTATCGGCTGCTGCCGGGAGTGTGGTGAAAAACCGCCATCCACCCCTTGCGAAAAGCTGCTATCTGAGATAAAATAGAGACAATGCTATCGGTTCTGTCCTCATTAAGCCAATCATCGACATACATGGACGGAGTACTATGGAAAACCAGAACAAGTCATCTAGGGATAATTCCCCTCAAAGCGCAGACACCCGCGTGGGAGTGCGGCGCTGGCTAACCAAGCAGGTTGTTTCCCTACTCACACTGGCGGCCCTGCTCTTTCTATCGGCGGGGCGGCTGGACTGGGTCTGGGGTTGGGTGCAGGTAGTCCTGTACGCGGTCGTGGTTGCCGCGCAAGCGTTATTGCTGATCCCGACCAAGCCGGAACTGATTGCCGAACGCTCGGGCTATCAAAAGGGGAGCAAAACCTGGGACGTGGTCATCGCCGGGTTGGCGGCGGCCATCCTGCCTATGGTTACCTGGGTGTTGGCCGGACTGGACTTCAGGGGGGGCTGGTCGCCCACGCTGCCCATCTGGCTACATCTCCTGGCTGCGGTTGTCTGGCTGCTGGGCTACAGCCTGCCCATCTGGGCGATGACCGCCAACCCCTTCTTTGGCGCTACGGTACGTATCCAAGACGAGCGCGGCCATACGGTGGCCACGGGCGGCCCTTACCGTTACGTGCGCCATCCGGGCTATGTGGGAGCTATCCTGTTCCAGTTGGCGACGCCCATCCTGCTCGGCTCGCTGTGGGCGCTGCTTCCCAGCGTGATCGCTGCCGTGTTGTATTTCATCCGCACGGCACTGGAAGATCAGACCCTCCAGCGCGATCTCGCGGGCTATCGGGAGTATGCCGCGCAGGTGCGCTATCGGTTGTTGCCGGGCATATGGTGACGCGAGTAATCCATCGGCTCGAACCGATTAAGCCGGGCATCGTTCTGCCTGGTCGTCAGGGGTCTGGGTAAGGCCATTGGCTGTACACCTTGGATCCAGGTTGTGCGCCTTCTGCATAACCTGGATCTCATGCAGTGGCCGGTACGTGATTGTAGGGAGTAAGCTATTCCGTAAGGAGGCGAGTGAGGGGAGGGACCGTCGGACAGACAAGGAGGATGCTATCATGTCCACCGCTACTGCTGCCGGTTCATCCGGCAAGGCTGTTGCCAGCGACCCGGATCGCATTCTGCCGGTCAATGTGTTCGCAGATATCTGTGGGATTGTGATGCTCATCATCCTGTTGGATGGCTTCCCCGACCGAATCGGGGTCATCCGCAATGCGCACAAGCCAGGGAGCTATCTACCCCTCCTTTCTCCCGAATTTCGGGCGTACATTCCGTTGTTGAATTTCTGGTGGGGCATAGCGCTGGCACTGGCGCTCGTCCATCTGCACAACGGGCGGTGGACCAACCAGACGCGGCTGTTCGATGTGATGCTCCGGCTGTTGGCAGCGGTGATTCTGTTCCGATTGCTCACGATTGGCCCGATTGTAGGGCCTCCTCCTTCCTGGGCTTTCCAGGGCAGCCTCTCTGGTATCTATTTCATTCGCATGAACGAACGCATGGTTCCCACGCTCAACCTGTCTATCAAGGTGTTCCTGTTTTTCCTGTTCGTAGCCAAGCTCGTGGGCATCTATGTCCACTATCGGCGGCTATTCCGGCGAACAGCCTGAGCTATCTCGCGGCTGCTCCTCCATCGTACGACATGATAGGCAGGGTTACGGGGCTGTGGGAATGCGTCTGCGATGCCGCGCTATCCCGTGGGGCCTCTCTTTGACGCACCACTCCTGTCTGTGCTAGAATCCCCCCAGAGTATGCAAGCGGAGGGCGAAATGCCAGATATCGTCGTGCTGGGCAGCCTTAATATGGACCTGGTAGTCCGAACCGCGCAGATGCCGCGACCGGGCGAGACTGTCCGCGGCTCGGGCTTTGCTACCATTCCCGGTGGCAAGGGAGCCAATCAGGCGGCGGCTGCCGCTCGGCTGGGGGCGCAGGTGGAAATGGTGGGCCGGGTGGGCCAGGACCCCTTTGGCCCGGCCATCCTGGCGAATATGCGCTCGCAGGGTGTGGGGGTCTCTCAAGTAAAGCTGGATGCCGATGCGCCCAGCGGCGTCGCCGTGATCATCCTCGACGCCCAGGGCGAAAACGCGATCGTGGTGGCCCCTGGCGCGAATGATCGCGTGACCGTGGACGACATCCACGCCATGCGCGACCTGCTGGCCGGTAGCCGTTATCTGGTCACGCAGTTTGAAACCCCGTTGCCCGTTGTGCAGGCGGCCATTCGCCTGGCGAACGAGCTAGGCGTTCCCGTGATCCTCAACGCCGCTCCGGCGCTGACCGTGGATGCGGACGTTTTGCATGGCGTGCACGTGCTGATCGTCAACGAATCCGAGGCCCAGGCGCTGACCGGCAGCGAGGTGGGCAGCCTCACCGCCGCCGGGGAAGCGGGCCGCCAGTTGTCCCGCATCGGTATCCCCATCGTTATCCTGACGCTGGGAGCCAGGGGCGCCTTGTTGGTCACGCCGGAACGTGCCGTTCACGTGCCTGCGCGGCAGGTGCAGGTGGTGGATACCACTGCTGCGGGAGACGCCTTTGTGGGAGCGCTGGCCGTGGCCCTGCTCCGCGGGATGGACCTGGTAGAGGCCACCCGTTACGCCACCTGCGCGGGTACGCTGGCGACGATGACCCTGGGCGCGCAACCGTCCCTGCCGTCGGCAGAGCGAGTGCAGGCATTCTACGAGGGAAGCCCGGCTTTCGGGGGAGGCCCATCCTGAACACATCTCACCCTCTCGTCGGAATTATCGCCAATCCCGCTTCAGGTAAGGATATTCGCCGGTTGGTGGCCCATGCCACCACCGTGGACAACCAGGAAAAAGTCGGCATCGTCCGGCGCGTGCTGGTCGGCCTGGGGGCCGCTGGTGTGCAGCGCGTGCTGATGATGCCCGACGCCTACAGCCTTGGCGAGCGAGCGCTGGACGGCTTGAGCCGGATGGGGCAACCCATGCCCCGCGCAAGCATTCTGGAGATGCCGGTCACTGACGGCGCGGAGGACTCGGAACTGGCGGCGGCCTTGTTCCGCGAGGCGGGCGCGGGCTGTATCGTCGTGCTGGGTGGTGATGGGACGGTGCGCTCTGTCTCCAAGGGGGCCGGAGAGGTGCCGTTGTTGGCGATTTCCACCGGCACGAATAACGTCCTGCCCACCTTTACCGAGGGGACCATCGCTGGGCTGGCCGCGGGAGCCATCGCAGGCCAACAGGTGGCGCTGGAGACCGTGGCCGTGCGCCACAAATGGCTGGAGCTATTCGTCAATGGGCTGCCCCGCGAGCGCGCTCTGGTAGATGTGGCGGCTCTTTCGGGGGCGTTTGTGGGGTCGCGGGCCGTCTGGAATATCCACGATTTGCGCCAGGTGATCGTTACCCGCGCGGACCCTGCCAGCATCGGCATCTCGGCCATTCCCGGGGTGGTCAGGCCCATCTCTATCGATGAGCCGGTGGGGCTGACCATGACGCTGAGCGCCCAGGGGAGCCAGCGCGTGCTGGCGGCGATTGCGCCGGGGATCATTGGCGAAGTGGGGATTGCCGCCGTTCGGGTGATCGAGTTGGGGGAACAGGTGCCGGTGGACGCGCACCGTCCCCTGGTTCTGGCGCTGGATGGCGAGCGGGAGGTTGTGCTTTTCGAGTCGGACAGCGCCTATTTAACCTTGCGAGGTGACGGTCCCTGGATTGTAGACGCGCGGCAGACATTACAGGAGATGGCCCGCAAGGACTTGTTCCGTCGTTGATCTTGGACATATCTCATCTTTCTGGAGGCATTATGGCAATACGAGCAGATGTAGCAGTCATCGGTGCGGGACCCGGCGGGTATGTGGCCGCGTTGCGCGCCTCGCAGTTGGGGGCCAAGGTGGTCTGCATCGACAAGCAGTGGGTGGGTGGCGTTTGCCTGAACGAAGGGTGCATTCCCACCAAAGCCCTGCTGCGTAGTGCAGAGGTGTATCACCTGGCCAAAGAAGCCGCCAAATACGGCGTGCTGGTGAACGAGCCGGGCATCGATTGGGCCAAGATGCAGGCGCGCAAGCAGCAAGTAGTAGATCAAGAAGTACGCGGGGTCCGCATGCTGCTCGACCGGGCGGGCGTGCAGGTATTGATGGGTGAGGCCGCTTTTATCCGCCCGGATACCCTGAGCGTGCAACTGCCCGACGGCAAAGAGACCGTCGTTGCGGATAATGTCATCATCGCCACGGGGTCGCGCACCATGCAGGTGCCCATCCCCGGCCTGAACAGCCCCGGCGTGATCGACCACGCGGGCGCGTTGTCCCTGGAAAAGCTGCCTGCCAGCCTTTGCGTGATCGGCGGTGGGGCCATTGGCCTGGAGTTTGCCAGCCTCTACAGCATCCTGGGCGTTGAGGTCACTGTGGTAGAGATGCTGCCGCGCCTTGCCCCGCTGATGGATGCTACTATTGGCGAGGGGCTGGCCTGGAGCCTGGGCAACCAGGGGGTGAATATCTACACCGGCACGCGGGTCACCTCGGTTGCCAAGACCGACGCGGGGTTGCTGGTTTCCATGCAGACGGCGGATGGCGACGAGCAGGTAGAAGCCGAGCTGGTGCTATCGGCCATCGGGCGCGCGCCGAATGTGGAGAACCTGGGCCTGGAGAACCTGGGGATCAACCCCACCCGCAAGGGCATCCAGGTGGATGACCGGATGCGTACCGCCGTGCCCCACGTGTACGCCATCGGCGACGTGGCCGTCGAGGGGCCTATGCTGGCCCACGTGGCCATGCATCAGGGCGTGGTGGCGGTGGAGGATGCGCTGGGCCACACCGCGCACATGGATTACACCGCAGTGCCGAGTTGTATCTTTACCGTGCCCGAGGCGGCGGGGGTTGGCCTGACGGAGGACGAAGCCCGCGCGAAGGGGTACGAGGTGCAGGTGGGTATCTTTGCGCTGGCGAACAACGGCAAGGCCATCACGATGGGCGAGACAGACGGCTTTGTGAAAATCATCTCCGAGGCCGAGTATGGGGCCGTGCTGGGTATGCACGCGGTCGGCCCTCACGCCAGCGACCTGATCCTCGAAGGGACGTTGGCGATGTCGCTGGAGAGCACGCTGGACGAGATCGAGCACACCATCCATCCGCACCCCACGCTGGGTGAGGCGATTGCCGAGGCGGCCCTGGCCGCTCGCGGGCGGGCGCTCCATCTGCCCCGTAAGTAACGCATTTGCTGGCTCAAACGATCACGCCGCCCCTGGCTGTTGCAGGCTGGGGGCGGTGTGTTCTTGTGCGAAGACATTGACCACGAAATACACGAAACATGTATTGGTCAAGATCAGGTTGCACACCTTGCTCCAAAGAGGCGATCCCACGCCAGCGGCATGCATGCCGCGGCATGTATGCCGAGCACTGAAGGTGCCGGCTAGCTACCGGACAGTTTTAGAAATATGGAGTCAGACGCATATGAAAGCTACGGTCAAGGGCACATAGCCGATCCAGGACATACAGGCCGATCCGGAAAACGCTCAGGTC
>Ga0209347_1005805_pt1 | contig 11434 bp, 11 predicted proteins | sample AutmiccommuBRH23_FD_187382 | JGI IMG/M metagenome (GOLD analysis project Ga0209347, IMG submission 187382) | Deep subsurface microbial communities from Mt. Terri, Switzerland - Autotrophic microbial communities BRH/23 (SPAdes) (version 2) | ecosystem: Environmental > Aquatic > Deep subsurface >...
GGGTCGCCGGCGTCGTCACCGGCGACGATCAGGACGTCGAGGGCGCCGATCCACGGCGGCGGCTCGGCGGCGACGACGATGGGCGCGCCCACCGATCCGCCGAGGGCGGCGGCCAGCATCGCCCCGGCGTTCTCGGCGTTGCCGCGGCCGGCCACCCACACCACGGTGCGCGGTGGCGAGTCCGAGGTGACGGCCTCCAGGTCGCCCTCCTCGAGTGCGGCCGCGACGGCACGCACCTGCGCGCCCGCCATCGAGGCCGCCCACAGCAAACCCATTCGATCGGCTGCCAGGAGGCCGTCGGCGTCGTCGAGGTCCACCACGCCGGCCGATGTCGGGCTGGCGTTCACGTCAATTCCTTTGCGCCCGCGGCAACATGGCCGGCGATCTCGTCGACGATCTCCTTGACCGCCTCAGCGGTGCGCGCTTCGACGTTGAGCCGCAGCAACGGCTCGGTGTTCGACATGCGCATGTTGAACCAGCTGCCGTCGCCGAGGTCCACGGTCACCCCGTCGAGGTGGTCGATGGCGTGCACGCGGCTGCCGTAGGCCTGCAGCACGGCGTCGACGATCGCCGGGGCGTCGGTGACGGTGAAGTTGAGTTCGCCGGAGGCTTCGTAGCGTTGGTAGTCGGCCATCAGGTCCGACAGCGGCCGGTGCTGTTCGCCGAGTGCGGCCAGGACGTGCAGCGCCGCCAGCATCCCTGAGTCCGCACCCCAGAAGTCGCGGAAGTAGTAGTGCGCGGAGTGTTCGCCGCCGAAGATCGCGCCGGTCTCGGCCATCAGCCCCTTGATGTAGGAGTGGCCGACGCGGGACCGCAACGCGGTGCCGCCGCGCTCGGCGACCAGTTCGGGGACCGCGCGTGAGGTGATGAGGTTGTGGATGATCGTCGCCCCGATCTCGCGCGTCAGTTCGCGCGCGGCGACCAGCGCGGTGACCGCCGACGGCGACACCGCCTGGCCTTTCTCGTCGACGACGAAGCACCGGTCGGCGTCGCCGTCGAACGCCAGCCCGATATCGGCGCCGGTTTCCAGGACGTAGGCCTGCAGGTCGACGAGGTTGGCCGGTTCCAGCGGGTTGGCCTCGTGGTTGGGGAACGTGCCGTCGAGCTCGAAGTACAGCGGCGACAGCTCGATCGACGGGATCGGGCCGAGCACAGCGGGGGTGGTGTGACCGGCCATCCCGTTGCCGGCGTCGACGGCGACCTTCAGCGTGCGCTGCCCGCCGACGTCGACCAGTGAGCGCAGGAAGTCGCCGTAGTCGGCGAGGACATCGCGCTCGGAGATGGTCCCGCGCGGGCCGTCGTATTCGGGGACACCGGCGATGACCTCGTCGCTGATGGTCGTCAGACCGGTGTCCTTGCCCACCGGCTTGGCGCCGGCGCGGCACAGCTTGATGCCGTTGTAGGCGGCCGGGTTGTGGCTGGCGGTGAACATCGCGCCCGGGCAGTCGAGCAGCCCGGAGGCGAAGTACAGCTGATCGGTCGACGCCAGCCCGATGTGCACGACGTCGAGGCCCTGGGCCACCACGCCCTCGGCGAACGCCGCGGCCAGCGACGGCGAACTGGCTCTCATGTCGTGGCCGATCGCCACCTGGGTGGCGCCGTCGCGGGTCAGCCTGGCGAACGCGGCGCCGACCTCCGAGACGAACTGCTCGTCGATCTCGTCACCCACGAGGCCACGCACGTCGTAGGCCTTGATGACGCGCTGTACCGCCGCGGCGGGCCGAGACATAGAGCTCCCTTGGACAGATGGACCGTTGGGATCAGCCTAGCCGTCGCGGGCCCTCCACACTGCGGCCACTTGCGCCGAAATTGCATTCCATCAGGGAAAAGTCGAGAGGCGACCTGCTGGAATGCCGTTTCGGCGAAGGGCGCGATCAGTCGGTGGGGTCGGGCAGGACGCGCAGGTGTCCGCGGCGGCGGCCGTTCGTGTCGGGCCGCCGGGCCGGCGGAGCCATCAGGGCGCCGCCGTGCGCGCCGGACACCGGATCGGTGAAACCGGCGGTGAAGCTCCCGACCGGGGCGGCGAGGTTGGGGGCCTCGCGGCCTTCGCGTACCGCGTCGGCGAGGGCCACCAGGTCGTCGTCGTCGGGATGCGTCGGCAGCGGGCCGGCATGGCGAACCAGCTCCCAGCCCTTGGGGGCGGTGATGCGGCCGGCGTGCAGGACGCACAGGTCCCAGGAGTGCGGCTCGGACACGGTGGCCAGCGGGCCCACTACGGCTGTCGAGTCGGAATAGACGAACGTGAGCGTCGCGACCGCATAGTGAGGGCACCCAGGCCGGCAGCAGCGACGGGGAACATTCACAGCGAGAGGTTATCGTGCAGCGTCGTCCACGACACGACGGACACGCGCAGCCGCGGGACGGCCGATCCCCAACCGTTACGATCTTTTCCGTGACCGGGCCGAACCGACGGAGCTCGCGACGGGGCCGGGAGATGCGCGGACCGCTGCTGCCGCCGACCGTTCCCGGCTGGCGCAGCCGCGCCGAGCGGTTCGACATGGCGGTCCTGGAGGCCTACGAACCGATCGAGCGGCGTTGGCAGGAGCGGGTGGCGACGCTGGACGTCGCTGTCGACGAGATCCCCCGGATCTCCCCGAAGGACCCCGACAGTGTGCAGTGGCCACCCGAGGTGGTCGCCGACGGGCCCATCGCGCTGGCGCGGCTCATTCCCGCTGGCGTGGACGTCCGCGGCAACTCCACGCGGGCACGAATTGTGTTGTTCCGCAAGCCGATCGAGCGGCGGGCAAAGGACACCGACGAGCTGACCGAGCTGCTCCACGAATTGCTGGTGGCGCAGGTGGCCACCTATCTGGGCGTCGAGCCGTCCGTGATCGACCCGACGCTGGATGAGGATTAGGGTCTGGCGGTCGCGCGCCGAGCCATGTTCAGCCCTCGCGCGAAGGAGCGGTCAGATGATGCCGCGCTTGATGCGTCGACGCTCCCGCTCGGACAGGCCGCCCCAGATGCCGAAGCGCTCGTCATGGGCCAGCGCGTAATCGAGGCACTCGTCACGCACCTCGCAGCCCATGCAGATGCGCTTGGCCTCGCGGGTCGAGCCGCCCTTCTCGGGGAAGAACGCCTCGGGGTCGGTCTGAGCGCACAGGGCACGCTCCTGCCACTGGTCTTCCTCCGACATTGCGGAGTCGTCGCCGAGAAATTCACTGTTGTCGGGCACCAAACTCAATTGGGGGCGCCCACCCCCTGCCATCGGCACCGGTCCGGACTGGATGTGCGGCGCACTTCCAACCGATCCGAGGAGCCTGTTGTCGAACCGGACCGAATCGCCGAAATCGGCGTGCTCATAAGCCATGTTCCCCTCCTCACTGGTCTCGTAGATCCGTGTATTCCGGTCCCACTAATTCTCAATGGGCCCACCCAATTCGAACAAGTGATCGAATCTCGGTCTGCGACACCGGAACCGGCCGGCCAACCGCGAAATGACACTGGTGTGATTACACACGCGTTAGCTGCATCGGTCAAGCGCTAGAACAGGAATTCATACCATTCCGTGACCGGATTTCGGCGCGTCGCGTTGTGGCGTGTCTATCACCCTCCCACCCGCCGCCCGGTCACCCTCCCACCCGCCGCCCGGTCACCCTCCCACCCGCCGCCCGGTCACCCACGTCTCCGGCCGCCCCACCGGCGTCACTTCGGCCGGCCCGACGGCCTAGTCTCGGTCGGTGTGAAGGTCACGGTTCTGGTCGGCGGCGTCGGCGGTGCGCGATTCCTCCTGGGGGTTCAGCATCTGTTGGGGTTGGGCCAATTCGGCACCGAGGGTCAACCTCAGGGTGAGCATGAGCTGACCGCGGTCGTCAACGTCGGCGACGACGCGTGGATGTTCGGGGTGCGCATCTGCCCGGACCTCGACACGTGCATGTACACCCTCGGCGGCGGCATCGACCCCGAGCGCGGCTGGGGGCATCGCAACGAAACCTGGCACGCGAAGGAGGAACTCGCCGCCTACGGAGTTCAGCCGGACTGGTTCGGCCTCGGCGACCGCGATCTGGCGACGCATCTGGTGCGCAGCCAGATGCTGCGTGCCGGCTATCCGCTGTCTGCGGTGACCGAGGCGCTGTGCCGGCGCTGGTCTCCCGGAGCGCGCCTGCTGCCCGTCAGCGACGACCGCAGCGAGACCCACGTCGTCATCACCGATCCCGGTCCGGGTGAGTCCGCGGGCGAGAAGCGTGCGATCCACTTCCAGGAGTGGTGGGTACGGCATCGGGCCAAGGTGCCCACGGACAGTTTCGCGTTCGTCGGCGCCGAGACCGCGACCGCCGGGCCCGGCGTCACCGAGGCGATCGAGGGCGCCGACATCGTTCTGATCGCCCCGTCGAACCCGGTGGTGAGCATTGGCGCCATCCTGGCGATCGGCGGGATCCGCGCCGCATTGCGCGCCACGGCGGCGCCGGTGATCGGCTACTCCCCGATCATCGCGGGAAAGCCGTTGCGCGGGATGGCCGACGAATGCCTGTCGGTCATCGGGGTGCCGAGCACGTCGGAGGCGGTGGCCGCGCACTACGGCGCGAGGTCGGCCACCGGCATCCTCGACGGCTGGCTGGTCCACGAGGGCGATCACGCCACACTCGACGGCCTCGAGGTGCGTGCGGTGCCGCTGATCATGACCGACCCCGCCGCGACCGCCGAAATGGTGCGGGCCGGAATGGAACTGGGCGGGGTCGCACCGTGAGCGATCACGGCACCTCCGCGCCGGTCGAGATCCTGCCCGTGCCGGGGCTGCCCGAGTTCCGGCCGGGCGACGACCTGGCCGAGGCGGTCGCGGCGGCCGCTCCGTGGTTGCGCGACGACGACGTCGTCGTGGTCACGTCGAAGGTGCTGTCCAAGTGCGAGGGCCGGATGGTCGACGCGCCGGCGGACCCCGAGCTGCGGGATGCGCTGCGGCGCAAGCTGATCGACGCCGAGGCGGTGCGGGTGCTGGCCCGCAAGGGTCGCACGCTGATCACCGAGAACGCGTTGGGTCTGGTGCAGGCGGCGGCGGGCGTGGACGGGTCGAACGTGGACTCCCACGAGCTCGCGTTGCTGCCGGTCGATCCGGACGGCAGCGCGGCGGCGTTGGTGTCGGCGCTGCGGGAGCGGCTTGGCGTGACGGTGGGCGTGGTCGTCACCGACACGATGGGTCGCGCCTGGCGCACCGGCCAGACCGACGTCGCGATCGGCGCGGCCGGGCTGACGGTGCTGCACGGCTACGCGGGTGAACGCGACGAGCACGGCAACGAGTTGATCGTCACCGAGATCGCGGTCGCCGACGAGATCGCCGCGGCCGCCGATCTGGTGAAGGGCAAGCTGACCGCCGTCCCGGTCGCGGTGGTGCGGGGCCTGGTGCTGCGCGACGACGGCTCCACCGCCCGCACCATGGTGCGCGCCGGTGAGGAGGACCTGTTCTGGCTGGGCACCGAGGAGGCGATCGCGCTTGGCCGCTCGCAGGCCCAACTGCTGCGCCGGTCGGTGCGCTCGTTCCGCGACGAGCCGGTGGCGTCCGCGCTCATCGAGGCCGCCGTGGCCGAGGCGCTCACCGCGCCGGCACCGCATCACACCCGGCCGGTGCGGTTCGTGTGGGTGCAGGACCCGGCCGTCCGGGTGGGGCTGCTCGACGCGATGAAGGACCGGTGGCGCGCGGACCTGTCCGGTGACGGCCGTGACCCCGACGCCGTCGAGCGTCGCGTCAACCGGGGGCAGATTCTCTACGACGCACCAGAACTGGTCATCCCGTTCATGGTTCCCGACGGCGCGCACAGCTACCCCGATGCGCACCGGACCGCGGCCGAGCACACCATGTTCACCGTCGCGGTGGGGGCGGCCGTGCAGGCGCTGCTGGTCGCGCTGGCGGTGCGCGGCGTGGGCAGCTGCTGGATCGGGTCGACGATCTTCGCCCCCGACCTGGTGCGCGCGCAGCTGTCGCTGCCCGACGATTGGGAACCGTTGGGGGCCATCGCGATCGGCTACGCCTCTGAGCCGGCCGGCCCTCGCGACCCGGTGCCTACGGACGACCTGCTGGTGCGGCGATGAGCGCCTGCGCGAAGAGCAGAAGGCAGCGATGAGTCTGCACCGGTCGGCGGTGGACACGCTGAACGCCTGGCGCCCAACCGATCCCGCCCAGGACACGCTGCGGCACGCGGTGCTGGCGTTCCTGCACGCCCGCGAGGACGCGTGCCTGCGCGAGTGCGTGCCCGGGCACCTCACCGGCTCGGCGCTGGTGCTCGATCACAGCGGCCGCCACGCGTTGCTCACCCTGCATCCGCGGATCGGGCGCTGGCTGCAGCTGGGCGGTCACTGCGAGCCCGACGACGAGAGCCTGGTCGCCGCGGCACTGCGGGAGGCGAGCGAGGAGTCGGGAATCGAAGGCCTGACCATCGAGCCGCAACCCGCTGCGCTGCACGTGCATCCGGTGACCTGCTCGCTGGGGGTGCCGACCCGTCACCTCGACGTGCAGTTCGTGGTGCACGCGCCGAAGGGCGCCGAGATCGCGATCAGCGACGAGTCGTTGGACCTGCGGTGGTGGCCGCTGGACGAGCTGCCCGACGACAGCGATTACGGCCTGACCCAGCTCGCCGCCACCGCCGCCGCAATAGCCGCAGCAGGCCTCAGCTAGCAGCACCCGCGAGCGTGCACCTACGGTAGTCAAACGGCCGCGCGAGCTACAAGGAATGCACGTTCGCGCTGCCGCCACGCGTTCGCAACCCGCTCGAGGATCTCCGGGGGCTCGTCCTCCTTGATCACCTTGATGTGCAGCCAGCCGCACCCCCGGATCAACCGCAGTCTCTGCTCGTCCCAGACATACTGCGATCTGATCTTCCGATGCTGGTCGCCGTCGTACTCCACGGCGATCTTCACGTCTTCCCATCCCATGTCCAGATAGGCGAACGGCGCTCCACGGCCGTCGAGCACCGGTATCTGGGTCGTCGGCCTCCGATAGCCCTTGTCGATGAGCAACAGCCGCAGCCAGGTCTCTTTCGGAGACTGCGCGCCGCCGTCCATCAGACCCAGCGCCGTTCGCAGCTTCTTCACTCCGCGGGCACCCTTGTAGCGCTCGGCCATCGGCAGCACCCGCTCGGCGGTCAGACCGGTCGCGTTCGCCAGCGCGTCGAGGTGTGCCACCGCTTGGCCACGCGACAAGAACCTTCCGAGGTCGAATGCGGTGCGCTGCAATGACGTAACCGCCATGTCACCGAACTGGATGACCTCGTCGCAGGTGATGCGTTCGTCACGAGTGATGATGCCTTCCGGTGGACGTCGGCAGTTGTAGTTCAACTCGATGGGCGCATCATCCTTCACCCACAGTGCTCCGTGAAGCGCCGCGGCGGCCCTGCCGGTGATCACCCCACGGCGCCACGACCACAGCCACGCGCCGGTGGTCCTGTCCGCCAGCGAGGGCAGTTCATCGCGCGCGGTGTAAACGTTCGGAAACACCCGGCGGTAGCCGTATCGAAGCGCCCCTGGCGTCAGGATTCCGCCGGCGACTGCCTCACTGCCGAGAAAGATCTTGCCCATGTGCCCAGCCTCTGGCGAGCCTCAGACAATCCAGTGCCGAAGATGTCGGGTTATCCACAGCCCGCGCAAGCCGAGCGTGCACCTACGGTAGTCAAACGGCCGTGCGAGCTACAAGGAATGCACGTTCGCGGCAAAAAGCCTCACACGTCGGTGGAGAAGCGGATGCCGCCGTCGGGCAGCACCACGCCCGGCCACACCCGCGCACCGCGCAGCAGCTCGCAGCGCGCACCGATGTCGGCGCCGTCACCGATCACGCCGTCGCGGATCAGCGCCCGCGGCCCGATCCGCGCGCCGAAGCCGATGATCGACCGCTCGATGACCGCCCCGGCCTCCACCCGCACGCCGTCGAAGATCACCGCGCCGTCCAGCCTGGCGCCGCCGGCGATCTCGGCGCCGCGGCCGACGACGGTGCCGCCGATCAGCAGCGCACCCGGCGCCACCGACGCCCCGTCGTGCACCAGAGACTCGCCGCGCTCACCCTTCAGCGCCGGCGACGGCGCGATGCCGCGCACCAGATCCGCTGAGCCGCGGACGAAATCCTCCGGCGTGCCCATGTCGCGCCAGTAGGTGGAATCGACGTAGCCGCACACCCGCAGCCCGTCGGTCAGCAGGGCGGGGAACACCTCGCGCTCCACCGACAGCGCACGCCCTCGCGGGATGGCGTCGATCACCGAGCGTTTGAACACGTAGCAGCCTGCGTTGATCTGGTCGGTCGGCGGGTCCTGCGTCTTCTCCAGGAACGCGGACACGACGCCGTCGGAATCCGTTGGCACACAACCGAATGCCCGAGGATCACCGACACGCACCAAGTGCAGCGTGACGTCCGCCTCCCGCGACGAGTGTGAATCCAGCAGCGCGCGCAGGTCACAGCCGGACAGCACGTCGCCGTTGAACACGATCGCGGTGTCGTACCGCAACCTGGACGCGACGTTCGCGATGCCGCCGCCGGTGCCCAGCGGTTCCTCCTCGACGACATACTCGATCTGCAGTCCGAACTTGGAGCCGTCGCCGAACTCGGTCTCGAACACCCCGGCCTTGAACGACGTTCCGAGGATGACGTGCTCGATGCCGGCGTCGGCGATCCGCGACAGCAGATGGGTCAGGAACGGCAGGCCCGCGGTCGGCAGCATCGGCTTGGGCGCCGACAGCGTCAGGGGCCGCAACCGGGTGCCCATCCCGCCGACCAGGATGACAGCATCGACCTCCGCTGGATTGACCATCAACGCTGTCCTTTCGCCTGCGCCCGGCGGGACTTGAGAGAACTACGGACGGCCAGCCTCGACCGCACCGCCAACGCCCCCCGGAATGCCCACCGTAGCGGTGCCTGCCACCGCTTCGGGTAGCGATCAGCGAGAAAAGTGTAGGTGCTGACGTGGTGTGCGGCCAGGTTGCGGGCCGGATCCCGGCCGGTGGAATGACCTTTGGCGTGCAACACCTCCGCCGAGGGCACGTAGACGTTCTGCCAGCCCGCGCGGCCCAGCCGATCCCCGAGGTCGACGTCCTCCATGTACATGAAGTAGCGCTCGTCGAATCCGGTCACCTCCGCGAAGGCGGCGCTGCGCAGCAACAGACACGACCCCGACAGCCACCCGACGGCGCGTTCGCTGGGGTCTTCGCGCTCTTGGCGGTAGACGGCCGTCCACGGGTTCGACGGCCACAGCGGCCCGATCACCGCGTGCATGCCGCCCCGGATGATCGACGGCAGGTGCCGCGCCGACGGGTACACCGAGCCGTCGGGGTCGCGGATCAGCGGCCCCAGGGCGCCGGCGCGCGGCCAGCGACCCGCGGCCTCGAGCAGCAGGTCGATGCTGCGCGGTCCCCACTGCACGTCCGGGTTGGCGACGATGAAGACGTCGCTGCCGGAGGTCAGTCCGTATTCGCTGACGGCGCGGTTGACGGCGGTGCCGTACCCGAGGTTCGCGCCGGTCGGCAGCAGGCGCACGTTGGGGTAGCGCTCGAGCGCCGCTTCGGGCGCCCCGTCGGTGGAGCCGTTGTCGGCCATGAGGACGGTCACCGGGCGGTCGGTGGCGTGGGCCAGCGAGGCGAGAAACCGATCGAGGTGGGGGCCAGGCGAGTACGTCACCGTCACGACAAACAGTTCATCGCTCATGCCGGCGCTGCCCATCTCACGGCGTCGAGGGTAACGGGCGGTCAGGCACCGCTGTTGCCCAGCGCCTCTGCCAACGCCACCCGCCAGGGCCGCAGCGGTGTCAGCCCCGCCGCGGCGGACTTGACCTCCGACAACGCCGAATAGGGTGGCCGCGGCGCCGGGCGGGGATGCTCGTCGCTGCCCACCGGCCGCACCCGTTCCGGGTCGGCGCCGAGTTCGGAGAAGACCGCCTGCGCCTGCTCGAACCGGCTGGCCGCGCCGGTGTTGGCGGCGTGCAGCACCGGTTCGGAGATCGACTCGTCGGCGATCTGCAGCAGCGCGCCCACCAGGTCGACGACGTAGGTGGGCGAGCCGATCTGGTCGGCCACCACGTTCACCGTCTCGGTGCCGCGGGCCGCGCGGCGCATCTGTGCGGCGAAGTCCGATCCGTCGCGGCCTTCGTAGATCCAGGCGGTGCGCACGATGTGGGCGTCGGGCATGGCGGCCAGCACCGCGAACTCCCCGGCGAGCTTGGTCCGCCCGTACACCGACAGCGGGCCGGTGTCGTCGTCGATGTCGTAGGGCCGCGGCACGCCGTCGGGGAACGAGCCGCTGAACACGTAGTCGGTCGACAGGTGGATGAGCGACGCCCCGGCCCGGGCGCACGCCTGGGCGAGGTTCTCCGGTCCGGCGGTGTTGACGGCGGCCGCGAGGTCGGGGTGCGATTCGGCGTCGTCGACCTTGGTGTAGCCGGCGCAGTTGACGACGACGTCGTCGGCGTGGAGGACCGACTCCGCCGCCGGGTCGATTCGCAATGCGTCGGTGATATCCCACTCCGAGGAGGTCAGCGCGAGCACATCACGACCCTGCTGACGGGCCTGACCTGCCAACACTCGTCCGACGAGGCCGCCGGCCCCGGTGATCACGATGCGGCCGGTCATGTCACGAGTTTGGCACGCCGACCGCGGCTACCCGGTCTCAGGGCCGCTCGCCAGTAGCCTGGGCAAATGCCTGCTGCTCACCTGATGCGTGTCATTTCCGTGGCCGCAGCACTGGCCGTGGTCGTGGGGACCGGCGTCGCGTGGGGCAAGATCCGTTCGTTCGAGTCCGGCATCAACCACATCAACCCGGTGGCGCTCGGCGGTGGCGGCGAGGACGGCGCGATCGACGTGCTGCTGGTCGGCATGGACAGCCGCACCGACGCGCACGGCAACCCGCTGTCGGACGAGGAGCTCGCGACGCTGCGCGCGGGCAACGACGTCTCCACCAACACCGACACGATCATCCTGATCCGGATCCCGAACAACGGGACGTCGGCGACGGCGATCTCGATTCCGCGCGACTCCTATGTCGAGGCGCCCGGCATCGGGAAGATGAAGATCAACGGCGTCTACGGCTCGGTGCATCTGGAGAAGATGAAGGAACTCGTCGAGCAGCAGGGTGAGGACCCGGCCGTCGCCGAACCGGAGGCCAACGACGCCGGGCGCGAGGAGCTGATCAAGACGGTCGCCTACCTGACCGGCGTGACCGTCGACCATTACGCCGAGATCGGCCTGCTGGGGTTCTCGCTGATCACCGACGCCCTGGGCGGTGTCAATGTCTGCCTCAACGATGCTGTCTACGAACCACTTTCGGGCGCCGACTTCCCCGCGGGCTGGCAGAAGCTGGACGGCCCGCAGGCGCTGAGCTTCGTGCGGCAACGCCACGACCTGCCCCGCGGCGACCTGGACCGGGTGACGCGCCAGCAGGCGGTGATGGCGTCGTTGGCCCATGAGGTGATCTCGAGCAAGACGCTGTCGAGCCCGGCGACGCTGAACCGGTTGGAGTCCGCGGTGCAGC
>Ga0209347_1005806_pt1 | contig 11434 bp, 6 predicted proteins | sample AutmiccommuBRH23_FD_187382 | JGI IMG/M metagenome (GOLD analysis project Ga0209347, IMG submission 187382) | Deep subsurface microbial communities from Mt. Terri, Switzerland - Autotrophic microbial communities BRH/23 (SPAdes) (version 2) | ecosystem: Environmental > Aquatic > Deep subsurface >...
CCAGGATAGTGTCTGGCGTGAACAGGCCCGTCTTCTGCTCCAGAAACTTCCGGACCAATTGTCTGGCCTTGGTGGCCAGTCTGATCCTCTGTCGGTCGTTCAGCAGGATGCGTTTGTCGTTCTCCTGCTGCTTCTTCAGGAACCTGACTTGCTCCTTGAGGTACTAGATAGCCTTCCACAGCTCTTTGTTTGTTAACGCAGTATGCCAGGCAAGTCACCAGTGCGAGCCAATGGCTCTATTTCATAGTCCCGACAGGCTAATGGATCAAGGTGTAGCAGGCAAGCGCTTTCGTCGCAGGGCGACGCAAGGCCAGTTGGCATATACATTTGTGCTCAGGTAGTATTTGCAGCCTACGCGATGTTATACTCATGGATATGGTTGACCGCTCTGTGACGCCATCTCTGTTGCGAGCCTCCGTGTAATGCCTTCATACTCTGGATCGGCGGCTACGTTTGCTGTCTCCATAGGGTCCTTCTCGTGATCGTAGAGCTCGCGGGCAATCACCTCCCCGCCGGGCACCTTCCGCCATTCGGTGTAGCGATATCGATCGTTGCGTATGGAATACCCCATTATCTGAAGGGCAACGCCTTTTTCGTAATAGGGAGGACGTGGATGCTGTGTGAACGCGGCCGACTTGACCGTTGTCGAAGGGGCCGCCAGCAGTGGCCCGAGGCTGACGCCCTCCAGGCGGTGGGGGGCCGGGAGGTTGCAGAGGTCCAGGAGCGTTGGATATAGATCGAGCAGCTCGACGAGCGCGTCGGTCTTGCGCCCGGCGGTGGATGGACGCCGGGGGGCCGCGATGATCAGCGGAGTGCGGGCGTCCAGTTCGAAGTTCGTTGTCTTGCCCCATAGCCCGTGCTCGCCGACGTGCAGTCCGTGGTCGGACCAGAACACGACGATCGTATTGTCCCGGAGGCCAAGACGATCCAATTCCGCCAACACCTTGCCGATCTGGGCATCGAGGTAGCTGATGGTTGCGTAGTGTCCGTGCCGAAGCTCCCGCACATCATCGTCGGTGAGCGTTTTTTTGGGGTCGATCTGATATTCTTGCAGGGCAAGAGGGGGCACGTCCACGGGTGGATTGGGATTGGGGGGCAACTCGATGTGCTCGCGTTTATACAGATCCCAGTATCGCTTCGGCGCATTGAAGGGCAGATGGGGTTTCCAGAAGCCCACCGCCAGAAAGAACGGCTTGTCCTTGATCTGGCGGAGAGTCGCGACCGCCGCGGCAGCCACACGGCCGTCGTAATACGCCTCATCCGGTACGTCCCGACATTCCGTCTTCTGCAGGGTGGACAGATCCGGGGGCAATTCGCCCGTCACCACCGGATGGTCGTCGTAGTGGGAGGCATAATGAAGCGTTGCCGGCACGCTCCAGGAAGGGGCGTCGCCTCGGAAGGCGTCCTGGTTCCCGTTGTGGAAGACTTTGCCGATACCCTGCGTGTGGTAGCCGTGGTGTTTGAACACCTGCGGGAGAGTCACGATGTCCGGACGGGTTTCGCGAAAGTGGGTGTGCAGATCAAAGACGCCCAGCGTATCGGGTCGCAAGCCGGTCAGGATCGATGCCCGGGACGGATTGCATAGTGCCTGCTGGCAGTAGGCGTGGTTGAACCGTACGCCGCGCCGGGCGAATTGATCAAGATGTGGCGTCTGTACCCGTGTGTCACCGAAGCACCCCACCTCCATACGCAAGTCGTCGGCCCCGATGAACAGGACGTTGGGTCTGCTCTTTCGTTCGCGTCGCTCGCCGAGCCCGCCTTGGACGGATGGGCGGGAGTTTGCGGGCTCACCGGCGGCGGCCCGGGGCGCCATACAGCCGGCAGCCACAAGTCCCATCGTCTGGATGAAGCATCGTCGATTCATGTGCATCTCTGAGTCCACCATATTGCGACAATCCGTTCCTCGACAGTCTCACGGCCGAAGCGTTACTGTTGCTTGATCTGCTGCTGGTTCCCGGGTGTGATGACGTCTGCGGCCGGCACCGGCATCTGGGCTCCGACGGTTCTGCGCCAGGCTTCAAGTCGGTCTGTCATCTCGCGCGTTCGCTTGGGCATTTGGGTAGCCAGATCGTGTCGCTCGCCGATGTCCGATTCAAGGTCGTACAGCTCCACACGCCCGTTTTCGAAGTGCTGGATCAGTTTCCAGCGTCCCATGCGCATCGCGCCACAGGGCCCGGACGGTTCGTGATAATGGGGGTAATGCCAGAAGAGCGCGTCGCGGTCAGGCTCCAGCCGTTCGCGGCCCTTCAGCAGTCCGGCCAAGCTGACCCCGTCACGGTGCTGCTCGGGTCGCAATGGTAGTCCGGCCAGCTCAAGGAATGTGGGATAAAAGTCATGGCTGATGACCGGGACCCTGCACGTGCTGCCGGCTTTGATGTGCCCGGGCCAGCGGACGATCAGCGGCACGCGGATACCGCCTTCGTACAGCGTGGCCTTGATGCCCCGCAGCGGCGCCATCGACGTGATGTTCGTCCCGCCATTGTCGGACATGAAGACGAGAACCGTGTTCTCGGCCAGGCCGAGCTCGGCGAGCTTGGCCATGACGCGGCCCACGGATTGGTCGACGCTCTCGATCATGGCCGCGTACACCGCCTTCGAGCCCGTCAGGCCGCGGACGCGGTACTTGGCGACCATCGCCTCGGGGGCCTCATAGGGACTGTGCACCGACCAGTGGGATAGAAACAGGAAGAAGGGTTTTCTGGTCTCTTCGACAAACTTCAGGGCTTCGTCGGTCAGGCGGTCCGGCAGATAGTCGCCGGGATTGCCCGCCAAGGGACCGGCGTATGGCCAGCGCTCGGTGTCGATGAATGGGTAGAAGTAGTTGAAGTAGCCGTGATGGTGGCTGAGCACCACGTGGTCAAAGCCCTGATTCTCGGGACGAAACTCCGCCCCGTGCTCCTCCCCCAGGTGCCACTTGCCGATGCTCGCGCACGTGTAGCCGTTCGCCTTCAATGCCTCGGCCCACGTAAACTCCTCTGCCGGCAGCATCTGCCGGAAGTCGGGTGGAATGAGCTTGCCGGCCGGCAGCTTGCGGCCGATCTGCGGAATGAACTCCGTCAAGTGCAGCCGGGCTGAACTCTTTCCAGTCATCAGACTGGCTCGTGTCGGCGAGCATACCGGGCAGGCGTAGGCATCCGTGAACCGCATGCCCTGAGTCGCCAGGCGATCGATGTGGGGCGTTTCGTAGACCGTAGCGCCATAACAACCGACATCCTTCCATCCCATGTCGTCGATCAAGATGAACACAAAATTCGGTTTGTTCCGCAGCGAATTGGGTCCGGTGGCTTGGCCGAGCACGGCCCATGGCTTCAACCCATAACCAGCCGCAGCGAGCCCCAGTGCCCGAATGAAGTGTCTTCGATTCATCTCACACCTCGTCAATTTGACCAAATGCAGCAAATTTCCTAAGTTTTTTGGGCCGTTCGGTCTCGTGGTTTCATATGTGCTATAACCTTTTTTCGCATTGGGTATATGTTGATCTGCTGGTAACCTAGCTCTCCTATACTCGAAAGTGCCTTGAAAAACAAGTCGAAAGGATGTAATATACCGGTGACAATTGGCTGGTCCATGGACAACAGCTAAAACATTTATTCGACGGACTAGTGATCGATGCGTAATCATACCATCATTTTGGCGACTCCGTTTAGTTGTCTCTGGCTTCGTCTGTGTCCGTCTCGAAGGCAGGTCCCGCGTGTGCATCGGTCGTATGATACCATCAACGACAATGAGTCGCGGCGACGTTTCTTCTCTCCGCGTTTTTGGGCTCCTGCTTTGACGACTGTACGCCCGAGGGTTTCATCTGCATGTCACGGCTTACCGGGCCGCTTACGTCCATTATCTGTGTGAAGGAGGTTAGCCATGTGTAGAAGGGTACTGCTTTGTGTCTTGGCTTTGGGGTTTGGCCTAGCCGGGTCGGTTCAGGCGGCGGACATAACATCCAATCTGGAAGCCTACTGGACGTTTGACGACGGCAGTGGTCAGACGGCGAACGACTCCAGCGGCATGGGCAAGCATGCCACGCTCGGCGCCGATGCCGGCGTCGGGATCGACGATCCGACGTGGGTGGTGGCGGACTGGGCCGCCTGGGGCGGCGGCGCCCTGTCCTTTGACGGCGATGCGTTCCTCGTGACGCCGCCTCTGTTCGACATTGGCACCGGCGACTTCAGTATTGCTTTCTTCGTCCAGCAGACGGACATGGCGGACTGGCACTATGTGCTTTCCAACAAGGCGGATTTCACGGACAACTTCGTCCGCATCGGTTTTGGCCAGGGTGATGGTCGCCTGCGCATTTACACGGAGCAGGAGAGCAATCAAAACACGGCGTGGCTGAGCCCCCAGGCCTACACGGGCCAGTGGTTTCACGTCGTCTTGACGCGGTCGGGCGCCGTCGGAAGGCTGTATATCGACGGATCCTTCGTGACCGAGTTCCCGACGCGGCCGGGTAATCTCGGTGGCGGCGGCTCCCGCTGGTGGATCGGCCAAGGGGGTAATGGGCAGGGATTTCTCAAGGGGCATCTGGATGAGTTGCGAATATACAGCCGGGCGCTGGAAAACGGCGACGTGGCCGCGTTGTGGAGCGGACTGGTCAGCGGCGGTTACACGTATGCGGTGATCGGCGAGCCGGCGGACGGCCAGACCGATGTGCCGCCCGGGCAAGTGGTGCTGACGTGGAGTCCGGGGGATTCCGCCGTCATGCACGACGTGTACGTGGGTACCTCGTTCGACGATGTCAATGATGCCACGATGGCCAGCCCGGCCTACCAGGGCAGCCAGACGGAATCGAGCCTCGTCCTGGACAACTTGGCCCTGGGGACGACCTATTACTGGCGCATCGACGAGATCAATAGCGATATGGCGGGCAGCCCGTGGAAGGGAGAGGTCTGGAGTTTCACGACGGAACCGGTGGGATATCCGCTGGCCGGGAGCCTGATTACGGCCACGGCTTCCAGCGTGGACAAAGCCGAAGTCAACCCGGATGTCACGATCAACGGCAAGGGCCTCAGCGCGAGCGGCCTGCACGACAACACGGGCGCGAACATGTGGCTCAGCGCCGTCGATGACGCCGAGCCCTGGATCCGCTACGACTTCGACAAGGTATACAAGCTGCACCAGATGCGGGTCTGGAATCACAACAGCGAGAGCGAGACACTCCTGGGACACGGGATCCGGGACGCGCGGATCGAGGTCTCGATCGACGGTCAGACCTGGACTGACGTGTACGCCAGTACCCAGTTCAACCATGCGCCCGGCACGCCCGACTATGCTGCCGGCACGGTCGTTCCGATGAACGGCGCCGTGGCCAGGGCTGTGCGGATCACCGCATTGAGCAACTGGAGCGCCCATCCGGAGATCTTCACGCAAAAAGGCCTGAGCGAGATCCAGTTCGACTACATCCCGGTCCGGGCCCGCGAACTCCAGCCGGCTTCCGGCACGAAGAACACGCCGGCGGGCGTGACCCTCGCGTGGCGTTCTGGACGCGAGGCGGTACAGCACGATGTGTATATCGGCCTCGACCCCAACGATCTGTCGTTGGCGGGGACGGTCACCGGGAACAGCTTTGAAACGAGCGATCTGAATCTGCTCTTCGGCCAGACGTACTACTGGCAGGTGGTGGAGATCAACGAGGCCGAGGCGGTTTCGTCGTGGGCGGGCGAGGTCTACCAGTTCACGACCGAACCGGTCCGTATGATCGATGATTTCGAGTCCTACAGCAACGAGTCTCCACATCGAGTCTTCCAGACCTGGCAGGACGGCTACGGCTACTCCGCGGACGAGTTCCTCCCCGTGGCCTACAACGGTAACGGTACGGGATCGGCCATCGGCCACGACATTTGGACGCCGGGCGGCGCGAACTTCGAAGGCAGCATTATCGAGGGCCATACCGTCTACAACGGCAAGCAATCGGGCCCATTCTACTATGACGGCCTCTCGGAAATCACGCTCGTCTTCGATCAATCGTGGGATTTCACGGCCCACGGCGCCAAGGGTCTGGTGCTCCATTTCTGGGGCGATCCGACTAACGCCGGCGCTTCTCTGTATCTGAAGATCAACAACACCAAGGTTCCTTACAGCGGTCCCTCGTCCAGTCTGCAGTACCCGGGTTGGACCACATGGTACATCGTGCTGGCCGACCTGGCCGGCGTGAACCTGACCAATGTGAATTCGTTCACCATCGGCATCGAGAGTGGGCAGGGCCTGCTGTACGTGGACGACATTTGCCTGACGCCGGCCGGGCCGGAACCCGCCGCACCACAGGCCACGGGTTCCTCCACGGTTCTGATCGGCGACGGAGTCAACCGCATTCTGCAGTACCAGGTGGACGGATTGACCTGGACGTACTCGCGCGTCTTCGCCGAGGGGGAGTATGGCGGCAAAGCCCTGACGTCGCCGATGGGAATGTGCCAGGACAGCCAGGGACGCATCTATATCGGCGAGCAAACCGCCGGTGGACGCATGCTGCGATTCGATGCCGGCGGCAACTACTTGGACACTCTCGCGACGGACGGCGTCGACGGCTACCTGTGTCGTGCCGAGGCCGTGGTGCTGGGACCGGACGGCAACGTGTATACAGTGGATGCGTTCGGCGCCGGCGATCAGGTGTACAAGATCGACATCAAGACGAAGCAGAGCAGCATCTTCGTGCCCAGGAAGTTCGACGGCGTCCGCCTGCTGGACAATCCTCGCGGCGTTTCGTTCGGTCCCAACGGCAACTGTTTCGTCTCGGGACGTCAGAACAACGCGGTCTTCGAGTTCGATGGAACGAACGGCAGTTTCCTCCGCACGTTCGCCACGATGGGCACGCCGCAGGACCTGCTGTGGGTCGGCGACAAGCTGCTGGTGGTCTACGGCGGCAACGGCGGCGGCATCGCCCAGTACAATGCCGACGGTTCATTCGACAAGCAGGTTATCAACGACGGTCTGGCCGGCCCGCCCTTCCTCTTTACGCTGGGCATCGTCAACGGCCAGACGTACGCCGTCGGTTTCAACGGCAACGGCATCTATCGGGTGGAAAGCCCGGGTATGCTGACCAAAGTGACGCCGGACGACGGAGCGGGCGCCTTGCACTCGCCACGCCGGCTGCTCGTTGTGAAGTAGCGGGGCCCGCAGCAGGAGGGTCCTGAAGGATTGATCAGATGTACGGCCTGGCTGGGTTCCACCAGTGCCAGGGCTCGAGCCGTCACTCGGAACCGAGCCAGGCCGTCGGTATGGACTCGCAGGTCAATGCGGTGTCGGGAACGGACCGCCAGGGACGGTTGCCATGAATGGATACGCCAAGTGGGGTTCTCCGCGAACGCGCTGCGGGCCTGTAACGCCCGCCGTCTGCCGAGAATCCGCACGCCCGTGCTGCATGTTTCCAGGAGGTACAACCATGGAGAAGAAGGCGTTCACACTGATCGAGCTCTTGGTCGTCATTGCGATCATTGCGTTGCTGATGGCGATCCTGGTGCCCGCGCTCGGTGCGGCGAGAGAACAGGCCAGGAAAGCGGTTTGTCTGTCCAACCAGCGCCAGATCATGACGGCGGCCGCGGTCTACGGAGCGGACAACAATGGCAAGTTCATGTATCAGCATGCCGGCATGGCATGGGCACAAACCAATGCCTTGACGACGGCGCCCGGGCCGAATTGGATCCGTAGCGTCTGGCCTTATGTGATGAAGACTCCGAAGATCCTTCGGTGCGCCTCCAACAAGTGGAGGAAGGACGGCAGTACCGCATTCTCTCCCACCGACGAGGAGACCTTCTCGTACGTCGCCAACGGAATCCTGACGCACTTCGGGGGTCTCAAGACGCATCCGTCTCTTATGATTGCGATCTCGGATGACTACGCCACGTCCAACGGGTCGATCCTGCGGCCGCATTTCGTCGGCACGACGCCCAACCTCAAGGAGGAAAAATGGGCGGGTTGGATGCGCTACGACAACGGGGAACTGCTCACCGGCTGGCCTCACAAGGGTCGTATCCACGGGTATCTTGACGGGCATTCGGAGTGGAATGCCGAGTGGGATATCACCAGCAGCAAGTATGGCCTGCTCATCGGCGGCGAGGACAAGTTCGAGCCGGACGTGCCCGGGTACAGCGATTCGGCCCGGTGGGGGCGAGTGATTCCATCGCTGGTGAGGTGATGTCCTCCGAGTCCTTGCATCCGTGGAACAGACCCGCAGGACGAGAAGGTCTGCGATGATTCTGGCAGGGCCGGATCTCGAAACCCGCGATCATCGAAAGGAGGTAGCTTTGCGCCGGCGGAACACCGAATCGAATCAGGCACAGGTCATTCGATACTCGAGGAATGCCGTCATCATTCTGGCCGTCGTGGTACTGGCCGCGGCGGCTCGATCCCGCGGCGAGACCGCTGACACGGAGAGGTCCAAGACGCTCGACGTGCGCGCCGGCAGCGGGGGACAGGCCGAGACTGCGTCGAACGATACGGAAACGACGTTCGGCAAGTACGTGGCCTTCAGGGTGGCTCCCGAGACGCTGCATCCCTTCCAGGACCAACTCTCGATCACCGCGACCATCGTTCCCTGGAGAGGCTCGGGCCGCGAGGACATCCTCGTGGGCTGCGTTCATCCGCGTTTCTTCGGGACCCGAATCGCAATTCACTACGGGGTGGGCAGGCACGGTTCTCAGGTCGTCTGTGACTCGGGCCACACCCTTTCCGGCTTGGTCGGATTGTATTTTCAGGGCATCGAGCGTGGGAACGGGATGTTCGATCTCGCTTGCAGGGGCGATGGCACTCGCTGGGGCGCAAATCATCTGGTCCACTATAGGAACGCCGGCTCGCCCGGAACTCCCGCCTTCAATCCGCCTTTGCCTCTGTACGTGGACGGCAAATCCCTTCGAGACGCGCTGGGAATGGGCTTCACGGGCTGGACCATCGAGGACATCACGGGCGACGGTGTCGAGGATCTTGTCGTCGCAGCCTGCAAGCCGGACGGCAGCTACTGGCCCGACGGCTCGAGCATCTGGGACGGCAAGCTGACCCCCAACATGGGACCGGGCAGAGGCTACGATATACAGGGCACATGGCTCGGCCGGCCCACGACCACCGAGTTGTACTGGTCGAGAGGGCAGAGAGATCAATCGGGCAATCTCCGCTTCGCCGGCGTCAAGAAGGTCTTCTACCGCCACGAAGGTTTCGGCGTCCAGTGGGTCTCCTATGAAAGCGGGCGGGCCATCGGCGTGATCGACGTGCAGGGCCGCAAGTACCTGCTGCACACCGGCAGCGTCGACCAAATCCTCGCATTGCCGGTCCGGATGGCCGGCGACGATATGTACGGCGACGAGGCGATACGCGTTGTCCCGGACGACAAGCTGCTGTACACCTACTTCGTGACGGGGATCAGTGTCAGCGACCTCGACGGCGACGGACACGACGAGATTGTTCTCGACGGCAATCCCGGCAGGATCAGCGTGCTGCGGGGAACCGTCATGGGGCAGTTCAAAGAAGAGCCCCTGCTCATGCGAGGCGGGTTCGTGTCGGTGGACACCCTCGCGGTGCCGTGCCGGATCGACTGGGACGGCGACGGCTTGCAGGACCTGATCGTCGGCGATTCCTCCGGCTATATGACGTTCTGGCCTGGAACCAGGGACCCCGAGACGTACGGATCTGTCGTCTACATGAAGGCCGGTGGGGAGATGATCCACCAACAGGCCGGCCCGAGCGGCTCGCTTCAGGGAATCAACGAGAAGAGGTGGGGCTATCTCAACCCCGTCGTGGCCGATTGGGATAGCGACGGCGAGCTCGAAATCATCACGAACAACATCAACTCGCAGATCATGCTCTTCGAGCGAACCGCAGATCCGCATGACCTCGCCCTGCCCAGGCCATTCACGGCCAACGGAAGTCCGCTTGTCGCGGCCTGGCGTGTGAGACCCGCGGTCGTGAGAGGGTCCTACGGTGTCGCCGGAGACTCGTCATGCCTTCTCTATCTCGATTGGGACGGAGACCTTGTGCTTGGTATTCCCGCCGTTCGGGGCGGCGCCGGCATCGCCCAGGTTCGCAAGCTCCGTTATCAGAGCGGCGAGGCCGTTCATCTGTGTGGGCCCGAAGGGCTCTGGGGCAGGGTGAAGATGGCCGTGGCTGACTGGGATGAAGACGGCAAATGGGACATCCTGTTTGGGACCAACGGTAGCGCACAGAAGTACTTCATCGACGAGGCGCCAAAGGAAGCAATGCCGTTTTGGCTGAGGAACACGGGAACGAATTCTCAGCCGAGATTCGACAAACCCCGGATGATCAAGCTGGCCGGCGGCGAAGTCCTCAGTTTTCACGTGCACTGTGCCTCCGTCTGGCCGACCGACCTCGACGGCGACGGCCATCAGGACCTGATCGTCGGCGCAGAAGACGGCAAGATCTATCGATTCATGAGAAGCGATCTGCAATGGTAGGGAACACACGTCGCAATCGGCGCGACTTTCTCCGTCGTGCGCTCACCTGTAGGACGTCCGGCGCAGTCTCCTGGACGTCGGCGCGTGCGGAGACTCGCTCCCGCAGGCCCAAGGTCAATCTGATCCTGGCGGATGACGCAGGTGAGGAACCGATCCATCATCTTCCCGATGGATTCAGTGCCCATTGGATACCCGTTGTGGTCGATCGTGACGGCACCGCGACCGCGTGGCTGCCTTCCCTGAGGTTTTTCTTGATCTGTCCTCCGACATTCCATTTAGGCTAATACCTTTTTGCAGTATTGGGACCCCACTATGGTGGTTCTCAATGTGACATCTGAGTGGAGAAAGCTTGAAACACGAGTCGGTACTCAATAGGATAGAGGAGTCGCGGGCGTCCTCTGTGTAAGGTGCTAAACCGTTTTTTGCATGCCTTGGCCGGTCGTGGAGCGTACCGCGGGCTCTCGCGGGCGGTCCATGGCTGGCGGTGCCAGGGTGCAGGGGCGGCGTGGCGTCACAGAGATCGACGCACGGCAGGATGGTCGAAAGAGAAGGTGGACGTAATGACGAGGATCCTCGAGACGACGGTGGTAGTCGTGTTGGTGGTCGGTGTTGCCGTGGCGGGCGCCGGCGAGCCGCAGCGCATTTCATACAACCATCCCGGCCTGACGGTCGATCTGGGCGTGGGACTGTGGGCCTGGCCTCTGCCGATGGACTATGACGGCGACGGGGACCTCGACCTGGTCGTCTCCTGTGCGGACGCGCCTTACAACGGTCTCTATCTCTTTGAAAATCCCGGCGGCGGTTCAATGCCGGTCTTCAAGCCGGCGGTCCGGATCGACCGGGGGATGACCAACGTGCAGATCTCCTACGTGGACGGCCGGCCACGCGTGCTGGGTCCGGGCGTGGAGTACTCGGATTTCCACAAGAACCGCTACGGCCAGGCAGCCAAGCTGCCCGTCGCCGGGACGATCCATGAAGGCAAGGTTCGGGCCAATCAGTGGAAGTACTGCGATTATGACGGCGACGGCCGGTTGGATCTGGTCGTC